>VFSW01011470.1_pt1 | contig 12458 bp, 8 predicted proteins | sample 5358111 | NCBI WGS metagenome assembly VFSW01 (sample SAMN11554181, study PRJNA540505) | mine drainage metagenome | isolation source: sediment from site ElyBrook_90M | place: USA: Ely Copper Mine, Vershire, VT | collected 2017
CTTCGTTGCTCTTGATGGTGGGCCTGTTGTAGAAGCCGGTGCCAATGATCGAGACAATCGAGGTCCGACCGGTCCAAACGATGCCGTCGACGCGGCTAGCCGCCAGTCCCACCTTGACCAAATACTTGACTTGACAGGCACGACCATTCGCCAAAACGATGACGAGGACGTGCCAACCCGATGGTGAACCAGCCGGCAAAGTGACGCGTACCACCAGACGATTGCCGTAGTCGTGGATGACCATTGCACTCGTTCGCGCTTCGTTGCTCTTGATGGTGGGCCTGTTGTAGAAGCCGGTGCCAATGATCGAGACGATCGAGGTCCGACCGGTCCAAACGATGCCGTCGACGCGGCTAGCCGCCAGCCCCACCTTGAAGGTCACCGTCGTCGCCGCGGAACGCGCGGCGACGTAAGTTGCGTCGGCCGCCTTGGTGACCGTGACCGTGCAGGTGCCCGCCCTCGTCGCGTTCAACCTGCCGGCGCTGATCCAACAGCCCGCCGTGCCCGAGCTGGTGACGCCGTAGCTGACGGCGCCATAACCGGAGCCACCCTTAGAGGTCAGCGTGAGTCCGATTCCCGCCGTGCCATTCTTACTGGTGAGCGTGAGGGCCGCCTGATACTTGAGAGCGGCGGGCGCGAAGGTCACCGTCGTCACCGGGGAACGCGCGACCAGGTACGTGGTGTCAGCCGCCTTGGTGACCGTGACCGTGCAAGTGCCCGCCCTCGTCGCGATCAATCTGCCACCGGTAATAAAGCAACCCGCTGATCCGGAATTCGTGACGCCGTAGGTCACCGCACCCGTACCCGAGCCGCCGCTCGAGGTGAGGGTCAGCGCGGTGCCAACCTTGCCACTCCTACTGGTGAGCGTGAGGGCCGCTTGATACTTGAGAGCGGCGGGCGCGAAGGTCACCGTGGTCGCCGGGGAACTTGTAGCGAGGTACGTGGCGTCAGCGGCCTTGGTGACCGTGACCGTACACGTGCCCGCGCTCGTCGCATTCAATGTCGCGCCGACGATGGCGCAACCCGCCGTCCCGGTGCTGGTGACGCCGTAGGTCACCGCACCCGTACCCGAGCCGCCGCTCGAGGTGAGGGTGAGCGCGGTGCCTGCTGTGCCACGGGTCGAGGTGAGCACGAGGGCGGCCTGGCTCTTGAGGGCGGCGGGCGCGAACGTCACCGTGGTCGCCGGGGAACTCGCCGCCAGGTACGTGGTGTCAGCGGCCTTGGTGACCGTGACCGTACACGTGCCCGCGCTCGTCGCATTCAATGTCGCGCCGACGATGGCGCAACCCGCCGTCCCGGTGCTGGTGACGCCGTAGGTCACCGCACCCGTACCCGAGCCGCCGCTCGAGGTGAGGATGAGCGCGGTACCTGCTGTGCCACTGGTCGAGGTGAGCACGCGGGCGGCCTGGGCGATCGGGGCGACCTGAGGAAATCGCACGGGGCGACTCGGGTTCGCCACGACTGGTGTCGTCGACACGACTGCGCTGTGAAGAGACGTATTCGTCGAGGAGGCGAGAGGCGCCGCTGACGCGCGAGAGCCCGTAGCGATTATCAGACCGGTTGCGAGCAGTGCCGCCGTCGCCCCTAGGGTTAGCGCCGAGCGCCCCACCAATGGAACCGAGTGGCGACGTCGGGACTGAGTGAACACGTACTTCATTCGTTGCCTGCTTTCGATCGCGTACCGAGGAGTGAAACTTCGAAAGGCGCAACGTCTAGACCCACCACCGCCGTTTCCAGCGTAACGCGACTTGCGCTTTGCACGGGCGTGCGCAGTTCATCCTCCTCCGGAAGCCACCAATGGGCCGGCGCCGCACTCGCCGTAGAGACGAGAGGCTCGCCGAATAGGTAATCGACCTCGACGGCCACGGTGGGCGTCGACGCAGCGAGACTGGTTCGCGGGCGGCGACCGTACCAACCACCGCGACTGGGACGACGCCTCTTCGAGGGTCGATGAACGAGAACCAACAACATCAGACCTTGACCTCCGAACTTCGTGATGACGAATCGGCCGGACAACCATCCGTCCGATGCGCGTACTGGGGAGCTCCTCGAAGCGAAAGGCGATGTGCTGTCACGAGAACTATCCAGTACGCGTCGGTGGGAACTACTTGGCCAAAGCGGCCACTTGATTCGAAAAAGGTCCGATTCCGGCCGAATTCACCGCACGCACGATGACGTACGCGACCTGACCCTTGGGTTCTTGGAACGTGTAGGAGAACTGGTTATAGGGCACGGGTACGAGCGGGCGGAACGCCGCACCATTGGGCGACGACCCCACGTAGATGTTGTAGCCGCTGAGTCGAACACCACCGTTGGACGTCGGCCAGTTCCAACGGATCGTGACGTATGGTCCCGATACCGTCGTGGAGGTGATGAAGGGCGCACTCGGCACAGTGATCCGATGTCCCACCGGCGCGCCGTTACCCGTGACGCGAATCGGCGCCGAGGGTGCCGACATCGCGCTCGTACCGGCGGCATTGGTGGCGCTGACCGCAAACGTGTACGTGGCGCCATTTTGCAGGCCCACAATCCGGCAACTGGTCATCGAGAGTGGCACGTGACAGAACGCACCACCTGGCGAGGTGACCACGCGATAACTACCGACCGGCGTCCCGCCATTGAGGGTGGGAACGCTCCAGTAGACCATCGCCGCTCCCGCACCCGGGACCACCTTGACAATGTTGGGTGCAGATGGAGCAGTCGCCGGGCGTACCAAGTTCGACAAGCTGGCCGGACCCGTACCCACGAGACTCACCGCCGAGACCGCGAAACGATACTGGTCGCCGTTGGTGAGCCCGGTGACGGTACACGTCGTGGGGACGGGAGTCGTGCTCGAAACGGTCACCGTGGTGGTCCCCGCCGTATTGCACGTCTGACCACCGCGGCTCGCCGATGTCACATCGGTCGCCACCACGGAATATTCGTAGATCGCGGTTCCCCCACTTCCGGTGGGAGCTTTCCACGTCACGACCGACTGGGTATTGGCGTTGGAGGTGGCCTGCACGTTGAGGGGGGCACTCGGCGTCTCCACGAAGTTCCAGGTATCGGACAAGCTGTTCGTTCCGTCGTAGCCACCGAAGAGAAGCGCGCTGTTGCTCGATGTGTTGTAGGCGACCGCGGACAGGTATCGCGCGGGAGGAGTCGTTGACGACAACACCGAGCTCCACGACGACCCGTTCCAGTTCCAGGTCTCCGAGTAAGTGTTCACCCCGTCGCTGCCACCAAAGAGGACGACATTGCCCGTGTTGGTGTCATAGAACATGGCGGCGCCGAAGCGCGCTGACGGGTTAGCCGCGAGCTGCAACGTCCAGGTGGAGCCGTCCCACGTCCAGGTATTGGAGATCGCTCCGGCGACACCCTTTCCTCCGAAGAGGACAACGTCATTCGTCTGTGCGTCGTACGCCATCGATTGCTCGAAGCGGGGCGCGGGCAACGGCGTCGTGAACGTCGGCGACGTCCACGCAGCTCCGTTCCAGAGCCACGTGTCGGAAAAGAGACCGCCGGTCCCCTGGCCGCCGAAGAGGACGACGTTATTGGTGGCCGCGTCGTAGACCATGCTGGCACCAGAGCGGGCGGGCGGCCCCGAAACCGCCAGTTTGGTCCAGGTGGTTCCGTCCCACGTCCACGTGTCAGCCATCGGGCCCGCGGCGCTCAAACCTCCGAAGAGCACGACGTTGTGCGTGGCCGCGTCGTAGACCATGCTGGCTCCGCGCATGGCGGGCGGGCTCGCGGCCGGCGTCAACTGGGACCACACGTAGCCGTTCCATGACCACGTCTCGGCAAGGTCAGCATTGTTGAACCCTCCAAAGTAGAGCGTGGTTCCCGTGGCGGCGTCGTAGACCATCGAACCGTCGTACCGGGCCGATGGCGCGCTATTGCCCGTAGTCACCTGCAACCAGTGCGACGGGGCCGTGACAGTTGCCTCAGCGGGCGAATGGAACCCTACGAATGACAACGCACCGATGGCGGCGACAGAAAGGGCTGTGGTCGCTCGGCGTAATGGCGAAAGAGCATTGAACATAATTCCTCCGGACGAGTGGCGAGAATGCCGACTGTTCAATTCACCTTAGGTACGTGCCCAAGGGCTCCAGAAGATTCTCCACATAGTCTAAGACCTCTAACAATTTGTGAAATCTGTGTGTTCATGCCACCACGTCCACGTAGCCACCCGTCATTGAGATCGATTTCGCACTCAGCGCACTGGATATGGCGATTCGTGCGCCACGCTCGCTGGAGCGCCTGACCGCGACCCCTATTCGAAGTACGCGGTTCCCTTAGCTCTCGGACACGCTTCACTCGCGCACCCTGAGTTCAATGACTGAAGATCGTGACGTTATTCACGTACGGCAGGATCGCCCAGCCACAGGCGATGCCCACCGCGACACTCGCCAAGGTGATCCAAGACCGCAGCGCAGAACCGCGCACTCGACGACGCGCACCGCGCAGGAAATCTCGAGGTGCGACACTCAGTGTTTCTTGAAGATGGGCCAACACGTGCACCGCGGTCACCGCGAACCACAGAAGAAAAGAGGCGCGATGAATCTGCGAAAGTTCAAGGTGCATGGATCGAGGGGCCCCGATCACCAACCCCACCCCCGAGAACAACAACACCAGGGTCAAAACCACTAGCACTGGACCGAGCAAGCGTAGTAACAGCATCGGCGGACCCTTGCGCCGATACGAGAAGCTCCCCGCGTAGTACTTCACCATTCGCCACGTGGTGCTCGCCACTTTGAGCAGTATCGGTGGAATCACCACCACTCCGAGGAAGACGTGTAGTCGGGTCTGCACATTAGCCACCGGCACGGTAAGGCCCACCAAGAACAGGAGGAGGAGAAGGACCGCCGCCACCAAGGAGGTGAGGCGCTCGTTTCCGTCCACTCCTCCCGTTGGCGGAGACACTCGCGGCGTCGAAGTCGGACGGCTGCTCATAGAAGTTTCCTCATCTCACGTCTCATCCGCCGGGCGAGACGTAGCCCGCGAGAACCGCCGTGCCCGTGCCCGCCGCGTCGGCGTCGTATTCATTGGCCTGATATTCGACCCGGCTGAACCCAGTGTGGCTGCCGTCACCGTTCACGGCGTTGGGGCCACGTGCACCCGGAGTAAAACTCACGACGATCGCCACGTGCTGCGCCACCAACGCCGGGGCGTCAAGACCGTAAACCGCGACATCACCAGGCTGGGGTACGTAGCCGGATTCCACCGGGTGCCACGTGTGATGACGGACCCCCCATTCGTAGAAGCTCGCCGAGGACGAGTTGAGATCACCGTTGATGAATTGATAAACGACGGGTACGCCGGCCATGCGCCACGCCCACGCCGCAAAATCGGCGCACCACTGCTCGTCGCGATTCGAGTTACCGCAGTCGCTCGACCCCGCGATCCAAAAAGCACTGAACTTGTTGCAATACGTATTCGACGGACTCGTCGAATAGCCCACCTGCCCTTGAGCGAAGCTCACGATTTGCGCGCGCGTCTGCGCCGACACGACGGGAGAGGAGAGCCGTGCGTTGATGTTCGACACCCCGAGGGTGGACGACGGTGGCTTACGCTGCGCGACGAGAATCGTGACAACCAGAGCTCCCGCCAGGAGGACGCTCAGCGCGATCACTCGACGGCGACGTCGCTGACGCCGGCGTGCCTCGCGACGAGCCATCACTGCCAGGGCTCCAACGAACGTCGTCCACCTAGGGACGACCCGCGAGATGACGCGACGGCCGAGACAGCGAGCACTGTCGAATACATTGTCGCGGGCCTCCCCTCCGCACCAGGCAGTGTGGAGAACGCCAATGTATTACCCGGACCGCAACGGGACTTAAAAAATGGCTAAGGGCAGCCTAAATGCGGCGCAATCCGATGTTACGGGGCGCGCATCAGGTCGATCACACCAGCACCGACGCGCGCGTCGATGGCGAGATGTGGACTGTGGACTGACTCAACCGGGTTCACACCGGCGGGTAACGATGAGTAGGGAAGCATGGCCACTCCCCCCACGACCAGCGAGTTGGCGCTCACCATCCCCGCGCCGACGTTCGTCGTGAGGTCCACCACCGCGTTCGCCGGCACCACGATGCGCAGCGCGCCCGCCGCGATACTCACCGCGAGCGAGAAACCTGTCGGGGGAAAGCGCACCGCACTCAAGTCCAGGGTCCCGACACCAAACTCGCCTCGATAGACATGAGACACTCGCGCGAGTGAGGTGGGCTGCCAGAGGTGGTCGCCGTTGCCCCCCGCCAACGACACTCCAGTGGACTCCAAGAAAGCCAGAGCGCCACCCACCACGATGATGAGTGCACTGAGCCCCGTCAAGAAGATCACCGCAAAGAACCGGCGCAAAGTCAAACGTCGGGCTTGGGTCTTGAGCGCCACGATCGATAGTCCCGCCAAGAAGATGATCCACACCACGACTACCCCTGGTGCGAGGAACCGGACCGGCTTCGCAAATGAAACCGCCAGAATCAACACGACTACTAAGGCCGCGAGGATCGCCGCGGTGAGACGATGCGACGACGATTTCGGAGTGGGCACACGGCGTGGCGTCTCCGCTTCGTCAGGGGGTGAAGAACCGAGCACCGCCCACAACACGAGGTAAATCGCTGCACCGAGTCCCCATAGGAAGGTGAGGGCCATAAAGATTGCGCGAACCAAGTTCTCGTTGACGTCGAAGCGCTCGGCGATTCCCCCCGCGACGCCTGCCACGACTCGATGATCTCGGCTCCGCCGTAATCTTGGCGCATCCCCCGTAGGAACGAACGCGCTGGTGGGCGGTGATGAACCATCATTGGGCACTTCAGTATCCATGTCCCCAAACTAGGAGTCGTGCGCCAACATCACAATCGGGACAAACCCTCGCACCTCGCGAATGGGTCAGGGTTTTCCCTGAGTGACGCGGCGCCAGGGTCGTGAGAGACTGGACCTACATTTTAGAAGGGTCGGCCCGTATGACGTCTACTCTCAGTTCACCCTCGCCGCTCATGGGTGTACCCCAACGTCCGATGATGCGATCCACTACTGGCGCCCTCCTCGGGGGCGTCTGCGCGGGAGTTGCGGTGCGGTTGGGCCTTCGCGAGCGAACCGTACGCCTCCTCTTCGTCGTCACCTGTCTCTTCTACGGGCTGGGCATCCTGTTCTACGCGGCTGCCTGGTTGTTCGTCGCGCGTTGGGGCGAGGACGTGAGTATTGCGCGACGTCTCACCCATTCACGCCGCGAATCCAACATGGTCCTCTTGGGACTCCTGGTAACTCTCCTCATGCTCCTCTCGCTGGGCACTTTCGCACGCCACGGCGCCGGAATCGTCGTCTGGCCAGTGCTGCTGAGCACGGTGGCCCTCATCGCTATCTGGATGGGATCTTCTCGCGACGAGAAATCACATCTCGAAGAATTGGCGGGTGCGGTTCCCGTCCTCGGGGCCGCCTCCGCGCACGGCTGGCGCGCGCTCGCGCTGCGAGTGGTGCCGGGGATCTTCTTCGCCATACTCGGATTACGACTCCTGTCACGAATTGGTGGCGTAGTGGGCGCGGCCGTTCCCGCCTTCCTCGGAGGTGCGGTCCTCACCCTCGGGGTGGCAATCTTGCTCGCCCCGTGGTGGCTCGACAACGTGCGCGCCCTTACGAGTGAGCGTCGTGATCGCATCCGTGCCGAGGAGCGCGCCAAGATCGCGGCGCACGTCCACGACTCCGTTCTCCAGACCCTGACCCTCATCGAGAAGTCCGCGAACAATCCCAGCGACGTGGTGCGCCTCGCGCGATCCCAGGAGCGCGAGCTGCGCCAATGGCTCTTCGCTCCCGAGAACGCCGGCAAACGCGAAGACGCCGACGGTTCCTTCGCCCAACAACTTCGCCATATTGAGAGTGACGTGGAGAACGACTACGGCGTCACCGTCGAACTCGTCATCGTCGGCGACTGCCCGGGTGACACGCGGGTCGCGGCGATGAGCGCAGCGACCCGCGAGGCGGCGATCAACGCTGCCAAGTGGGCCCGGGTAACTCGCATCTCGATCTTCGGCGAGGTAGAGCCCGCATCGCTCTCGGTCTACATTCGAGACACCGGGATCGGATTCGATCCATCGCAAGTTGCGGATGACCGTCAGGGCATCAATCAGTCCATTATGGGCCGCATGCGCTCCTTCGGCGGCGACGCGCAGATCCGTTCCCGCCCGGGAAGCGGGACCGAAGTCCATCTGACGCTCAACCGTGACGTCGCTGTCGCATGAGTCGACCGCGCGTCTTTCTCGTAGACGACCACGAATTGATCCGATCGGGCATTCGCGCTGAGATCGCTTCGAACGTTGAGATTGTTGGTGAAGCCGACGAGGTCAACGCCGCAATCGAATTGATCATGGAGCGACGACCCGACGTCGTATTGCTCGACGTGCATATGCCCGACGGTGGTGGACTCGCCATCTTGCACTCGGTCGCGCCTCGTGCGCCGCAGGTGCGATTCCTCGCTCTCTCAGTCTCCGACGCCGCCGCCGACGTCATCAGTGTCGTTCGCGCGGGCGCGCGGGGCTACGTGACCAAGAACATCCTGGGGCCCGACCTCCTCGACGCCATCTTGCGGGTGCACGACGGTGATGTGGTGTTCTCACCACGACTCGCTGGCTTCGTTCTTGACGCGTTCGCCGCGGACTCGGATTTTCCGTGTCCCCCGAACATCGACCCTGAACTCGACCAGTTGACGGCCCGCGAGCGCGAGGTGCTACGACTCATTGCGCGGGGCTATATCTATCGCGACATCGCAACCGAACTCGGTATTTCGGTCAAGACGGTTGAGAGTCACGTCTCGGCAGTGCTGCGCAAGCTCCAGCTCTCCAATCGTCACCAGCTCACCAACTGGGCGAGCGAGCGACGTCTTTCCTAGGCGTCCTCGTCCGGATACCGGGCGGCGAGGGCACGACAATGCGGGCCACTTGGCGAAGGTCGCCCGCGAGGGATCCCCAACCCAACGGAGACTCTGTCGGATCGCCAGCGAGGAGGCACTCACGAGCGCCGCGGTCTGACGCGGAGAGGTCGACACCTCGGTGATGCCGTGACCCGTACCGCTCGTGTAACCGTGTGGTTTCATCGCGGTACCCGGTAAGATTGGGGCGGCTCTTCATCTCGGTTGCGCGTAAATTCTCAGAAGCCTTGCGGCGTGGACCGACGAAGAAGCGTCGTTCGTCTCGGCATCGCCTGCGGATTCGCGGGGGACTCGATGTCGTTCGCCCTGGTCGCACGGTGGCCCTGTCAATGCAAGGAAGTATCGTGACCGCATCTCTTGAACGCGCCAACTACAAGGTCACCTTCGGGGTGCTCGTCCTTGGCGTCTCGGCGTACGCACTGTTGCAGTCGCTGGTGATTCCGGCGCTCACCACCATCCAGAGCACCATGCACACCACCCAGAACACCGTGACGTGGGTCGTCACGGCGTACTTGCTGTCGGCGTCGATCTTCACTCCCGTCATGGGACGTGTAGGTGACATCCTGGGCAAGGAGCACGTGATGGTCGCCACGTTGGTGGCCCTTTCGCTGGGTTCGGTCATCGCTGGTCTCGCGACGAACGTGACTGTTCTCATCATCGGCCGTGCGGTGCAGGGCATTGGTGGCGGGGTTATTCCGCTCGCCTTTGGCATTATTCGCGACGAGTTCCCGCGCGAGAAGCTCGCCACCGCTATCGGTACCATTGCCGCCATGACCGCGGTGGGTGGTGGCGTGGGACTCATCATTGCGGGACCGATTCTCGAGAAGCTGGGGTTGCACTGGCTGTTCTGGATCCCACTAGTGATGACCTCAATCGCCGCGGTGCTCACCTATTTCCTCGTGCCCGAATCCCCGGAGCGTTCACCGGGTCGCATCTCGTATTCGGCGGCGCTCCTACTGTCCGCGTGGCTGGTCGCGTTGCTATTGGCGGTTTCTGAGGCTCCGACCTGGGGCTGGCTCTCGACCAAGACTCTCGCCATCGGCGCACTGGGTCTCGTCCTGCTCGTTGTCTGGGTACTAGTGGAATTACGTGTCAATGACCCTGTCGTCGACATGAAGATGATGCGCATCCCGGCGGTATGGACCAACAACCTGGTGGCTTTCCTCTTCGGTATAGGGATGTACTCAGTTTTCGCCTTCCTCCCTGAATTTGTCCAGACGCCGCGCTCTGCGGGTTACGGATTTACCGCCAGCACCACAGCGTCGGGTCTATTTCTGATTCCTCTCTCGCTCGGCATGTTCTTCGTCGGTCTGTATTCGGGCAAGATCGCCGAGCGTTTCGGATCGAAGGCCGCGGTCGTCGTGGGTTCCGCGATATCGGGCGCGGGCTACGTCGTGCTCGCGCTAGCCCACTCCGCTGCGTGGGAGATCTACCTCGCGAGTTCGCTCCTCGGCGTCGGACTCGGACTCGCATTCTCGGCCATGTCCAATCTCATCGTGCGCGCGGTGCCGGCGAATCAGACGGGCGTGGCCAGCGGCATGAACGCCAACATCCGCACCATCGGCGGCGCCGTCGGCGCCGGCGTCATGTCGAGCATCGTCACCTCCACGATGTTGGCCTCGGGTGCGCCGGCGGAGTCGGGCTACACCCACGGCTTCATTTTCCTCGGCGGATGCACGGCTCTCGCGGTTGTGGCGGCGATCTTCATTCCGACCGCCACGCCCGACCACGAAACTCACCTGAATCACGCCGAATTGGCCATAGTCCCCGGTGGCACCCTCACCGAGGGCTGAACCTTCACTTCGCGCATGCGCTACGAGGTATCACCCGCGACAGGCGCTCCGACTGGGTGGCTGGGCGTCAAGATCGCCCCGGGTGCGACGAGATCAGAGGTGACGCAGTTCGCGCTCGGTGATTTCAGTGTGCGAGTGCCAACAGAAGAACACCGCCCGCGCGGGGCGACCTCGATCGCAACGGCCTCAAGCCCGGGGCCCGTGGCGAGCTTGGCGCAAGGCCTCAGCGATGCATACTCGCCAAGCCAGTGCAGTTGACCCGCCTGCGCAGGGTAGTTGCTATCGTCCTGTCCACCGACGACGAAGAATGGAAGTGACAAAGAGCAATGCCCAGAGACTCTTCAGGAGATGTCTGGGCATTGTTCGTAACGCGGGGTGTCACTAGCGAACTTGGTACCTCACCGTGCAGGAGTGACCATTCGCCAAGGTGATGGTGAGGACGTACGAACCCATGGCTGAACCGGGGCGCAAATTCACCCTCACGACGAGAAGGCCGCCCGTGTCATGGGTGACCACTGCGCTGGTTCCCGCTTCGTTGCTCGTAACGGTGGGCTTGTTATAGAAGCCACTGCCCACGACCACGATGAGCACCGTCTGACCAGGTCGGACGAATCCTTCAACCGATGTGGCCTTCAGCGTCGACGAGACGGGCCCCTTCGCTTTTCCCTTGATGATGAACATCGTTACCGGTGAACTCGCCGCCAAGTACGTGGCGTCCGCCGCCTTTGTCACCTTGACGTTGCACGCGCCAGCACGAACCGCCACCAACTTGCCAGCGCTGATCGAGCATTTCGCCGAACCAGGATTGGTCACCGCGTAGTCGATAGCACCGGTGCCGGAGCCACCTTTCGAGGTGAGAGTGAGCGGTGTGCCGAGAACGCCAGTCGTACCCGTGAAGGAGAGTGCTGCTTGGGCAATCAAACCGGGTGCCCCGTATGTGAAGTGGTCCCCGACACTCTGGGCCGAGGTGCCGAACGTATTCGTAACGGTCACGTCAACCGTGCCAACACCTGCCGGGCTGACCGCGGTGATCTGCTGGGCCGAGACGACGCTGACCCGCGTGGCCGCGTAGGCCCCGAAGGCGACCGATGTCGAGCCGTTAACGAAACCAGTGCCCGTGATGGTGACGCTCGTGCCACCGGTGGTGGGTCCGGCCGCTGGTGTGATGGCGCCAACCGTCGGAGCTCCATACGTGAACTGGTCCGCCACGCTGATGGCCGAAGTTCCGTACGGAGTGGTGACCACCACGTTCACGGTGCCCACGCCCGCCGGGCTGATGGCGGTGATCGACGTGGGTGAGGTGACGCTCACCAACGCGGCCGCGTTGGCCCCGAAGGCCACCGTCGTGCCAGCCACGAAGCCAGTACCCGTGATAGTGACGCTCGTGCCACCGGTGGTGGGTCCGGCCGCTGGTGTGATGGCGCCAACCGTCGGAGCTCCATACGTGAACTGGTCCGCCAAGCTCACGGCTGAGGTGCCGACGGCGTTCGTGACCCTCACGTCAACCATTCCAACTCCTGCCGGGCTGACTGCGGTGATCTGCTGGGCCGAGACGACGCTGACCAACGTAGCCGGGTACGAGCCGAAGGCGACCGATGTCGAGCCGTTAACGAAACCGGTGCCGATGATCGTCACGTACGTACCACCTCCGGTAGGGCCAGACGATGGGGTGACGGAGCTGACCGTCGGTGAGCCGTAGGTGAAGCGGTCAGCGGCGCTCGTGGCAGAGGTGCCGGCGGGGTTCGTGACCGTCACGTCAACGGTGC
>VFSW01011471.1_pt1 | contig 12458 bp, 13 predicted proteins | sample 5358111 | NCBI WGS metagenome assembly VFSW01 (sample SAMN11554181, study PRJNA540505) | mine drainage metagenome | isolation source: sediment from site ElyBrook_90M | place: USA: Ely Copper Mine, Vershire, VT | collected 2017
CACTTCCCCCTTGGCTTGCTGCGCAGCTTCGTATTCCTCAAAGCGGATGTTGTGCTTCTCGCACAGCAACTCGAACATCCGCACCACCGCCGCATGCGGCTTGCCTTCGCCCCGCTCATATTTGGTTACCGAGTTGGGATGCACTCCCAGCCGCTCGGCCATCTCGTATTGATAGAGATCAAGCTGCTTCCGCGCGATCAGCAGCTTCTCTCCAAAACTCAGTTCCGCCATGTGTTCCTTTCAACATTCCACGCAGCGCACGTGTCGCCGGCGGAGTTAGCGAAGCTAGCGCTGTTAGCGGAGTTGGAAGTCCCTCCCGCTGTCGTCGCTAACGCCGCTAACACGCGCAAAGCGCGGCCAACAGCGCTAACTCCGCTACACCTTCACCGCATCCGCATACACCTGCTGCGCCACCGCCACAGCCTGCCCATACTTCACCGGCAGCTTCAGCGTGTCCTTGGCGATATGCTCCATCGCTCCCAGCAGGGCAATCGTGTCCAGATAGTCAAAAAATCCCAGATGCGCCACGCGGAAGATCTTGCCCTTCATCTCCCCCTGGCCGTTGGCAATCACCGTCGCAAAGCGCGTCTTCAGCGCCTTCACCACGTCGCTGGAATCCATGCCTTCCGGCACCGCAACCGCCGTCGCCGCCGCCGCCGGAGCCGTAGGCGCAAACAGCGTAAACCCTAGCGCCACCAGTCCCGCCCGCGTTGCCGCGGCATTTACCTGCGCGTTGTCCACCAGCGCGATGCGGCCCTTTTCGAGATCGCCCCCCGCCTGCCCGGCAATGTAATCCAGCGCCGCGCCCAGCCCGGCCACCAGCGCCACCGCCGGCGTATAAGCCGTCTCGCCCTTGCCCTGGTTCTTGCGCTCCTTGCGCAGGTCAAAGTAGTAGCGCGGATTCTTCGCGCTCTCCATCGCCGCCCACGCCTTCTCGCTCACGCTCAGGTAGGCCAGCCCCGGCGGAATCATCACCGCCTTCTGCGAGCCGCCGATCAGAATGTCGATCCCCCACCCGTCCACGTCAAAGTGCGTGGTGCCGAGCCCGGTGATGCCATCCACCACCAGCAGCGCCGCGCTGCCAGTCTCCTTCAGCAGCTTGGCCACCGCTTCCACATCGTGCCGCACCGCGGTCGAGGTCTCCGTGGACTGCATGTAGACCGCGCGATGCTCCGGCTTCAGTGCCTTCCGCACTTCGTTCAGATCAAACGTCTCGCCGTAAGGAGCCTTGACCACATCCACCTGGCATCCAAAAGCCTTGGTCAGGTCCACCCAGCGCTCGCCAAACTTACCCGCCGTCAGCACCAGCACCCGGTCGCCCGGCGAAGTCAGGTTGGAGACTGCTGCCTCCATCGCCCCCGTGCCGGAAGACGACAGCAGCAGCACGTCATTCTGGGTGCCCACAAAAATCTTCAACTGCGCAAGCACCTTCTGGAACAGGGCGCGAAACTCCGGCGTCCGGTGGTGAATGTCCGCAGCCGCCATGGCAAACTGGGCTGCCGGCAGCAGGGGCGTCGGACCGGGTGTAAACAAGCGCGTTTTGCGAATCATTTTTCTCCTCGTTTCGGACCAGCCAGATTGCATCAGCCGGCCTGCACAATCACAGAATACACATTCTTGTGGTTTATGTGGATTTTTATTTGCTGTGGAAATCTCCACCTGGGCACGAATCAGGCAGAACCCGCCCCGCCAGAACGTCACCTAACCCCAACCTGTCATCTTGAGCGGGGCGAAGCGGCGTCGAAAGATCCGCGGTTGTCTTTCTCGCGGCGCGAAAGCCGCCGGACCTGAACCGCCATGGTCACGGGTTTGGCTGCACGCGCTTTCTCACAACCCAGGTGGTCATCGAGCGTTGATTTTGGACGATCGTGGTCTTGAGCGGGTCGGCCAATTCGCCTAGCCGTTCGGTGAACGAGCCGAGCAGTGCTTCGTCCACCAGGTACCGCTCCGAACCGTCCGGCGATTTGTAGCGGCGTCCCTGGACGTGTTCGATCCGGCTCTCCATACCGATCGAAGAACCGAGACGGCAGAAGAAGAGCCCGCCGGGTTTCAGGACCCGAAACGATCCACGCAGCATGGACTCGAAGTGCGCATCGTCCCGTGCGAAGTGGAGAACGGTGTTGCTCACGACTACATCGGCGCAGGCATCGTCGAACGACATATGCTCCACCGCCTCGACTCGAAAATTCGATGCCGGAAGCGATGGCGCGAGCATGCTGGCCATGCGGCGCACGCTATCCACCTCCCGGGCGTCGGCGTCCGCAGCATAAACTTCATACCCCTCCCGCAGCAGGTAGACCAGATTCCGGCCAGAACCGCATCCGGCGTCCAGTATCCGCATTCCGGGCGTGATGCGACCCTTCAGAAGCTGGTCGAAAAGATAGATGTCGATCTGTCCGAACTGTTCCTGGAGCGTGGGCATGGGCATTTTCACAAAATAGCATGGCCGGGTGCCCCGATTCTGTTCGGCAAATGATCCTGCGGACAGCGGCCAGGTGGGTTCGTTTTCCGAACATATCCACCCAACGGCGCATAATTGAAAACGCAGAAGAAGCAAATGAAAGCCTGAAGGCGGAGACCCCCACCGCCTGGTTCTTCGCCTTGCAGGTCAGGTCGTAACGATGCCGGGCGCAGTGTTCATCTCGCGAAGATCAACCTTGCCCCAATACCCTCTCAGACCCCTGTTCCCTGTGCTCGGCCACCCTAATTCCAGCGGCTCTTGTCGTTCGAGTCGTCGTCGATCTGCTTGCCGTTCCCGTCAAAGCGCACCGTGCGCCCCTGCGACCGCATATAGACCTCGAACTTCCGCGCGGCCCGTCGCCGCTTCCAGCGGTAGTAGCGGTTGCGCAGCCCATACCACTGCTCGCTGAACGCAAAGGAGAATCCCCGCCGCGGCGCCATGCGAATGTAGACGAAGCCCGCCAGCGCGCCGCCCAGTTGGGCAAAGGCGTAAAGCCGCTGCTCGCCAAAGAGCATGGCAATGGCGATAAGCCCATAAATGATCGCCATGTAGCGGGCTTTGATGCCTATGGTGAAAAACAGCAGAAACTCCATCTCGCCGTAGAGCAGTCCAATGGCCACCAGCAGCCCGAAGATGCCGCCAAAGCAGCCCGTCAGCATCGCAAACGGCTGGCCGTACCCGGTCACCATGCCGCCCCAATAAAGCAGAATGGCGGCCAGCGCCGTCCCCAACACAGAAACGCCATACAGCCCCATAACCCAGGTGTCGCTGTGGAGGCTCTCCAGAAAGCCCGCCAGAAACCACAGCGACAGCAGCTCAAAGAGCGTGCCGATGAGCGACAGATGCACAAAGCTGTAGGTGAGGGGCTGCCAGAATCCGCCATGCAGAAAGGTGACGGGGTCCAAAGCCAGCCCCATGGCCAGCGACCCAGCCACAGCCGGAAACACCAGCAGCGCCAGTGCCAGCACGAAGTACGCGACGAGATTCACAAGCACCAGGCGACGGGTGGCGCCGTGGAAATCCGGAAAAGCAAGCGGTGTGGAACCAATCCTGCGCATCGTAGTCAACAGGGTAAACCGTTCCGCTTGCGGGTGTCATGGGAGCCTGCGGAACTTGCCTTGCCCGGCTCTCTGCGGAGCCACCACCGGCCCGCGAGGCCCGGCCGCATCCGCGGCGCGCACCCTAAGGCAGCCGCCGCGCTGCCGGGAAATCTCGACTAGGGCCTGTTCACACTACTGAGGCGGCCTGAACCCCCTGGCCGGGCGGCAGATCCGCCTCCATGCTCGAGAGCGTGCTGCGCGTACCGAAACTAACCAGCGTTTTGATCGTCTGATCAATGTGTGCGGGGGCGAAGGTGTGTGTGGTCGATGGTGTGCGCGGTCGATGGTTTCGAGGGGGGTGCACAATCGCCGGATCGGGCGCCGCCGGCATCACACGAGAGGGACGAGCACATAATCGGGCTGCGCTACACACCCAGGAGCCGTCAGAGCCGGCCCCAAAAGCAGGGTCGCTTGAGCAAATTTCATTGGTTTTTCTCCATTGCCGGCAGTTCCAGGCCTGAGGTTGGCCGCTTGCCCTTGACCTTTGGCCGGGTACTCCCTAAAACTAGCGGAGTCGTACCGCGAGGTACCGTCATCCTACATCACGAAATACTTTAAGAAAGAGAGGAGGCTGACATGCCCAGCTGCCCTGAATGCGAGAATGATCTTGATATCGAAGTTGACGAACTGGAAGAAGGCGACGTCGTCGCCTGCGACGAGTGTGGTACAGAGTACGAAGTGGTCGGCGTCGATCCGCTGGAGTTAACCCGGGTAGACGAAGACGACGACGAGGACGAAGACGAGAGCTTCGACGAAGAGGAGGACGACGAGTGAGGGTGAACCGCGTAAGGATGATCGCCTGGGCGGCTTTTGCCGTCCTGGCGGCAGGGCTGGTTCCTTTGGCGCCGCAAGGCAGTCTGTTTCAACCGCCCATGGCCCAGGCGCAAAACCTGGGTCAGCGTAGCGTGTCAGGAGGCGTTGTAGATGGAAACTCCGCCCCTGTCGCTGGCGCCATTGTCTTTCTCAAGAACGTCAAAACCAAGGCAATCCGCAGCTACACCTCCGCCAAAGACGGCCGGTTCCGTTTTGCCCAGGTAAACATGGCAGAAGACTACGATATTTGGGCCGAAAAAGGCGGCAAAAGAAGCGCCACCAAAACAGTCAGTTCGTGGGATTCGCGCAAAGAATACGAGTGCGAACTGAAGATGAAATAGGGCAAAAACAAGGCATCCCGGGGAAAGGCGGCCTGAAGCCGCCGCACCGGCCAGGCAGGTGCTAAACAAGCCGCTCGGCCATGCGCCCAAGGTTTGTTAATCTAGCGGGCGCGGTTCGCATCGCGGCTGCGTCGCTTGAGGAAGATCAGATGCGCGACGCCCAGACGACTCCACCTACCTCGTTGTATCCTCCCGAATAAATCACTCGAAAGCCTTTCGCAATAAGTGCTTCTTTGACCTGCTCAAGGGTTTCGCCATTGAACAGGTGATACTCCAGGCGAATGGCGCGTATGGAGCCCCAGCAGTTCGTGAGCTTGAATATTTCCCACTCCGCGCCCTCGCAGTCGAGTTTGAGCAGGTCGACCGAACCGCCTATCCGCTCGATGGCTTTTTCAAGGCTTACTTGGGCTATGTCACCGCCGGAATTCCCGCTAAAGCTGGTCCGAGCCTGGTCAGAAGCACCTGGGTCGATCATCGTGACATAACCGCTCAGGTTACCCACCGCCTCAGGATAAATATGAATGTCCAGCCCGGAAGTATTGGCGCGAAGATACGGCAAAATGCGCGGGTTAGGCTCGTACGCGTGAATGGTCGCGCCGGGATAGTATTCCCGCGCCGCCAGCGAGAAGAACCCCGTATTCGCACCGATGTCTAGTATCGTCCGCACGTCCCGGAGTTTATGGCCGAGACCGTACGAATTGCGAAGAAAGCAACTAATGAAATCAGAATCGATGCCTTCTTCGTCAAGGAAGCGCAAGGAAATATATCTCTTTGCTACGTAGACCCGGGCCGGCATCTTGAACCAGCGGGGAAGAATGAAAAGCACGCGGAACCTTAACCCATTGGCGCAAGTCTCCGGCAGCAGCGCCAGAAACCGGAAGAAACGCCGCACAACGGGTACAAAATTCCTCATGTTGACCAGCCTGAATGCTGCAAACAAGTAGTGAGAAGCCGTCAAGGTTCAATCCGTCCGGCGCCCATACAACAAGCTCTCGGCAGAAACAAGCCCTTCTTACCCCTCCAGCTTCTTCGTCACCAGCTCATTCAGCAGCGCCGGATTGGCCTGCCCCTTCGAAGCCTTCATCACCTGGCCCACAAAGAACCCTGCCACAGTCTTCTTGCCGCCGCGGTACTGCTCCACCTGCCTGGGGTTGGCGGCAATCACCTGGTCAATGAGCACCTCGATAGCCGATGCATCGGTAATCTGCTCCGGCTTCTCCCGCTCATAGACCGCAGGAAAGTCCTCGCCCTTCTCAAAGCACACATCAAAGAGCTGCTTCAGCTGTTTGGAGCTGATCTTCCCCTCGTCCAGCAGATCGGCCGCCAGCACCACGCCCGCCATTGAGACTGGCGACTGCTCCTGCTCCAGACCCAGCGCCTTCAGCCGCCCTCCCAGTTCGCTCAGCAGCACATTGGCCACGCGGCGCGGATTCCTGGCCCCTTTGGCAGCGGCCTCAAAGCGGTCGGCAAACTCCCGTGACGCAGTCAGCGTGTGCGCGTCCTGCAAGGCCAGTTCGTACTCTGAGATCATGCGGGCGCGGCGCGCTTCAGGCAACTCCGGCAGCTTCGTCTTCGCCTCCGCCAGAAACCCCGGCGACACCTTCAGCGGCGGCAGGTCCGGCTCGGGAAAGTAGCGGTAGTCGTGCGCCTGTTCCTTTGAACGCATCGCGTAGGTGCGCCCCTCGTTCGAGTTCCACAGCCGCGTCTCCTGCACCACGCGCCCGCCGGACTCGATTACCTCGATCTGCCGCTCAATCTCATACTCCAGCGCCGCGCGGATGAAGCGGAAGCTGTTCACATTCTTCACTTCAGCCTTGGTGCCAAACTTGGGCGCGCCCTTCAGCCGCACGCTCACGTTGGCATCGCAGCGCAGCGAACCCTCTTCCATGTTGCAGTCGGAGACACCGGTGTAGAGCAGAATCTCCTTGAGCCGCGTGAGGTATTCGAAAGCCTCGTCCGGGGTACGGATGTCGGGCTCGGAGACGATCTCAATCAGCGGCGTGCCGCAGCGGTTCAAGTCGAGATAGGTGCGCGTGGCAGAGTCGCTGAAACCGTCGTGCAGGCTCTTGCCCGCGTCCTCTTCCATGTGCAGCCGGGTAATGCCGATGCGCTTCGTGCCGCCGTCCGCCGTGGGCACATCGATCCAGCCGTTTTCGGCGATAGGCTTATCAAACTGCGAAATCTGATAACCCTTCGGCAGGTCAGGATAGAAATAGTTCTTGCGTGCAAAGATGGAGCGCTCGCGCACCTCGCAGTTGATGGCCAGCGCGGCCAGCGTGGCAAACTCCACCGCCTTCGCGTTCAGCACCGGCAAGGCTCCCGGCAGTCCCAGGCACACCGGGCAAATGTTGGTGTTGGGGGCCGAGCCAAACTGATTGGCGCAACCGCAAAAGGCCTTGGTGGCGGTGAGCAGCTGGACGTGGACCTCAAGTCCAATGACGGGCTCGTACTTGGCCAGAATTTCGGGCGAAAGCGCAGCGGCAGGCATAGTTGACTATGATTTTAGCGCGAAGAAAGGGGCAGGATATTTTCGGCAAGTCGCGCAGAAGCGGCACTTGCTTGAAATATCCTGCCCCGGTGGCTGCAGGCGCGCGTCAGCCGGGCCTCTCCTGCCCTACTCCGACGGGTCCGCCGCCGTGAACGGCGAGCAGCACGGCTTCTCTGTGGCGTGGAAGTTCATCAGTTCCAGCCGAACGCCGTCCGGGTCATACATGTTGAACTGACCCTTGCCGTCCAGGCCCATCTGCGTGTGTCCGTCGTTATGCACACCCTCCAGCCGGTTGCCGTCCTTGAGAATTTTGTAAGCAGCATCCACCGAGACTTCGCCGATCGACAGATGGTCGAGCACGCCCAGCTGATGTGCCGAGATGTTCGCCGGAATCCCCGAGCCCGAGGGCCCGCTGGTCAGCATATACTCCAGCCAGTCGTGGCCGTCCGGCACCTGCTGGCTCACCCAATCGATCTTGCCCTCCTTCATGCCGCCAAACCAGTAGGGCTTAAAGCCCAGCAGATCGCGGTAAAAGGTGTCCTCCTTGGCCCGGTCGCGCACCAGAAAGCCCACGTGAATAATCTGATGCCCGATGGCGTTCGGCTCATTGGGCGTGATGGTAGGTGTAGGCGGCTCCACAAACTCCACTTTGTTGCCCTCAGGGTCCAGCACCATGAACCAGCGGCTGCCGTCCGAGCCCTTTTTCACGTCGACCGGCGTCCTCCATCCCTTGGCTTCCAGATACTTGCGCATCCCCTCGGCGTCGGTGGTGTTCCAGGCCGTGTGGTCCAGGCGATTGATGCCCGCGCCCTCCGGCAACGGCAGCACCTCAACAAACTGCGTCGCGCTTACCGCGTAGAGCACGCCCTTCGGGTTCTCCGGATCGGGCAGCTTGGCCAGGCCAACCGTCTCACGGTAATAGTGGTCCGTGGCCTTCGCGTCCGACGTATAAACCGCCAGGTGCGAGATGCTCGTAATCTTCGGTCGAGGAGAGGCGGTTTGGGCAGTGGCTGCAACGGTAAAAGCAACAAGGAAAGCGGTGGCAATAAACCTGGAACGCATGATGCACCTCAAAAAGTAGTGGCGGGTCAACAATAAATCGATTCGGCGCAGTAAGCAACCGGTCAACATACAACCTGACGCGCAGACCGCCGTACAATGCCTTCATGCGTCGCGATTTGTTTCCTGCCATCCTTGCCGCCGTCATCCTTGTTGCTTGCCCCGTCCTGCCCTCACTGGGACAGAGCGCAATCCCCACCGCTTCGCCCGCAGACCGCGCCGAGGCCCGCGCCATCTTCAAGCAGCTCATCGAGATCAATACCACTGACACGCCCCAGGGCAGCGTCACAGCCGCAGCCGCGGCCATGCAGAAGCGGTTCCTCGATGCGGGCTTTTCGCCCAGCGACGTACACCTCCTCGGCCCTGATCCGCACAAGCAGAATCTCGTCGTGCGCCTGCGCGCCGCCGGCCCCACCACCGAGAAACCCGTGCTCTTTCTCTGCCACATTGACGTGGTGCAGGCCCTGCGCTCCGACTGGAACACTGACCCCTTTCAGTTTGTAGAAAAGGACGGCTACTACTACGGCCGCGGCACGCAGGACATGAAGGACTCCGACGCCGTGCTCGTGGCCACCTTTCTGCGTCTGCACCGCCAGGGTTACAAGCCCCGCCGCGACCTGATCCTGGCCCTCACCGCCGACGAAGAAGGCGGCAAGTTCAACGGCGCAGCCTGGCTCGTCCAGCAGCACCGCGATCTCGTCGACGCGGCCTACGTCATCAATCCCGACTCGGGCGGCGTGGAGTTGGACCATGGCCGCCCCGTGGTGGCCGATGTCGAAGCCACTGAGAAGGTGTACTCCGACTTCCAGATCACAGCGCTCAATCGCGGCGGTCACAGCTCGCTTCCCCGGCCTGACAACGCCATCTACGAGCTCACTACGGCCCTCAACAAGCTGGCCAATTACTCGTTCCCCTTTGAGCTGAATGAGGTCACGCGCACCTACTTCAAGAACCTCGCCGCGCAGGAGACAGGCCAGACCGCCGAGGACATGCGCGCCATCCTGGCCGCCCCGCCCGATCTCGCCGCCGCCGCGCGCCTGAGCGCCGAGCCCAGTTTCAACTCCAACCTGCGCACTACCTGCGTGGCCACTCGACTCTCCGGCGGCCACGCCAACAACGCCCTGCCGCAGACCGCCCAGGCCAACGTAAACTGCCGCATCTTCCCCGGCCACTCGCCCGAGGAGATTCGCCAGCAGTTAATCGCCCTCTTCGGCGACCCCAACCTCGTCGTGAAGTACGTCTCTGACGCTGGAGCCGTTTCCGACACCGCCCCAGACCGCAAAGCCATGGCGCCGCCCGCCCCCATCAAAGAAGTCTTCGATCCGCTCACTCGCATCACGCAGGACCTCTGGCCGGGCATCCCGGTTACGCCGGTCATGGAGAACGGCGCCACCGACTCAATCTACTTCGCCAAGGCCGGAATCCCCTGCTACGGCTACTCGGCCATCGCCCTCGAGCGCGACGCCGAACGCGCCCACGGCCAGGACGAACGCCTGCCCGTGGACTCCTACTGGAAGGCGCTGGACTTCTTCTACTCGTTCACCAAGGCCCTCGGCGGGGAATAAGCGGGCAGGCTCTGCGCAATCCCCTGTCTCAATTCGAGCCAGGGGCAACCATTTATGGTAAAGTGTGACTAGGTAACACCTTGGAGCACTCACAATGGCGCCCACTTCCACCACCAGCCTCAAGCTCGATCCCGCGTTGAAAGACCGCGTGCAGCATCTTGCTGCGGCGCGCCGCCGGTCAGCCCACTGGGTCATGCGCGAGGCCGTCGAGCAGTACGTGGCGCGCGAGGAAAAACGCGAACAACTCCGGCATGACGCGCTCGCCGCCTGGAATCACTACCAGGCCACCGGTCTGCACGCTACAGCCGAGGAAGCAGACGCCTGGCTGGCCAAACTCGAAGCGGGTGAGGATGCCGAGGCTCCTGAATGCCACGTCTGAAGTGGTCGCAACCGGCCCTGACGGATGTCGCCCGACTGCATGGCTTTCTTGCTCCCAAAAGCCGGGATGCGGCCGGTCGTGCCATCAAGGCGATCCGCCAGGGTGTAAAAGCGCTCGGCAAACATCCTGAGATAGGCCGCCCCATCGATGAGTTACCGCCCGCGTTCCGCGAATGGGTGATCGAGTTCGGGCATGGCGCGTATGTGGCCCTATATCACTATGACGGGAAAGAAGTAGTGATTTTGGCGGTTCGGCATGGCCGCGAAGCTGAGTACTGATGAAGGTTCTCAGCTTCTCAAGCCTCAAAAACCAGACCCAGGTGCACATTTTTTACATCGTTGATGTGCAGACCGTCGCCCCAGGCGTACAGAAGGTTACCATCGCAAGAATGGGGTGTCAGAAGAGATGCGCGTGAAGGAACGTGTCGCCGTCGTCACCGGAGGAGCACAGGGCATTGGCCGCAGGACTGCGGAGTTGCTTGCCGAACGAGGCTATCAGCTCGCCATGATCGATCTCCGCCAGCCTGCGAGCACAGTTGAAGCTATTGAGGCCAAAGGCGGCGAGGCCATGGGCTACGCCGGCGATATTACGGATGAGGCCGCCGTTGAGGATTTTGCCCGGCAGGTTTTTGCCCACTTTGGACGCGCCGACGTGCTCGTCAACAATGCGGGAATCAGCCACATTGCACCCGCTGAGCACACAACCGTCAGCGACTATCGTCGCGTGATCGACGTGAACCTTGTAGCACCGTTCCTGTTGTCAAAAATCTTCGGCGAAAAGATGCTCCAGGCGGGCAGCGGCGCGATTGTCAACGTCGCCTCCGTCGCCGGACTCCTGGGAATCGGGGATCGGGCGGCTTACAACGCATCGAAGCATGGGTTGATCGGCCTCACCCGCACCCTTGCCGCCGAATGGGGAGGCCGGGGAGTGCGCGTGAACGCCGTCTGCCCCGGCTGGGTAAAAACCGAAATGGACGAGGCCGACCAGGCCGGAGGAAGCTACACAGACGCCGACATCACCGGGCGCATTCCCATGGCTCGCTTCGCCACCCCCGACGATATCGCCCGCGCCATTGCATTTCTGGCCGACCCCGAGCAGAGCGGCTTCGTCAACGGCCAGGCCCTGGCGGTAGACGGAGGCTGGAGCACCGACGGAAGCTGGGAATCACTGCGTCTGCGAAAACGCTAGCGCATTCGCGGCTCGTTGTCCCACATCCCGGCAGACCATGACCACGCGCCCTTCGCTGTTAAACTGACAGTGCATGATCCTCCCGTTCGTCCGCGAAATTTTCGCGGACCTGGAGCACTCCTCCGCATTTGATCGCGTTCGCAGGCACCTCAGCCTGGGTACGGGGCGTAGGCGTGTGTCTGGACTCACCGCTACGGCGCGCTCGCTCTACCTGCCGCTGATGGCGCGCGCGGCCCAGCAGCCCGTCATCGTAATCGTGGCCGACAACAAGGCTGCTGAAGCTCTGGAGCCTGCATTACGCGCCGGCTGCGACCTGACCGGCGCTGTGGATCCGGCCCGTGTGGTGCGCCTGCCCGCCCATGACGTGCTCCCGTTTGAAAATCTCTCCCCGCACCCCGACGTGCAGGAGCAGCGTGCCACGGCCTTGTGGAAGCTGGCCACCGGCGCGGTCTCCATCCTCATCGCCCCCGTCGAAGCGGCGGCGCTCAAGCTCTTTGACCGCGACTACTACGCCGGCCTGGCCGTCACCCTGCGCCGCGGCGAAGAGGTCGACGTGGAAGTGCTCACCGGCCACCTGGCAAGCGTCGGTTACACGCAGATGGACCTGGTGGAAATGCCCGGCCAGTTCACACGGCGCGGCGGCATTCTCGATGTCTACTCCCCGGAGGCTGACCGCCCCGTGCGCATCGAGTTCTTCGGCGACGAGATCGAGACCATCCGCAAGTTCGACCCCGAAACGCAGCGCTCGCAGTCGGGCCTCGACGAAGCCCAGTTGTCGCCGCTCACTGAGACACCCGTCACCGAGCATCTGCTGGCCGCGGTCCACGCGCATCTGAGTCGCCAGCGTGTCGAGGGCGAAGACGAGGAGATGGCCGCTGAATTGGCTGCGGCGGGCGGCGTCAGCGTCTTTCCCGGCTGGGAGTTCTTTAGTTGCGTGGCCGGCGCGAAGAGCCACCTGCTCAAGCTCCTGCCCAGGTGCGCTCTCTTCGTCGACGAGCCGGCCATGGTGCGCAACCAGATCGACCGCTGGTGGAACAAGGTCGAGCAGCGCCACGAGCGCTCCG
>VFSW01011472.1_pt1 | contig 12457 bp, 10 predicted proteins | sample 5358111 | NCBI WGS metagenome assembly VFSW01 (sample SAMN11554181, study PRJNA540505) | mine drainage metagenome | isolation source: sediment from site ElyBrook_90M | place: USA: Ely Copper Mine, Vershire, VT | collected 2017
TGCATGCCATGCAAGCGCTCTCCCAGCTGAGCTATGGCCCCACATGGAGGCGCGGGACGTTACCTGACGGCGCCCAATTCGTCAAGAAAATGAATGAGCTACGGGGCGCCCCAGCGAGGAACCGCGGTCCTCCGGGCCGGGGCCGCGGGCTTGGCTTGCTGCGACGGGCGCGACAGCGCCGCCGCTTACCGCAGATTGACCCGCTCGAGCCGCTCACGCGCGGCATGCATCGCGCCGCTTAGGCTACGCCCACCGTGCCTGCGCCTCGCGCAAGCGGGCGAGCGACTCCTCGCGTCCCAGGATCTCCAAGGTCGCATCGATGGGCGGGGAAATCGTCCCGCCGCAAACCGCGAGCCGGATCGGCTGGGCGAGCTTGCCGAGCGAGACGCCGCGGGCGACGGCCAGGCCGTTGATGAGCTCGTGGATCGCGGGCGCCGACCAGTTCTCGAGCTGCGCGAGCTGGAGGCAGGCCTCGGCGAGCAGTGCCCGGACCTCGGGTGTCACGTGCTTGCGCACCGCCTTCTCATCGTAGGCGGCGGGCGCGCGAAAGAAGAACACGCTGTTCGCCGCCATCTCGCGCAGCGTCTTGGCGCGTTCGCGCTGCGCGAGCACGATGCGCTCGAGTTGCGCATCATCCGCGGCGTCGATGCCGTCGCGGCGCAACTGCCAGCGCAGCACGGGCACCAGGCTCGCCGCCGGCGCGCGCATCATGTGCTGCTGATTGAGCCAGGTGAGCTTGTTCACATCGAAGGTCGAGGCGGACTTGTTGACGTCGGCGATGTCGAACAGGCGCACCATCTCCTCGAGGCCGAAGTATTCCTGATCGCCGTGCGACCAGCCGAGGCGCACCAGGTAATTGAGCACCGCCTCGGGCAGGAATCCGTCCTCCTGGTACTGCAGCACGCTCACCGCGCCGTGGCGCTTCGACAGCTTGGTTCCATCGGGACCGAGGATCATCGGCAGATGCGCATAGACCGGAGGGGGATATCCCAAGGCGAGGAGCATGTTCATCTGCCGCGGGGTGTTGTTCAGATGATCATCGCCGCGGATCACATGGGTGATGCGCATGTCCATGTCGTCCACCACGACGCAGAAGTTGTAGGTGGGCGTGCCGTCGGAGCGCGCGATGATGAGATCGTCGAGCTCGGCATTTTGGAACACCACGCGGCCGTGCACCACGTCATCGACGATGACCTCGCCCTCGAGCGGATTCTTGAAGCGAATGACGGCGGGGACGTCCGGCCGGGCATCGGTGCGCTCGCGCCAGCGGCCGTCGTAGCGCGGTTTTTCGCCGCGCGCCATCTGATCGGCGCGCAGCTGCGCGAGCTCCTCCTTGGTGCAGTAGCATCGATAGGCATGGCCCTGCGCAAGCAGCTGCGCGATGACTTCCCGGTAGCGGTCGAAGCGCTTGGTCTGGTAGAACGGGCCTTCGTCGTGCCCGAGCCCCGCCCACTGCATGCCCTCGAGAATCTGCCGGATGGCGGCCTCGGTCGAGCGCTCCAAGTCCGTGTCCTCGATGCGAAGCACGAACCGCCCCCCGTGGCGGCGCGCGTACAGCCAGCAGAACAGGGCGGTTCTAAGCCCTCCGATGTGCAGGAAACCGGTGGGACTGGGGGCGAAACGGGTGCGGACGCTCATCGGGCTCGAACAGGGGGGATATTTCAGGGAGTTCGAGTGTATCAGAGCGATCGCCGGCGTTTCTTTTGGCGCCGGCCGATACCGCCTTATCGAAAACCCGTGGCGCCGGCCGATACCGCCTTGGCGAAAACCCGTGGCGCCGGCCGATACCGCCTTATCGAAAACCCGCGCGCTCGTTGGGGATCCGATGAGCGCTCCGGGGGGAGACGCATGAGCATCCCGCGCGTCCTGCAGACAGCCCACGGAACCAAGGCGGCGCGCGATGCGGCGTTTGGCTTGCGCGCGCTGATGCGTTTGCGCAACTGGACATAACCATCGGTGCCTATATCTTTGCTCGAGGTTGTGTCACACTTTTCTCTCAAGCGCCGGAATACATCGCGGTTATAGGCCGGGCCGGTGTGAGCGAGTCCAGCGACGTCAAGGGGTTGTTAGCTTGATACAACGGTTGAATGCGGTAATGGGTTTCATGGCTGCCCTCTCGATGGTCGGGTGCGCCTCGGTCACTGCGCCGTTGACTCCGGCACCCCAAATCGGCATTGGTCCGCCGTCCGACCTGCCGCCCTATCGGCTTCAACCGGGCGATGTGATCGAGCTGCACATCCTCTCCAATCCCGAGCTCAATGAGCAGGTCGTCGTGGCTCCGGATAATCGCGTTACCTTCCAATACGCTCCCGGCATTTCCGCGGGCGGTCATTCGTTGCAGCAAGTCACCGACTTGCTCAACAAGATATACGGCACGACCACTAAAAATGATCTGCAGGTGGTGCTGCGCAGTCAGGTAGGCACCCGGGTGTACGTCACCGGCGAGGTTCAGCTGCCGACGGAGATCGTGGTAAACGGTCAGATCTCGGCGCTCAGCGCCATCAGTCGGGCCGGCGGATTCAAAATCACGGCGCAGCGCAGCGAAGTCGTGCTGTTACGCCGCGATGAGGAAAACAAGCCGCATCTGTATGCGCTCAACCTGCTCGCCACGATGCAGGGCAAGGATCCGAACGCCGACGTGCTGCTGCAACCCTACGACGTGCTGTACGTGCCGCGCGATCGCGTGAGCAATGCGAGCCTCGTATTCGAGAGAATCCGCAACGCCGTGCCGATGGGCGTCAATTACGGCTTCTACACGAATATTACGCCTCCATAAGACGCTTGCCGTCTCTGGATATGCAGGTGCCAAGCCTATGATCATCGAGCTCACGACTCCCGGCATTCTTTACGTGCTGTTTCGGCAGCGACGGGTCATCATCGGGTTTCTGGCGTTTTTCCTGTTCTTGACCGTTGGCTATTGCTTGATTGCAACGCCAAAGTACGAGGCGGATGCCTCGGTCGCCGTCAATTTCACGCGCCAGCTCACCGGCGACGTCGGGGACCATGGCTCCAACAACGTGCCGAATGCCGCGGGCGCCGACGAGATCATCAATTCCTACGGCATGGTCTTGCAAAGCGATACGCTTGCCGAAGAGGTCATCAACGAGGTCGGGCCCGCGAAGATCTATCCGCATATATTCGAACCGCCCGGAGTCTTTGGTCGCGCGATGGGCAGCTTCTGGAGCTTCTTCGGCGTCCACGGTAAAACCCCCATGGAGCGCGCCGTGTACCGTTTCGTGCACAGCGATACGAAGATCGAGGTGCCGAAGGATTCGACCGTCATTCAGATCACTCTCTACAGCCCCGATCCCGGCATTCCGCAGCGTGCGCTCGACGTGCTGATCAATCGCTTCCTTGCGCGGCAGGCGCAGATCGGCCGCGACCCGCAGCTGAGCTTCGTGCAGGACCAGGTTTCCTTCTACAAGAAGAAGGTGACGGAGGCGCAGGCCGCCATGGAGTCGTTTCAGCTCAGGAGCAAGATTTCCTCGATGGACGAGGAGAATTCCTACCTGCTGAAGCAGCGCTCGGATCTGGAGGCTCAGCTCGACGCGAGCAAGGTGCGCATCGAGGAGGATCAACGCAGGAGCGCCGTGCTCACGGCCCAGCTCAAGACCCTCACCCAGACCGTGAATCTGCACCAGGAAGACCGCGACGCCGCGCTCGATGCGGCGCGCACGCAGCTGGTGGAACTGCAGGTGCGCCAGCAGTCGCTCAGCACGAGCTTCGGCGCCGACAGCCCTGCCGCGCGCGTCAACGAAGCGCAAATCGCCAAGGTCCAGGCCTTCATCGATTCCTACCCGAAACGCACGACGCTCGTGCAAATGGCGCCGAATACCACGTATCAGGCGACCCAGACGGCGCTGCTTCAAACACAGGCTGATCTGCAGGGCGCGATAAATTCGCAACCCCTCATTCAGGGTCAGATCGACGGGATCGCGGCGCGGCTCGCCGAGCATGCGCGCGAACAATCGACGTATCAGGATCTCGTGCGCGAATACCAGGTGGACGACGAGAACTATCGCACCTACCTGCAAGCCGTGCAGCAGGCGCGCATAGCCGGGGATCTGAACAAGCAAGGGGGCACCACGGTTGCGGTGTACGACCCGGCGCACATGGCGAGCTCGGCGCCGACCAAGCCCAAGAAAGCCCTCATCATTGCGATCGGCCTCATTCTCGGCGTGCTATTTGGCCTGAGCGCCGCCTTCCTGCGGGAGTCCTGGGACGAGCGTCTCAACACGCCTCGGCAGATCAATGCGTTGCTCGGCCTGCCGCTGCTCGGGGCAATGGGGAATTTGGACCGTCCCCTCATCCAGGGATGGCGGCAATGAGCGGCCGCGCCGCGCGTCTCTGCATCGCGCTCGCCGCAGCTCTCGCTCTTACCTCGGCGACGGCTCAGGTTCCGCCGCCGCCCGCTCAACAGCAGCAACAGCAGCAGCAGCAGATCCAGCAGCAGTCGCCTCTTGGCTCGGCAAACCAGTACGAGCCGGGACCGTTCGGCCAGCCAAGGCCGGCGATCGGAGCCAATCCCTACCCCCTGATCAGGCGCCCGACCGACTGCCCCCTGGGCTACATCGCCCCCAAGGACAAGCAGCGAATCGCGCACCTCGTGGTGTGCGTCGTCAAACCGCAGAACATGCTGGCGCTCAGCAACGTGGCCGGTCCCGGCGCTCCGGTGGGTCAACAGGTATCCGCGCTGCCGCCGATCCTGGAGCGCACGCAGGTCAACCAGTGCGCCGCCCGGCCGGCAGGATCCTACGCCTGCGGCCGCGGCGCCAGCGAATGCTGCACCCCGAAACAGGACAATATGTGCTTTGCCGGCGCCTTTGCGTGCTACGTGGACGGCACCGGTACCGGGCCCAAGACGGCTTGCTGCATCTCGAAGTGAGGCGGCCGGCGAGCGCAGCGCTCGCACCGGGGCCTTTGCTGTTGCGATGAGGATTCTGCTGGTTGCCGAGGAGATTCCGGAGCGGCCGGATAGCGGGGCGTTCGTCTATTTGCATCACTTCATCGAGTACTGCGCTCGACGCGGCATGCCACTCACCCTGCTCGTCACGGGCCACCGCTTCGAGCGGCTGATCATCCGCCCAAGAAAGATCTTTCCCGATCTGAATGTGCGCATCGTCGGCCCGGATCTCGTGCGCATCGGCTCGTGGAGTATCGTGGCCGATGCGCGCTCTTGGCGCCACGCCCTGTTTGCGTGGATCATGCGGCGCGGTCCGCGCCGGCTCAGCGCCGCGGTATTGCGGTTTCGAGGAACCATCAGGGGGCAAACCGCCATCATTGGGCGTTGGCTCGGCGCTCACGAGGCCCGACGGCTCGCGGCGACCGTGCAGGCGGCGAATCCCGACATCATGCTGGTGAACACGATCTTCGCCGGGGCCATTCTCGACATCAAGCCGGCGCACACGCGCGCGGCCGTCATCACCCACGATGTGTTCCACCTGCGTGTGAGCGCCTTCGAGGGGCGCAGCCTCCGCGTCCGGCCCATCGTCACCCCGGAGCGGGAAGCGGAGATCCTGCGGCGCTTCGACGCGATCATAGCGATCTCCGAAGAGGACGCCCGGGAATTCAGGCGTCTTGCGCCGGACCGGCCGACGGTCGTCGTCGCACCGACTGCGCCGACCCGCAGCCCCCTCCCCCGTAGTCCGGATCCGCGGCTCTGCGTTTTTCTGGGCACCAGCAACATCCTGAACGTCGATGGCGTCTCGTGGTTCCTGTCGGCGGTGTGGCCGACCGTGGCCGCAAACGTGCCCGGGGCGCGATTCGAGCTCATTGGCAGTGTGTGCAACAGCGTTCCCTCGCACGATCCGCAGCTCATCAAACGCTTCGTCGTCGAGCAGGTCGGGCCCGCCCTCGCAGGCGCGAGCTTCGCGGTGAACCCGCTGCGTGGCGGCAGCGGGTTGAAGATCAAAATGCTCGATTATTTCGCCAATGGCGTCCCGGCGATCAGCACCTCCATCGGTGCTGCCGGGTTTCCGCGCAACGGCGCCGAGCCGTTCGTGGTCTGCGACGAGCCGGGGGAGTTCGCCGCGACCGTGGTCGCGTGGCTGAGCGATCCGTCCGAGCCGGCGCGCTATGCAGCGCGCTGCCGCGCTTATGTCGAATTATTCTCCCGCGATTCCTCCTTTGCCGAGCTCGACCGCGCACTCGGCCTCGGCATCGAATAGTTTGCGGTAAACTGGCCCCGCCGATGGCGAGGGTTCACCGACCGGAGCAAGGAGCGAATGCTTGTTTAGATTTCTCTTCGTTCTTCAGGCGCTCGTCCTTCTGGTGAATCCCAAAGTTCTGCTGCACCTGCAGAATAATGCCGGCAACGTCCTGCAGAAGCTGCTGATCATTCTCAGCGGTATCGCCTTGATGACCACCCGCCCCATGCATCGCGGGGTCGTCGCACTCATTGCCGCGATCGTCGCGCTGACGTTCGTCTGCGCCCTGGGGACCGACTTCCCGGCGTTCGAATGGCGGCTCTACATCGGCGGCGTGGTGAGCGCCGTCGCTCCATTCATTTTGTTGACCGCGCAACCCGATGCCGAAGACCGCCGCCTGGGGCTGGTGGTCTTCGCGCTGCTGCCGCTGCTGATGACGGTACTCGGCGGACTCTACCAGCTCGCCGGCATTGCGCCGTTGTTCGATTCGGATCCACAGGCGGGCACGCGCCTGGGCGCCACGCAAGGGCCGGCGTATCTGGCCGCCATGTGCTTCACCGGCACTTATGCGGCGCTCGAGCTTGCCGAGCGGCGGCATCTCGGATACACGGCCTTGCTGGCCGTCAACACGGTGATACTGGTGCTCGCCGGCGGGCGCATGGCGCTCGCGATGGGCTTTCTGGTATGCGGCATCGCTTACCTGCGAAGCTTCCGACGCATGCCGCTGCTGAAGATTTTCATCCCCATCTGGTTCATCGGCCTCGGCGGGATCCTGCTCGTCTACTTCGGCGAGGATACCCTCAGACACTTGAGCAGCACTTCTCTGTCGAACCGAGATCTGATTTGGGCGGCCTTGAATCGGCATCTGCACGCTCATCCGTGGTTTGGGGTTGGACTCGGGAATCAGCAGCTGCTGGTACCCGCAAGCTTGACCGGGAAAACCGGGACCTTTGCCGGCCACAACGAGTATCTGCGCATCACGGTGGAGCTCGGATACCCCGGGGCCGTCTTGTTCTTTGCGCTGACGCTCGGGATTTTTCTGCTGGTATGGAATTCCGCCTGGGTGCGGCGCGACCCCATGTTCCTGGTCTGCGCAGTGGCGTTTTATATCTACGGGATCACGGACAATACCTTCTCGGTACCCCAGGCGTATTTCATCCTGGCTGCCGCCTCGTTCGCGTGCCAAAGACCCGCGGTTGCGGCTCGGCACGCGGCGGACGAGCCGCCGTCGCAGAGCGCCGCGGCACCTCTTGCCGGCAGATCGGGAGCCGCGCCGCTGCGCGGCCCGAGTTAACCGGCGTGTGCGCGCCTCGGCTTCGCCGCGCGCCACTCGGGCATCGCCCGGCGAAGTGCCGCCGCAAAGCTCGCCAATCTCAGCTCCCGCCTCGATACCAGATAAATGCCGACGGCAATCTTCCGCAAGAATTCCTTCGTCGCGCCGTGACGCGCGTGCCGCGCGAGTACCAGGAGGCTGCTCGGGTAATAGTTGGCGCGCACTGCAGGGGACTTGTCCCGATGCCCGACCAGGGCGGCGTCGCAGTAGCGGGTCTTGCGGGCAACCCGCTGCGCGCGCAACGCGTAATCGATATCCTCGCTCCCCCCCATCGGAGTGCCGACTCCCAGCGCCTCGTCAAACTCGCCTATGGCAGTCACGATGCGTCCGCGCAGGAACATGGTATTCGACGAGGCATTGCGCACGATCTGACCGACGTGCGCCGTCGCCGTCGGCGCATCGGCGAGCGCAGCCTGGATCGGCTGGGAGGCATAGCGGCAGAACCAAAAGTCGAGGCTCTCGTCGCTCCTGAATAGCTGCGCCACCTGGCTCAAAAAGCCGGGTGGATACCAGCAATCGTCGTCCGGAAACGCCACCAGCGCATCGGGGCTCACCGCTCCATCGGCATTCAGTTGCCGCAGCAACATGTTGCGGGCGGTCGAGAGCGGGACTCGACCCGGGATCGACACCTGGCGGACAAAGGGCGGCAGGGGGTCGGTCGCCGGCGCGCCGTCCTCCGCGCGGTGATTCTGAAGGAGCATGGCGAGAACCATCCGATGCTCGCCGAGCGTGCGCTGCGACTCGATGAGGGACTGCAGCATGCGCTCGCGGAGCTCGACGCGGCCGCCTCTCATGTCGGTCGTCGAAATGAGTACGATGTCCAGGGCCGCGGGCTTTAGATTCGCCGATAGATGCGCGGCGGAATGTAGAACCGCCGCTTGTTCAGAAATACGCCGACCACCTTGGCGCCGCTGCTCTCGAATTCCTGCTTGGCGTTCAAGGCGACCGGCCAGCGCGTGCGCTCCGCTTCCACGACAAGAATTACGCCGTCGGCCATCGACCCGATGGAAGGACTCCAGGAGACATCCGCGACCGCCGGCGCATCGATGAGTATGCAGTCGAACGTCTTGGCGAGCTTGTGCTTGATGTTGGCGATGAGCACGAGCTCGGGGCTGTCGGCGCTCGCCGAGGCGACAGGCACGACCGAGATCGAACCGCGCGGTCCCATGCGCCTGCCGGTCAGAAGCGCCGCGGTGGACTCGGGCGATTGCTCCAGCGTGGAAACAGTCGCGTCCTTTGGCGAGCCCCACTGTCGCGTCAGCGTGTGGTCGCGGTCGGCATCGAGTATCAGCACGGATTTGCCGAAGTTCTGCGCCAGCGTCGCGGCATAACTGCCGCAAACGGTGGTCTTTCCCTCGCCGGCGTGGGCCGATGAGAACATGATCATCGCGCCCCCCTGCACGGTGCTGACCAGCGGCTCGACGGAGCGAAACAACGTCTGCATTTGCCGACTCGCACCGAGGAAGTTGCCGACCGCACGGGAGTGCTCGCCGCGATCTGCCGGCTGAGGCGATGTCTCGGGGTCCATCACCGATGCATCATCGTCATCGGAGATCGGCGGCTCGTCGGGGCTCAGCGTCCCGTCGGCCGTGAGTTTTTGCTCGTGACGGCGCAGCGCCTCGTAGATCTTGCTCATGGGAGTAACGATAGCATAGCCGGATTGCAGGGTCGCGAGCTGGTCGAGCGAACGTGCCCATTATGTCAGCCCGGGCTTGACAATATACCCGCTCAAACGCCCATGGAACAATCTGGTGCGTATCGCGCCCCCGCGCGCACCGCCTGCGCCCGATCCGGCGCCGATCCGAAAACTTGCCTCGGCGGACCGGGTTGGTAGATTGTTCCCTTTCGAAAAGCCCCCTTCGGGCTTATGGTGCGCTCATGAAACTAGGTGGACCTGCCGGCATCGCGGTTCTCGCCACGCTATCGGTCGTTTTGCTGGCGAGCGGTGCGCGAGCCGAAGAGTCGGCCGCGATCCTGGCGCGGATCACTCCAACGTTCAAGTTCCGCCATCCGGGAGCGCTGAACACGCTCCCCGAGCTGAACAAAATTCGCGACAAGATAGCGGCCGGCGAAGAGCCATGGAAAAGCGCCTTTGAGAAGCTGCTGGCATCGCCATACGCGCAACGCAGCTACAGCGCTCGCCCGGCCCGCTCGGTGACCAAGGGCATCACGGAGGCAACCGAGATGCGGGACGCGGTCGCCGCCTACACGCAGGCGCTGCTCTGGGTCTTCACCAACGAGGAATGGCATGCCGAAAAGGCGGCGCAGATCATCGACGCCTGGTCCGGTACCTTGACGGACTTCGAGGGGTTGAACTGGTATCTGGACCCCGCTTGGGCCGCTGCGCCGCTGGTCGAGGCGGCAGAGATCTTGCATGCGACCTACCCATCATGGCGGGGCGCATCTCGTTTGGCGAAGATGTTCAACGACCTGTTCCTGCCGATTCTGCACGATCGCATGGCGTTCGGGAACCGCGAGCTCGCCGTCTGCAATGCGCTCGTGGCGATCGGGGTTTTCAGCGAGGACCGCGCCGCGTTCTATGAGGGCATCGATCATTGGCTGTCCTACATTCGGAGTTATTTCTACATCAAGGCCGACGGCGCGGAAGCCCGCAAGACGGATTACTGGTTGACCTCGCCGTCGGATGCGTTCTACAAGAAACTCGATGCGGGGCACTTGCCGGCGGACTGGACATCCTGGATCGATCTCGCGACGGCGGTGAAGAATCAGGGGGACGACAAAACCTGGGTCTCAAAATCGGCGGACGAGCTGTGGAAGCATCCCGGAACCTACCTGCCCGGCTACACGCCGGAAACCGGTGGCCGCGACCTTGCGCACACCGAAAGCGCGTTCGTCTCGGCGGTGAACGTGGCCGAGATCGCATGGCATCAAGGAATCGATCTGTACTCGGTCGCAGCGCCCCGGCTGACCGTGTTCATGGAGACCATGGCGTCCATCCGTCTGGGGGAACCGATCCCGCAGGCCGCTTACGGCGGCCAGTTGGATCTGGGTAATGGGCTCTCACCCACCTACGAGATTGCCTACAATCACCTGCACAATATTCTGCACATCGATCTGCCGAAGACACGCCAGTTGATCGAAACCGTGATTCGACAGATGGGGCCCACCGTGATGGAACCACCCTTCCCGCCGCAGTTTCCCGCCTCGTTGCGGGCCAACAGGCTATGGGCGCAAGCCGGGTGGATCGCCAATTGGGAGACGCTCACCCACGGCGAGCTCGACCGCCGGTGACTGAGGCGGGTTATAGTCGTTCAGGCAATGGATAATGGCGGACCAGCGAATGTTTTCCTCCCATCGGATGCAGCACTTCATCATCACGCCGTTCTACGTACGCCGGCAATTCACCGGAAAGACCGGAAAAATCGAAGTTCAGCTGGCCGATCCCGAATGGCTGGAGGACCGGCTGCAGCTTTTCGAAGACTATTGCCTGCCCTCCGTCACCAATCAATCCGACCAGAATTTCAACTGGTTCATCTATCTTGACGACTCCACACCCGCCAGGTATTTCGATCGACTGGCGTCCTTGACGAAAGACCACCCGAACATCTCCCTCAAGACATGCGCCTTTTGGGAGACCCCGACCATCATCAAGGACGTTCTTGCCGCCGTTCCTGAAGGCACGAAATGGCTTATCACCACGAGGCTCGATAACGACGACGGAATACACCGGGATTTCGTCTCGATGATCCATGGCGCGGCGCAGGAGCGCAGCGAATTCCTGAATTTCCCGCGGGGCATCATCCTGTACTCCGGCAAGTGCTATATGTATGAACACGCAAGCAATGCCTTTCTTTCCCTGGTCGAACCGGTGCAACAGCCGACTACCGCGTGGTGCATCGCACATACTCAGGCCGGTCACGTGGCTCCCGTGCGGCAACTGACCGACACTCCGGCTTTTCTGCAGGTGGTCCACGGCAAGAACGTATCGAACAAGCCGCGAGGCACTCGGGTTTTCGCGCGCCGGGCGCTGATCGGCTTCGAGGCGATCCCGGTGCTGCGGCGACTCGGAGACAACGAAACCTCGTTGGGGGTGATCACGGAGAACGCGACGACGGTGCCGCTGTGGAAGCTGCGCGACTTCCTGGCATCCCTGGTCAAGGCCGCTATTCGCTGAAGGATCGCTTCTCGGCGGGTATTGCCCTTTTGCGAAATCCCGCAACCGGTGTCCTTTGAGCCGCATCCGCGATGGGGGAAATCACCACGTCCCGGATCACCCAGACGCCGGTAAGCGCGCCGAGCACGGTACCGCAGAGCGTTGACAACATCGCGCCTCGAGCACCGAGCGGGCCGCAGGTAAAAAGCGCCAGCGTGAGTCCGGTGACCGAGCTGATCATGCCCCACCACATCGCCCGACGCTGACGATGCAGCAAGTAAACGACCGATTGAATCGGCATGCTCAGCGTCAAGAAAATCGCGAACAGGCACCATCCGATCAACAGATCGGCATGGCCGCCGTATTTGCCCTTGTAGACGATGCGGATCAATTGCTCCGGCGCCACGGACAGCACCACCAACGCGAGCATGCCGATACCCGCATACATGGCGATCGTGCGCCAAAACACGTGCCGGACACCGATCAGCGTGCCGCCGCTTCGATCTTGAAACCGGTTCTTGTCTCCGGCATCGAGGCTCCTGATCACCACCATCAGCGGTTGCATGAGCGTTCGCATGGCGACAAACACGCCGACCTGCAGGGGACCGTTCAGCGCCTCGAGCAGCATGACCGGAACGTGGGTGAAACCCGCATAGCTTGCCGCTCCGATCAACGACGGCATGCCATAGCGCCGCCAGTCGACGGCGAGCAGACGCCGCCCCGCGCGCCAGCGCGGCCGTGCGCCCACGATGGCGACCACCACGGCCCCTTTCGCGACGGTGAATACCACGAGACCTGTCATGAATCCGAGAAAACTGAGCCCGCGCCACCGCGCCAGCACGGAGAGGACCGTGGCGGCCAGGA
>VFSW01011473.1_pt1 | contig 12457 bp, 13 predicted proteins | sample 5358111 | NCBI WGS metagenome assembly VFSW01 (sample SAMN11554181, study PRJNA540505) | mine drainage metagenome | isolation source: sediment from site ElyBrook_90M | place: USA: Ely Copper Mine, Vershire, VT | collected 2017
TCAATCAACCATTGCGTGTCGCCGTTGATAACGGCAGGCGATACCAACTTCTTCTCTGGAAACTTTTGCTCCAACTCGCGCCACAGCGTTGCCGCCTGCGCTGGTTTCAGGTTCGCTTGCGCCGCAAGGTCTGGCTCGTTGAATCCCAAAAGCCATTGGCTGTTCCCGCCGACCGAACTCGGCACACTCGACCATGCCATTGGGATGCTTTCGACGCGGTAACCCAAGCCGGCGCAGAGGGTCGGGTTCTCAGTCCAATCGTAAATCCAGTTTGTCGTAACTTTGGCGGCATCCTCACAATGAGGATAGGTCATCGCCACGCCGCTCTTGAATGGCTGAACCGGTCGTAATGGCGACGCCTGGCTTCCTGCGACGAGTGGAAGATAGTAAGTAAATGTTTGTTTCTCTGAGACCGTCGGCTCACGATAGGGTTGCTCTGTTGTCGCGCGAGTCAGTAGCGCGAGCATGAAAAGCAATGTCACGGCGAGCAACCAGCGTCGCCCCACTCAGGTATTCCTCGTTAGAGTGCTGGCACAGCGCCACACCGCGCGATCCGTGAGATGAATCAATCGCCAGTGTTTCATCATAGCAATCTTGGGGCGAGTTCAGAACCCGCCCCATCTTTCCTACGGAACTGTTCCTTCGATGCAGTAGTACACTGCTGCCGGCGTGGTGTTGGCAACCGGAGTCGCCTCGTTTCCGAAAACGTACAGAGTCACCACGTTCCCAGAAACTGAAGAGCTTGCGGCATACGCGTCCCCGGTAAGTGCCTGATTTAGTTTGACCGGAGCAGCCACCGGCGTCAGACTTGCCGCGACCGGGGTTACCGTGAGCGTTCCGGTAACCGTTGTCGTATGGCATTCTCGGTATTGCTTCGCCACCGACCCGACGAAAAGCGATTGTGGAGTAGCGAACGGAATGACCGGCGTTCCTGCGATGGACATGCTGTTCGCAGAAACTACAGTCGCCGTGATATTCGTCGCCGGCGTTGGCGTGTTGATCGCCGTAGCCGTCGCCACGGGTGTGATCCCAACGTACGCCCCGCCCACGCTGATATTCTGCGTGACGGTCATGTATCCGCTGTGATCGATCTGCGTGACCGGCGTTCTGGCGGCGTTGCGGACAACGATGTTCATTCCCGTCGAGTCCACGCAGTTGGGCTCACCCGAGTCGCAGATGATCCCGTTGTACTGGATCGCCTTGACCCCAATCGGAGCTGATGCCGGCGCGGGCGAGGGGCTGCCCTTGAGGACGAACAAGGTCGCCACAGAAACGACGAGCGCCACGAGCGCCGCCAGGATCACCTGAGTGAGTGCGCTCTTTTGTTCGGGAGTTATTTTCATGCTCATCTTACTTGCTCCTTCGTGCTCTGATTCGTCCGGTCAGGACGAGCCGTAACAGCACCATAGCACCGCCACCACGCGCCCTGACCGGTTAGATTATCGTGCGCGGCGACTAGATGTCGTACAAGATCGCCGACGCCTCGGTGGAGTAGTACCCGATGCCCATACGCAGCGTCACGACCACTTCCGTCATGTCCGCGCGCGCGTAGCGGGACGTCTCGAACTTGGCGCGGCGTTTCCAGCGAATCTTCCACTGATCGCCCCGCACCAAGACCGCTCGACCGAAGACGTCGTTCGACGCGTCGACCGAGTTGCCAGCATTGTAGCGGACGCCAGTCGCCAGCGCCGGCTTGACGCCCGAGGTCGGGTGCCAGATCACCGAATGGACGGGCACACCCTTGTCTGGGTCTGCCCCCTGAACGATCGTCGCCCAGTTCGGGCCGGCGTTGCTGACCGTGAGCAGGTCGCTCAAGCCCTGCAGAGCGAACCACGTGTACGTTTGGTCGCAGAACACCCGGCAGGACGCCGGATCGTCGACGACGTAGTTCACGCCGTCGCTGTCCGCCATCAGGGTGTAAAGCGTGCGGATCTTGCCACTGGTGAGCGCGTGCTGCGCGTCGCTCGCGTTCGCGCCCGATCCGTTCTTGAGCGCGTTGCGGATGATGCCCTTCATCGTGGTATAATCCGCCGTCGCAACGGGCGTGCCGTTGCCGTTGATGTTGTCCGTCGCCGCTGTGTCGTCACCGTTCAGCAGCACAAAGTCCAACTCGGGACCGAGCTGACGTTCGAGCTTGGCGCGGAATTCTGGGATCGCATCGATGATCGAATCCTCGTCCAACTCACCGGCGAGTTCGCCGCGGGCGCCGAGCTTGCCGACCGTCAGTTCGCGGCTGCCCGTGCCTTCTCGGCTTGACGGGATCGTCGCGGCGGGGAACTTCATCGTGGCGTCGTCATTCGCCGCTTGCGCGACGTTGTAGAACGTGATGTCGGTCCCTTCCAGCGGGATCGTGTCGGACTTGAAACCCTTCGGGATCTCCTGCTCCGGGATAAAGCCCGAGCCGAACAAGCGAGATTTGGCGCGCACCTTCAGCCACAACTGCGAGCTGTAGTTCGTCACCGCCCAGTCGGCGCCGTAGTTCGAGAGCGTCGTCTGCATCACTTCGTTCGCTTTGAACTCGGCATCCCCCATCGCTTTCGCTTCGAGCTTGCCTTGTTCGATCTCCTTGAACGACTTGACGGCGAGGGTGCGCAGGAGCAATTCGTCTGGACCCATACTCCGCCCGATGTGTTTGGCATCCGCGCGGATCGTGGCGAGGAGCGCCAGGTCTTCCGTCTTCATCCCATCGTAGATGGTTTGAACGTGCACGTCGTGCGCTTCGTCGTCGCCGCTGTCCGCAAAGAGCGCGGGGCGACGCGACTTGGCTGCCGCAGCCAGTTTCTCGTTGACTTGCCGATCGACTTCCGCTTTGATGCGAGCTTCATCGGCAGACTTGGCTGCCGCGGCTGCATCCGCCGCTTGTTTCTTCTCGGCGTCCCACTTTTCGTACAGGGATTTCAGTTCTGCCTCAGTAGGCATAATTTCACCTCCAGAATTTGCTGTGATCGTGCTATTCGCCGTACGTCCAGCGGTCTTGGCTTCGCCTGCCGCACCGCGGTTCGTTTGGCTCTGTCCAGCCCAACGCTCCGCCCCTGGTGCCTCTGGCATAACGAAATCGCGCCCGATGGATTTGTACGCTGCTTTCAATTCTTCTGCCGGCTTCATGCGTGGTTCCGCCGGCGTGGGCGTAAGTGTGCACGCCGCCAGCGGCCACGCGTCGACCCAGTTCGTCCCGTTCGGCTGCGGCGTCCGGTGCACGTACTGCGGGATCGAATCGCTCGACGGTTTGAGGACACGCGCTTGGATGTTCGTCTTGACCGCCGACATCATCTTCGCTACGTAATCCTCGTACTGCCGCGCCTTGCGCAGTTCTGCTTTCTGCCAGACGCCCCACTCGTCCACGCCCTCCTCGAAGATCGTGCCGATCACCGGATCGCGCGAGGTCTTGGCATCGAAGCCGTGATGATACGTCAGCGGCTTGGGCGCCTGAAAATGCTCCAGCCAGAAATTCGTCTTGGCATCGAAAAAGTCGCGGTTGCGCGATAGGTCGGGGTGCGCCGGGTCGCCGAAGAGGACCGCATAGTATCGAATGTGGTCGTCGTCGAGGAACTTAACCGCGAAGCGATCGGCGTCATCCGCGTCGAAGAACTTGCCTGCCGTGGCACTCGGCGGACCCGCCGGATCGATCACCTTCTTCCACGCCGCAACGATCTTGTCTTCCAATTTCTTTTTATCGGCGGCGGAATACTTGTCGGCGCTGGACGGGTGATTGACGTGCGCCCACGCTGCGCGGATTTCCTTCTCGTTGTCGAGCTTCACGTCGTCTGGATTCAGATAGCCGACGGCTTTTCCCGATGCGGCTAAACCCGCGGAGCCCGTGACCACGACGACCGGGATCGGAGACTGATCGATTGGCATCGGCGTCATCTCCGCCCACGTATCGCATACCCACAGGGGATCGGGCTGAAAGTCGTACTGGACGCAGCCGTAACCGCTGTGGTCTTCGCCTTCGTCCCACTCGCCGTCGTGACATTTCATCATGCCAGTCATGCCATCGCCCGCGTCGCTCTCGCCATCCTCAACGAGCTTCTGGTAGAACTGACAATTCTCGCAGCGGCGCGCCCACTTTTCACGCAAGCCCGGCGCGTCCTGCATCGACTTGACATTCACGCTGCGATAGCTCGGCACGCCTTTCGCCTTCGCCTCTTGCGAGCGATCCTCGGCGGACGGCATGTCGCCAGAGTAATCACAGGTCGCCCCGAGCTCGACCGACGTATCGTGCAGCCCTTGCAGTTGCCCCACCATGTCGCCAATAAGGTGTTTGGCGGCAGCATCGCCCACAGCCGCCTGGTCGGCTTTCTTTTTCTTGTGCTGAGCGCCCATCACGGCGGATGTATCGTGAATGGTCTGGAGCATCGTCTGATCCGCCTGGCTATTCCGAGCGCCGACCTTCACTGCGTCAATCAGCCGCGGCTTGATCGATTCGATCAAGTTGAGCGCCCACGCGAGATCAGCCGATTTGGTCGCATCGGGCACGTTCGCATACAGCGCCGCGGCATGTTGGTCGGCTTCCTTCTGGGTCGGATGGCAGCCGCCCTGAACTCGCTTGCCCTTTGACCCATCTGCGTTGAGTGTGTGGACACACCACTCGCCTGAATCTGAGAAAACCTTGTAAGGCATTGATTACCTCCCACAGTCCCTGCGCCCGCGGCTAGTTCGCCGACGAGCGAGCGGGCGCTGAATTCAACTTGATCTTGAGCAACTCGACCGTATCGTCGCCATTGATCCAATTCCACGCGTCCTGGATCGCCAGCACATTGCCCGCCTTGAAACACTGGTATCCGGCAGGATGCCGCAGCAGCCGATAGCAGGCGTAGCCCGTTAGTACGCGACGGTAGCCGCGCTCGGTCGCGGCGTTGACCGTCATGCGATTGCGGATCGGAATGTTCTGCGATGGCGTAAGCATTGGCACTCCTATTTCGCGGCAAGCGCAGAAAGCGCATGAACGACTGCCGGATCGCCGTGCCCGAGCTCGCCGACCGTCGCCTCGACCATCTCGGTGAGCTTGATCCGCATCTCCGCCTCATTCATCTTCGCGGGATTGCCCCACTTGGTATGCGCCCGATAGAGCAGCAGTGCGTCGTAGGACGCACCCATCGAGACCATGCGTTCGGTTCGACCCTCGGCGGCTTTCGCCTGAGCAGTCACCTGCTCGGTGGTATGCTCGGCTTGCAGCGCATCGACGTTCGTTGCCGCCTGTCCTTTGGCGGGTTTCGCGCTCTTGACTTTAGCGACCGGCTCCGCAGCAACGGCGGTTGGATCGACAATCGGCTCAGCAACGGCGGTTGGATCGACAATCGGTTCAGCAACGGCGGTTGGATCGACAATCGGTTCAGCAACCACAGCATCGGCGCTCTGTTCTTCTGGCATAGTGACCTCCTACGGCAGACCAAGGATTCCCTTGGCCCAATCCTCGAATATCTTCACGACGTCTGGAACAAGTTTCTCGACGACCTTCTCCAACTGCCACCAGCGACCTTGATGGATCGCCGCCTGATTCTCGCCGATGACGTACGGCGCGTAGACGACGTTCGTCCCAATCGTGCCGACGATCGACGTGCCCAACGGATTGACCTCAGTCGCGATGCTGCGACCCAATAAGCCGGTGCGGCGGTAGGTGCTGTTCGGCGGTGGAGGCGGGTAGGGCGGCACCTGCGAGTGCACATACTTCATCGCCTTGTCCATCGTCTGCGCCAATTGATAGCCTGCCGCGGCGGCACCCGCTTTCGCCAGTTTCGCCGTCGCCTCGGTCAATCCTTTGACCTGGAGCGCGATCAAGGTTTCACTTCCGCGTCATTCGCGGTGCTCTGAATTTCTTTGAGCACTTCGGCTTGCCCGTCCTGGTAGTTGTAGAGCGTGTATTCGAGCGACTTGACGCGCCGTCGCAGATCAGCATTGCACGCTTGCAAATCGGCGATGCGCTTCTCGACGCCGAGCACGCGATAGAAGATCAAGCGGATCACCGTCACCGTCGTCGTGCGGAGCGCGATGTTTCGCTTCTCGGTGAAAACCAGGTCGGACTTGAACGCGTCGGTTGGCACAAGATGATCAGTTCCCATCATGTCCTCACTACGGGCTGCAAATAGCAGCGGCAGCGCACATGCGCCGGCGGCTTGTATGTTTTGCCGTTGTACAGCACACCGGTCGCGAGATCACCGGTCAAACCATCCAGTGGCTTGCAGACCGGACAGACTCTTTCATCTTCCGCCGTCATCCATCTGACCCCATCGACGACACCGCTCTGCTTCCAGACCGCCAGGTTCCCTTCCGCATACGCCCGTGTCGTCTCGGTCGCCGCGATCATGTCCGCGCGCACCGGTCCGAACATGGGCGTCAGACTGGCGATCAGATGCTTCAGCGGCTGCCCCGACTCGACAAAGTTCGATACCTGCTGCTGCAAGTAGCGCTGACTCGAATCCGTGATGCGACTGACCAGCGAGTACGTGTACTCGCGCGACCAGCGGGCGGCGTCCCGATTCACCAAGTCCCAATCGACCCCGATGCCCAGTCCCGACGTCAGCTTATCGAGAGCCGTACCCGCGCCCGTCAGCGCGGCGTCCTGCATGAACGGCAGCAGCAACTGGTACAGCCGCCCTTGCTCACCGTTCCAAAAGTTCTGATCAGGACCTGGCATCGCCGCTCCTAGCGCGTAGGTATGCGTTCATACATCGGAACAGTTAGCGGTAGACGTGCGGCGGGTTCGCGGACATGTGTTGCTTGATCCGTTTAAGCTGCCCAGAGAAATAACCGGCGAGTAGCAAGTTCAACTGCTTCTCGTGCCGGCGCCGCTTGTGATGATCGGGCGCGCGGTTCGCCGCCTTCGACGCGTAGCCGTGTGTATCGTCAACCGCCCAGTCGTCGAGCACGTCCTGCGTGTCAGGGTCCAACGCGTACTCGTGCTGCTCAGGTTGCGTGTCGAGATCGCGATAGTACGTCAGCGCGCGGTCCAGGATGCCCAGCACCAGATCGCCGAACGACAAGCCCGCGGTTTTTGCCATCTCCGCCATTAGACTGTCCGTCGAGACCGTCGGCTCTGGATTCACGTCGATCAAGATCGGATCGCTCTCGCCTTCGTACAGTCGCCAATCGGCGCGGAAGTAAATCTTGCACCCGATCGCGCCGAAGATCTCCTTCGACTGATCGACGAGCTTGCGCTTCAACTCGGGCTCGATGTGGGCAGGGATGATATTCTGTTCGGAGGCGTCGGGTCCGCCTGGTCCCTTGTCCGTCTCGTCCTTGATGTCGTGCTCGAGCGCCGCGAAATTCGCCTCGGCAATCGGGAGCGCATCGATCTCTTTGCCGTCCGACAACAGACCGACCGAGAACTCGCGCGCTGGCGAGATGTATTCCAGCAGGATCGCCGGCAACTGGTGTTTCTGCACCATATCGACGAGGTACGCCTGCGCATCCTCCGGCGAGCCCACGACCGCCAGGTCTTCGCTGCCGTGACATTCGTTCGGTCGGATGATCGCCGGCCACCGTTCCCACAGTGACACGTCGGGCGGCGAATACACCATCTGGAACCGCGGCACCATGATGCCTAGCTCTTTGGCGAACAGGAACGTTTGCCCGCGGTCGAAGATCAAACGCTGCGTCGCCGCATACGAGGCGGTATGCGCGAAGCCCGCCTCTTCGACGAGCGCCGTCACGCTCTCGCCTCCGCCGATCCAGCCCGGCAGGTTTTCCGCCCAGTTGTAAACGAGCGTGTCGCGCGGATCGAAGTCGGCGAGCGCCTGCTCGATCTCTTGCGGCGTCTTGACGAAGACGAGCTCCGTCGGCATCCTTGCTGCGAGGATTTGCTTCACTTCCCGCGACGCTTCGATCAGCTCAGGGTCCTGCTCGGGATCGTTCTCTAGATCAACCAGCATCAAGATCCGCGTGAACTCGCGCGGCGGTCGGGACGTTGGTTCGGCGAAGACCAATTGGTCTTCGCGAAGGAATTGACCCCCTGAAACAGCGGTGTTCGCGGCGTCCAATTGCTTCATCGACTCGAGCACCTCAGTGCCCAGCGTCTCGCCGATCAAGTCTTTCTGCTCGGCTTCGGTCAGGTGTGAAAACCTAAACTCAGCGATCTCCGCCGGCTTGCCCCCTTTCAGTCGCCGCATCGCGAATCTGCGGAATCGACCGCGCTCAATCGCCTTGTCGATATTCTCTTGTGCGAGGACAATCGCTTTGGCGGATTCCTCTAACTCCGGTTCCTCCGCGAGCAATGGAACTCCCGCAACTCGCCGAGCGGCTGCTCCTGCGGCTCCCCCGTCCCCCATGCGCTTCGCCGCCGCCGCGTTCTGCGCCGCGGCTGTTTGGTCGACGCTGCTCTGAACCGGGTCTGTGACTGCCGGCAGGGCAGCGCCCGCGCCCCCACCACTATTTCCGTTCCTGCCCGGCACCGCTCCACCTTTGATCTCGGCGACGAACATCGTGTTGCGCGGATCGTTGTTCGCCAGCGGCTCATCGTCGTAATATTCCCGACGTAGTTCTTCGACGGTGTGCGAGTCGGCATAGCGTTGCTGCTCGGCAAGCTCGGTCTGGCGATCGCGATGCCGAATGTCCTTGAACTCGCCGACCAGCTTCTCGCCGTAGCGCGGCAATAACGCCGCGGTGAACATCTCCGCGATTCGCTGCATCATCGGCCAGATGCAGTACTCACGAAAGGTCTTTTCGCCGGCGAGTGCGTTCGCCTCGGTGGCATTCTTCTCCAGGATCTGCAACAGTCCCGGCGCCAAGTCCTGGTAAATCTCTTCTTTCGTGAACTGACGGCTCTGCAGGTACTGCATCTCTTGCTGGGTGAGTCCCATGTTCACCCATTGCACGCCGCCCTTGCCCGCGCCGCGCAGCATCATCAAACGCCGCCGCGTTCCGCCATGCTCCGTCCGCACTTGCGCCAGCATCTTGCGCCAAGTCGTGTCGTCGATGAAATCGGCGAACATCAGGGCGCCGGGCGGCTTGGCGTTGTCCTTGTCGAAGAAGTTGCGCGCATACTGCTCTGCTTAAAGTCGAGCTCCGAGGCAATCGAGATCGACTCGATCGCGGACAACCCGTAATGATCGTTCAGCGGATGAAACATCTTGAGATGAACGATCTCGTCGGCTTCAAACGGCACCGAGCGCCCTTGGATCGTGTAAACGTAGCCACGCACAAACTTTTGGCTATCTGGGACTGCCCGCACCCGGTCGGGGCGCAGGAGCCACAACTCCCCCGGTGGCGTCTCGGGGCTCAAAGCATTCGCCCAGATGTAGCAGTTGCCGCTGAGCTTGAGATACCCGACCGTCGCCTCGATGAACTCAAAGCGCGACCGGAACTGGTATGGGTTCGGATGCAGCAGCAGATCCTCGAACGGGTGATTGTCGATCTGGGTACGGTCCGCGCCCTCGAGCTGGAAGACTTCAAACTCTGCCAGCGACGCCGTAGATTCCGCTGCACGCCCGATCGCCGAATGCACCCAAGACAGTCGCTGCATGAGCTGCGCCTGGTTGGCGTACAGCGATGGATCGGGGTCCGAGAGCGGAGCCCCTTCGATCGTATACGCCAGCGCCTCGAGATAGCGGGAGGCATCGGCAGCTTTGGCAGCTTGTAGGTTGGACCAAAAAGACATAAGAGTTTCGGAAAAGACAACGCCCCAGTTCGGAGAGCACAGGGCTCTACAAATTGGGGCGCACGTGGGCGCAACGTATGCGGTTGGAAGTTGGAACGCAGAACTATTCAGGCGGTCGCAACATAGGCACGCCCTGCGTCACTGGTGCAGCAAACTCTATCAGAGAAACGCCGTAACGCTTCCCGGATTCAACATCGATACATCCAAGTGTGTCAATGGATTACTCCTCACCAGTCTGAACATTTCGTGCTCGCACAGTACCATTGAGCACACAACGACAATTCGGGTGAATTGAGAATGTGATTTCATCTCGACCGTCGGCATGAATCGTTGTCATTGCGCTATTCTTTGTTCTGCTTCCGAATCAACGATGGCTTTGGCTATGACGGCGCGGACTCGCGCAAACAGCGCCTCTTGTTCGGGAGACTCATACAGACCTTCGAGCGGACCAAGAACATCACACGTATGCTCGTAATCGGTCAACAAGTCTTTCAGTATTTCGAGCAACTCAGGCGCTGTCGCGATCAGAACGGCATTGGCGCGCGCCTCATCCACCCCACGCTTCGGCAGCAGCGCCATCGCGACCGCTTTGCCATCGCTTGCCACAATCGTCGTGCGAATGATCTCATCCTTTACGTTCCATGGTCCAGGGGTGTGCATTGGACTTCCTTTCCTGTGATCGCGAGCGCCCCCGAACTTAGGAGTGGGATGATGTTCGTGTGCGCCTCGCCATGATGGGTGGACACGATCTCGATGTATGACCCCTGCAGCGCGAGCACGACGTAGGCATAGGGCAAATGGCAGTGTCCGCACGCGCAGACGAGTGGAATCCGCCTGGGCTCTGCCACGACTATCATATCACGTCCGGCGGCGAAAGTCACTACTTTTTGACTAGCGACTTTTGGGGTTTGAACCATGACGACTTAACCTCCGCTGCAAGCGCAGAAGCAATGCTTGTTCCGTACGTTCGCGCTCCCGTTGCAGGAACGTCTTCTCCAGAAACGGCATCGATTCGTCGAACGGACATACCGCGGCATCTCCTTGGTAGAGGGCGAGCACCGCATCCGCCACTTCGCGCTGTTCTGTGGCAAAGATTTCCGCATTCGGAGCGTCGTGTCTCAGCCAGCCAGAACCGCGCACCCAGATCGCGTACGTCAGTCTCTGCGGCGGGACCGGCGGCAGCACGGGAACGGAGTCGTCGTCTCGGTTTTCATTGTGACGGATAAGCGGCACAGCCATCTCTCACCCCTTCGGATCGATGCGGCTGCGGTTCACGATGACCGCGGCGCAGATCCGATCAATGCGGATGCGCCGACGCGAATCGGCATAGTCCCAGTCATACCACCGTGCCTCGAAGAACGCCCGCGGCAGCGTGCGCGCGCCGTTGATCTCAGGATCCCACAGGCGGCGCGTCTGGCGTGAAACGTGCTCGCCCACACTGAAATGCCCCTCGCCGAAACTGGGCTAGCCATCTGCGTCGAGGTCGCTCCACCAATCGACAATCACGATTTTGCAATGCGCTTGGAGGAACAGCAAATCCTCCCACGCCAAATGGTCGCTTGCCTTGGCGTCACAGCCACATGCCGCGAACGCCTCAGACAGTCGTTCGAGGGTCGTCCCGTCATCGGTCTGCTTGCACAGACGGACAGCCCGGCGTAGCCGAATATCCTGGTTGAATCGGGTCTGCATGACGTACTTCAGACAGCGCGGGCCGCAGTTCATCGCTCGGCATCTCCTCATGCGCTCACGCGAAATCCAGCCCCACCGACACGCCGCCACTCAGCTTATTGAACGCACCGCCCGACGCGTCCGATTGGTCGCGATACTTGCCGTTCGGGATCGCGGTCAGCTCGTCCAGCCATGCCGCGTTCCACGCGCCGCGCAAGAGTTTCACGTTCCCCGCTTCGCACTGCGCCGCAAACGGTTCGAGCCGCACGTCCTTGCTGCCCGTCACCGGCTCAGCGTGCACCGGAAAGCCGGCGAGATTCTTGATCGTCGCCTCGGCGCTTTCCTTGCCGCCGCTGCCCGGCTCTTGCTCCGTCCAGATTTTCACCGCATTCGCGTATTTAGTCTTGTCGATCTCGGCGGTCTGCTTCATAATCGCATTCCGCTCACCGCTCGACCATTGCCCGTGCACCACGTCCTCGACGATATAGTGACCGTCGGCGGTCTTGCCGATCAGCACGCCCGCCGTGAAAGCGCCGCCGCCTTCAGTGCCCGCCTTGTCCCAGTACCGCACACGCGCGACCGTATCGGCGGGCAACGCATCGATGATCGGGAACCACGCGCGCTTGAATCGATTGCCTTCTGCCAATCTCGGCGCTCCTTGATATTCCGCCGTCCAGCCGAGCGATCCAACATCGCGCCGCAATTGTTCCAGCGCGGGCTTGCTGAATCGCCGCGGACACAGCGGCTCGCCTTCTGTGCGACCAAGCGGATCGCCCTCACCTAGCGGCAGATAGAGGCGACGGTGGTTCTCGTCGCGCTCGGCTTGCGTTTCCGCTAGGGCAGGCAGCCGCAGCACCGTCCACTCGCTCCCCTGTTCGGCAAGGATGCGCCCTGCCAGATCGTCTTCGTGCCAGCGGGTCATAATCAGGACGATGACGCCGTTTTCCCATACGCGCGTGCGAAAAACCGTGCGCCACCACTCCCACACCTTGTCGCGGATCGTTAGCGATTGCGCTTGCTCCCAGTTCTCGAACGGATCGTCGATGATGCCGAGCAGTGCGCCGTGCCCGCCGATGGGACCGCCGACGCCGGCAGCGAGCATCCCGCCGCGATATCCTTCCAGTTCCCAGTGATCGACCGCACGGCTATCGCGCCGCGTGTGGATCGTCGGGAAAAGGTCGGTGTAGTCGGTCGATT
>VFSW01011474.1_pt1 | contig 12455 bp, 8 predicted proteins | sample 5358111 | NCBI WGS metagenome assembly VFSW01 (sample SAMN11554181, study PRJNA540505) | mine drainage metagenome | isolation source: sediment from site ElyBrook_90M | place: USA: Ely Copper Mine, Vershire, VT | collected 2017
TATATGTACATATAGCATCGCTGCGATGATCCGATTGCGCCGGGGTGCGCGGAGATGGCAATGAAAATCGATTCCCGCTACGCGCCGCTCTTTGAACCGCTGCGGATCGGCCCCGTGTCCGCCCCGAATCGCTTCTACCAGGTGCCGCATTGCACGGGTATGGGCCATGCGCTGCCGCGTACGTTGGCGGCAATGCGGGGCGTCAAGGCCGAGGGTGGGTGGGGCGTCGTCTGCACGGAATATTGTTCCATTCACCCGAGCTCCGATGATCATCCTTATCCGTTTGCGTCGATTTGGGACGACATGGATGTCAAGAATCTCGCCGCGGTCGCGGACGCCGTGCATGCCCACGGCGCGCTCGCCGGCATCGAACTCTGGCATGGAGGCAGCTACGTCGCGAATCTCGCAACGCGCGCACCAACGCTTGGTGTCCGCTCGATGCCTGCGCGCTCCGACCCATACCAGTCGCAGCGCATGGACCGCGCGGACATTCGGCGCCTGAAATTGTGGCACCGCCAGGCGGCATTGCGGGCCCGCGACGCGGGGTTCGACATCATTTATGTATACCCGACGCACGGGTACCTCCTGTCGGAGTTTCTGTCGCGCAGCCTCAATGACCGCACCGACGAGTACGGCGGTTCGCTCACGAACCGGGCGCGCTTGTTGCGGGAGCTGCTCGAGGACACCAAAGACGCAGTTGGTGATCGCTGCGCGGTCGCGACGCGCTTCAGCGCCGACGGACATGGCGATGCACACCTCGGGGCCGACGAAGCCCACGACCTGCTTGGCATGCTCGGTCCGCTGCCGGACTTGTGGGATTTGGTGATTGCGGATTACGAGGAAGAAATGGGCTCGTCGCGCTTCGTCGAAGCGGAGGCATTCGAAAGCCGGGTGCGCTACGCAAGAGCGCTGACCGGTCGACCGGTCGTCAGCGTCGGACGTTTCACCTCGCCCGATGCCATGCTGCGTCAGTTGACGAGCGGCGTACTTGATCTCGTCGGGGCGGCGCGCCCGTCGATCGCAGATCCCTTCTTGCCCGCGAAAATACGCGAAGGCCGCATCGAGGATATCCGCGAGTGCATCGGCTGCAACATCTGTTACGCGCACGACGCCCGCGGCTCCGCGCTGCGCTGCACGCAGAACCCGACGATGGGCGAGGAGTGGCGCAGCGGCTGGCATCCTGAGCGAGTACCCGCGGGCCGCGGATCCGTGCTCATCGTCGGCGCCGGTCCCGCGGGACTCGAGGCGGCGCAGGTGCTCGGTAAGCGCGGCTTTACGGTCGCGCTCGCGGATGCCGCGGATAGGGCGGGCGGCCGGGTTGCGCGCGAGAGCCGTTTGCCGGGCCTTGCCGAGTGGGTGCGAGTACGCGATTACCGCACCGGACAAATCGCCCGCATGCAGAACGTCGAGCTGTACCTCGGAAGCCGCCTCTCGGCCGCCGACGTGCGTGAGTTCGGCGCCGATTACGTGCTGCTCGCGACGGGAGCGCGCTGGCGTCGCAATGGGATAGGCCGGTGGCACGCTGCCGCGCTCGCAACGCTCGCCGGCGACGTTCTTACGCCCGACGATATCATGGATGGTTCGCGGCCACGCGGTCCGGTCGTGGTATTCGATGACGACAATTACTACATGGGACCGGTCGTTGCGCTTGCGCTCGCACGCGGCGGCGCCGAAGTCTGCTATGTGACGACGGAGAGCAAAGCGGGAGAATGGAGCGTCCACACGGCCGAACAGATTCGCACGCAGCGCGGGCTGCTCGATGCGGGCGTGGAAATCATCGCCGCACATGCAATTTGCGCGTTCGACGGGACGATTGCGACGTGTGCCTGCATATACACAGGCCGCGAGCAGACGCGCGCTGCCGCGCACCTGGTACTCGTCACCTCGCGCGAGCCCGAAGACGCGCTCGCCGATGATCTTATAGGCCCCGAGGGCGAGGCGGAGGGTTCGCGGATCATCCGCATCGGCGATTGTCGCCAGCCGGCGATCATCGCGGCTGCGGTCTATTCTGGCCACAAGGCCGCGCGGGAACTCGGCGGGGAACTCCATACGCCGCCGCGCGAGCGCGACCGCGTCGTCATCGACGGCAGCGCAGGCCGTGTTCCGGCATGGACGGATAATCGATGAACACAGCCGATTGCTTCCGCACCGCCTCGCGGCCGGTGGCGCGGGCGACGCTTGTTGCGGTGCTGTTCGGCGGTGCGATGCTGTTCGGCGTCGCGTTGCGGAGTGCGGTCGCCGCCGCGGCGCCCGCCTCAATCATGGTCGGATCGCTGAGGCTTGCGCCGTGCGGCAAGGTCGCGGCCTATTGCGGCACGCTCGTGCGACCGCTCGATCCGGCCGGAGCCGTTTCCGGCCGCATCGCGATTCATTTCGAGTACTACCCGCCACTGCAATCAGGCAAGCCGCTCGGCACCTTGGTCGCAACCGAAGGCGGACCCGGGTACCCCGCAACGCTCTCCCGCAACGATTATCTCGCGTTGTTCCGGCCGCTGCGTGCGCAGCGCGCCGTGGTATTGATGGACAACCGCGGCACCGGCCGATCCGGGGCCCTCGACTGTTCAGCCCTGCAAACCGCGCCGCGCTGGACGATCGATGGTGTCGCCGCGTGCGGGCGCTCACTCGGCGATACCGCGGCACTGTACACCACCGCCTACGCGGCGGACGATCTGGCCGCGATACTCGGAGCGCTCGGAATCCGGCGCATCGACCTGTACGGCGACTCCTACGGCACGTATTTCGAGCAGGTATTCGCGGTTCGGCACCCCGGCTTGCTGCGCTCGCTCGTGCTCGACGGCGCCTATCCGCTCGATGGGCCGGACTACGCCTGGTATACGCACTACGCGCCGGCGATGCGCGACAAATTCAACATCGCGTGCCGGCGTTCTTCGGCCTGTGCGCGATTGCCCGGCGATTCGATCGCGCATATCGCCCCCGCGCTTGCGCGCTTGCGGACCGCACCGTTCGCGGCCACCGCATTCGATGCCGACGGCCGGAGCCGGCGCTTCATCGCCAACGCAGCCGAACTCGCAACGGTGATGTTCGCGGGCGCACCGGCGATCGCGAGCGCGCGCGAGACGGATGCGGCGGCGCGTGCGTTTGCGGCCGGTGACCGCGTACCGCTGTTGCGCTTGATGGCCGAGACCACGACCGGCGTCGACTCGCGCGATCCGACCGACGACCCGAAGAAATGGAGCGCGGGATTGGCCGCAGCGGTCATGTGTCAGGATCCGCCGCAGATCTTCGACATGCGCCTCGCGCCCGCGCTGCGCGTGCACGCGCGCGATCGGGCCATCGCATGGCGCGAGCGCGTGCACCCCGACGCCTATGCGCCATTCTCGATCAACGAGTACCGGTCGATGCCGCTTGATTATAGCTATCTCGATCAATGCGTCGGTTGGCCGGTAGTCCCGGCCGGTCAGCCGGTCTTTCGTGTCGTGCCGCGGAATGCATCCTATCCGGACGTGCCCGCGCTGATCATTTCGGGCGAGCTCGACGACATCACCAGCGTCGCGGAGGGTGCCGCCGTCGCGCGGGAGTTCAAGCACGGCCGGCAGCTCGTGATCGCCAACAGCTTCCATGTGAATGCGCTGCCGCGCGCGCGTAGCGATTGCGCCATGCGCATCGTACGGCGCTTCTTCGCCACGTTGCACGCGGGCGACACGCGATGCGCAGCGCGCGTGCCCCCGGTGGCGCTCGTGCCGGAATTCTACGGACACGCCGCCGATCTCGCGCCGGCGCGCGCGCTGGCCGGCAATCGCGCGGGCGATGCGCGGCTGCGGATCGCGGCCGCGGCTGTCATGACGCTCGGCGACGTGATCGTGCGCGTCGCGGAGAATTCGACGGGCGCCGGCCCCGGTCTGCGCGGCGGACGCTTTCATGTTCTGCGCCGCAGCGCGACGATCCGCGTCGGCCTGGAGAACGTACGCTGGACCGAGGATCTCGCCGTCAGCGGCGAGATCGACGTTCCGGCGGCGCGGACCGGGTTCGTATACGCGAGGATTCGGCTGGTTGGACCGGCTGACCTGCGCGGCCTACTCGTTGTGCACTGGCCATTGGCCGGTCCTAACGCGCGCGCCGCGATCAGCGGCACGCTCGGCGGCGCCATCCTGCGAGCCGTGACGGCGGCGCCCTGACGGACTCGCGCCGCCGCGGTGCCCCACCTCTCCGGCGTTTATTGTTGCAGGATCACGGCTGAGTCGGCGGTCCAGCTCAAGTACACCTCGTCGCTCCAATCGATCGACCACTCGGCGCTGCGCCGCTCGTTTTGCGCGAACACGGTGACCAACTTGCCGGACTCCGTCTTTATCCGGTAGGTGGATCTGTTGCCGAGATAGCCGAGCTCCCAAACCATGCCCTTGAGCTGGTTGATGCGCGCACCGGCCGCGGACTCCTTGGTCAGGCGGATTTTTTCGGGCCGCAGCGCGAGCCATACGCGCTGCCCGCCGGCGAAACGCCCCACGTCCTCGACCAACAGCGCGCATGCGGTCTCGGGGCAGCGAATCGTGATCAGTCCCTCATCGCAGCGCTCCACGGTGCCCTCGAACAGGTTGGTCGTACCGACGAAATCCGCGACGAAACGGCTTTGCGGAAATTCATATATCTCCGCAGGCATGCCCACTTGGACGACTTGACCGCGATTCATCACGGCGATACGCGTGGACAGGGCCATGGCCTCGTCCTGATCATGCGTGACGAAGATGAAGGTGATGCCGACTTGACTTTGAATGTTCATGAGCTCGAATTGCGTCTGTTCGCGCAGCTTTTTGTCGAGCGCGCTCAAGGGCTCGTCGAGCAGCAACACCTTGGGCCTGCGGATCAGCGCACGCGCGAGCGCCACGCGCTGGCGCTGGCCGCCCGACAGCTGATGCGGCTTGCGTTTGCCGAGCGGTCCCAGCTGAACCATCTCCAGCGCGTCCCGCACGCGCTTCTTGTTTTCCGCGCCGTCCAGGTGCATGCGCCTCAGTCCATAGCCGACATTTTCCTCGACCGTCATATGAGGAAAGAGCGCATAGGACTGGAACATCATGTTGACCGGACGTTGATGCGGGGGAACGCCGGCCATATCGGCGTCTTCGATCAGGATTCGCCCGGCGCTGGGGCTTGCGAATCCCGCGAGCATGCGCAGCAGAGTCGTTTTGCCGCACCCGGATGCCCCGACCAGCGCGAACATCTCGCCGCGATAAATGCGCAAATTGACGTGATCGACCGCGGTGAAGCCGCCGAAGGTCTTGGTGGCGTTCTCGATGACGATTTGCGGCTTGGCATCGGGATCGAGCCACGGCCGGTCCGCGAGCGATTTTTGCTGGGCGGGCAGCATCCGTCTAAAAATCGGCCGGCGGAGTGCTGCGCCGACGCGCAGGCGCAAAAAATGCACGCTCAACGACCCCGGCTTGCATCATCCGCCGCTCCCACACCAGTTCCCGGTTCAGATAGATATCCACCCAGACGGTCGATCCCATCGCGAAATACGGTGCATCGACCATAGCAAGGGCGATGTTACGCTTGCAAGTCGGCGACCAAACGGCCGAGGTGACACTGCCGATCTCGCGCTTGCCGGTTCGACTGGAATAGACGAGGGCGTTGTGCGCGGGTTTGGTGCCTGCTACGTCGAGCCCGACGAGCCGGCGCCGTGGGCCTCGCCGCCGCTCCGCGAGCAGCGCGCGCCGCCCCGTGAAATGGCCCTTGTCGAAATCCACCAACCATTCCAGGCCGAGTTCGAGCGGCGAGCGGTCGCGGCCGACCCGCAAGCTGTGCTCGGCGGACACGAAATCGACGTTCGGACTGATGAAACCGGCTTCGATGCGCGCGATGTTGAGCGCTTGCGAACCGATTGCACGGATGCCGCGCGCGCGGCCCGCGGCCATCAGGGCGTCCCAAACCGGCTCCGCAGCCTCAGGCGTCATCCACAATTCATAGCCCAAGTCGCCGGTGAACCCGGTGCGCGAGACGGTGATCGGCGCAAGTCCCAGCGTAAAGCGGCCGATCTCGAAGGGCTTCAGGCCGTCGATTCCATCGATTCCCGCGGCCTTCAATACCGCGCAGGAGGTCGGACCCTGCAAGGCGAGCGCCGCGATCCGCTCGGTCACTTCCTCGATCTCGACGTCGAAGCCGATTGCCGAAGCCAGCAGCCAGTCGATCTGGCGCATCGCCGTGCAGAGCTGGAATTGTGCATCGCCGAGGCGGAAAACCGTGCCGTCATCGATGATGTGGCCGGCATCGTTGCACCAAACGCAATAGGCTACGCGATCTCTTCCGAGCTTCGCGATATCGCGCGTGACGAGGCGGTTCAAGTAGGCGGGCGCATCTCGCCCTGAGATGCGGTATTTCACCATCGGCGTGAGATCGTAGAGCGTCGCTGCGTTGCGTATCGCGAAATACTCGTGCTCGACGCTGGTGAACACGTCGACGGTGGTGTATCCGGCCCAAGGGACGTAGCTGTCCACCTCGCACAGGGCGCGTACGCGTTCATGAAACGGCGTCTTGAGCAGCGGCTCCTTGAAATGGCTTGCGGATGGGTCCGTAACCGGCATTTCAAGCGGCCTCATGCAGAACCTGATGCGCGGCGTTGCGGCCGGCGGCGCCGATGACGCCGCCTCCCGGATGACAGCCCGCGCCGCACAGGAACAAGCCGTCGAGCGGTGTGCGGTACTGCGCGGCTCCCGGCACGGGTCGGACCATCCAGAACTGATCAAATGCCAAATCGCCGTGGTGCCAATGGCCGCCGGTGATATGAAATTCTCGCTCTATGTCGAGCGGACTCAAAAGCTCCGACGCGATGATCGTGCCGCGCAAGCCCGGCGCGTAGCGCGCGAGCGTGTCGATCGCGAGGTCGGCAAACCGTGCGCGCTCCTGCTCCCACCCCCCTTGCAGGGAATACGGCGCATATTGGACGACCGCCGACAATACGTGCCTGCCCGCGGGCGCGAGCCCGGCATCGTTGATGGAGGGTACGGTGATCTCCATGACGGGCGCGCGGGAATACTCACCGTACTTCGCATGGTTGTAGGCCTGTTCGATGTAGCGCAGCGAAGGCGCGATCAGCAGCCGCCCAACCGCCCGCTCGGGCTTCAGGCCGGTGAAATCGGGAGCCCGATCCAGCGCTAGATGCAGTTTCGCCGCGAGGCCGCGCGAGCGAAAGTTCGCCACGCGGCGAGCGAAGCCGGCATCGAGATGCGCGGTGCCGAGCAAGCGCAGAAACGTCGTTCGGGGATCAGCGCTGGAGATCACCGTGCGCGCGGCGATGCGCTCTCCATCCTCGAGCAGGACGCCGCTCGCGCGATCCCGATCGACCTCGATGCGCGCGACCGGCGCGGACGTGCGTATGACCACTCCGGCCGCGCCCGCGGCCCGAGCCAGTGCATCGCACAGGCCGCCCATTCCTCCCTTGGGCTGCGACAAGCCGGCGGCGCCGGCCGTGCTCTGCCCGGCCAGCCTATGGAGCAGCGTCAATACGGTGCCGGGCGAGCGCGGCCCGAAGTTCGTGCCGAGCACGGCGTCGAGGCCCAAAGCGCCCTTCAGTTCGACCGACTCGAAGTTCTCCTCCAGCAGGTCGTACACGTTCATGCCGACTATGCGCAGGAGCTCGCGCATATCCCGCGTCCCCAGTCTGCGCACGCGCCAGCCGAGCTGCAGCAATGGAACCAAATCGGACCAGCGATGCGTGCCGAGACGGGGCGGCACGCGGGAGAGCATCGGCGCGAGCGCCGCGGCCAGGCGACGCATGCGCGCATCGTAGCGTGCGTACGCCGCGGCGTCGGCGCCGCCGACATCTCCGGCGCCGAGCGCGAGCGCGGCGCCGTCCGCAACGAGTGCGGTGGTCGGCATTTGCGTGGCCGCCGCGATGAAGCCGTGCTCATCCAGGCGCAGTTCGCGCTGCAGCGCCGCCGGCATCAGGTGCAGCAAGTGCGCACACGCCGAAACGCGGAAGCCGGGCGCGAACTCACGCGTCGCCGCCGCACCCCCGAGACCGCGGTTGGCCTCGAGCACGACGACGCTGCGGCCGCCACGGGCGAGCAGCGTCGCACAGACGAGGCCGTTGTGGCCGCCGCCGATCACGGCGCAATCGTACTTTGCGCTCGCGCCCCGCGCGGCCATGCTCAGTGAGCCCGCCCGAGATCGTCGAGTACCGCGCGCGCCGCGTTCGCGCCGGGCGCGCCCATGACGCCGCCGCCCGGGTGCGTGCTCGATCCACACAGGTACACGCCGCGCACCGGCGCGCGATATTGCGCATAGCCGGGTATCGGCCGGTTGAACAGCAGCTGATCCATCGTCAGTTCGCCCTGAAAGATATTGCCCTCGGTCAGACCCACCTCGTTCTCGATGTCCCAGGGCGTGCGAATCTCGGCGTGCAGGATCAGATCTTTGAAATTGGGACTGTGCCGCGCGATCGTGTCGATCACGGTATCGCCGAACGCTTGCCGCTTTGCGTCGGTCCAGGCACCGTCGGCAAGCTCATAGGGACAATACTGCACGAACACCGACATGTAGTGCTTGCCGTACGGCGCCATCGTGGGATCGATTTGCGATGGGATCAGCATGTCGATGTACGGCGCGCGCGACCAGCGCCCGTCCTTCCAGTCGTCGTAGGCCCGCTCCATCATCTCGAGCGTGTCGGTCACGTGCATGTCGCCGCGCGTGCACGGCGATCCCTCGGGAATCGCGGGAAACCGCGGCAGGCCGTCGAGCGCGATGTTCAGCTTTCCCGACGACCCGCGGATCTTGAAATTGCGCACCTGGCGCAGGAACTCGTCCGGCAGATCTCCCGCGCTCATCGTCTTGAGGAACGTGCGGCGCACATCCAAATTGGAGAGCACGAGCGGCGCCGCGATTTCCTCGCCGTCCGCGAGCATCACGCCGGCGGCCCGGCCGCCGCGCACCAGAATCTGCGCCACCGGCGCCGAACTGCGGATCTCCCCGCCGCTCGCCTGCAACGAGGCGCCGAGTGCGTTGCTGACCGCGCCCATGCCGCCGCGCGCAAACCCCCAAGCGCCGACCGTGTCGTCGATGTCGCCCATGTAATGATGCAGCAGCACATAGGCGCTGCCGGGGGAGCGCGGACCCAACGCCGTGCCGATGATCGAGCTGCCGGCGAAATGCGCCTTGACGATTTCGCTCTCGAAATATTCATCGAGAAAATCGGCCGCGCTCATCGTCCAAAAGCGCAGAGTGTCGTACATGCGCTCCTCGCCGAGGCCGTGAAAGCGCCGCGCGAGGAACAGCAATTCTCGAATATCGCGCGGCCTGAATGACGCGGGATCCGGCGGCGTGCGCATCAGCAGCGGCTTGATGAACTTGCATTGACGCATCACGTCGCGCGAGTAGCGATCGTAAGCCTCCGCATCGCGCTTCGAGTGTCGCGCGATCTCGCGGCGCAGCGCGTCGTGATTGTCGTAGATCGCCAGGTGATCGCCGTTGCGCATCATCGTGCAGCCACCCTCGTACGGAATGATCTGCAGGCCGAAGCGCGGCAAATCGAGCGTGCGGATGATCTCGGGACGCAGCAGGCTGCACACGTACGAGCAGTTCGAGTAGGTGAAATCCCGGTACAGGCGCCGGCTGACCGCCGCGCCGCCGATGTAGCCGTTGCGCTCCAGTACGAGCACCTTGAGCCCGGCACGGGCCAGGTAGCATGCCGCGACCAGGCCGTTGTGGCCGGCGCCGACGACGATCGCATCATGCTCCTTGGCGCGCGCCACGCTCACGCATTCACTTTGCGCGTCGTGCCGCCGGTCGCCTGCAGGGTCGCATCGACCGCGGATTCGAACGCCCGCAGCGTATCGGCGAGACAGGACGCATCGTGCGCCGCCGACACGAACCAGGGTTCGCGCGAATCAGGCTCGCACAGCACTCCCTGGTCGTGCAGGACCCGGGCCATCGCGTCGTAGAACGAATAGTCGCTGCCCTTCCATGCCCGATAGTTGCGCGGCGGTTCGTGCGCGAAATACAGACCGCTCATCGACGGATGGCCGACGAAGCTGTGGGCGATGCCGCGCGCGGTCAGGATGCCGCGCATGCCGTTGCGCAGCCGCGCGCCGTAATCGGAAACGCGCTCGAGCGCGTCGGTCTCATCGAGTATTTGCAGGGTCCTTTCCGCCGCAGCGAGCGACACCGAATGCGCCGTGTACGTGCCCCCGTGGGCGACGCCGTTGCCGATCTTGCGCATGATCCTTTCACGTCCGGCGAGCACCGAAATCGGGTAGCCGTTGGCAAGTGCCTTTGCGAAGGTGCAGAGGTCGGCTTGGATTCCGTAAAGTTCCTGAACGCCGCCGCGCGCAACGCGAAAGCCGGTCTTGACCTCGTCGATCAGCAGCACGACACCGTAGCGGTCGCAAAGCTCGCGTGCGACCCGCAGGTATGCGGGTTCCGCGGCGATGCCGAGACAGTTGCCCATTATCGGCTCGATCAGCAGGCAAGCGAGGCGATCGGCGTGGCGCTTGAAGACGTCCTCCAACTGGTTGGCGTCGTTGGCTTGGACGAAATGCGCGAAGCTGCGCGTGCTGACCGGCACGCCCTCGCTGTACGGGCGCACCTCGGGGTCGCCGACCTGCGACCATTTGTCCATCGGCGTAAACCACATCGCCGCATCGAACAGGCCGTGATAACTACCCTCGAGAATCACGTAGTCGTCCCTTCCCGTATACGCGCGCGCGAGCCGCAGCCCCGCCATGACCGCTTCGGTGCCGGAATTCGAGAAGCGCACGAGTTCGGCCGCGGGCACCATTTTCGCGATGCGCTCGGCGACGGCCAGTTCCCGCTCGGTGGACAGCGCAAAGACGCCGCCGACTTCCATGCCCTCGCGCGCCGCCTGATCGACCCGCGGGTCCGCGTAGCCTAAGATCGCGGGCCCATAGCCCATGCGGTAGTCCACGTAGACGTTGTCGTCGAGATCGACGATGCGTGCGCCTCGTCCGTGTTTGACGTAAATGGTGCGCGCGTCGCCCCAGTAGCGGAAATTCGATGCGACGCCGAGCGGCAGTCGCTTCACGGCACGCTGGAAGTGCGCGTTGCTCTTGGTCAACTTTCTCGGCATGTCGTCCCCTCGAGATCGTGCAAATTCGGCCGCGGCGACTCCGTGCAGACGAAGCTACCACCGCGCACCGGGCTCGTCCACGAATATTATATATCCATATAGCTGGTGACCCGGAAGGCCTGTGTAGACGCTTCGGCGGAACCGGCGCTTTTCTCGTGTTTTAAGCTGATTTCGTATTTATTGCACTGCGTTTACTTGCCGCCGCACGCGCCTGCGCGTAAATTAAATATCCATTTAACGCGACGCAGGGGTATGCATGGTCAGTCTAGCCGTAGCGAATTCCGGCATCGGCGCCGGCGATGCCGTGCCGCACGCACTTCCGGCCTGGGTTTACGACAACGCCGAACTCAACCGGCTCGAGTTACAGCGCATCCTGCTGCCGAGCTGGCAAATCGCCTGTCACGTCAACTCCATTGCGCATGCCGGCGACTACGTCACGCTCGACATGGGTCCGGAGAGCGTGTTCGTGTGGCGGGACCGGGATCGCACGATACACGCCTTCCACAACGTCTGTAGGCACCGCGGCGCCCGGCTCGTCGATGGGTCGGGTAATTGTCCCGGTACACTGACCTGCCCCTATCACGGCTGGACCTATCGCCAGGACGGCGCACTGATCGGCATACCTTCACGCGAAAGTTTCCAGAGTCTCGATCGAGCCGGGTTCGGCTTGAAGAGCGTGCGCGTCGAAGTCGCGTTCGGGTTCGTGTTCGTCGCGATCAGCGGCAATCCGCCGTCCGTCGCCGACACTTGGGGTCCGCTGATCGAGGAGTTTTCGCCATACCGCTTCGAGGAGATGGTGCCGCTCGGCCCGATCTCCCATGAGACCTGGGACGTAGACTGGAAGATCGCGATCGACAACTATCTCGAGTCCTATCATGTGCCGATCGGCCATCCGGGCCTCAACCGCATGTTCACGCCGGACTACGAGGACCAAGCAGCGGTGCCGACGATCGCACGCGGCATCAGTTGGCTGCGGGAACAGGAATCATCGCGCTGGTCCGAGCGCATGTATCAGCGGCTCATCGGCAAAGTCGTCACGCATTTGCCCGAGCGGCAGCGCGGTAGTTGGCGTTTTTACAGTGCGCTGCCGAATTTGGGGATCGACGTATTTCCCGAACAGATGGATTTCTTCCAAGTCTTGCCGCGCGGTCCCGGCAAGTGCGTGATTCGCAGTGCCCTGTTCGGACTGCCGGATGATCGCCCCGCGATGCGCGCGATCCGCTTTCTCGGCAACCGCATCAACACCCAGGTCAACGACGAAGACCGTTCCCTCTGCGCGCGCGTGCAGCGCGGTCTCGCGTCCGGCAGCTACGAACCCGGCCCGCTGTCCGGCCTCGAACGGTGCATGCTGGAGTTCCACAACATGCTGCGGCAACGAATCCCGGAAATGCGTCTCGCAAAGCCGCCGACGCAGTTCGCCTAA
>VFSW01011475.1_pt1 | contig 12455 bp, 6 predicted proteins | sample 5358111 | NCBI WGS metagenome assembly VFSW01 (sample SAMN11554181, study PRJNA540505) | mine drainage metagenome | isolation source: sediment from site ElyBrook_90M | place: USA: Ely Copper Mine, Vershire, VT | collected 2017
ACCATCCTGCTCCTGCTGCCATCCTATCATTCGAGTGCTGGGGAATGGCCGTGACGCCGGGGAGGGGGTGGATCACCGATTCAGCTTGCCAGCCTTTGCGCAGATTCCTTATAATTCATGCTCTTCGGGTACAGGGGCGGTTGGAAGGCATCGTCCCCCGTCTGCACCGATTGCACGAAGGATCGTCAGTTCCAGGAGGAACGTGTGAAGAAGGTTCGTAATCTTATGGCCATTTGCGGAGCCTTGGCTGCCGCGGCAATCCTGCAGGGAGTCCTCGTGCGGCCAGCGGCCGCCCAAGGGCAGCAACAGCCTTCCTATACCCCAGCCGAATACAACGATTACACCGCGGCACATACTGAGACCGATCCTCAAAAACGGATCGCCGATCTCGATGCTTTCCAGGCAAAATATCCGGCTTCCACCCTGCTGCCCTATGTCTATACTCTGGAATACCAGACCTACGGCCAGCTCAAGAATTACCCGAAGAGCGTGGCCTATGCCGATAAGCTTCTCGCCTTGCCCAAACTCGACCCCACCACCACGCTCACCGCTCTCTACGCCCGCGCGCAGGCCTATTACCTCGGCGCCGCGGATAAGGACCTGAATACTCCCGAACAGTTAACAGCCGCGCGCAAGGCCGCTCAGGCGGGCATTCAGGCGGTATCCACCTGGCAGAAGCCGGCCAATATGACCGACGACCAGCTAACCGCACAAAAGAAGGCCGCGCGCATCCTCTTCAACACCGTCGATTCCATCGCCGCTCTCCAGATGAAGGATTACGCCGGAGCGGTGACGCCCCTGAAGGCCACACTGGCTGACCAGCCCACCGACGGCACCACCTGGTATCGCCTGGGCGTCGCTCTGCTCCAGCAGACACCGCCCCAGACGTTGGATGGCCTCTGGGCGCTGGCCCGCGCCATCGACATGAAGGCTCCCAACGATGCGCAGATTCGCGATTACCTCCGCAAGCGCCTCGTCGACTACGAACAGGCCGCCTGCGATTCCATCACCGACGCCCAAATCAAGGAAATGCTCCAGCTCGCCTCCGCCAGCGCCGACCGCCCCGCCACTTTCACCATTCCCGCCGCGGCGGATCTCGATAAGGCCCGCCAGCAGGCCGCCACATTCCTGCAGGACCTGCAGGCCGGCGGCGATAAGGCCAAGCTCGTCTGGACCGCTTTCTGCGGCAGCGATTTCCCCGCCATCCCCGCAAAGGTGCTTGACGTTGCCGCCACCCCCGATGGCGCCACGCTCCAGGTATACATCGTCTCCCAGGGAGAGACCGACGCGCAGATCACCGCCGCCGCCACCCCCAATGCCCAGGTGAATGTCGTTGCCCAGCCGGAAGCCAGCCGCCTGACCAAAGAAGATGCCGTCGAATTTGCCGGCACCCTTACTTCCTACGATCCCACTCCCTTCCTGCTTCACTTCGATAAGGGAAAGATCAATCCCGATTACATTCCCGCGGTGAAGGGCGGCGCAACCAAGAAACATCCACACCACGGCGGGCAGTAAAGCCGCGAGGGTTCACATGCCAGAGGGCCGCGGCGCCGCAAGGCTCCGCGGCCTGTTTTTTTCTGGGAGTGAGATTCTTTCTGCCGGGCGCCCCGCCGCGCCAGGGCTCTTGCGGCCGGCTTCAGGCGCGGTGCCGCGGGCGGTGATCCAGCTTGTATTCATCCACTTTGCGGCTCAGCGTGTTGCGGTGGATTCCCAGCAGCCGCGCCGCGCGCGATTGATTGCCGTTCGCGCCCTCCAGCACCTTCTTGATGAATTTCTTCTCGAACTCCACCTTCCCTTCCTCGAGAAGTATTCCGCTCTCCACCATCGCCGCCACCAGCGATTCCAATTGGTCTTTCATGGCAGCACGCTCCGCTTTAGGAAGACAGATTCCACATCCCCGGAATTATTAGAAATCTAGTCCAGTTCCATGCCCGTCAGCCGCTGGTAGGCTTCCCGGTATTTACCCCTGGTCGCCTCCACCACATCCTCGGGCAGCGCCGGGCCCGGCGCCTGCTTGTTCCATCCGCTGCGCTCCAGAAAATCGCGGACGTATTGCTTGTCGAATGAGGGCTGCGCCTGCCCCGGCTGGTAGACATCCGCCGGCCAGAAACGCGAGGAGTCCGGCGTAAGCGCCTCGTCAATCCAGATGATCTCCCCGTCCGCCAGCCCGAATTCAAACTTCGTATCCGCAATCAGGATGCCTCGCTCAGCCGCATAATCCGATGCACGCCGGTAAATCTCAAGCGAAATCTCCCGCAGCCGTTCCGCCAGGGCGGCACCCACGCTCCCCGCCATTTCCGCAAAGCTGATGTTTTCGTCGTGCCCGGTGGTCGCCTTCGTAGACGGCGTGAAGATTGCCTCCGGCAGTTTCTCCGATTCCCTCAGCCCCGCCGGCAGCTTGATCCCGCAGACGCTTCCGCTGCCGCGGTATTCCTTCCAGCCGGAGCCTGCCAGATAGCCGCGCACCACACATTCCATCGCCACCGGCTGCGTCTTTCGCACCAGCATCGAGCGCCCCGCCAGCACCCCGGCATGCGCGGCCAGCTCGCCGCTGAAATGCCGCGCCTCTATCACGTGATGCTTCACCACTCCCGCCAGCTTCTCAAACCAATAGAGAGAGAGCTGCGTCAGCACCTTGCCCTTATCTGGAATCGCCGTCGGCAGCACCACGTCAAACGCCGAGAGACGGTCCGTGGCCACGATCAGCAGATTTTCCCCGCACTCATAGATGTCCCGCACTTTCCCGCGCCCCAGCAGCCGCAGTCCCGCCAGGTTGGTTTCTGAAATTGCCTTGGGTAATTCCGAATTGGTTCGTGTCGTCATGTCCCTTTCCAGGAGGGCGCTATTCTAGCGCAGGATTCGTTCTTGTCAACTGCCCCTTCTTCCAGCCAGCCGATGGCTCCGCCCGCCGCATGCCGCGGGATGGCATACATCCCCGCCCCACGGGCTTCACCGTGAAATGCCGCGCTCTTTCCAAGGAAAACCGCTGCCGCCGGCTTTTCGTTCTGCCCGGCCTATGCGGCGCTGGCCTGCCGCTGCTTCACTTCCTCATCCCATCGCACGCTCACCAGCTTGGAGACGCCCGGCTCCTGCATCGTCACGCCATACATCACCGATCCCATTTCCATCGTCTTGCGGTTGTGCGTCACCACAATGCATTGCGTGCTCACGCCCATCTCCCGCAGCATGCCGTTGAAGCGCCCCACGTTGGATTCATCCAGCGGCGCATCCACTTCGTCCAGGATGCAGAAGGGGCTTGGCTGATAGCGGAATACGGCGATCAGCAGCCCCAGCGCCGTCAGCGCCTTCTCTCCTCCTGATAGCAGCAGGATGTTCTGCAGCCTCTTGCCCGGCGGCTGCACCACAATCTCGATGCCGCATTCCCCCGAGCTGTCTGGCTCGGTCAGCCGCATCTCGCCCGTCCCTCCCCCAAACAGCGTGCGGAAGGCCGCCGCGAAGTGCCGGTTGATCTCCTGGAAAGCGTGCTCGAATTTCTCGCGGGAGATGGTATCCAGTTCGGCGATGCCCTGCCTTGTATTTTCGATGGACACCACCAGATCGTCCCGCTCGCGCGTCAGGAATCCGTTCCTTTCCTCGCATTCCCGGAACTCCTCGAGCGCCATCATGTTCACAGGTCCCATCGCCTCCAGCCGCGCTTTCAGCTCGCCCATCCGCGCTTCTGCGCCCGCCAGCTCTTCTCCCGCCAGCGGATTCACTTCCTCGGCCATCAGTTCTTCCGGCTGCTGGTTCACCTCCGCCATGCAGGTCTGCCGCAGATGTTCACGGTCGGAATCGTTTCTGGCCTGATCCACCTGCCCCTGGCTCCGCCGCACCCGCCATTCCTCCAGCGCGTGGCGCACCTCCTTCAGCGATTCTTCCCGCACCGCAAACGAATCCCGCGTCTGGTTCCATTCCTCCTCCAGCACCCGCCTCTGCTCTTCCAGCCGGATCTTTTCCTCCGCCAGCGCCTCGGCCTGCCGCCCAAGCTCCGTCGAGCCGGCATCCATCTCGGCGCGCGCCGCCACCTCCGCCGCAATCTCCTTCCTCAGCCCTTCCAGCTTTTCCTCCGCCCGGGCCAGCTCCCCTGCCACGCGCTCCATGGCCTGCCTCGCCCCGGCCAGCCGCTCCGCCGCCGCCGCCAGTTCCGCCCTTCGCGCGCTGGCTTCCTGTTGCCGTGCCTGTGCGCCCTGCCGCATGGCCGCCAGCTCCTGTTGCGCTCGCTCGATGGCCTCCTCGGCCTCTGCCCGCTGGTTTTCCGCATTCGACGATTGCTGCTTCGAGCCTTCCATCTCCTCCGCCAGCCGCATTTCTTCCCGCTCCTGCGCTTCGGCCTGCGTCCTCCATTCCTCCATCTCGCGCTCCTGCCGCTCCACTTCACGCCGCTCCTGCTCGTATTGGTGCGCCGCGCTCACCGCTGCTTTCTCCGCCTCCAGATGCTGCCCCGCGAGCCTTTCGATTTCCACCGCTGCCTGCGCCAGTTCCTTCTCCAGGCGCGCGGCCTCCGCCTGCGCCGCGCTTACCTCCGCCTGCATCCTCACCGCTTCGGCTTCAAACTGCCGCAGCTCGCGCTTCAGCGCCAGCGGCCCCGCTTCGTTCGCACGCCCGCCCGTCACCATGCGCCCGTGATAGCAGGTCCCGTCTGGAGTCAGGTAGTAATTGCTCACGTGCTCGCGGGCCAGCCGCTCCGCCGCCGGCGCCGCTTCCGCCAAATAGGCGGCGCGCAGGCGCGGCAGGAAATGCTTCGCCGCCACGCCCAGCGGATCGCGGAATTCCACCAGCTTATCCAGCCGTGCAATCACGCCCGCGGGCGATTCCCCCGCCGGCTCCTCCGCCTCCAGCTTCAGCGTCCTCAGCGAATCCACAAAAAAAGTCGCGCGGCCGCCCATCTCCTCCCGCAGCAGCGCAATCCCCGAGCGCGCGTGATCGAAGGTCTCCACCACCACGTATTCCAGCTCGTCCTTCAGAAACTGTTCCACCGCGCCTTCATATTCCTGCCGCACTTCCGCGTAATCCGCCAGCAGCCCCACCGCCCGGAATTCCCGCGCCTCGCCCCGGCCATTCGCGGCGAAGAGCTTCTGCACCGCCTCGGCCGAATACGCCCGCTCATCCAGAATCTGCGCGATCGATTGGCTCCTCGCCCGCACAGACGCCATGCCCTCCCTCGCCCGCTCCAGCCGCTGCCCTGCCTCCTGCTGCGCCGCGCGCAGGCCCGCCTGCCTGGCCTGCTCCTGGTGCAATGCAGCGGCCAGCCTTTGCGCCGCTTCCTGCGTCCGCACCTGCCGCTGCTGTGCTTCCCGGCAGGCTTCCGCCAGGTTGTCCCGCGCGCCCGAGGTTTCCGCCAGCTTTTTCCGCGATTTTTTCTTCAGCTCCGAATATTCCGCGATTTTTTTCGCGCGCTCCTCATCCAGCACGCGGTTCCGCGCCGTTTCCGTCACCATCTGCTCAATCAGCTTGCGCAGCTCCTCCAGCTTCCGTTCCAGCCTGCTTTCCCCTTCCCCGGCCGCCTGCAATTCTCCGTTCAGCTCCGCAAGCGAGCTTTCGATTCCCGCCACTTCACGCCGCAGCCGCTCCTCTTCCGCCGCATGCTTCTGCGCCTGCTCCTGCAGCGCCGCTGCTTCCCTTTCCGCCGCCAGCCTCCGCGCGCCGCTTTCTTCGATGCGCCCTTCGATCCCCGCCCGCTGCGAACGGTTGAATTCCAGCCGGTTTTGCGCCCGGTCCAGCTCGAGCGAGGCAAGGTTCAGTGCGTTTTGCACCTGCTTCAGTTCGCCATCCAGATGGTAGCTTCGCGCGTTCAGCCTCTCGTGGTCCGCTTCCTTGCGGCTCAGCTCGGCGGCGCACTCGCTCTCCCCTCTGCTGATTTCCTCCACCAGCTTCCGCAACCGCTCGCCCTCTCCCTCAAGCTGCCACGCTCTGCTTCCCAGCACTTTTCTCACCAGCCCCCGCATCTCCTCCCGCACTTCCGCAAACCGCCGCGCCTTCGACGCTTGCCTCTTCAGCGCCCCGAGCTGCTTTTCAATCTCCGCAAGGATGTCGTTCACCCGCGAAAGATTCACCTTCGAAGCCTCCAGCTTCGCCTCCGCCAGCCTCCTCTTCGCCTTGTAGGAGGTCACCCCCGCCGCTTCCTCGATGATTGCCCGCCGGTCCATCGGCCGCGAATTCAAAATCTGCCCGATCCGTCCCTGCTCGATGATCGCGTAGGAATCCGGACCCAGCCCCATGCTCATGAACAGCTCCTGGATGTCCCGCAGCCGCGCCACCCTGCCGTTGAGAATGTATTCCGATTGACCCGAGCGGTAGAGCCGCCGCCCGATTACCACCTCTCCGGGTTTTGTCGCCGGAGCCTCCGCCGCGCGCTTCCTTCCGCCGCGCTTTCCCGCCGGATTCTCTTCCGCGGCCGCCTCGCCGCCCGCGCCGGCCTCCGCGCTTTCCGCGCCGGCATCGCCAGCCGCCACCGGCAGGCTCGTCCCCGCGGGTGATTCCTCCGCCGCCTCAACGGCTTGCCCCAGTATCTTCGCCGCCGCCGCGGCCAGCTCCGCATCCACCAGCGTCAATGAAACTTCCGCCAGCCCCAGCGGCGGCCTCTTCGCCGTGCCATTGAAGATGCAATCGCTCATCCTCTCCGCACGCAGCATCTTGTGGCTCTGCTCGCCCAATACCCAGGAAATGGCGTCCACTATATTCGATTTCCCGCACCCGTTCGGGCCAACGATGCACGTAATCCCATCGCCCCCAAAGGTCACCTGCGTCTTTTCGCAGAATGATTTAAAGCCCAATAGCTCGATTTTCCTCAGTTTAAGCAAGGTCATCCTCATTTGGAGTGCCTCTCACGCCACTGCGCGCGGAGACGCCCCTGCATTCATATTGGCTGGAGGACTTTCTGGACAAAAATTCGGCGAAGGCCCGCAAGAGCGGTTTCCGCCTGGCGCTTCAGACGGCGGCAAGGGAAAGGTACCACGCCGGGACTTTCTTGTAAAGCGAATGCACCACTATATGTGGACTATCTGAAAACTTTGCCACCAGAGCGCCCCACGCCCCTTACCGCTCCTTTTCCGCCTCCGCAAGCCGATTTTCCCGCGTATGATAGCGCCCGGGTGCCTCATGGGAGGTTCGCGCATGGCGGAGGAGGAAAGCAAAGGCGGCTGGTTGCTCCTGGGAATTCTGCTCTTTCTGGCACTGATCTTCACACTCTGCCTGCGCTACCGCGCCCCCGCTCCGCTCCCCGCCAGCGCTCCCGCCACGCAATTTTCCGCCGCGCGCGCCAGCTCTTTCCTGCGCGCATTGCTCGGCGCCGGCGCCCCGCACCCGGTCGGCAGTCTTGCCGACGACGCCGTGCGCTCCCGCATCGTTTCGCTGCTCGCCTCCCTGGGCTATTCGCCGCAAATACAAAAAGCATTCAGTTGCAATGATTGGGGCATCTGCGCAAACGTGCAGAACATCCTCGCCGTGCTTCCCGGCTCGGCTTCCGGTCCCGCCGTGCTGCTTTCCGCTCACTACGATTCGGTCCCCGCCGGCCCTGGCGCCTCCGACGACGGCATGGGCGTCGCCGCCATTCTAGAGATTGCACGCGCGCTCAAGGCCCTGCCTCCGCTTCCTCACACCGTCATCATCCTCATCAACGAAGGCGAGGAAGCCGGCCTGCTCGGCGCGCAGGCCTTCGTGCAGGAAAGTCCCCTTGCCGGCCAGATCCGCGCCGCGGTCAATATAGACAATCGCGGCACCTTTGGCCCCAGCCTCATGTTCGAGACCGGAAGCGCCAATAACTGGCTGGTCTCCCTCTATTCCGCCTCCGTCCCTCATCCCATCACCAGCTCGGCCTACTACTCCGCCTACAAGCAGCTTCCCAACGATACCGATTTCACCGTCTATAAAGCCGCCGGCTACACGGGATTCAATTTCGCCATCATTGGCGGCGTCCAGCGCTATCACACTCCACTTGACAATGTCGAGAATGCCAGCCTCGCGAGCCTCCAGCACCACGGCAATAATGCCCTTGCCGCGCTGCGCGCCCTCGCCTCCGCTCCCCTTGCTCCGCCCCCGCCCGGCGAAGCTGTCTATTTTGATCTGCTCGGCTTTCGCCTCGTCCACTGGCCGCGCGCCGCCACCATGCCTCTCGCTCTGCTCGGCGCCGCGCTGCTCGTCTTCGCCATGCTTCGCCTCCATTCCGCTGCTCCGCCACTTCGCCTCGCCGCCATCCTCACAGGAGCGTTTTTCCTCCCCCTCGTTTCCCTGCTGGCCGGAGCCTGCACCTGGGGACTGATGGCCGCCTTTTCCGCCACTGGCGCACTCCCTGCGCAATGGGTGGCACATCCGCATCCACTGCTTCTCGCTTCCTGGGGACTCGGCTTTGCGCTCCCCTTGCTTTTCGCCCAGGCCATTCGCCATCGCTCCAATTTCTGGTCCCTGTGGCTCGGCCTCTGGCTCTTTCAGGCTCTGCTCGCCATCCTCACCGCGTATTTCCTGCCAGAGGATAGCTTCCTCGTCGTTTTCCCTCTTCTCCTCGCGGGCTTCGCCGCCCTGCCCGCCGCTCTCTCCCGCCACCCGCGCACCTGGCACGCTCCGCTCGTCGCGCTGCTCCCCGCCGCCGGCGCCGCCATCGTCAGCTTCGAAACCGCATGGTTTTTTTATGCCGCGATGGGCGCGGTGCTGCTTCCTCTTGCCTCCATCCTCGTCGCCCTCGCCGTTTCCGCCCTTGCTCCTCTCTTTATCGAATCCGGCATCGCCTCCCGCAAATTCGCCTTGATCTCATCCATCCTCGTGGTCCTCGCCGCGGCCCTCCTGTTTCCCTTTCTTCCCGCCTTCACCACTTCCCTCCCGCAACGCATGAACTTCAGCTATTTCTCGCTTCCCGCCGCTTCGAAAAACTTCTGGGCCGTCTCCCTGCGCTCCGCCAATCTGCCCCAGACCGTCCGCCAGGCGGCCGCATTCTCCGCGAGCAAAACGCCGCTGCTCCCCTGGCTTCCGCCGGTCTTCACGGCTTCCGCCGCGCAATTGCATCTGCCCGCGCCAGAGCTCGCGCTGGATGCTCCCCGCCGGGCGGCCGGCAAACTCATCTTCCGCGGACGCCTCCGCTCCCCGCGGGGCGCTCCGGTGGCCGACCTTGCCTTTCCCCCTGGCACGCCTGTGTCATCCTTCCTCTTCGCGGGCCATCCCGTGCCGCCGCTCTCCGCGCGCGCGCTCCGCTCCGCCAGCGGCTGGCTGGATTATAGCTGCGCCACGCTTCCGCCCGAAGGCATCGCCATCGAATTCACTCTGGCGGCCTCCGCTCCGCTGCCCCTTGATATCTACGCCGTCGATCAATCCTTTGGCCTGCCTCTCGAGGGCAGCTTCCTCGAAAGCGCGCGCCCGTCCATCACCGCGCCCTCCCAGGATGGAGACGTCACCCTCGTGGCTCGTAAATTCAGCCTCCCGAACTAGCGCGCCCCGCCGCCTCTGCTCCTTCTTTACGCGCTCAGAAGAGGCTCGCCGGATCCACGTCCATCAGCACAGAGGTTTCAGCAATCTCCTTCTTCGCGCAATACTCCAGGCATCCCGCCAGCGCCCTTTGCAGCACGCTCCGCCGCGGCGACTTCAATAGAATCTGAAAGCGGTATTCCTGCCGCAGCCGCGAAAGCGGCGCCGCCGCCGGGCCCAGCACCTTCAGCTGCTCTTCCCCTCCGCGCAGGAAATAGCTCGCCACCTCCCGCGCCCATTGCGAGGCCATCTCCAGTTTCCGGTGATGGATCAGCACGCAGGCCAGCGCCGTGAACGGAGGGTAATGCATCATCCGCCGGAAATGCACTTCGCGCTTGTAAAACGCTTCGTAATCCTGCCGCACCGCTTCCTGGATCGCGTAATGCTCCGGGTGCCAGGTCTCCACCAGCACTTCACCGGGAAATTTTCCGCGTCCCGCGCGCCCCGCCACCTGCGTCAGCAGCTGAAAGGTGCGCTCCGCCGCGCGAAAATCCGGCCGCCCCAGCGCGATATCCGCCGCCACCACGCCCACCAGTGTCACCCTCTCGAAATCATGCCCTTTCGCCACCATCTGCGTCCCCACCAGCACGTCCATCTGGCCCGCGGCAAACGCCCCCAGCACCTTCTGATATTCACGCTTCGTTCGCACCGTGTCGCGATCCAGCCGCCCAATGCGCGCCGCCGGAAACTGTTCCTTCAGATATTCCTCCACGCGCTCCGCCCCGTCTCCCACAAAATACAGGTGCGGCGATTTGCATTTCGCGCATTCCGCCGGCACGCTGCGCGAATAGCCGCAATAGTGGCATTCCAGCCGCTCCCGCCTCTTGTGAAACGTCAGCGAGATGCTGCAATTTTCGCACTGCAGCGAATTCCCGCAGCTCCGGCAGAGCAGAAACCACGAATAGCCACGCCGGTTGATCAGCACCAGCGCCTGCGTTCCGCCCTCCAGCCGCTTCGCAATCCCCGCTCGCAGCTCCTCCGAAATCGGCGTGGGCCTGCCGGAGCGCCGGAAATCCTCCCGCAGGTCCACCACCCGCACCGCCGCCAACGGACGGTTTTCCACTCTCCGCCGCAGCTCCAGCAGCCGGTATTTCCCCGTTTCCGCGTTGTAATAGGATTCCAGCGACGGCGTCGCCGACCCGGCCAGCGCCACCGCTCCCTCGAGCTTCGCCCGCATCATCGCCGTATCCCGCCCGTGATATCTCGGCGTTTCCTCCTGCTTGTAGCTCGATTCCTGTTCTTCGTCGATGATCACCAGCCCCAGCTTCCCCAGCGGCGCGAACACCGCGGACCGCGTCCCAACCACAATCTGCGCTTCTCCACGCCTGGCCCGCCACCATTCCCGCGCCCGCTCGCTTTCCGGCAACCCGCTGTGCAGCACCGCCACCTCGGCGCCAAACCGCGCCCGCACCTGCCTGCCCAGCCAAAGCGTCAGCGCGATTTCCGGCACCAGCACCAGCGCCTGCCTTCCCTGCCCCAGCGCCGCTTCAATCGCCCCAAGATACACTTCCGTCTTTCCGCTGCCCGTCACGCCGCGCAGCAGCGCCGCCACAAATTTCCCCGCGCGCAACCATCCTCGAATTTCCTCGAGCGCGGTTTCCTGTTCCGCGTTCAGCACGTTCTGCGCCGCCACGTATCCCGTTTCCCACCCGTCGTCTTCCTCTTCGCTGCCCGCCGCCTCTTCCCACACCTTCAGCTTTCCCTCTTTCACCATCCTCGCCATCTTCCCGCGCGTCATTCCCGCTTCCCTCAGCAGCGTGGTGGCGGGCAGCGGCCCTCGTTCCGTGCGCAGCAGCTCCCTCACCCTGTTTTCCACTTCGCTTTCTCCGGCCGGAGCTTCTTCGTTCCAGGCGGCGATCTGGCGCGTCCTTGCTTTCCGTCTCCGCGCCATTTCGCTCGCCTCGAGCAGGCCTTTCCTCACCAGCCTTTCCGCCGCTGCCTCCGCTCCCTCGATCTTGCGCAGACTCGCCGCCTTCACCGCCGCTCCCGCCTCCTCGAAGAGCTGCAACACCGCCTGTTCGCCCGCGCCTCCGTCCTTTCCGCGGCTTTTCGCCGCGCCCCCGGAGGGATTTCCCAGAGCCTCCCTGCTCTCCACTCCCGCCGTTGTCAGCCGGTATTCCCTCTCGCTGCGTATCTCGGTCTGCGGCGGCAGCATCGCGCGGAAACATTCCCCGATAGGCGCTGCGTAGTAGGACGAAATCCATCGCCCCAGCTCGATCATCCGCGGCGTCAGCGCTGGAACCGCGTCCAGCAGCTTCACCACTGGCTGAATGGCCACCCCCGGCAGATCGGGCGCCGCCTCCAGGACGCTCAGGCACACGCCCACCATCGGCCGGCGGCGGAAAGACGCCAGCACGCGGCTCCCCACCAGTTCCTTCTCTCTCAGTTCAGCAGGTATGGAAAACGTGAAGGTCTGCCGCAGCGGCACGGGAAGCGCAACCTCACAAAAAAGGCCCATCCCGGCATTCTATCCTCTTTGCCCAAGCGCGGCAGGCGCAGCAGTGCCCGCCGGATTACAAACTCACCGCCAGGATCCCCGCGAAAATCAGCGCCACGCCAAACCACTGCCAGCGCTCCAGCTTTTCCTTCAGCAGCAACCACCCCAGCAGCACCGTCACCGCCGCAAACATCGACGCCAGCACAGCCACAATCGATACCGGCCCGTATTTTTCTCCGATGTTATTGGCCAGAAACGCCGCCGTATCTGTCACTCCAATCGCCAGCAGCAGCCACCAGATGCTTCCCCGTGGTATCGCGATGGATTGCCGCAGCGGCCGCGCCGCCGCCAGCAGCGCCAGCAGCGTCACTGCGCGCGCCACCCAAACCGCCATGAATCCGCCCAGCTCGGGAATCACGCGATAGCCCAGCAGCCAGAACATGAATCCATAGCCTACCGCCGCCAGGATCGCCCACACCACACCGCGCGACATCCTGTGCCGGTGGTGCGCGCTGGCCTCCGCGCTGGCTCCCGCTGGCAGCGACGACCTCGATGCCAGCACCACCCC
>VFSW01011476.1_pt1 | contig 12453 bp, 24 predicted proteins | sample 5358111 | NCBI WGS metagenome assembly VFSW01 (sample SAMN11554181, study PRJNA540505) | mine drainage metagenome | isolation source: sediment from site ElyBrook_90M | place: USA: Ely Copper Mine, Vershire, VT | collected 2017
GCCGATCCTGCCAGGCGCGCAGCGCGCGCAGGCGCGCCGCCCGATGCCTTACAGCCTGGTCGGATATATAGGGCTCGCGGCCTTTGCGGATGATGCTGATGCCCCGCAAGGCTTCCTCGGCGGATCGTGTCCAGGCTTTGCGATGCGCGCGACGCCACCACAGCGGGCATTCGAGGCGCGCGGCGATGCCGGCCGGCGTCATCGTGCGCCCGGCCGGGAGCGCGACCCCGCAGGACTTCGCCCAGGCCGCGCGCTTGTCGGGGTCGGCGATGCGCGCGGCGAGGCGCGCGTGGTTCGTCGCGTGGTCCTTGATTGCATCCTCGTCATAGGCAAGGTGCAGCCGCGCGGCGGTTAGAGTGTTTGCGATGCCTGAAAGCCAGCCATTAGCGGGCCTGATCGGCGAGTGCGTTTGCGGGTCTATCTGCCCTACCCGCTCTTCCCATCCTTCGCACATCAGCTCGCGCACGCGATTGGGAAGGTCCGTCGTGCGCGTATAGGCGACTTGGCGCCATCGATCGATAAAGGCCGGGTTGATGTAGGCCGCGGCGTTCATCAATGCGCGGCGGACATGAGAGCCGCGCCGGCGGCGACGCCGATCATGGCGCCGCAAAGGATCCCAATGACGAACGCCGACCAGGGATCGAGCGCCGCCGGCTCGGTCGGCGTCCGATCCTCGCCGGCGGGCGCGCGCATCGCCTCGCGTGCCTGCCGGAAGGTTTCGACGAAACTGAAGGTTTCCTTGTGTGTCATCGCATCTCGCCCAGTAGCCAGCGAATCCAAGCCACTAGGCGACAGAAAAACCCGTTGGCGGCGCCGGGATAGGTGCGATCGTGAATAGCGCCTCGGCCGACCAGGCCGAATCATTCGGGCCGTTCGCTTGCGCCGCCGCCGCGTAATCGCCTGGTTTCAGCGTGCCGAACATGGAGAGCGGCGCCGTGGTATCGCCGGCCGGTACGGCGGCCGTAATAGGATAGGTTCCGGGAGCGCTCCCTGGCGCGGCGACATTGCGCAGGCCGAGGAGGTAGCCAGTAATCTCGCCGGCGGCGATCGGCGAGCCGTCCGTATTGGTCGTCGGATCGGTCCAGGACATCATGGTCGGATTTTTCATGCCTTTATCCCCGCCGTGAATGCGCGCGAGAGAATGTCGAGCTCGGCGCCCAGGCGCCGCCGCTCGTCCTGCAGTTGCCGAGTGAGACGCGCGCGCCGATCGCTGTGCATCTTGTCGAGGGTATTGATCCACTCCTCGAGCATGTGAATTCCCCGGCGACAGGTCATCGCCTGATCGAGCCGCGCGATCTGCTGATCGGTGAGCTCGTCTATTGAGATCAGGCCCGGCGCCGGCTTGGGCGCGGCGCCCGTGTTTGTGATTTTCGCCATGTTTGTCATCCTCGTTCTGCACTGCGAGAAGGTCGCAGCCCCTGCGGTGCAGCGCCCGACCCTAAGGGGATGAGTCTTAAGAATCGTCGGGACTGCGACCAGGGCGGATTGTAGCGCGCCGATTATCCCGTTTGTCAAACCGCGTGAATTGCATCTGGTCGCGCTGCCGCCTTTAGGCGTTTAATATCAGCGTCTTAACAATTTCATGGAGTGCAGACCATGGCGAACTTGCCCACCAGTTACCGGGTCGTCGAGCTGATACGCGCGAAGATCAGCAACAAATATCTACGCGCGTCAGATACCGAGATTTCCCGTGTTTTGGCGGTTTCGCGGGCCGCAATTTCCGCCTACAAAGGCGGCCGGGCCGTCATGGGACTGTCTACCCTTTCGCGCGCCCAGGACGTGCTGGATCTGCCCGGCCGCGAGCTGGCGGCGATACAGGCTGATCTGGCCGTCGAGGCCGCGACCACGCCCGAAGCGCGGCGCATTTTGACCGCTGTTCGTGATGCTGTTCGAGGGGTTGCGGCAAGCATTTTGCTCGCGCTCGCGATCCTTGCCGGCAGTGCGTTCGGCCTAGGAAATACGGCACGCGCCGCGCCGTCGTCGGCCGATCATTCGCGCGACGGTTTATACATTATGCGCATGTTGAGGCGCCGCCGGCGCCGGCGCGGATGTCGCATTCTGGCACGTCCGCAGCGCCGCTCGCCGATCTGCGCTCGAGCCGCGTGATCCGCCTCTCGGTTTTCGCATGGTGCGACGCGCTACCGTCCGCGCCGTGGACGGCCTGGACGCACTTTTCGGGATCGATGCCGCGGCGCTCGCGCTGCTGATCGGCGTCGAAATCTCGACCGCCCGGCGCTGGCTGCGCCGCCGAGCCCTACCGGCGCCCGCCGCGCGACTCCTCGCCATCGTTCGCTTGGGAGATCTCGGCGTGATCGATCCCTCGTGGCGCCGCTGGCGGCTCCTCGAGGGTGAACTCGTTAGCCCCGAGGGATGGCGAGCCCGGCCCGGCGAAGTCCTCGCCCTGCCTTTTCTGCGCGCCCAGGTGGCCGAAGCCGCCCGGCGACGTCGCATCGACCTGCAGGCCGATTGGATCGCCGGCGAATGGGTCGAGCCGCGCGAGGAATCAGCGGCGCTTGCGGAAACGTCCGTTCTTGGTCCGCGGCGGCGTTCGGCGTGAGTGCTTGCGTCGTTTCATGGATGGTCCCTCAGATGATCGATTCGCTCGTGCGCGCGATCGACGTCGCGGCGAATCTCGCCGAGCGTGCGTTTCAGCCAGCCAATCTCGACCTTGGTGCCGACGTAGGCGCCGGCGGCCGAGGCGACCGCGGAGATGCTCGAAATAATCACGGCGCCGATGTCCCATGTGAATTGAGTCACTTGACGCCCTTGATCTGGCCGAAAAGATGCATGGTACCGAGGCCGAGCATTCCGCCGAGCAGCGTCAATAGCGGCCCGATGTCGAGCGGCTGAAGGACGATCGCGTGCCCCGCGATCGTCGAGACGTCGCGTAGGACCGGCTGGACGATGAAATTGTAGGCAAGCCCGAACACACACACCCAGCCGGCGCCGCCGCGAAAATGCTGAATGGGATCGGAACTCTGCGCTTCGGCCTTGTCGATGTCGGTTTGCGCGGTGACGAGCGCAAGGGTTGCGGCGAGCTTCGCTTTATCTTCCTCGGTTTTGTCGGGGAAGATCATCCCGAGAATGCCCTTCGCCGCGGTCGCGACTTCGCCGATGCCGGTTAGATCCATGGGTTTCGCCTCAGGGTTTCAGGCCGCGAATGAATACCGCGAGCACGAGGCCCGCGAGCGCGAGCGCGATGCCGATGCGGATATAGCTCGTCGCCGGTGGCGTCCCATAGGTCGCAATCGTGCGGCCGGTATCATCGGTCACGATGATCGCTGCCGGCCCGACGATGCTCTTGAGAATGCCGCTCGAGCTCGAAGCCTGCGCGCCGCCGGCGCCCGCGCTCGAGGCGCCCGAGAGCCCGCCGTGGTAGACGGCGAGCGGCGGGCCATAGGCGGTCTTGATTGAGACCGTGACGCCATTCGTCACGTACTGGTCGGCGATACCCACCGCGCTCGAGAGTAGGTCTGTGAGCGAGCTCATGCGCGCCCGCTACTTAGTCGCGGGCTCGGCCTGGGCTTGGATCGCCGCATCGCTCGAGGCGACGGCGAGATCCGCCGCGTGCTTTGCCTCGTTCGCCTTGGCGTCGGCCTCGAGCGCCGCGCCCGCCCTGCCCGCCGCGTCGAGCGGGACCGCAAGCCCGTGCTCGGCCTCGGCTTTTGCCTTTGCGAGCGCCGCGCGCAGCCTCGCCCCTAAAATCCTGCGTCTTGTGAGAAACATGCTTACCACCCGTTGCCTTGTGAGCTCCAAACGTTCGTATCGATGCCGGTCGAGGGCAGCGCGGCGGCGGTATCGCTCGCCGTCGTGCTCGGCGTGGTCGAATTCGGGTTGTACGGCATGGTGACTGATGCGACCGCGCCCGAAATCCAATCGCCGATCGAGGAAAAGAGCCCGCCGCTCGCGGTATTCGTCGCGGCGCCGAGCGTGCCGGCGATGCCCTTGCCTTGGTAGGCGGTCACTGGATTGCCGCCCCAATCCCATGTGTTTTGCGTGATTGCGTTATTGCCGGAAACCACGCCACCCGCCGCCGATGCGACCGCGGCGCCCGCCCCCTTGAACTTGTTCCACAGCATGTAGAGCACGAGGCCGCCGGCGCCGATCGCGAGCGCATAGCCCGCTGGGCCGGAGAAGATTTTCCCGAGGTCGGCGCTTTTCATCCGAATAGCCCGCCGTTCGGGTTTAACTGCGGCGAGCCCGCGAAAATTGATGGCGCCTGGCCCGTAGGATCGGCCTCGGCCTTTTTCGACTCGTAGAGCAGGAATCCGCCGACCGCGACGAGAATCAGCCCCGCCCACAATTCCCAGGTCATTTTCATGAGTACACCCAATCGGCTATGTCGGTGGTCGAGTACGGTTGCTGCCCGTTCTCGTGCTGAATGATTGCCGCGGTGAGCTGCGGGAGCGTGTTCGCGACGTCGAGCTGGTCGGTCGGATTGACCCCGAGCTGCTGCGAGACGTCGGCGATATAGGCTGCCGTATTGTTGCTGTCGGCGGCCGGCGCCCAGGTCGTGATGATCGCCGCGACCGAAGTAAGCCCGCGGTTTGCGTAGTCCATGAGCTGATGCCCGAGCGCGCGGACGCCGTGCGCAGCCGTATCATAGATCCCGTAACCCCCGTCGTTCCCGACTTGACCATTCCAGGCCTGCGCCGGGTCCGCAATATAGCGGATGTTGCCCGGATTGTTGTTGCGGATGCCGCGCGGCTGGGTCAGGCCAATCGAGTCTGTAATGTTGCTCATGGCGTCACTAATGCCCCCGGTGATATTCGCCCAGTCGATCGATGACAGGGAGAGCGAGCCGAGCGCCGAGCTCGCCGAGCCGATCGCGCCGCCGGTCGCGTCCGCCGCGGCGGCGCTTGCTGCCCGGCCCGACTTCGTGCGCGAGTACAGCCACAGGCCCGCCGCCGCGACGAGAATCCCAAGTAACCATGTTGTGCGTCTGTCCATTCACGCGCGCGCCTTACCCTATTTTGGTCCAGGCGCCCAGCGTCGGACTGTAGACAAGCTCGACCGACCCGAATGCCGGAACCACAAGGTTCACACTGCCCGAGAGCGTCAAGCGATTCGCCGCGATCGAGCCTGCGTCCTGGTGATTGAGCGTCATGGTCTGCACTGTGTAATTGATCAGCGTCAGATGCCGGCCATTCGCGCCGCCGGCGATGCCGCCAATAGCATAGGCGGCTGTCGGCGCATTGCTTACGAGCGTTCCCGCTTTCGCCGGCAGCGCCACGTTTTCATTTGGGCCGTTCACTAGCGCGATCACTTGCTCGCGCAGGCTGATGCCGCCCGCGACGTCTAGCGTATTTGCTGGCGTCTGGCAATTGATGCCTTTTTGATTGCCAACGATCACCTCATAGTACGTATTCGCGCCGACGATGTTTAGCAGCGTCGCCGTCACATTGGCGCACAGGTTGCCGTCAATCACATTGAAATCGGATACCCCGCCCTCGGAAATCGCATAGGTTTGCTTAGCCGCGCCGGGCGTGTCGTCGATGGTGTTGCCGCGGATGGTGGAATATTGGACGTTGGTCGCGTCGATGCCGGGACCGTATCCGGTCGCTAGGCGGTTGCTGAAAAGTACGGTGTTTCCGTTGCACGTAATGTCACGGCACGCAGCGAGGTAAGAGATCCCGAACTTGATGCCGGCGACCGATGAGTTATTCACCATGTTGCCGTTGACCGTGGCGCCCGCTACGTCCACGATATAAATGCCATTGGCCCCGCTATCGTTCGCACAGATGTTGTTCGAGCAGTTGGCGTTCGCGGCCTGTCCCAATTCGATGTTGACGTAATTGCCCGTGCAGGTGTTGCCGGTGATATTGATCCCGGCCTGCGGCGTCGTCGCGCCCGAGCCGTTGCCGGTGTAGATGCCGCCGAGGCCGCATCCCGATACCGTGTTGCCGGTGATCAGCACATTGACGATGGTGCCCGGTGCGAGGCTGTAGGTCGTAATGCCTTTGCGGTACGCATTGACGACCGTGTTGCCGATGATCGTGAGATTTTGAAGCGGCGTGGCGGTGTTTGAAATCGCCATAATTCCGTGATTGTCTGTGCCGAGGTTTCGGCCGCAGTTGATCACCTGGTTCGCCGATATTTTGCAGTCCGTTTCCGAGGCGACGAATATGCCCGCTTGCGTCGTGTCGTGGACGTTGATCCTACTGACCCGGTTGTTCGTGCCGTTCGAGAGATAGGCCCCGTGGACTACGCCCGTCAGATTGTTCGCCGCGTTGCCGTCTATTTCGACCTGATCAACAATCACGTTGGCGAGGGCATTGCCAGAGAGCATGTAGCTCGAGGCGCCGGCGCCGATGTTCGCGCCCGTTTTCTGGCGAATGACCGACTTGCCGAAATAGCGCGTGCCGCTGTATATATTGACCGTTGCCGAAATCAGAATTTGCAGCTCGTCGCCGTGATCAACGCGCTTGCCCGCGTTCGCGGTGTAGCACGCTTGCAATGCCGCCGTGTCATCGGTCGCATTGTCGCCTTTGACGCCATAGCGCAAGACATGCCCGACGCGGAAGCCGAACGTAAGGTTCGCATCCGTGAGGCCCGCGGCGGTCTCGTCGGGATGAATCTTGTAGTCATACCCGCCATCCCACAGCCCGGCGCGGATCGCCGCGCGCATGAGCGCATCCGCGGGCCCGTTCAAAATCGCTTTGATTTTCGCCGCGGTGACTGCGACTACCGCGCTCGCGTAGGTGCTCACTCGTTGATCGGCAGCACTTGGACAGTGACCGCCGCCCCGGAATTGTTGTAGCAGCTAATGATCGCCTGCGAATCAAGCACGAGCTTTTCGCCGGGGTTTATCTCGACGCCGGCGCCCGCTGCCACTGCCGCGCCGCCGATCCGAACGGTGCCGGCGACGTAGGCCGGCGCGTTGGCCGAGACGCATAGAATCGCCGCAAGACGCGTCGCATCGGCCGGTATGAGCTGCGTTGTCGCGGCGTTCCCGCAGACAACATCGCCGCCCGCATTGAGCGTCTTTCCTGGGGTGATCGTCGCCGAGACGATCGAGTTGATATTGGTCTGATTGTCGAATTGTCGATCGTCGGAAATCCCGAGCCGGACCGTGCTCGCGACCGTAACCGAAATATCCAGCCAGTCGTACTTGAGGACGCCGACGTCGACGTCCTGGCCGGTGAAACGCAGGAGCGGCGAGCCGTTGCGCGGCTTGATCGTGACGCCGGTCGCATCGGCCGCATAGACGCGCACAAATCGGCCTTGAGCTCTGAGCGTCTGCACGCCCGGAGCGCCGAAAGTCAGTGAATAGTCGCGCACGCTCATAGACTTTTCCCGAAGGCTTTGAAGGCGAAATAGGCTATGGCAATGATCGCCGCCCACTTGAGGCCCGTTGTAATCAGCGTGTCGGTCTGCCCGGCCGCGGCCTGCGAGACCGCGGCGACGGCCTGCGAGGTCGTTTGACTCGCCTGCTGGCCGGCGATTTCGACATTCCCGAGCGCCTGGGTTGCGATCGTCGTTGCCGCCTTGATCGCGCCCTGGTCAACGAATTGGATATTGTTACCGGTCCCCTGCAATGCGAGCGCTGGCCCGGAGACTTGGGAGAAGCCCGCATCCTGGGTCGTGGTTCGGGTCGTGCTCGAAGAGTTGCCGCCGCCGAAAAGGCCCATGGCGTGCCCCTACTTGCGCAGCGCGAGCATGAGGATAAGCGCGGCCCCGATGATCGCCGCCGGGAGAATCCACGAGCTCGTGCCGCTCGCATTCGGCGCGAAAGTAAACCCGCCCGTGGTCACATATCCGGACTTGGCCGATGAGGTATCGCCGCCGATCCCGCCGCCGCCGGTCAAACTCGTGAGGGCGCCCAGGCCGAACATCTACAGGAACTTCTTGAGCACGATGAAGGCGACGATCCCGACAACTGCGAGCACCACTATCTCGGTCGTCGAGATGCCCGAGGTCGCAGGCTGCCCATAGGTGGACCCGTTGTACGGGACCCCGTAGGCGCCCGCGTAGCCGTATCGAAGCGCGGCATTTCCCGGCATGCCGAGTTCCGACTGCGGGCCGTTCGTGTCGATGAGCTTCGATGCGCCGTAGTCGATTGCGAGCGAGCCAAGACCCGTACCGAGGCCCGACCAGAAGGAACTCGAGCCTGCCGTTGATGCCATGTCGAAAGTCTCCTCGAGGCCGGCCGCGGTCGGCCGGATTGCCGATTACAGGCCTGGCAACGTCGTGAAGATGTCCGCGAATGCCGTGATCGTGTCCGCGGCGCTCGTCGTGAGCGCGACCTGCATATTCCACGAGCGGCCGTCCGGCGCGACGGTGGTCTCCGATTCGCCCTGATTGCCGTCCATGATGCGATCGAGCACGTACAGGCCCGCCTGGGGCGTGCGCGCGAACTGCTGCTCGATCGCGGAGTTGAGCGCCCCGCTCACGTTGTCCCACTTGATGAGCGATTGCTTGCGCAGGTCGACATTCGTCAGGTTCGCGTTGAAGAACCAGATGCGCCGCAGACGCGCGCCGGGGCTCGAGCCCAAACTGATGCCGTAGGTGTTCCGTGAGACTGCGCCCGAGGGCTGCAGCACCGTGCGCACGAGCGCGCGAATGATCGACGCCTCGGCCTTGGTGTAGCCGATTCCCATCGAGACCTTGGGCACGTTCGTGAGCGCGTAGCACTGCAAGGTCGGGGCGGTGGCGGCTCCGATGTCGACCTCGATCTGCAGGGGCTCGCGGTAGACGCTGAAATCTACGTCGCCCAGGTGCTGCCCGCGAATCGTGCGCGCACCGGGGTCACCGAAGAATGCGAAGGTGTAGTTCGTCACGTCGACGAACCCTTCGTAGTCATTCATGCTCGCGAGCTGCGCGCCGCCGAGCAGCGAGGGGAACAGATCTTTGCCGCCGACCGAGATGCGGATCGAGCTGATGTCGGAGTCGACGAAGGCCGTACCGCCGCGCTCGAAAATGATTCCGTGACAGCTCATATCCATGAGCTGATCGGTCGCGAGCGTCGAGGTCGCGTTGGCGGCGACCGCCGGGAAAGCGTTGAGCTTGAGCAGATCCATTGTTGAAAAACTCCGGGTGTTCGAGATCGGCGGCGGCTTACGTCAGACCGTGCCGGTGTAGGTTTTCAGCGCGGCGGGCGCGAACATGTGCAGGACCACGAGGACCCCGACGACGATCGCGGCGTTGATGGCGATTTTCTTGACCATTGCAAAATGCTCCGTCCGTTGGTGCCCAGGCTGGGCGGGTTTCAGGACGAAAACTAGAGGCGCGCGGCGGCGAGCGGAAGCCGCGAGTGCTCGCGAGCACTCGCGAGGATGTCGGAAAGGGATTTTTTCGTGCTACGCGCGCGCCGGGCGCGCAAATCTGACCTTGCCGCGCCGGTTCGTCGCCGTGGCCCGATCGCGCTCGATCCACTCGAGGGGAGCAAGCCGCTCGAGGTCGCGCGGATCGCAGCGCAGCTCACGCGCCATATAGCGTTCGTCATCGGCGCGCATGAGCTGGTGACAGTGGATCAAGGTCGCGTTGCCGATCGCCGTCTTGTCGGATTCTGCCGGTCGCTGCGTGATTGCGAAAATGCGCGGCCCGTAGCGAAGGCCCGCCCGGGCGATCTGACCCCAGGCCGCCGGCGCCTTGCCGGGACTCGTGACGCCGGCGAGCTCTTCGACGATGAGCGTCCCGCGCGCAGTGCGAAGCCATACCCAGGCGAAGCGGCAAAATATCTCGAATGCGCGCGGCCCCATGTCGGCGGCCTGAAAAAATGCGGCCCGCTCGATCGGCGCGCCCGGCCGGCAGGCTTCGCGCAGCTCATAGAAGTTCGCGAGCCGGCGACAGCGAAAACGATCGCCGAATTCCCCGACCGAATCCCATACGAGCACCCGCCGATCGCGCGCGGTCGCCTGGTTCGTCCATGCCGTCTTGCCCGAGCGCGACGCGCCCGAAACGACTATGAGCTCGCCGTCAGGTCGCGGTTGTAAAGCCACTGCCGGCCGCCGCGTTGCCGGCCGGCGACGACGCGGCGGGTTGCGCGGCGCTCGTCGCCGCAGGTTTCGGAAGCCGTAGCGCCATGATCTTTCCGGATCCCGGATCGCGGCGGGCCGTGACGATCGCCCAGGCCGAGCCCGCTACCTGTAGCAGCACTAGCCACTTGACCGGTATGCGTTCGTCCGGGAACCAGGCCGCGAGCGCCATGGCGACCGAGCCCGCGAGCTGCCGGCGCTCGTCGATTGTTACGGCCCAGTTCGGCGCTATGCCGTCGGAAAGGGCGTTTACCAGGAATTCAGCGCCCGCAATGAAGTTTTGAGCGCCCCGTTGTAGATCCTCGAGCGTCGGCTCGAGCGCTGCGCCCTGGTCGACCGGGGCGGCGCTCGGCGCCGCCTGGTCGGCCGGCGGCTGGCCTGGTAGCTCGATCGCTGCGGCCTCGGCCTCGAGCGCTGCCGTCTCGATGTCGACCAGATTCTCGCCGGTCATATGTCCTGCCACCACTTGCGCGGCGCCGGCGGCTGGATCGGGGGCGGCGGCGGCGGGATCGGCCGCGGTTTCGCGGGCGCCGGCGGCAGTTTTTTTGCTGCTGGCTCGATGGCGGGTGGCGGTGCGTCGCTTTCGTTTAGCCATTTCATGTTGTGCAGCACGTAGTCCTGCATTGCCTCTTTTCCGTCGAATCCGAAGCGCCCGTGCGTCGGGCAGTCAAAGTAGAGCTTGCCCGCCTTTCGCTTGCCGGAGTCCGTGATTGCCCGCTGCGCGAATTTGCGGACGTCGCACGTTTTGCCGCATGCGATGACCGGACACGGCACACTCGCGATAATCGGGTTTGCCTTGGTCATGCGCTCGCGCCGGCGCTGATCTGGTCGGTGGCGGGCTTGTCGAGCGCGAGGATCTGTCGGCGCAACTGCGTTATGCGCTCGCCCTGAAGATAGATTAGTTCGGCGTCGAGTTGCCGGTGCGCTTCGAGCTTATGGATCCGCGCCTCGTGATCCTGCAGGACTTCGCCGAGAAGGGTCAGCATGTTACCCATGCCGGCCGCAACGACAGCCGGGGAGAGCCGGCGCTTGTCGATTTCCCTTGCCAGATGATTCGCCAGATTCGGCGGTGCCGGCTTTGGTGCCGGTTTATGAAATTCATTGCTCATTATGGTCCTTCGCGTGAATTATATTCATGATTGCCGAGCTCGCGCATTATCTCGAGCGCATCGGCGACGACCGGCGCCTCGAGCCCGGCGCGTACAGTTATTGCCACAGGTCCAAGGTAGGAAGAAGAGCCGGCATTCAGAGAGGCGGAGCCCCGGCCCGCAGCGCCAATATCGCCATTACGTTGATCGTGTCCTCGTCCGTGAGCTCCGAGCTCGGCGGACACTTGTAGAAACCCGCCTCTTTCAGAATCGCAATCCATTCGAGGACCGCGATTCCGCGCGGACGTCCAGGCCATCCCTCCCAATCGCCCATCACTCTCTGCGTCGATAGGCACGCATGTAAGCCTTTTCTCGTCATAACCGCGGGCATATTCAATTCTCCATTCATTGGGCCGGGTGAGCTCGAGCGCCGAGGCATAGCGCACGCCGATGATGCGATCGGCGCGCGGCTCGCCATAGCGGTTCGGCCGGCCGTCCGGATGGCGCTCGAGGCGCGGATTCGTCTTGCGGCCAACCAGGATTCCGCCGCAATTGCGCACGAAATCCGCCCATCGGCCGGCGTCCGCGGCCTGTCTGACTGCCTCGAGGTCGTGATCCTCGAGCGGATTGCGGAGCCGGCGAAATTCCCGGTATAGGCCGACCGGCGGGCCGCCGATCTGCTGGAATTGGCGGATGCCATAGGTCGCCGACCAGGCCGGCACCCGCTCTACGTTTTGAGATACCGGCGCCCCTGTCTCGTCGGAGATCGCTTCGCCGATCGAGCCCGCGGCGTCGATATTCTTGGCGACGTACTTGGCGACGTAGCCCGTTGCGCTTCCCTTTGCCGGGTCGATCGTTGCGAATGTCACGCGCCGATCGGCGGCGCCCGGTTCGTCGCCGGCGTCGCTTAACCAGTATTGGCGAACGATGAAGCGGAGCCGGTCGACGTCGGCGGCCCGCGCGAATATCACCATGTGCCAATGCGGACAGCCATCATGATGCGGCTCGGCGACGCGCACGCCATAGATCAGCATGGAAAGCCGGCGCAATGCGGCACGCACGCGCGCCCAGGCGCCGCACAACCAGGCTTGCGCCTCTCGAGCGGTCGCCCGCGCGTACTGCGGATTGCGCCCGCCGGCGGCCAGCTCCGCATGGAAACGGCTCGGACATGTCAGCGTGATGAATTCCGCGACGTCGCCGCGGCCGGCGGCGATTTGCTCGAATCCGTTGATCCGCGCCATGAATTCCCCGCGCCGCAGTGCGGGGTTTGCTAGGGAATGCTCGGCGAGATATAGCAGCGGCAATTGCTCGCCGTGCTGGTTTTCCATGGCGTGCCGATCCTGCCAGGCGCGCAGCGCGCGCAGGCGCGCCGCCCGATGCCTTACAGC
>VFSW01011477.1_pt1 | contig 12453 bp, 15 predicted proteins | sample 5358111 | NCBI WGS metagenome assembly VFSW01 (sample SAMN11554181, study PRJNA540505) | mine drainage metagenome | isolation source: sediment from site ElyBrook_90M | place: USA: Ely Copper Mine, Vershire, VT | collected 2017
CCACCTCCCGAAGGTGGAAGCCTACCAAGCTAGCAGAACTCCCCTAAAGAATAACTGCCCCTTTTTTCGTTATTAATACATCGTCCTCTATTCTGATTCCCCCAAAGCCTTTTATGTATATTCCCGGCTCTACTGTGATGACCATATTCTCTTCTGCCTTTATTTTGGTGTATCCTGGGGAGAAACCAGGGCCATCGTGCACTTCTATGCCCAAGGAATGCCCCAGGGCATGTATGAATTTTCCTTTGTATATGCAATTGTCCTTGCTGTTTATGTAGTCTGCTGCTATGCCGTGTATGCTGCTGAAGCTTGCACCTATCTTTATAGCATTTATTGCACGGTCGTGCGCTTCTTTCACAGCATCATACATCTCCTTCTTCTTTTTATAGTCTTCCATGCTCTTTTTCCCGAATATGAACGATCTCGTTATGTCGGAGCAGTATTTGTTGTATTTTGCACCTGCGTCTATCAGCACTATGTCCCCTTTCTGCAGTTTCGTGTTGTCAGGCGAATGGTGCGGCAGTGAAGCATTCTTTCCGAAGCACACTATGGTGTCGAAAGAAGGCATTTCCGACCCTAGGTCTGCGGATATCTGGTTGAATCTTCTTGCAATTTCCTTTTCGGTGGTTCCTACCTTGAAATGCTTCTGTATGAGAACCATGGCTTTCTTTGTTATTGCAGCTGCTTTTCTTATGCTTGCTATTTCCTCGTCGTCTTTTATCATTCTGGCTTTTGTCAGCGATTCTGATATATCTATTATCTTCTTGGGCTTGTGCCTCTTTTCTATTGAATCGTAGTAGCCGAAAGGCAGGAAGCTTCCGTTCATCCCTATGCTTTTCCCCTTTATCGCCTTGTCCAGTACCTTCTTTGCAGCTTCTGGATTTGCTGCTATGTTGATTACTTCAAGGCCCCTGAACTTCTGCTTTACTGCATCCTGGTATTCAAGTTCGTAAGTCAGTAAAGAAGCGCTGTTCTTCCTTACAATCAGTATGCTTGATTCGAAGAGTCCGCTCCTGAACCCTGTGAAGTAATAGAAATTGGGATCCTGCGACCCTGAATTTATGATTACTGCGGAACTTATCCTCTTTTCTATATTGAACAGATGATTATACCTCTTTAACGCGTTTTGCATTATGCATACACCCAGATATTGCCTTTATCGCAGCACTTTTATTTAGAAAGATATTCGTATAATCCTTGCCTTTTCTTATTTCATCAAGTTCTGCCCATCTCCAGCCTGAATTTTCTATGTTTATTTTTACTATGCCGGTTTCCGACCTGAATATCAAGAAGCAGTTGCTCCATTTCTTCCTTTTCTTCGGGTCAAATAATGTGATATTTGCCTGCTTTCTCAGCAGTTTCAGCTCATTCTTTTTTATGCCGGTTTCTTCGTGTATCTCCCTGTAAGCTGCACTTATGTAATCCTCATTCCTCTTTTTGCTCCCTGTGACGAAGCTCCAGATGCCGGGGTTGAATATGAACGGGATGTTCCTGCGCTTTAGCAGCAATACCTTGTCCCTCCATATTATTACTGCGATTATGCCTTCTGATTTGACTGATTTATAATCCTTCATAGCCAGATATCTGTAAGGCATATAATAAACAGGTTGCTGGTTTTTATGAACATTGTGAGAAGTGGAGCCGTATACAAAAATATGAAGAGCTCCGCTTTCCTCAAGGATTATTACAGGTCAAAAGTACTTAGCCTTGTGAGCGGAAATGAGGTCTACGGGTCTTCGCCGCCTGATATATTCATAGGTAGGATGGGCTATCCAAATGTATACATAGGCCCGCTTGTTCCTCCAAGGACTGGTGATACATCGATAATGGGTTCGCCTGAGAGATGGGTAGGCAAGAGCATAGAAGAGATAGTAGAGTTCAGGTCCATGCTTGTACGCGGCATGCACCGCACGAATGTGAAGAACGCGGACACTGGGAGGATAGAGGAGATGGTCAAGGAGCTCGCCATTTCCGATAAATATGAGCTTGTCAGGCAGGAATTTTCAAAGAGGCCTGACATGCGGATAAGGTTTGATGAGAATTCACAGCCTTTCGGCCCCAGCGCAGTGCTTAAGTCGATGGAACTTGAAGGGGGCAAAGTCAATAAGACGGTGGAGAAGGCATATTCCGACACGGACCTTGCTGCCAGCGGTGCGATGATTGAGCTTTACTCGAAAGGCATTGAGGTCTCGAAGATACAGAAAGCTGTCTCTGCAGGCGCGCTTGGGATAGGCAGGAACCGGAAGCTCGTGCCAACGCGATGGAGCATAACCGCGGTCGATGACACTTTGTCGAAGAACAATCTGAAGGGCGTAAAGGAGAACGATCCTTTGGAAGAGGTGCTTGTCTACCAGAATGACGCGCTTGACAACAGATGGCTCATAATCATGTTCCCGGGTTCGTGGGAGTACGAGCTTGTGGAAGCATGGTACCCTAATACCACATGGAACAGGGAGAGCGGCAACATACAGATTTTCTCTTCTTACGAACCTTATAAGGGAAGGAGCAAATACGCTGAAATAGGCGGTTGTTATTATGCTGCGCGGCTTGCCTCTTCGGAACTGCTCCTGAAGATGGAGAAACAGGCGCGTGTAGTTATACTCAGGGAAGCGCATTCAGGATACATAATGCCAGTTGGAGTATGGAACGTGCGCGAGCATGTCAGAGAAGCACTAAAGAAGGAGCCTTTGCACTTCGGCAGCGAAAGGAACGCCATTGATTTCATAGCGAAGAAGATGGACATACCGATAAATACATGGGTGGAGAACAGCACGCTGCTTAAGCTGGCGGTGCGCCAGAGAAGGCTTGCTAGATGACCAGCTCCTCTGCCTTGCCTCCCCATACGTGAAATCTCTTTGAATCCTTTTTCTTTTCCCCTAGCAACACAAGCCTGTACTCCTTGCCGATAAGCATGTCATTGAAAGATATCCTGCCTTCCATGTCGGTAGTGCCTTCTGATATCTTCTCTCCAAGATACATCAACTGGACATTCGCCCCTGAAATAACGCCATCCTTATTCCTCATAGTGAATGTTGTTTCTGACAGCTTATTGCTCCTTGGCACATGCACCTCTTCTGGCATGATGTCAGGTTCTTCCACATCTGGTATCTCCACAAATATTGAACTTTCCGGAATCTTCCTGCCGCCCTCTATGCTTATGTAATTCACTGCACAGTTTCTTTGGCCGAGCACTTTCAGCTTGTCTATCGCATCGTCTTCCGAGTCGCCGGTGAAGATCAGGTCGTTCGCCGCGTACTTTGCAACGTCAGAACTTTGCCTGAAATACATCTTGAACTGCAATAATCTTCGTATCCTCGGGCTTATGTCCGTCGCATTGTGCGTAAGGAGGAAGAGCCCCACCCCCTTCTTCCTGAAGTTCTGTATTCTGTTCTCAAGATCCTGGTTCGCCGCAGAGCTTATGTCGTTGTTGAATACGACCTGCGCCTCTTCAAGGCATATCAGCATGCGCAGCTTGTCGTCGCCATATATGTCGAATGACTCTGCAAAGCCGTATACCTGATTCAGGATCAAGGCGTAGAAGAATGGCTTCATGTTGTTGCTCACTTTTGACAGGTCGAAGACTGCGCCCTTGTCGATTATGAAGCTGAAATCGATGCCATTGTTATAAGCAAACTCTGGCCTTGATATTATCAATCTGAGGTTCTGGAGCGCGGCTTTTATGTTTTCGCCGTGTTTTGTGTATTTCACTGAAACATTCGTCACTTTGGCATGCTGCTCTATGACCGCAAGCTCTATGTTGGAATATACGACGTTCGGGTCGGGGTCCTTGCCGTTTTTGTATGATTTGTTGAACGCTGACAGAAGGACTTTCTCTATGGAATTCCTGTACGGGCCTGCATTTGACGCTGAAGCGACAAGCATGCTTAAGTCCTCATAAAATCTCTCAACGTTGATTTTGTCATTGCACCTGAAAAAATTAATCTGCGTGTTTGAATCGTATATCTTGATGACTTCCAAGCCGTTTGAATAGCCAAAATTGTTCCATTCGTCGTTAGGAGAGATTATTATTATTTTTGTGTCCTTGTTGTCTGTCAATTGGCCTATTATGCTCTTTGCTGACGCCGTCTTTCCAGAACCTGGCAGTCCGGAGACTATTGCGCCGAGGTTAAGCGTCTCCTTGTTTATGAAAAGGGGCGTTTCTGTCGCCCGTATCCCGTTGTGCACATAGTTGCCTACGATTATGTCGCCTTTGCTGCTTGAGAATGCTGTGTTTATTTTAGGCGGTTTTTTCACTTTGTCTGAAAAGAAAAGCAGTTTGGCGCATCTCTCATTCGAGAATGGTATGCCGTTGATCCTGTCTACAGCTTTGTATAGCTCCTCGATGCCGTCTGCGGTTATTGATAATTCATCAAGCACCAAAAGCTTGCTTTTTATGTACTGCACTGTTTTCTCAGCCCCTGCAGCGTCTTCTATGATAACAGATATCTTATACGAGCAGCCATTGCTCATTATGATGTCATTCACCATGTTGAGCATCGACAGCAGCGCCCTTTTCCTGTCTGACCCGTAGTATACATCTGCCTGTGATGATGAGTTCTGGCTTATCCCCTTGATTGCTATGCTTCTGGTGACCCTGACATCCATATCACTGATATCCTTCTCTATGCCTGCCTTGATTCCTGTCGCATGCTTTAGATCAGATGGAGAGAAAGCGATGAATAGACTTGATTCTGTGCCGTTAAGCGCCTGGTATATTCCTTCCAGGCAGCTTTCATTTGAGCGCTGGTCCCTGTAATACTGTTTGGTTTGGGTTTCAAACAGGTATACTATGAGGGCGACGAATCTCTTTGAAGCAGGCTGCAATGCCGATGGTTCTTCTTCATGTGTAGATATGCCGAGGTTTGACAGCGCTTTTTTTATCTGGTCCGATTCCGATATCAGGAAAGTTCGTGAATTAGAAAAATCGTGAAGCGCTATGAACTTGGAGTTTAATGCAGAGTCTATTATGGATGAGCATTCTGTCCCTGAAGGCACAGATGCTATGGACAGGCACTTGATATCTTTCATGGCAGTCACTTTATGGCAAATATGAGCAGAAGCGCTAGCAGGTTCGGAAGCGTGATTAATGAATAGTTGCCTATGTTGCTGTAGATCCTGTTTCTTGCGAATACCAGTGCTGCAAGTATTGCGATTGAGACTGCAGATATTAAGTATATGTCAAGATTGAAAGTGATTGAAATTACAAGCAATGTTATCTCAGAATTCACGTATGCCAGTAGCAGGCTTGCATACTTTTCTGCTCTTGAATGCTGTTTATAATTGAGGTACTTCATGCAATCACCAGATATACTGCAGAAGACAGCGCTGCCAGAAGGAAGAACACGATTAGCTGCCTTAACAAGGTGGGATTTATCTGTGCGGCCTTACTTGAACTGCCTGCATACATTATTGTAACAGACAGGAGCGAAATCAGTATGGTAAAAACTTCTCCTGCAAGCTTAAACGCATATGCAATATCGTTCATCTTCATCACACAATTTCCAAGCCATAGTTTAAAGCGCTGTTCAGCAGCAATTCAGAGTACATGCCGGGCTTCAGCAGCGAAGAAAGGAACTTTTCTTTATCTGGCGAGAATAGTTTTAGTGATGTTTTAGGATCTGGTAAGCTTGTTTCTTTGTTGATGTGATTTAGATCGATTATCCCGAATTTCCTGAATCCTACATCTGCAAAGGTCTTGTTTCCTGGATGCCTTTTCCTTGACCCGTTGATAATCAGCGTGTCATTTATCAGCTGTGAGAAAACCGCTTCCCTCGGGTTTTCCGAAGATGTTACATGGCCCCTGAAAAATGTAAGCCCTTTATCTGGCAGCGGGTAAAGGAATTCTGCATTTTTCATTTTTATCCCTTCAGAAACGTCAGATAAGCAATACGTGCCGGTGCTTGGGAACGTATTTTCATCGATGCTGCTGCTTCTTGCATCCGAACTTTCTAGGCTGAACCTAGTTTTATGCTTAAAGAGGTTTAACGACTTCAGCCCCAGGAATAGGGCAATCCCGATTGCCAAAGGATAGAACTGCGACAAGTAGTACAGGAATATGCTGGTCATGTTTTCATCACGCTGAGCTTCCTGTTCCTTGACTCCAGCACCTTATAGCCCATTTTTGGCAGCTCGTTCAGTGCCGTTTTTACCTCTTCTATGCTTAAGCCTGTCTGCACGGTTATTTCCTGCATGGTTGTTTCATGGCCGTGCTTTGCTATGATTATTTCAGGGGCAAGCCTGGCAAGCTTGTCCTTTGCCTGCACGTATTTAGCATTGATCATGGTGTTCTCTGCTTTAAGGCCGATTATGCGTTTTGCGAGTATTATGTCAGAATACTCGTTTTTGTTTGTTTCTGATATTCTGTTCAGGTAATATCCTATCTGGCCCTTTGCAAGCGATTCTACCAGGTCAGCGTATATGTCAGACAGGCTTATCTGGTAGTGCTGGCCTACCTTGCTGAAGATTGAGAGAAGCCTTAGAAGCATGTCCCTCTTTGGATTTTCCAGCACCTCGTCTGAGAAAAGGCCGATTGTTATTTTGTCGGTGTATAATGAAATACAGGATTGCCTGCCATCGTGCTCTGATACTAAACTGATGCAGTTGGCCGATTCTTTTTCAGCGCTGCGTGATTCAGGAATTGATGCTACAATCTGTTTTATGCTGGAATTCGCCTTTGCAGGTATCAACATCTTATAGTTTATCTTGTATTTGCGCTCATTTTTCATTTACTGCACCTTTTGAGATTGAAGAAACTGCGTCTGAGAATGCGTCTGCAAGGTCTGCATCGTTTATCTTGAGCTTCCTTAATTCTGAAAGCACAGCCCTGCGGTCTGCGCCATGCGCTATCAGCTCTGATATCAGCTCGCTGAGCCGGAGGCCCTGTTTTGAGCCCACGTATGACATGATCATTTTCCCTTCGTCTGTCGCACACAGCCTGTTCACCATGGCCTGAAGCCTTTCAGTGTCCATCTCGATTTCCATTTTTCCACCGATTCTTATGCCCTTTTTAGGGTTTATCGCAATCCCTGATACTCTCTTTATCACAGTTATGGCCCTTTTGTTGCCCTTGCCGAGTTTTATGAATAAGCAGCTCCCTTGATTCAGCTCCTGTATCATATCGATGTATTCCTGACCGAGGCTGTAGTTTGCTGCTATGTTCTCTGCGCTCTTCTTTACCTGCACCCTGAAGATGAATATCGAGGCAGAATTTGACACTATCTCGCTTTTCATGTCTTCCAGCAGCTGCGATGCAAGCAGCAGACCAACGCCGTATTTCCTCCCTTCCCTCACTATTATCTCAAGGTCGTCGTTTTTTCCCAGCAGCTTCCAGCTCTCATCGAGGAGCACGGACACCTGCTTTTGCCTGCGCTCCACATTCTTTCTCATGCTTGAAGCAATCATCCTGAGTATTTTTGATGAGTTTGAAACCTTTTCCTCTTCCTTCATTTCGTTTAATCCGAAGTATATGGTTTCCGACAGGTCCATGGATTCATGCTTCTGCAGCTCTGCCATGTTTGCATGCTCTGCGCCTATCGAATCTGCTATCTCCAGGTATTCCCCTGTCAAGTCTATTATTATGACAGCTGTGTCGAGCACCATGTGCAGTTTTATCAGCAGGCTTTTCATCAGGTACGTCTTACCGCTGCCAGTCATGCCCACTATGAATATGTGCGGGTTGAACAGCGAGTCAAAATTAAGGAATATCGGCACGTTCATCTTGTAAGAGCTGCCAATCAATATCCCGTTTCTTGATTCTGATGCAAGCTCTGCAGAGTTTGGCTCCTGAGTATACGGCATGTTGATTAGCATCGATGCGGTTTTTGACGTGTATATCCCATTTGTTTTCATAGAGTCACGCAAGGTTTTCCATGAGCTCTTCTCCGGACAGCATCCTATAATCAAGCCCTAACGCCGTGCAGAAAGCATTGGCTATCCTGGCAAGGCTCTTCGGCGGCTCGAGCTCTGCCTCAATCCTGTCCTTCGAGGCTTTGATGGACTTCAGCTTTACGATTATCTCCAATGACTTGTCTCCCTTTGTTATGTTTGCGATTTCCTTGTTTATTATCTCAAGCTCCTTGCGTATCTGGTTCGCCTTGTTGTAAGTCTTTGGGTTGACTCTAGACAGGTGTATCTCTTTCATCCTCTTCTTCGTCTCAAGAGATTCCACAAGGCGCTGCTTGTCGACTTCCTTCATTGATACTGAGAATTCGAAAGGGTCCCTTATGTTGTTGATTATCGGTTCAAAAGCGTCTCTGCCGTCTACGGCTTTTGTTATGCTGAATATGGCTATGGAAACGCCGGTGTACGAATCCCCGTCCTTCCTTACTGCCGAAGAAAGGCTTCTTCCGAGCTGGTAGCCATTCTGAATAAGTATCATCTTCGACTTTTTGATAAGCAGGTTGTTCACCATGTGGCCTGAATTCAGGTATATCGCAGCGATCAGGACCAGAAGTGCGCCTGATACTAGAAATATGCCATTTGATAATGTCGCTGCGGCGATTATCGCGGCGACGCCTGCTGCGTAGAACGCATAGGAATACAGTTTGTTAAGCTTGTTTATGTCTTCCATGATTCACATCACCCTGAACAGGTCGAAGAATGCCTCCGAGCCGAGGATTACAGAAAGCTCCCTTATGGAGACTATGGTGATTATCAGGCTGAAGCCCGGGAGTATGAATGAGTATATTATGAAGTATGCTATGCTGCCCACCAGCCAGTTTACAATTCCGGAGAAGTAATTTGATATTCCCGATATTCCGCTCGTTATGGTGCTTACAAACGAAAGCGCACTGCCATAATTTGACTGGTTCTTTATCTGCGGGAAATTGATGAGTGTGTTCTTGAAGTTCGATGCGCTTGATGAAAGTGTTACTATGCTGTTGTTTCCGTTTATGTTGTTGTAGGAATTTGCTATCATCGCGTTCATCACATAAGAGAGCGGGAGCACCACGTACAGCCCTATTGAAACAGCTATGAGCAGGCCGCCCATCTTCCTTGTCGGGTAGAATGACCTTAGTATAAGTCCGGTTGGCAGTATTACGCTGACGCACGTAAGGGCTATGAATATCAGTATTGATGACTGCACAAGCACGCTCATAGATATTGTCGTAAGTATTCGCACAAAGTACATTATTTGGGAAATCAGCGGGTTGATTACAGGGCCAAGGGATATGCTGACTATCACGAGGTTTATGTTCACAGAGGCTATCACGCCCAGGACTGTGTTCAGCCCGAGCAGTCCGACCATGAGCCCAGTGACAGATGACAGTATTGAAGGATGGAATGTGCCCATGAATGTGTATCCGCTTCCTGAGAGGTAATTGTAGGCAAGGCAGAGAGCTGCATTCTGCGACATGTATGACTGGCAGGTCATTGTGGTAGAATTATACAGGGTTATCTGGTTTATCACTCCATTTACCAGCCCGTTGCCGGAAAAGAGGAGTATCATGCCGCCTACCAGTGCGCCGTTGATTATTGACTGGTATATCTCTTCTTTGCCGAACTCCTTCAGGTTCCTCTTGTTCGCCGCGTACCCTAGGCCCAAGGATATTCCTGCTACAGAGAGCATTATCCCTATGACATAAACGGCTATGCTGAACCCGTAATAGCCGAAAGGCAGTATGTTCATCTATTCACGTCACATTGGCTATCGTGATGTTCGTCAGGAGATGCGTTGATGCAAGCGCGAAGCCATTGGAAGCGACAGAGAGCACTGCGACTATTATCGCGCCGATTATTATGTCTATGGCAGTAGTATGGAAGCTGGCTCTCTGGTACGATGGAAATAGCTGCCCTATCGCATAGAATATGCCTGCAATTATGAACAACAGGGCGCTGAGCAGCGGCCCTACGTGCATAAGCAGCGTCTGCACATACGAGAGCGTGCTTATTATGTCAAAGGAGAACGCAGTTGCGTAGGTGTACTTTGCGGATACAAGGAAAGCAACTATCCCTATGAAAGGTATCTTCGTGCACACGGACCTGAATGCGCCATTGTATCTCAGGTATTCATTTATACTCACATACTCACTCTTTTACTTTAGTATACTTTTGTATACTTGTGAGATATATAAGCTTTTCGGTAGGGGGCCTTTGCTCGAGACGCTAGAGATAAACAATCTTATAAGCTTTTCTAGAGATAATTCTCATATTGGCCGAGGACATTATGATTAATTTAGATGGCATAAAGAACATCGAGGAGCTTATCAAAAAAGCCAAATGGCTAGAGGGAAAGACCCTCGAAGAAGTTGATAAAGAAATTAAAGGAAGCGATAGGATATCTCCCGTGCATAGCAAAGGCAATGTAGGCTACGTCATAGAACATGGGTTTTTTGGGATAGAGAGAAATAGCACCAACGAACCAGATATAAAGCATCTAGGAGTAGAGATAAAGACATGCCCATTGAAATATAATGCTGGCCGCTCAAGGTTATCGGTAAAAGAACCACTATCCCTCAACATAATAAATTATAATGAAGAAGTAAATTGCAAAAGCATCCGTGATTCGTCATTATATAAAAAGAATAAACGCATTCTTTTCATAGCATATATACAAGATTCAAAAAAGAGCAGGTCAAGATATCTGATAAAACATGTGTTTTTGTGGAAAATGAACAAGCAGGTAATATCCGAACTTGAACCGGATTATGAAATCATAATAAGAAAGATTAAAGCCGGAGAAGCACACAAGATTCACCAACTGGATAACAAATCTCTTACTCTTTGTCCAAAACACGGAAGCAAAAATAAAAACACGAGCCAACCGTGCAGTAAGAAACCTGCGGAAATAAGAGCATTCAGATTGAAGAGTTCTTATATGAACAAAATATTCAACAGGGCGCTACATGGAGAAATTGGCTAGGCGATTGGAAACAGTTTAAGTATTCAGTGCATCAACTACCCTATTGATTGCAACATCATTATCTATCTTGATTTGGTGTTCCCACATCCTTATCACGCGCCAGCCTTTGCTTTTTAGCTCTATTTCCGTTATTTTGTCCCTTTTTACATTAGCTTCTATTTTGGCTTTCCAATATTTTACATTGGATTTCGGCGTCTTTGCATGTAGGCTGCAGCCATGCCAAAAGCAGCCATCCACCAGAATCGCTACTTTTTCATGTATGAATGCGATGTCTATCGTCTTTCTCCCGACGGCATAGTTTTTCCTATATTTGTAGCCCTTTGCCGACAACATTTTGCAGAGGATTAATTCTGGATTTGTATCCTTGCCTTTTATCCTCGACATTATCCTGCTTCTTTCCACTGCAGGAACGGTGTCAGTCATATAATCCTCAATCTACGAGGCGCTGATTGCCGCCACTTGAGGAGATTTTATGCCTGCTTCTCCTAATATTGCCTTGGCGACTGCAAAAGATAGTTTTGCAGGGACCGAGTTTCCTACCAACTTGTATTTTGTGGATGTATTGCTGCCAATAAATTTATAATTTATAGGATAGCATTGAAGCGATGCAGCTTCACGTATAGTTGGTTTTCTGTATACTTTCTTGTTGCCTTCCTTAGCTTCTATCACCATCGTTTCTCTTGACGCATTAAATTGCGTAGCCATAACGGTCCTGGAGGGCCGATCCAAGTCGTCAGGGAACTTCATCCGCCCATAGTAAGGGTGCTCGGTCTTTTGTTTCCTGTTCCTCTCAGCTTCCCCTTTCGACATCAAGCAGTAATCTCCAAAATGATCCGACAGCTCCGTTACATCGATTTTAATCTCATAATTCGGGTCGTAGACTTTAAAATCGCCAACGTGTTCTGCCAGAGGATTAGGGAATGCCTCTATCACATGCCGCATTGGAACCCACTTTCGATGCCTTTCTCCTAATAGATTCGTAGTGGGATTCTCAGAATGGGTTTGCGCTGGATCAGGATATCTGCCAGAAAATAGGCGTAACCGCTTTTGGGGAGCGCCATAATCGGCGGAATTGAATACCCGCTTCTTAGGTATCTCCAAGTATCCTTCTTTCTCCATTCCAATATCTTTATATCTGAAACGTTGCGGCATTGCCTGAAGTAGCCTGGGCACGTTCTCCATAATCCACCACCTGGGCCTGAGCGCATCTACAAAATACAAGAACCTCGATACTAGGATAAGCCCTTTCTTGAAATCCCCGCCCCCTCCTCTCTTCGAGCCTGAGAATTCTGTGCAAGGCGGACCGCCTATCACAACGTCTGCACGAGGCATGTCGGATTCATCTAGAGACATGATGTCCGCTTTGACAGTTTCGGTGCTTGGGTTATTTAATTTGAAAGTCTCTATCGCAGGAGACCAATTATCCGTAGCATATATGACGTCAAATCCCGCTTGCTTAAACCCTTCAGAGAAGCCGCCTGCGCCGGCAAAGAAATCTACAACAGTCAATTTTTCTACCATCATATCACATCTATTCGGACATTAAGTTATATAAAATCACTATGTTGCATAATTATTACATTATTATGTTA
>VFSW01011478.1_pt1 | contig 12450 bp, 8 predicted proteins | sample 5358111 | NCBI WGS metagenome assembly VFSW01 (sample SAMN11554181, study PRJNA540505) | mine drainage metagenome | isolation source: sediment from site ElyBrook_90M | place: USA: Ely Copper Mine, Vershire, VT | collected 2017
ATGAAAGTACTAGGAATAGTATTCTCTGAATTCTCATTTTTAATTCGCAAGGCCGGATCCCCGGCTGAAACTTCCGGCATAAAGGAACCAATGCCGGTTTTGTCGCGGACAGGGTTTCTATGCCCTTAGATGAGTTGAATGATTTTTCGAAGGCAGTAGGGTAATTATTCTGGTTGCACGCGTAAATGATCCGGCAATGTTGCTGAACTTTTAATTCATGTGTAATTAAACCACTTTAATTAAAGTATTATGAAAAAACTGCTTATAATTCCATTGCTTCTTATCAGTATGATTTGTTCCTCTGCAACCTATTATGTAGCAAAAACCGGTTCTGACAGTAATCCGGGCACTCTGGCAAGTCCGTTTGCGACCTGGGCAAAAGGGGTAAGTATGTTGTCGTCTCCAGGCGATATACTATATATTCGTGGAGGTACTTACAATGTCAACCGAGGGTCATCAAAAGTCAACGGCACCTATAATGGAGTGTTTATCTCCGGAAAGAAGGGTACTTCCTCCAGTCCCATCCAGATCCTGGCTTATAATAATGAGGTAGTTATAGTGGATGGTTCTGCAATGACCCAGCAGGACTGGAAGGCAGGCATAACTCTGGTAGGATGTTCCTATATGAAAATAAAGGGCATAATTCTGCAGAATGTGCTTGAATCAAAAGCCGGGACAGGCTCTGCTGAAAGTTTTTATGGTGAAAACAGCAATAATATTACACTCGAAAACTGTACAGTAACAAGGTGTGGTAACGGGTTCAGGCTTGCCGGTAATTGTGATTACATATATTATATAAACTGCGACGCCTACAACTGCTGGGATATTGGAGGAACAACAACAAGCGGCGGTCCGGGAGGCTATTGCAACGGTTTCAACGGTAACTATCAGGCAGGGAAGCATAATTTTCTGGTCGGGTGCAGGGCGTGGTTAAATACCGATGATGGCTATGATAATATGGCAGGCGGGGGTTATATCACATATACAAATTGCTGGGCATTCCAGAATGGTCATACCTCCGTGAACAGTATTGTGGGAGACGGAGACGGATTTAAGCTTGGGTTCTCTGATAAGGGCAGTGAATCAGGCGTTCAGAGAATTCTGCATAACTGTGTTTCAGTTTCCAATGATGCAATAGGATTTGACGAATCCATGGATATCGGGACAACAATGAAGATGGAATTATATAACTGTGCAGCTTACAATAATGTTAAGAATGCCGGTTTCAGATTTGCCCAGTCAGCAGGAAGCAGTACCACAACCCTGAAAAATAACATTTCCTTCTCAAATGCACCAAACCGGAATTATGAGGGCCGGTCACGGAATGTGACGGATCATAACTCATGGGATGCCGGTGCTCCTGCCGTTACAGCTGCAGATTTTTTGAGTATGGATGTCACAGAACTATCCCGGCCAAGGAAAAGCGACGGAAGCCTGCCTGATGTAAGTCTCCTGCACCTGGTTTCGGGGTCCGGTTTGATAGATAAAGGTATTGATATAGGTACAGCATTTACAGGAAGCGCTCCTGACCTGGGAGCATTCGAATCTCAGAGCAGTAAATCAGCTGCACCTGTTGCAGTACCTGCTTATTTATCTTCGGTAATCGAAAATGCATCACCTTCAGTGTTATCCGTGACATATAACCTTACCCTGGCAAATGTAATTCCTGCAGTCACTGCTTTTGCAATTAAAGTGAATTCCGCTGCCAGGAGTGTAAAAAGCATGACTATTTCAGGAGCAAAGGTTCTGATTACCCTGGCAAGCCCGGTGGTAAACGGGGATGTAGTAACCGTGGCATACACAAAACCTGCTGCAAATCCATTACAGACTTCCACAGGAGGCCAGGCAGCAACTATCGCGGCTCAAAAGGCAGTTAATAATGTGGCCCCTGCAAGTAAAACCGTTACTCAGACCCCTATAAAAATGACTATCTTTCCGAATCCGGTTCATATGATCATCAATATTTTGTTACAATCGGCCAGCACAGCCGTTTCACAGCAGACAATCAAGATATTTGATATTTCAGGGAAGCTCTGCCTTCAGAGGTTCCTTGATACCGGTACAACAAAAGTCCAGATTCCGATTAATTTTAAATCAGGTATTTACATTGTTCAGGTGTTCTCAGGAAGCCTGATCATGGCCTCTCAAAAAATCATCGTTTATTAGCATATCATAGTGAGCCTGCCGGATACCCCGGCAGGCTTTTTTTTTTATATTCGTTTTCAAAGAATGTAAAGCAAATTATAGTATGTTTATATGCACATTTATCCCGTATCGTCATCTATAAATTGAGTTAAAACCTTAAAATCAAAATTATACTATAATGAAAAATTCAACATCAACAGACTGGAAGAAGCTTCTTATTTCTTTTCTCAGAATGGCTGTCGGCTGGCATTTTCTCTATGAAGGAATTTCCAAACTTGTTATCCCCGGATGGAGCTCGTATTCATATTTAGCCAATTCGACAGGGCCGTTATCAGGACTTTATCACTCTATGGCGGCTTCAGCAGGACTTCTTAAGGTAATTGATATCATGAATATCTACGGGCTTATATTAATCGGGATTGGATTATTTATAGGGATCTTTGTGCGATATGCCGCGGTTTCGGGCGCCGCTTTGCTTACTCTGTACTATTTTGCCTACCCGCCTTTCGGATCATCCCTGTTCAATACAGGGGAAGGTCACCTGTTCATTGTTGATAAAATTTTTATTGAAACGATGGTGCTCCTGTTTCTTTTCTTCTACAACGAAAAGGGATTCGGGATTGATTACCTTATTGATGTTTTCAGAAAAACAAACGTCAAAAAACAGTCTCCTGGCAGGGATGAGATCCCATACTCCGATTCCCGCCGTGAAGTCCTTAAAAATCTGGCATCAGTACCATTTCTGGGATTCATGGGAATTCTGGCAGCCAGAAGCAATAGTAAATACGGAATTGATGTAATGTCCGGTGCAACAATCCAGCTGAAACAGTCTGCAATTGGAGAGCTCAAGGGCGCTCTTCCTACCGGGAAAATAGGTGATCATCTCCTTAGCAGAATGGTATTGGGAGGCAACCTCATCGGTGGATGGGCCCATTCACGCGATCTGATATATGTACCTGAGCTCTTCAAGGCATACAACAATGAGAGGAAAATCTATGAGACACTGATTCTTGCCGAGAAGGCCGGCATCAATGCCATAAACATCGGGTTTCCTACAAACGCGCTTATTGCAAAGTATAAAAAATCTACGGGAAGCAAGATCAAGGTCATCTCGCAGGTTCATCCCGATATGGAGAAGAATGACTATTATGTAAACATCAATAAAGCCATCGATTTTGGCGTTGATATTGTGCAGATCCAGGGGAACTGGTGCGACTGGCTTGTGCGTGATAATAAGATAGAGGTCGTTGGCAAGATGATGGAAAAGATCAGAAGTCAGAAGTATACCGCGGGTCTTGCCGCCCATTCTGTCGAATCACTTATAGCATGCGAGAATATTGGTATAATACCTGATTATTACATGAAGACCATGCATCATGATCAGTACTGGTCGGCTCATCCCCGCGAATTCCGTTTCCCGTTCGAAGTTGACGGTAAAGAATACCTCGATCATAACAGGTTCCATAATAACATGTTCTGCCTGTTCCCTGAGCGGACAGTAGAATTCGTGAGCAGGGCAAAGGTACCGGTGATGGGTTATAAAGTTCTGGCTGCAGGGGCCATCGAACCCCAGGATGGTTTTAAATGGGCATTCGAGAACGGTGCGGATTTTATATGCGTTGGAATGTTCGATTTTCAGATTGTGAAAGATATTAACATCTGCCTCGATGTCCTTAAAGGGCTTCCGGGAAGAAAACGCGAGTGGTACGGTTAACAGGATGTGAAGGATGGACTTACTCTTCGGTGATGCTTTAAAGCTGAGAGGACCAAATGCTTTCAGTATTATGGTCAAACCCACCGGACCTGTCTGTAACCTGAATTGCACCTATTGCTACTATCTTGAGAAGAGGGATCTGTATGCAGAGGTAAAGGATTTCCGGTTAAAGGAGGAAGTTTTAGAAGATTTTATCAGACAATACATTGAGGCATTACAGATTCCTGTAATCACCTTCGTCTGGCAGGGAGGAGAACCTACTCTTCTGGGGCTGGACTATTTCAAAAAAATCATTGAAATCCAGAAAAGATATTCAAACGGAAAAACCATAGAAAATTCTTTTCAGACCAACGGTACAAGGCTGAATGATGAGTGGTGCAGGTTCTTTGCTGAAAATAAAATCCTTGTGGGGATTTCAATTGACGGCGAGGAGCATAACCACAACCATTTCAGGAAGACACGGGGAGGAAAAACTACCTTCCGGCAGGTAATGAAAGGTATCGGATTGCTTCATAAAAATAATGTTGAATTCAATACCCTCAGTTGTGTCAACAGCTACAATGTTCAATATGCAAAGGAGACATACAGGTTTCTGAAACGCATTGGCAGCGGGTTTATGCAGTTTCTGCCCGTAGTTGAAAGGAGAGCGGATATAAGACAAGCCGGGGGGTTAAGCCTGGTGCCGGCTGGTTTCGGCGACAATGCAACGGTTACGGAGTGGTCAGTCAATGGTATGGATTTCGGGAATTTCCTTATAACAATATTTAATGAGTGGGTCAGGAATGATGTTGCAAACTATTTCGTGCAGATTTTCGATGCGACGCTGGCAAATTATGCAGGCGTGAAGTCAGGTTTGTGCGTCTTCTCTGAAACCTGCGGAGAATCCCTTGTGATGGAACATAACGGGGATCTTTTCTCCTGTGATCATCATGTCTATCCTGAAAATTTACTTGGTAACATAACCTCCGTTCCTTTAATTGACATGGTAAAATCACAACGTCAGTTTGATTTTGGCGTTGACAAGCGTAATAAATTGCCGGGATACTGCAGGAGATGTAAAGTTTTGTATGCCTGTCACGGGGAATGTCCAAAACACCGGTTTCTTTCAACACCGGATGGCAATCCCGGATTAAACTATTTATGTGAAGGATATAAGATGTTTTTCACTCATGCTGAACCATATATGGAGTATATGGCGAAGGAGCTGAAAAATAAAAGAGCTCCGGCAAATGTGATGACATGGATCAGGAATAAAGAGAATCAGGTTGTGAAAAAGGCCCTCCCTGAAAGAAATGATCCCTGCCCCTGCGGAAGCGGTAAAAAGTTTAAAAATTGCTGCGCTCGTTTAGTTTAAGAGCCATAATACACCGGACAGAATATTAAATTTTTGCCTTTGTGTTACTTTGCGAGGTACTTTGTGATCCTTTGCGTTTAATGTTTTAAGATTAAACGGGCTATAAAAGGTTATTGAATGTTTTTGCAATAAGGAATGCGGCAGCTGCAGCTGTAATTCCAATAAGAGTAACTTTTAAGGCTCCTGTCACAGGCGGCTGACCGGTGACCTTACTTTTAAAATATCCGAAGATGAACAGGCATATCACTGTAAGTAAGGCGGATATCACTAAACCCTCCAGCGGTGTGGGGGTAAAAAAGTAGGCCGTCAGCGGGATCAGTCCTCCGACGATATAAGAGAGACCGATTGTGGCAGCACTGTTCCTCGCCCGGTTCACATCAGGCTTTTCGAGGCCAAGTTCATATTTCATCATGAAATCTACCCACTTGATTTTATCCTTTGCCAGTTCATCTGCTATCAGAGTTTGAGTCAGCTCATTAATACCGTACCCGGCAAAGATTTGCTTAATTTCCCCCTTCTCAATCTCAGGTACTTTTTCAATCTCATCATATTCCCTTTTCTGCTCAGCCTGGTAATGATCCTGCTCTGTTTTTCCCGCCAGATATCCACCCAGTCCCATAGCAATACTGCCAGCCACAATTTCCGCAATGCCGGCTGTAATTACCACTGCATTACTATGAACTGCTCCGCTAAGTCCTGCAGCAAGTGCAAAAGGAACTGTCAGACCGTCAGACATCCCGATTACGATATCTGTTATGAAGGCAGAGCTCCCGAGATGTTCTTCCTTATGCTGGCCATTTTCAACTGATATAGTTTCCATCTGTTTATTATATATGGTTAATGAACCTGGAATTGTCCTTGTAATTATTCTGAATCCAAAATCCCGGTCAGATATTTTAATTATTATTTTTTGGGCAGAAATGATCTTGCCAGGGCATCGCTGTCTTTGTACTTTGCCATTATTTTAATAAGCTTTTTATGGAGATCTGCTTTCACTGACGAATATGCCGGATCGTCGTAAACATTTTTCATCTCCAATGGATCTGCCTTAATATCAAATAGTTCCCATTCATCTATGTCATAGTAAAAATGTATAAGCTTATATCTTTCAGTGCTGATACCATAATGACGCTTTACCATATGTGATCCGGGGTATTCATAATAGTGATAATAATGCTCTTTTCTCCAGTCTGAAGGAGTATTGCCTTTCAATACCGGAACCATGCTCCTGCCCTGCATATCCGGGGGAACTTCAACTCCTGCCATTTCAAGAAATGTTTCAGCAAGATCAATATTTGAAACCATGTCATCATTCACACTTCCCGGTCTGGTGATTCCCGGCCAGCTCACAAGCAAAGGGGTTCTGTACGATTGTTCAAACATCCACCTTTTATCGAACCAGCCGTGCTCGCCCAGGAAAAAGCCCTGATCAGATGCATAGATGACAATTGTGTTTTTATCCAGGCCCTGCTCCCTGAGGAAGTCTAGGATCTCTCCCACACTTCTGTCAACCCCCGCTATACAGGCAAGATAATCCTGCATATAACGCTGATATTTCATCCTGACCAGTTCATCGCCTGCAGGATCAGCTTCATGGAAATGTTTTATAATCGGATCATACACTTTATTCCACGCTTCAGACTGCTCCTTATCCATCCTGGCGAGGCCGGTTGATTCCATTTCTGCCCTGTCACTGAATAATTTAAGATCTTCTTTAAGGCGCATGGTCTTTGCTATTGTCATATCCTGTGTATTCTCGGCTGTTCCCCTTCCGGAATAGTCGTCAAATAAAGTTGAAGGTTCAGGAAAAGTAACATTCTTATAGAGGGTAAGTTCATTCGGGCCGGGTTCCCATTCCCGGTGAGGCGCCTTATGATGCATCATAAGCATGAATGGCTTACCGGAGTTCATCACCTCCTTTATCCAGCTTATGGATTTATCTGTAATTAATTCAGTCACATAACCGTGTTCAGTGTGGGTGCCTCCCCTGTCAATAAAATCGGGATTATAATAATTTCCCTGGCCGGGAAGGATATCCCAGTGGTCAAAGCCTGTCGGATCCGATTCAAGATGCCATTTGCCGATCATAGCCGTATTGTAGCCGGCTGCCTGAAGTAACTTTGGAAATGTTTGCTGACTTCCATCAAAGGGAGCCTGTCCCTCATTTGTCAGAAAACCATTCAGGTGGCTGTACTTGCCGGTAAGCACAACAGCCCTGCATGGACCTGATATTGAATTTGTGACCAGGCATCGGTTGAACCTCATTCCTGAGGCCGCAATCCTGTCTATATTCGGTGTAGGAGCATAATTTTTCAATATTCCTCCGTATGCACTGATTGCCTGGAAAGCGTGATCATCACTCATAATATAGATTATGTTCGGTCTCTGATTTTCTGCAGACTGGGAATAAACCAGCGGTGCAATGGCTGTCAGACCGACTGCTGTAATGATCCTGAAATTTGTGGTCATGGGAAAAAAGGTTTAATTCTTAATGACGTAATGGACTAACGGCTCTACGGCTTAACGGCTCAATGGCTCAACGGATGAAGAGGATAAGGTTCTATTTATCAGCAACACCGGCTTTACGTCGGTTGGCGCCGGGAGTTTTTGTAATATCATCACCAAGGTCCATCCGGGCCTCGGAGGCAATTGACTGCAGTTGCTTTACTACTTCAGGGTTAACGGAGGCCACATTGTATCTTTCGCCGGGATCCCTTCGCAGATCATATAATTCGGGTTCCGTTACATTGACATATACTGTTTTTCCCGGCCACCCGTCTTTTCCGGGATCGGAACCCACATAAGAAAGGGATTCATGCGGCAGAACAAGTTTCCAGTAATCTTTCTGAACCCCTTCAAGGCTGTTCTCGCGATAGTAATAGTAGAAATTATGCCTGGGTGAAGAGGTCAGATCACCCAGCAGAAGTGGAAGTATGTTTACCCCGTCAATTTTCTTTACGGGCAGTGGCGCTCCTGTTATTGAAGCCAGGGTCGGAAGAATATCCATGGCGCAGGTGATCCTGTTGCATATCTCCCCTGCCGGGATCACTCCTTTCCATCTCATAATGCACGGGACCCGCTGGCCACCTTCCCAGCTTGTTCCTTTTCCTTCTCTCAGCCCTCCGGTTGTTCCTGCATGGTTGCCGAAATTGAGCCAGGGTCCGTTATCGCTTGTGAAGATAACAAGGGTATTATTGTCGAGTCCGTTTTTCTCGAGTGCTTTCATTATTTCCCCTATCGACCAGTCAACCTCCATCATTACATCTCCGAAAAGACCCTGCCTGCTTTTTCCCCTGAACTTATCTGACACGCCCAGTGGCACGTGTACCATTGACTGAGCCAGATAGAGGAAAAAGGGTCCGTTCTTGTGCTGTTCAATGAAATTTATGGCATGCTCCGTATATGAAGTTGTCAGCTTATCCTGATCAGCAAGGGTTCTCACCTCAGCAATTTTCGCATTGCCTTCGATCAGAGGGAGAACAGGAAAACGCATTTTGATGCTTGTGGTGTCTTTTTCCCTGATCGGAATGCCATCATAATCCACGGGCCACATATCGTTGGAGTAAGGCAGACCGTAATATTCATCGAAGCCATGCTGAAGCGGCAGAAATTCCCTCTGATAGCCAAGGTGCCATTTCCCTACAATGCCTGTATGGTATCCTTTTTGCTTCAGCATCTGTGCCATGGTGGTTTCAGAGCTGCTTATTCCGATCCTGGACCATGGCATCAGGGCACCTGAAATACCCACACGGTTTGGATAGCACCCGGTAAGCAATCCTGCCCTGGAGGCGCTGCTTACAGCCTGAGGTGTGTAATACCATGTGAACTGCATCCCCTGGTCTGCAAGTCTGTTGAGATTTGGCGTATCATACTGGTTTGCACCTGTTCTGCCTATATCGCCGTATCCCATATCATCCATCAGTATCAGGACAATATTCGGGGTGCACTGTTTAAACGGGGATGTTTTCTGCGCGGCCGCGTGTATTGAAACAACTGAGGCGAGGCTGATCCCGATTGCAGATTTTAAGTTTATCATGGCAGGGTTATTTATTGAATTATCTTCTGTGGTGCATATTTTCCTTAATGTTTCTGAGTAGTTCTTCAAGCTCTTTCACAACAGCTGGATAATCTTTGGCAACATTGTTTTTTTCTCCAAGATCGGATCTAAGGTTGTAAAGCTGAGGAAGCGGATCATTACCTGTCTCCGTGTTAGTGTTAACCTGTAGCTGTACTCCGGGGCCAGGTTCAATAAACTTCCAGTCGCCTTTTATTATTGTCAGTCTGCCGGCATGTTCTACCAGCCATTCGCGTCCGGTTTTTGATTTTCCCAGCAGTGTGTTGATATAATTATAACTGTCAGGACCGGCATCTTCTGAAAGAGATTGACCGGTTAATGACGCAAATGAAGCCATAAGGTCAATCTGGCTGAAGAGGGCTTCAGAGATCCCGGGTTTGATCACCCCGGGCCACCGTGCAATAAATGCCACCCGTGTACCGCCATCGAACAGACTGTACTTCCCTCCTCTCAGGGGCCCTGCCGGTTTGTGTGTGCCAAGCAGCTCTACCGCCTGGTCTTTGTAACCGTCATCGACCACAGGGCCATTATCGCTGGTGACAATAACGAGTGTTTTCTCAGAAAGATTCAGGCGATCGAGAGTATTGAGAATTTCCCCCACAGACCAGTCGAACTCAAGAATAGCATCTCCGCGTGGACCCATTCCGCTCTTCCCGACAAATCTCTGATTGGGTACTCTCGGAACATGAATATCATGTGTGGAGAAATAGAGAAAAAACGGCTTATTATTATTATTCTCGATGAATTTAACTGCTTTTCCTGTTATAACATCAGCAATATCTTCATCAACCCACAAGGCAGACTTACCGCCGCTCATATAACCTATCCTGCTTATTCCGTTTACAATTGTCATATCATGTCCATGGCTCGGATGCATTTTCAAAAGCTCAGGATGCTCTTTACCGGTTGGTTCAATCATAATCGGCTCATTAAAGCTGACTTTTATCGGATCCTCAGGATCGAGCCCCACAACTCTCCTGTTCTCAATAAAAACGCACGGCACACGATCTCCCGTGGCAGGAATAATAAAGTTATAATCAAACCCTATATCCTGAGGCCCGGAGGCAATTTCCCCATTCCAGTCTGCTCCGCCGCTCCCGCCAAGTCCCAGATGCCATTTTCCGACGACCGCAGTCTTATATCCTGCACTTTTCATCACCGAAGCAATAGTTGTCCTTCCGGGTTGAATAATTGCTGTGGCATCACCAGTGGCAACACCCGTACCTTTTTTTCTCCAGGCATATTCTCCCGTTAACAATGAATAGCGCGATGGTGTACTTGTAGCTGAAGTACAATGCGCATTAATGAAAAGCAGTCCCTGTTTTGCCAGACGGTCGATATTTGGTGTGCTGATATTGGATGCTCCGTAACAGCTTATATCGCCATATCCCAGATCGTCTGCATAGATAATTACGATATTTGGTTTTTCAGTACCCTGTGTTCCGGCAGGGTTAATCACTCCCATCGACAGCGCTGCAAGCGGTCCGGATATCAATGAGATTCTTTTTGAAAACATAAATCTCTTATAATAAATTAATTAAAATGTAAGATTGCATCAAGTCACTTTTTGTCACGGAGGTGCTTCACTATTAATTGTTAATACTCTGACAGGTGTATATCTGCCGGGTTATATCAACGGATATTCAAACATAAAAGGAAAAACATCTGATTTTGTATGTGCTTGTTTCATAATCATTTCCATCTTATTAACTATTTCCGGATTCGATGATGCAACGTCATTGGTCTCGCCGACATCGGTTAAAAGATTATAGAGTTCCGTTGGGTTCTGAGGCGTTTTATCAATATTCAGTTTTACTGCTTTCCAGTTGCCCATCCTTACAGCCATTTTACCACCCTGTTCATGAAATTCCCAGTACAGGTAGTCATGTTGCTTCTGTTTTTTTCCCAGGAGCGCAGGAAGAAATGATATCCCGTCGATTGTTTCAGGGATCTTTGCACCTGTGATCTCCGCAAATGTTGGCATAATGTCCCAGAAAGCTGATATATGGTCGATCTTTGAGCCTTCTTTCACCTTACCCGGCCATCTGACCAGCATTGGGGTTCGTATTCCGCCTTCATACACGTCGCGCTTGTAACCTTTCAGATCTCCGTTGCTGTTGAAATAATCGGGATCGGCTCCACCCTCAAGGTGAGGACCATTATCAGATGCGAATATCACAATAGTATTTTTCTCGAGGCCGAGTTGCTTCAACTTTGCGAGAATCTCGCCAACATAATCATCAAGTTCACTTACCATTGATGCAAATGCTGCATGTGCTTCAGGTTGAGATCCGTAAGGACCCAGTCGGAAAGAAGGTCCGGAATCCACCCCTGCAAAAGACTTTTCAGGATCGAATTTTCCCCTGAACATTTTCAGATATTCTTCTTTTGCAAATAGTTCGGCATGTGGTATAGTTGTCGGATAGAAGAGGAAGAACTGTCTGCTTTTGTTGGCTTCAAGAAAATCAAGAGCCGCTTTATGAATGAGATCAGCACTGTAGGCCCCGGATTTACTGCTGTCGTTTTCATGAAGAACTATTTTTTCATGATTATGCCAGAGGTGATCAGGATAGTAATTATGGGCGAGGCTCTGACAGTTATAACCGTAAAACTCATCGAAACCCTGTAATTCAGGATCTCCTTCAGATTCAATATAACCAAGACCCCATTTTCCGAAGGCTCCTGTCACATAACCTCTTGACTGAAGCATTTTGGCTACCGTAAATGTTCCGGCAGGCAGTGGCCAGTTTCCTTCGGGTTCCCATCCCTTGTTTCCTCTGACCGGCGTATGACCGGTATGCAAACCCGTCATGAGGCTTGATCGTGAAGGTGCTGATACGGTACAACCTGTGTAGTGCTGAGTAAACAGCATCCCTTCCCTTGCAAGCCTGTCAATATTTGGTGTTGAAAATTTTTGCTGACCATAACAACCCAGGTCACCATATCCAAGATCATCTGCAAGGATATAAACAATGTCTGGTAATGGTTCCTTATTTTCAGGGGCACAGGAAATAAATGCATAAGATGCAAATAGCGCCACTGGAATTGTTTTTTTCACGTTATAAGTTTTAACCGGAACGATCAGAAGATGCCTTGATTCGTGAACAGGTTAAATTTATAACAATAAAATGAAAAACAAGGGCAGATTTATCAAAAAACTCC
>VFSW01011479.1_pt1 | contig 12450 bp, 9 predicted proteins | sample 5358111 | NCBI WGS metagenome assembly VFSW01 (sample SAMN11554181, study PRJNA540505) | mine drainage metagenome | isolation source: sediment from site ElyBrook_90M | place: USA: Ely Copper Mine, Vershire, VT | collected 2017
CCCCCCCCCCCCCCCACCCCCCCCCCCCCCCCGGTCGGACGAGGAATTCTCTAAGCGGTTTGATTTGAAACGACATTCCGTAATGAGCCTATTCTAAAGCATCGCCGCTTCGCCAGTGGTGTTACGCTTTGCTTTGGAAATGGTCCAACCGCATGGAACCGTTTATGATCGCTCAAATCCAACCCGCAACCGCCGCCGGAATGCAACGGGCGTGGAGCGCGACCGACGCGCTCTTCGATATCCTGCGTCCGGAGGCGCTCTTGGAACGCCCCATCGCGGAGCGCCATCGTCTGATTTTTTATTTGGGACATTTGGAAGCGTTCGACTGGAATCTCCTGTGCCGGCGGACTCTGAACGAGGCGTCGTTCCACCCGGGGTTCGATAAACTCTTCGAGTTCGGAATCGATCCCGTCGAGGGATGTTCGCCCGCGGACGGCCCCGGCGACTGGCCTTCCGCAGCCGAGGTTCTCCGATATCGCGATAAGATTCGCGAGAGGCTGCTTCGGCGCTGCGACGATCTTCCGGACCAATTGCTCCACGCCGCGATCGAGCACCGCCTGATGCACGCGGAGACCCTGGCCTATCTTTTTCATCGACTCGATTCGCGATTTAAGATTCCGCCGCCGCATTCCTCCGCGATCGAAGCGTCGGTGAATCCACCGTCCGCGGGCGCGGTGGAAATTCCGCCCGGCGAGGCCACGCTTGGTCACGGGCCGGAGTCGTTCGTCTGGGACAACGAGTACCCGCGCCATCGGGTGAGCGTGCCCGGTTTCCGCATCGCGCGCCACAAGGTCACCAACGGCCAGTACTTGGAATTCGTGCGCGAGGGCGCCGCGCCGTCCGCGTTCTGGGTCGGCCGCGAGGGCAGGTGGTTCTTCCGGGGAATGTTCGAGGAGACGCCGCTTCCACTCGATTGGCCCGTCTATGTTACTCATGAGCAAGCCGCCGAATATGCCCGCTGGCGCGGCGCGCGCCTGCCCACCGAAGCCGAGTATCACCGCGCCGCCTTCGCCACGCCCGGTGGCGGCGAGCGATCCTACGCCTGGGGCGAGACCGCTCCGGACGCATCCCGAGGCAACTTCGATTTCGCCCGCTGGGACCCCGCGCCCGTGACCGCCCATCCCGGCGGCGACAGTGCCTTCGGCGTCTCTCAACTCTGCGGCAACGGGTGGGAATGGACCTCAACCGTCTTTGCGCCCTTCCCGGGCTTTGAGCCGTTTCCCTTTTATCCCGGCTATTCCCGCGATTTCTTCGACGGCGGCCATTACGTTCTCAAAGGAGCGTCCCCGCGCACCGCCGCCTGTTTTCTGCGCCGTTCCTTCCGCAATTGGTTTCGGCCGCGCTACCCTTACGTATACGCAACCTTCCGCACGGTGGAGAACTGATATGACGCCCGCCGCCGCTCTTTCCCAACTGGCGTGCGACGTCCGCGAGGGTCTTTGCCATCCCGGACAGAAGACGCTCCCTTCGCGCTGGTTCTACGACGATCTCGGTAGCGCGCTATTCGAGGCGATCACCGCGCTTCCCGAGTATGGCGTTACGCGCGCGGATCTTCGGTTGATCGAAGCGCAGGCGCCGGCCATCGCCGGAATGGCCGCGGCGGGAGGCGCGCCCGTGCGCGTCATCGAGTTGGGCGGCGGCAGCGGACGAAAGGCGCGGCCGATTCTCGAGGCGTTTGAAGGAGCGGTGGATTACCACCCCATCGACGTGTCCTCCGCCGCTCTCGAACTGTGCCGCAAGGAGACCGGCGCGGCCGCCCGCGTCCACCCGATTCAGGCTACATATAGCGAAGGGATCGATCAGGCGTCTTCGGAGCGCCGCGCCGGGGAGCGGTTGCTCGTTCTCTTCCTGGGCGGCAACATCGGCAACTTCGATCCGCCTTGCGCCAGGGCGCTGCTCGGCGACGTGCGCCGTTCGATGGAACCGGGCGACGCGCTGTTGTTAGGGGCCGATCTTCTCAAGCCCGAGAGCGTGTTGCTCGCCGCCTACGACGATCCGCTCGGCGTCACCGCCGCTTTCAACCGCAATATGCTGGTGCGCGTCAATCGCGAACTCGGAGCGAATTTCGACCTCGCCGATTTCGCTCATGAGGCGCGGTACGACGCCATCCACCGCCGCATCGAAATGCATCTGCGCGCCACTCGCGCGCACGCGGTCGACCTCGGCGGTCTCGAACGGGAGATCCATTTCCGCGAGGGCGAAACCGTGTGGACCGAGTCCTCGCACAAGTTCGACTTGGCCTCTCTCGCCGCCATGGCCGCGCAGGCCCGCTTCGGCGTTGCCGAGGTTTGGGTCGATCGCGAATGGCCGTTCGCCGAAAGTCTTTGGATCGCGCGGTGAAAGCCGGCGCCGCGCCAGACACGCCGCTGGTTTCCTTCCGCGGCGTCCAGGCCGTTCGCGGTGGCGCCGTCGTGCTCGATCGCCTGAGTTTCGATCTCTTCCCTGGCCAGACGCTGGTCCTGCTCGGCCGCAGCGGTTCGGGGAAAACCACCGCGCTGAAACTTGTGAACGCGTTACTGTATCCCGATACCGGAGAGGTTCTGGTCGAAGGCCGTTCGACGCGTTCGTGGGATCCCATCCGCCTGCGCCGCCGTATCGGCTACGTGATTCAGGAAACCGGCCTCTTTCCTCATTTCACCGTCGCCCGCAACGTCGGCCTTGTTCCGCGGCTTGAAAAATGGACCGAGGACGCCATCGCAAGCCGCGTCACGGACCTCCTCAATACCGTTGGGCTGGATGCCGCCGTTTATGGGCCGCGTTATCCGCGCGAGCTTTCCGGGGGCCAGCGCCAACGCGCCGGAGTGGCCCGCGCGCTCGCCGCGAATCCGTCGCTTCTACTTTTCGACGAGCCTTTCGGTGCGCTCGATCCCATTACCCGCCACGATCTGCAGAACCAGTTCCTTTCGCTGCGGCGCGATCTGGGTGTCACGGCGATATTCGTCACGCACGACGTCCGCGAGGCGCTGCGCCTCGCCACGCAAATCGCGCTTCTCCACGAAGGCCGTCTCGATACGCTGGCGACGCCCGAGGAGTTCGTTCGATCCTCCTCCACCGAAGCCGCGCGGTTCCTGGACTGCTTGAGGGAAGATAATAATTCGGTATGAGAGAAGGGCTTGCCCACGACATCCTCGCACTCACCATGGAACATATTTTCCTGGTGGCCGTAGCGATGGCGATCGCGGCCGGGGCGGGAGTTCCGCTCGGCGTTTTGTCCGCCCGCAAAGCCACGCCTCGCCGCTGGCTGCTCGGTTTTTCGAGCGTCATGCAAACCGTTCCCAGCCTCGCGCTGTTCGGATTTCTGATACCGGTACCTTGGATCGGCGGCATCGGCAAGCGCACGGCGATCATTGCGTTGGTGCTTTACGCTCTGTTGCCCATTCTGCGCAACACCGTCGCCGGAATCACCGGCGTCGATCCCGCCGTGCGGGAATCCGCGGTCGCTATGGGGATGACCGGTCGCCAGATTCTCTTCGACGTGGAACTGCCGCTGGCCGCCCGCACGATTCTCGCCGGGCTGCGCGTCGCGACGGTGACGACGGTAGGCGCCGCGACCATCGCCGCGGCGATTGGCGGAGGCGGACTGGGCGAATTCATTTTCCGCGGTATCGCCAGCGTCGACACGACCGAGATTCTGGCCGGCGCGATTCCCGCCGCGCTTTTGGCTCTTGCCGCAGATGGAGGATTGGGTTGGATCGAAAACCGCTTCGCGCCTGCTTAGCTCTGTGTCTATCGTTCGCCGCATGTTCCTCGCGGCGGGAGGTAACGGTGGGTTCGAAAAACTTCACCGAACAAGTGATCCTGGGCGAGATCGCCGCGCAACAGTTGGAACGGCGGCTGCAAACGCCCGTGAAGCGCGCGCTGAATCTGGGTGGGACTCTGCTCGCTCACCAGGCGCTCGAAAACCGGCAAATCGATCTTTATCCGGAATACACCGGCACCGCGTTCACCGCCATCCTTCACCAACGCGGTGTTGTCGATCCGGCGCAAGTGCTCGATCAGGTTCGCGCCGAGTACGCATCGGCGCTGCAGTTGAAATGGATGGACCCGCTCGGCTTCAACGATTCGTTCGCCATGGTAGTTACGCAAAAGGCGGCCGCCGAAAAACACCTGGAGACTCTCACCGACGCAACCGCCTTCCCCGAAGGATGGACATTGGGCACCGGCTATGAATTTCTCGAACGCCCGGACGGCTTCCGCGCCCTGCAGTCCGTCTATCCGAAATTGCGGTGGAAGGCTCCGCCGAAAACAATGGATCTTGGCCTGCTCTATAAGGCGCTCGATCAGAATCAGGTGGACATGGTGGCCGGCAACACCACCGATGCCGCGCTTTCCCGCACCGATCTGAAGATTCTCGCAGACGACCAGCACGCGTTCCCGCCGTATCAGGCTTCTTTCGTCGTCCGTTACGATTCGCTCTCGCGGGTTCCCGGCCTCGAAGCCGCGCTCGCCGAACTCTCCGGAAAAATTTCCGATGCGGCGATGCGTCAAATGAACGCGGAGGTAGACGTTCAACACCGGCCCGTGCGCGCGGTGGCCGCCGAATTTCTGCGAACGATCCCGTGAGCGGCGCCGTCAGACGTGGGCGAGAAATCGCTCTTTCGTTCTGGCCAACAGCGAGTCGATCGGCTCGCCCCAAATCGCTTCGTTAAAGATCTCCACTTCGATCGGACCGGTGTAACCGGCCGCTTCGACGGCCACGCGGATGCGCCGGAGTTCGATCACGCCGTCGCCCATCATGCCGCGCCCCATCAGAAAATCCGGCGTCGGTACCGTCCAATCGGAAACATGAAAGCCAACGATCCGCGGGCCAGTCGATGCAATCTGGGCGTAAAGATCCGGATCCCACCACACGTGATAAGCATCGACGACGACGCCCGCTTGCGGCCCCAGCCTCGCGGCCATCACATTGGCCTCGGCGAGGGTGACGATCGCGGATCGCTCGGCGGCGAACATGGGATGCAGCGGTTCGATTCCCAGCTTTACCCCCAGCGCGCCCGCATCGGAGATCAGCGCGGCGATGCCATCCTCAATCATTCTGCGCGCCGCGCCGATGTCGCGATCCGGCGCCCGCCCACACACCAAAACGAGAGTCTCCGTGCCAAAAGCCGCAGCCTTCTCCAAGGCGCGGCGATTGTCGTCGATCCGCGCCTGCCGCTCCGCCGCGGTGGACGCCGGAAACATCCCGCCGCGGCAAAGACTGGAAACGCGCAGCCCCGCCTCGCGAACCATTCGCGCGTCTTCGGCGACGGACGAGGACAGCTTGTGCCGCCACGGCGCGATCCATGAGACGCCCGCGCGCTTGCAAGCCTCCACCGCCTCCCGCAGCGAAAGCCGGTCCGAGGTGATCTGATTGAAGCTAAGACGGGCGAGGTCGGGCGGTCCGGTCATCTCAACTTCCCGTGACGCCCGCGAGCGCGAGAACGGCGCGCATCCGCCGCCCCGCCAGATCGGGATCGCAAATCAATCCGGCGCGGCCCGCAAGCTCGAACAACTCCGACAAATGAACGATGGAACGCGCCCCCTGCTGGCCGCCGAGCATATGGAAATGATCTTGGTGCCCGTTGATATAGGCGAGAAAGATGACGCCGGTCTTATAGGAGGAAGTCGGCGCTTCAAAAAGGTGACGCGAGAGCGCGACGGTAGGCAGGAGGATTTCGCGGTATCCCGCCACGTCGCCATCGTCGAGCGCGCGTAGAGCGGCGGCCGCGGCCGGGGCGATCGGATCGAAGATGCCCAGCAACGCGTCGCTGAAGCCACGCTCGTCGCCAAGAATCAGTTCGTCGTAGTGAAAATCGTCTCCCGTATACATCCGAACGCCCTCAGGAAGCCGGCGGCGCATCTCCACTTCCCGTTGCGAATCGAGCAGCGAAATCTTGATCCCGTCGATCTTTCCGCGGTGCGCCGCGATAATCTCCAGGCAGGTTCCCATGGCGTCGCCGATGTCGGAGCATCCCCAATATCCCGCCAGCGCCGGGTCGAACATATCGCCCAGCCAGTGCAGGATCGCCGGCCTCGCAAGCTGCCCGAGGACCGCTCCGTAAACCGATGCATAATCCTCCGGACCCTTCGCGCACGCGGCCAGCGCGCGGCTGGCCATCAGAATCACCTGGCCGCCCTCGCGTTCGACGGCGGAGCACTGTTCTTCGTATGCGGCTTGCACATCCGCCGACGAGAGCCCCGGCGAGACGCGCAAGTGGTCCGTGCCCGCGCCGCAGGCGATGCGTCCACCCACCGCGCGGGCTTCGGCGATCGAAAGCCGAATCAACCGCCGCGCCGATTCCCAATCCAACCCTCCGCCCCGCTGCGCGGTGTCCATCGCCTCGGCGACGGCGAAACCCTGCGACCACAAATAGCGCCGATAAGCGAGCGTCGCGTCCCAATCGATCGCCACGCCGGAAAGCGGATTCACCGCCGCCAAAGGATCGGAAACGACGTGGGCCGCGGCGAATGCGATCCGGCTGGTAAACGGATCGCTCCGCGCGTGCCAGCGGCGCGGCTCGGGTACGGCAAACTCGCGGAGCGTCCGGTCGCGTTGCGGAAGTTCGATGGATGGCGGCATCGGCGTCAGAGCAAAGCGAGTTCGGGCACATCGATCCAGCGGCGCTCCCGCCACGAGTTCATCCCCAATTCGGCGATCTGCACTCCGCGCGCGCCGTCGAGAAATGTATGAGGGAAGGGCGTGTCCTCGGCCACGTGGCGCAGGAACGCCTCCCACTGCACTTTAAACGCGTTTTCGAAAATCTCGTTATCGGGAACCTCCTGCCAATGCTCGCGGTACTTCCACGGAGAAGGAATATCCGGATTCCATATCGACTTGGGCGTCGCCGCGCGATGCTGCATCCGGCAATCCCGCAATCCCGCGACGGCGCTGCCTTCCGTCCCGTCCACTTGGATCTCCAGCAGCTCGTCGCGATGCACGCGCACCGCCCACGACGAGTTCATCTGCGCAACCGCCCCACCGGCGATCTGAAAGATCGCATAGGCCGAATCGTCCGCGGTGCATGGATACGCGCGGCCGTTCTCGTCGAAGCGCTCGCCGATGTGCGTCGCGCCGTGGCACAGCAGCGACTCCACGCGTCCGAATAATCCCTCCAACACATACTGCCAGTGCGCGAACATGTCCAGGATAATTCCGCCGCCATCCTCCCTGCGATAGTTCCACGAAGGCCGCTGCGCCGCCTGCCAGCCGCCCTCGAAGACCCAGTAACCGAACTCGCCGCGAATCGATAGGATGCGTCCGAAGAATCCGCCGTCGATCAGCCGCTTCAACTTTCGCAGCCCCGGCAGGAACAACTTATCCTGCACCACGCCGTTCTTGCAACCCTTCTCCTTGGCCAATCGCGCCAGCTCCAGCGCCTCGGCGACGCTCGAAGCCAGCGGCTTTTCGCAATACACGTGCTTGCCTTTGGCGAGCGCCGCCCGCACCGACGCCGTCCGCCGCGACGTCACCTGCGCGTCGAAATAAATGGGCGCGCTCGCGTCGCTCAGGCATTCCTCCGCATCGGTGCTCCAACGCGCGAGCCCGTATTTTCCAGCCAGCTCCCGCAGCTTCGTTTCGTTCCGTCCCAGAAGGATCGGCTCCGGATAAAGCCGGCTTCCGTTGGCTAGCAATACGCCGCCTTCGCCGCGAATCGCAAGTAGGGAACGCACGAGATGCTGATGCGTTCCCATGCGCCCCGTGACGCCGTTCAGAATGATTCCGACGCTCTTCATGATTCGCCTTTCCCTTGGCGAACATAGCACAAGGCCGCGCGGCGCCGGTCAATTGTGCGCCTGCGAGGCGGCGGTCCCATTCGGCGGCAGCGGCGCCGCCACGGCGATCCGCGTCCTCGGAAACGCGAACTTCCTCCCTAATTCGTCGATCACGTTCACCTGGCAGACGTACTCGCCCGGCTTCAGGTCCTTCAGCTTGGCCCGCAGCCGGATCGGAAGCGTGTCGCTCCGTTTCGCGTCCGGCCGGCTTCCGCGAACGGCCGCTGTCTCCAGCACCTTTTGATCGCCCCGATAGATCGCCAGATTCGCCGCCACGCTCGACACCCGCAGCGTTTGCGCCATCCCCTCCGGTACGGCGGGATCGTAAAGTTCGAAATAGACGAACAGATCCTGCCCGTCGCGAAACACCCGCGTGACGTTCGGCACCGTCTTCACCCCGTTGTCGATGAGCGGATCTTCGGCGATCAATTTCGCCCCGTTCTTCACCGCCGCGATCTGCGACCCGCTTCCGGCTCCCTTGATCGCCTCGCGCTGATTGCTCAACACGACCGAACTTAGCCTCGGCGCCTTCGCCGACCCCAGATCGGGAATCGTGAACGGCGTGTCGAACGTCCCCGTCTTTCCCTCCCCGTTCTCCCGCGCTACGAAGCGCAGCGTATACCGGCCGGGCGCCAGCGTCATCCCCGTGTCGTACTGCACTTGCTTGACGGCCACCTCCGCCGCTCTCGTCTCATCCACCTTCAGCGGAATCGTATCGCGCACCGTCGACGCCAGCCGGCCCTTGGCGTCCCGCACCACGGCGATAAAGTCCAGCTCCGTCGCCTGTTTCGAACCCTTCCCGCGGAAGGCCAGCGCGGAGCCGGGAATCTTCACAGAGATCGGAACGAAGTACTTGGCCCGCGTAAGCCGGAAGTAATCGATTTCGACGGCCAGCGGCAGTGCGGTAACCGGATTCTCGCTTTGGAGCGCCATCTGTAGCTCGGATTCCTTGTCGCTCTCCTTCATCCGCGCGAAGCTGGCAGGTCCGTAGTAACCGGGCCGGTAATCGAGTTTGGCGCGAAGCGAAGCCGCATTGGGAGCCAGCTTCACCTGAATGCGGCGGTACCGCCCGTCGTCGGACTTATTCGCGCTCGAGTAAGTCAGCATGTAATAGCTGGACATGTCTTCCTGTACTTGGCGCATGCCGAGAGTAAGATCGTTGGAATCGAGCAGAGCTTTTCCGCCGGTATCGGCCGCGAGCGAATAAAGCGTCTCCTGTTGGTTGTTGAAACTGTCCTTTAGCGCCCGCTGTCCGGCGCCACTATAAATCTTGGAGCCGATGGGGCCGCTTTGCGAGGCGTCGCCGCCAGGCACCAGAGCCGATAGCCCTCGCGCGTCGATCGGATAGAACGCCACGTTAGCGCGCACCGCCGCGTTGATCGTCGCGCGAAGCTGCGATTGATTGTCCACGCCGGTCTTCTCCACCCCGCTCGACAGATAAACCAGCGCCTTTTTCTCGGGAAACCGGCCCAGTTGGCGCGCGGCGTCTTCGAGCGCCGCCAGTTTGTTGTCGGTGTTGAATATGTTGAACTCGGTCTCGTCCGCCGTGTACATGCCGCTCTGGTCTTCCGAATCGGCGCCGGTGTCGGCCATCGACGCCAGTTCGCTCGAATCGCCAATGTGGAGTTTTTGTATCGCCGCGATCAACGCCTCGCGGTCCGATGTGAAATCCTCCAGCGTCTTCAATTCGCTCCCGAAGACCATAATCGATACCGAATCGCTCTCCGTCATTTGCGTATTCAGAAACTGAATCGCCGCCTTCCCGGCGCGGATCTGTTCCGCCGGCTGCATGGAGGACATATCGAAAAGGAGGACGATCAACCGGTGATCGCGCAGCGTCCGCGCACTGGGCGCGGACGCGGGTTCCGGCGGGGGCGGGGAAGCCGGCCGGGTTCGCAGCGCCGGCGCCGCCAGCGGAGGAAGCGCCCGCGCGTCGAGTTTCTGCAAATCGCAACTCTGCAACTGTTGTAACTTGCCATCCTCGAACAACTGGAAATCGTCTTTGGTGAGCGTCGTCACCGGATTTCTGTCGCGGCCCGTCACAGTGACATTCACGACAACCACGTTCGCCGTCGTCGAGAACGTGGCCCGTTGCGCGGTCTGCGGAGCCGAGGGAGCGGCCAAGGCAAAAGCGGCGAGAATCGAGCCAAGATGTTTCAAAACCGGAACCTCGTCACGATATCCAACGTGCGCATTGTCGACGCCGCGCTCGCCAAGCCATAGTTGGTGGCGTTCACCACCGTATATACATTCGTGATATTCACGGTGTTCAATACGTTGTTCGCCTCGAATCGCAACTCGAATCGCCGCCGCGATTCGCCGAACTGGAACGAGCGAGCAAAGGCGAGATTGAGCGCGAACAATCCCGGTCCCGGAATCGTGTTTCGACCCGCGTCGCCATATTCGCCGGGGGGCGGAGTGGTGAAGTCCGCGGGATTGAAAAATCCCCAGCCCGACGTAATGGGCAGCCCGGTGGCCTCCGCGCGCCCGCTGCCGACGCCCGCCGTCTGCGCCAGCAGCGCCGTGTTCCCCAGCGCCCGCGCCGTCAGCGGAGTTCCCGTCTCCGCCGTCACCTCCCCGCTAAGTTGCCAATCGCGCAGCAGTCGCCCCCGCCAACCCTCCGAAGACACGCCGGAGCGATCCAAGCCGACCGGCGACGTCAGTACAAAGTTGACGTCCAGATATTGACCGCGATTAAAACTCGACAGCCCGCGTTCGGCGGCCAGATCCATCCAATTTTGGGCCACCGTGTTTCCCGCGCCTCCGAACGTCGAAGAATCGTCAATGGACTTTGAGTAAGTGTAATAGGCGTTCACCGACATCCCGTGGCGCAGCCGCTGCATCGCGTGAACCGTCAGCGCGTGATAAATCGAATCGCCCACCGAGGAGTCGTAAGTATAACCCGCGATGTTCCCCGCCTGAATCGCGCGCCCTCCGGTCAAGCCCGCGCTCGACGGCCCTTCGTTGGGAACCGTTAATATGTCCAGTCTCGTGCCCTTGGTCCCCTGGTACCCAAGCTCGACAAAGAACCCTCGCGACAGCTCGTGCTGGATACTAAAATTCCAGCTCTGAGCGTAAGGCGTCCGGTAATTTCGGTCCACCGCATACGTGTTCGTGATGTCCGCCGCGGTCGTCGCAACGAAGCCCTCGGCCAGCGTCAGGAGATTTGCCGCGCTGGTGTTTACGTTGTTCGAGACGGCGAACGGCGGCTGCTGCGCCAATCGCGAGCCAATGCCGATGTAAGCTTGGCCGTTGTAGTAAATCCCATAGCCGGCGCGCACGAGGGTGGATCGCTTGAATCGCGGAACCTTCCAAGCCAGCCCGAGGCGGGGCGAGAAATTATTGAGGTCCGGGTTGATCAGCCCAGCCGGGAACGCCCCCGTATACGGTCCGCTCTGGCCTGGAGTCACCACCGCCGCGCCCGCGAATCCGGGAGCGATATCCAGGTTCGCAAGCCGCCCGTACTTTTCCGTCATCGGCGAAAAATATTCGTAGCGCACTCCCAGCGTCAGGCTCAAGTTCGGATTCACCTTCCAATCGTCCATCGCGAAGCCGCTCCAGACGTTCTCGCGAAGATAGACGTCGGAGTCGCCGTAGCGTATCGAACTCGATTGCGGCAGCCCGAGAAGATAGTCGGCGAAATCGAATCCGGTCCCGGCGGTCGGAAACCCCTGGGCGTTGACGGCGCTGGTGGCAAGGCCGGTGAAGTTGAATGTGCCTCGACCGTTCGGGTCGGTCAGACTGTTCAAATCGTTCCGTCCGTACTGCGCGCCCAGCGTCACGGTGTGTGTCCCGTGGGTCAGAATGACGCTCTCTCCAAACGTCTGTCCCTGATTCCGCGTCAGCACCGGCGATGCGTCGCTCAATGCACCGAAGTTCGTGAAGTTCAGATTCGGAGGCCCATAGTTCGACGGATTGTTCGATGTTCCGGCGATGCCAAGCTCCGCCGCGACGTTTTGTCCGTTGGCGAAGAATGGCGTCGTTTCGATTGTGTTCCGGTTTAACGTCACGCGCGCGCTGTTGATCGTCGCAGGCGTGAAATTGTGCGTCCAAGTCAGATCGGTGGTTAGTCCCGACCCCGTCGCCGCATCCATAAATCCGTATGGCTGCGCGCCGTCGCCGTCGCGCCGCTGATAGCTGAAATGATAAGCCAGCCGGTCCTTGGAAGAAATATTACGCTGCACGCGGAGGCCGAGATTATCGGTGTTCTGAGGAACCGAGGCTTGGAATTCGTAATTGTTCACCGTGCCCGGCTGATTCGGCAGTGGGAAGTATGCGAGCAGCTTTTGCGCGATGGGGTCGATGCGGCTGGCCGGAATCGCGTTGCCCGCAAATGGCGCGTGCGTCAACGGATCGTAAATCGAAACCGGTCCGGAAGTTTGCAGGCTTTGCGAGAAATCGCCCTGGCGCTCAAGACCCGTGGGAACCGTCTCCACCGCCGTATAGGGGTTCCGGTTGCGAGTGCCGAAATAACTGAAAAAGAAAAACGTGGATGGGTCCTTCACCAGTTTCGGAATCACCAGCGGGCCGCCCGCCACCAGCCCGAATCGCGACTGCGCGTAAGAAGGCTCGGCGATATTTTGCCCCGTAATCGAAAACGGCTTCGCGTCGACGGCGGAATTTCCCAGGGTGAAAAAAGCCATGCCGTGGATTCCGTTGGGCCTGCGCCGGTTGCCGAACTGCCGCGCGCCGGGAGGC
>VFSW01011480.1_pt1 | contig 12450 bp, 10 predicted proteins | sample 5358111 | NCBI WGS metagenome assembly VFSW01 (sample SAMN11554181, study PRJNA540505) | mine drainage metagenome | isolation source: sediment from site ElyBrook_90M | place: USA: Ely Copper Mine, Vershire, VT | collected 2017
GGATGCGCAACGCGTGGCGCTGCTGGCCAGCCGCGAAGGCGGCATGGAAATCGAGGAGGTTGCTCATACTCATCCTGAGAAAATTCACACATTGCGCATTGATCCAGTCGCGGGTTTGATAAATGATGAGGCTGCAGCAATTGCACGCAGGATCGGCATACCTGAAGCCTCGATTGCAGGCGCGGTGCTGGTGTTGCAAGGCTTGTATCATGCCTTCGTGGAAAAGGATGCGATGCTGGCGGAAATCAATCCGCTGGTGTTAACCTTGGACGGCAGTACGCTCGCGCTCGATGCCAAGTTCAACTTTGATTCCAATGCGCTGTACCGTCACCCTGAAATTGTGGCTTACCGCGATCTGGATGAGGAAGATCCTGCCGAGGTCGAGGCATCCAGATATGATCTGAGCTATATCTCGCTGGATGGCGATATTGCCTGTCTGGTCAATGGCGCAGGTCTTGCGATGGCAACCATGGATATCATCAAGCTGTATGGCGGGAACCCGGCGAATTTCCTGGATGTGGGCGGCGGGGCGAGTCGCGAGAAAGTCACCGAAGCGTTCAAGCTGATGCTGAAAAATCCCAATCTGAAAGCCATACTGGTCAACATATTCGGCGGCATCATGAAGTGCGACGTGATTGCCGAGGGGATTGTCGCTGCGGTACGTGAGGTGCATCTCTCAGTCCCGCTGGTGGTGCGACTGGAAGGTACGAATGTTGATCTGGGCAAGAAAATACTGGCGGAATCGGGTCTGCCGATTATTTCAGGCGCAGACATGGCCGATGCCGCACAAAAGGCTGTTGCAGCTGCGAGAGGTCAATAATGTCGATATTGATAGATAAAAATACCCGGGTCATGACACAGGGGATGACGGGTAAGGTCGGCCAGTTTCACACCACAAACTGCATCGCTTATGCCAATGGCGCGAACTGTTTTGTCGCTGGCGTCACGCCGAACAAGGGCGGGCAAAATTTTGAGGGCGTGCCGATCTATAACAGCGTGCGGGAGGCCAAACAGCAGACCGGGGCCACCGTGTCGGTGATTTACGTGCCGCCAGGCTTTGCGGCTGCCGCGATCGATGAGGCAGTCGAGGCTGAACTGGATCTGGTGATCTGCATCACCGAAGGCATTCCGGTGCACGACATGATCAGGACGCGCTACAAAATGGCTGGCCGCAGCACCCTTCTGATCGGCCCGAATTGCCCGGGACTGATTACCCCGGATGAAATCAAGATCGGCATCATGCCGGGGCACATCCACAGGAAGGGTCGCATCGGCGTGGTGTCGCGCTCCGGCACGCTGACTTATGAAGCGGTCGGACAGCTGACCGCGTTAGGACTCGGGCAGTCCTCCTGTGTCGGCATCGGCGGCGACCCGATCAACGGCCTGAAGCATCTGGATGTGATGCGCCTGTTCAACGACGATCCCCAAACGGATGCGGTGATCATGGTAGGTGAAATCGGCGGCAGCGATGAGGAAACCTGCGCGCGCTGGATCAGGGAAAACATGAAAAAACCCGTGGTCGGGTTTATTGCGGGCATCACAGCACCCCCCGGCAAGCGCATGGGTCATGCGGGTGCGATCATTTCAGGCGGGCAGGGTGGTGCTGAAGACAAGCTGGCGGTGATGGAGGAATGCGGTATTCATATCACGCGCAATCCCGCGGAAATGGGCAAGGTGATGAAGAAGCTGGTAGCTGGTAGCTGGTAGCCGGGCAGACTGGCTGTTCTTGCCACTCGCTCAGGCATTGCTATTAGCCACCCGCTACAGGCTACAAGCTGTTTTTTGAAAGGATTGTTTTGCTGGAAATGCTGGTTAGCGCCCCATTCTGGGTGGATGTGCTGAAAATCATCATGATAGACCTGCTGCTGTCCGGGGATAATGCCGTGGTCATTGCGCTGGCTTGCCGCAATTTGCCAGCAGCACAGCGGAAAAAGGGTGTTCTTTTCGGCATGGCCGGGGCGGTATTGCTACGCATCGTATTGTCCTTTTTTGCGGTCAGCCTGCTGTCGCTGCCGTATCTCAAGCTGGTTGGTGCAATGTTGCTGATCTGGATAGGGGTCAGGCTGATCCTGCCCGAAGCCGAACATAATGAGAGCAGCGTCAAGGCTGATGCGCGTCTGATCGGCGCGGTCAAGACGATCATTGTGGCAGATTTTGTAATGAGCCTGGATAATGTGCTGGGCGTTGCGGCGGCGGCCAAGGGTAATGTTCCGCTGCTGGTGTTCGGTTTGCTGATCAGCATACCCTTGATTGCCTGGAGCAGTCAGCTGGTACTGAAGCTGATAGACCGCTTTCCCTATATCATTTATGCGGGCGGTGCGCTGCTGGGTTATGTGGCAGGCGAGATGCTGGTATCCGAAGCGCTCACTTCGACAGAACTCGGTGCTGCCTTTGCGCACAGGGTAGAAGCGCAATACTATCTGCATTGGTTGATTCCGGCAGCTTGTGCCGTTGCGGTGCTGGCAGTCGGCAAGTGGCTTGCACTGAATCAGGTTGCGGAAGGAAAGATCATCGATCTGGTCGACGTGACTGTCAGTCATGACAAACGGGACTGAGGACTCAGGATGAATACTGCATTTAAGGTGGGTTGTGGTAAGGTACTGATTCCAATCGATGGTTCGCCCGGTGCTCAGCGTGCGGTGGATTACCTGATCGGACACCGTGAAATGTACGGTGCAGGGGCGATGGTATTGCTGTTGAATGTACAATGGAAGGTGGCGACGGGTAACGTCAAGCTGTTCATAGACCAGAATATCATCAACGATTACTACCGCGAGCAGGGTCTGGCTGCACTGCAGCCGGCGCGTGCGGCGCTGGATGCGGCGCAGATTCCGTATCAGTACCATATCAGCGTAGGTAGCCCGGCTGATGCGATAGCGCAATATGCGCGTGAACAGGGCGTGGATCAGATTGTGATGTGCAGACAGGGGCAGGGAGGATTGCAAATGTTTCTGTTGGGTTCGGTGGTGGCCAAGGTGCTGCATCTGGCTGATTGTCCGGTGCTGCTGGTCAAATAAGGGGTGTTATGAAACTGGAAGAAGCGCTGGAAATCGTAGCTCTGACTGATTCGGGCATGGTGCGCGCGCACAACGAGGACAGCGTAGCAGCTGAAGTTGCCTGCGGTCTGGTGGTGCTGGCGGACGGAATGGGTGGTTATAACGCGGGTGAAGTTGCGAGCGGCATCGCGGTGTCGGTGATGGTGGCCGAAATTGCATCGCAGCTTAAAAAGGCCAGCCCGATAGATCGCGACGGTGCAACGGGTGAGGAGCTGGCGGTTGCGCTGCTGTCGCGCAGCATACAAAAGGCGAACGCCTCTATTTATCAGGCGGCGCAGAGCGAAGCCCAGTATGCGGGGATGGGGACAACCATCGTTTCAGCGCTGTTTTATGACAACAGGGTGGTGGTAGGTCACGTCGGCGACTCGCGCCTGTATCGTTTGCGTGATGAGAAGCTGGATGTGGTTACCCGCGACCATTCATTGTTGCAGGAGCAGATCGATTGCGGGATGATCAGTGCTGCAAATGCCCGCTTATCGCTGAACAAAAATCTGGTGACCCGCGCTGTCGGCATTGATGCGGAACTGGTTCCGGAAATTCATCTGCATGATGTGGAAGTGGGCGATATCTACCTGCTTTGTTCGGACGGACTGAATGACATGGTGGAAGACGATGATATTCAATCTATACTGTATGCGATGCAGGGAAATCTGCTGCTCGCCGCACAGCAGCTCATCCAGACAGCAAATGATAATGGTGGAAAAGACAATGTTTCGGTGATTCTGGTCAAAATAATGAAGGAATTTGCGCAACCACGCAGCTGGCTGACAAGATTGCTCAATGGGTTTCGGAAGTAAAGAAAGGTGCGACTATGACTGCAAAATTGATATTGAGCCTGGACGGCGCGTTGCTTCAGGATTATGACCTGGATAAGGAACGCATAACCATAGGCCGTAAGGCTGACAATGACATTGTCATCAATAATCTTGCCGTGAGCGGGCAGCATGCGGCGGTCATTACGATCATGAACGATTCATTCATGGAAGATATGGACAGTACTAATGGTGTGGTGGTAAACGGAATACCGGTCAAGAAACATTTTCTGCAAAACAACGATGTGATAGAGATCGGCAAGTATAAGCTGAAGTATCTGAACGATCATGTCAGTCAGACGAGTGCCGCCGAATTTGAAAAGACCATGGTGATGCGTGCGCCGATGACGCCGCCGCAGGGCGGAAAATCAGGAGATACCGGTTACTTCCAGAGTGCTTCTGCGGCTGAAAAAACGGCTGCAGTCGTTCCTCAAAGCACCCCGGTTGCGCCACCTGTCGCGCCTCAGGTTGCGCCACCTCACGTGCGTGCAGCGGTACAACTTTTGAATGGCCCGAATGCAGGCAAAGAGCTGGAGCTGGTAAAAGGCCTGACCACGCTGGGTAAGCCGGGAGTGCAGGTGGCGGTACTGACGCGCCGACCTCAGGGTTTTTTTATCACCCATGTTGAAGGCGCAGTTCATCCGTACGTGAATGGTCATATGCTGGGAAACAGCCCCTGTCAGTTGAAAGACCACGATCTGATTGAACTTGCCGGCGTCAAGATGGAGTTTTTTTTCAAAAGTTGAACGGACGTGACAGTAATCTTCAGGTTTGCTGAAATGAAAGAAAGCGTTCGGGCATGAAACTTAGCGTACTGGGATGCAGCGGCGGAATAGGTGGCAGTCTGCGCACCACTTCGTTCCTGATTGATCACGACATCCTGATCGATGCCGGTACCGGTGCGGGTGAACTCAGTCTGGCCGAACTGAGCGGGATCGACCATATTTTCATCACGCATTCTCATATGGATCATATCTGCTGCTTGCCCTTGTTGCTGGACAGTATTGCGGGGATGCGCGACCGGGCGGTTACCGTGTATGCCATTAACGATACGCTGGATATACTTAAACGGCATATTTTCAACTGGAAAATCTGGCCCGATTTCAGCGAGATCTATAACGGGCTGCAACCGGTGATGCGCTATCAGGCTATTACTACAGGCGAGGTGATCGAGTTGCAGGGGCGAAAAATTTCGGCCATCCCGGCCAGTCACACGGTGCCGGCGGTGGGTTACCACCTCGACAGCGGTCAGGGCAGTCTGGTGTTCAGCGGTGATACGCATGTGAACGGCAGCTTCTGGGCCGTGGTGAACAGGATAGCCAATTTGCGCTACCTGATCATAGAAACGGCTTTCCCCAATCGTGAAGTGGAATTGGCCGTCCTGTCCAAACACCTGTGTTCAAGTCTGCTGGCAGATGAATTGGCTAAATTTGAGGGCGATGCGGAAATCTTTATTACGCATCTGAAACCCGATGAAATCGAGTTGATCATGAATGAAATTAAAACCTGTACGGGCAGCTTTAATCCAATAATGCTGGTAAATAATCAGGAGCTTGTCTTTTAAAGTGATGGGCAGCATGAACACGGCGAGTCAGTCTGGCTGGTGCGATGCCTGGGGTGTATGGTGTTCAATATGTGCAAAGCATGACAGGAGCAGTAATGGGGCTAGCAGCAATGAATGATAATGATCTGAGTGCCAAGCTTGAGTTCACCAAAAATCTCAATCATGTCACCAACAAGATACATGCAACCAGTAATATTGACGAAATCATGCTGGATGTCAGCAAGGATATCTGCAACCTGTTTAATGCCGACAGATTGACGATCTACGTCGTGGGAGACGACAATGTCTCGCTGGTCTCAAAAGTCAAGACCGGCCTGAATTCATTCAAGGATCTCAAGTTGCCGATCGCCGAGCAGAGCGTGGCAGGTTATGTGGCGGGCAACAAAAAACTGCTCAATATCAAGGATGTGTATGATGAGCGTGAATTGTCCAGATACAGCTCACAGCTGCGTTTTTTGCAGGAAGTAGACAGGCGTACTGGTTATCGTACCAAGCAGATGCTGGTGGCACCCATTGTCGATTTGCATGGCGGCGAGCTGGTAGGCGTGATACAGGTCATCAATAACAAGGCGGGCACGCCTTTTTCGGCACTGGTTGAAGAGGGTGTGCTGGAGCTGGCGCAGACCATGGCAGTGGCATTACGCCAGCGGCAGGAAAAGGCTACCGTCAAGACCAAGTACGATTTCCTGGTGTCAGGAGGCGTGTTGTCTGCCGCCGAGTTCGAATTGGCTGCCCGCACAGCCCGGCGCAAAGGAATCGATATTGAAGAAGTGCTGCTTGATGAATTTCAGGTGAATGTCACAGCGCTGGGTAAGGCATTATCCAGTTTCTTCGGGGTGGCGTATGAGCCGTTCAGAACGGATCGCATCAAACCTGCTGAACTGTTGCGTAATCTGAAGCGCGAGTATGTTGAGAGTAGCCACTGGGTGCCAATCGATGAAACTCAGGAGGGCGTAGTGATACTCACGACGGATCCTGAGCGCATTCAGGGCTCCAGAGTGGTGAACAATATTTTCCCCAGAAGCCGGCTGGTCTACAAGGTTTGTTCGCAGCGAGAATTCAGACAGACCCTGGATGCACTTTACGGCGGCGAGTCGGGCAGCAGTGCTGGCTTTGCTGTGGATGAATCCTCCATGGATGATCTGCTGTCCAGCATGGGCGGTGATGAAGATGAACAGGCGATCAATACGCAGGATGATGTCAATGCGGCGGCCGATAATGAACTGGTCAAGCTGGTCAACAAGATCATCGTGGATGCCTACCGGATGGGTGCATCCGATATTCACGTCGAGCCGCAGCCCGGCAAGGGCAAGACACAGATACGCTTGCGCAAGGATGGCTCCTTGCTCAACTATATCGAGGTGCCTTCCACTTACCGCAATGCGCTGGTGACGCGTATCAAGATCATGTGTGATCTGGACATATCTGAAAAACGCAGGCCGCAGGATGGCAAGATTAAATTCAAGAAATTCGGGCCGCTGGATATCGAGTTGCGCGTGGCAACCATTCCATCCCAAGGGGGGGTGGAAGATGTAGTGATGCGTATTTTGGCTTCCGGCGAGCCGCTGCCGCTGGAGAAAATGGGATTCTCAGTGCAGAACAATGAGCTGATCAAGAGTACGGTCAGTAAACCTTATGGACTGTTTTTTGTGTGCGGCCCGACGGGCTCCGGCAAAACCACTACGCTGCATTCAATACTCAAATATATCAATAAGCCTGAAACCAAGATATGGACGGCGGAAGACCCGGTGGAAATCACACAAAAGGGCTTGCGCCAGGTACAGATCAACAAGAAGGCAGGCCTTGATTTTCCAACCATCATGCGCGCTTTTCTGCGCGCCGATCCTGACGTGATCATGGTCGGTGAAATGCGCGACAAGGAAACCGTATCCATCGGAATCGAGGCGTCGCTGACGGGCCATCTGGTGTTTGCCACCCTGCATACCAACAGTGCGCCGGAATCTATTCTGCGTCTGCTCGATATGGGCATGGATCCGTTTAATTTCTCGGATGCGCTGCTAGGGATACTGGCGCAGCGGCTGGCCAAGCGTCTGTGCATTGATTGCAAGAAGCCGCATATTGCCAGCGAAGAGGAAATCAAGGCCATGTTGGCCGAGTACAGTGAAGAATTGAAACACACGGTTATCTGGCAGAAGGATCCGGCAGCTGCCGGTCAGGCACTGTATGAGCAGTGGCTCAATCAGTTTGCCAACGACAAGAAGCAATTTACGCTGTATACGCCGGCGGGCTGCGAAAAATGCACAGGAACCGGTTATCGCGGACGGGTCGGTTTGCATGAACTGCTTATTGGCACCGATGCGGTGAAAAAAGCCATTCAGGAGCGTGCGCGCGTTGCCAAGTTGCTGGCCATTGCGCTGGATGAAGGGATGCACACGCTGAAACAGGACGGCATGGAAAAAGTGTTGCAGGGAATTACCGACATGCATCAGATACGCGCAGTCTGTATCAAATAAAACGGGATTCGGGATTCAAGGTGCAATGGGTGTATGTCCTTTATATATCGCGGATTCAAGTTCGAAGTGCAAAAGCGTTTATCGATGACGTATGATCAGGGCAAGGAAATGGCAGGACACCAGCAACTGGCGGCAGATACCGGTATCAAAGTATTCATCGCCGACCCGCAGAGCCCATGGCAGCGCGGCCGCAACGAGAACACCAACGGGCTGGCTCGCCAGTACTTGCCAAAAGGGAGTGACTTGAGTGTATTCTCTCAGGCCGAGCTGGATGCGATTGCGTGGAAACTGAATACCCGTCCACGCAAGTCACTCGGGTTCAAATGCCCGGTGGAGCTATTCATGCCAGACGCTTTTGACTTTAAGCTACATCACGCTGCGCTTTTTGCACTTGGTGCTTGAAACCGCCGTGGCAGGTATGTTCGGGTCAGGGAAAAAAGTAAAGTGATGTCGCACCTGATGTTCGGCATGCTGGCGTTGACGGCAGAGCAGTTGATGCGATTACTTAAAATTCCCCCACGCTCACTTGTCAGAAAAAGGGAAATCAGATTGATTGTCTGACTCCCCTTATTGCTCCGGCAGGATTGCCTCAGGCAGCGCAGCTTTACTTCCTTTTCTTTTTTGCGATCATCTCGTGCATGATCGGCGCCAGGATGACTTCCATCGCATGACTCATCTTACCGCCGGGCACGACCAGTGTGTTTGCGCGTGACATGAAAGAACCGGGGATCATCGCCAGCATGTACTGGAAATCGACCCCTTTGGGTTCGCGGAAACGCACCACTACAAAACTCTCATCCGGAGTCGGAATGTCGCGTGCAATGAAAGGATTGGAAGTATCCACCGTAGCCACGCGCTGAAAGTTGATGTCAGTCAGAGTAAACTGCGGAGTAATGTATTTGATGTAATCCGGCATACGACGCATGATGGTGTCTACGGTCGCTTCTGCCGAATAGCCGCGTTCCGCCTTGTCGCGATGGATTTTCTGAATCCATTCAAGATTGACAACGGGCACCACGCCGATCGCCAGATCGAGATATTTGCCGGCATCAATTCCCTGAGCTTCGTCTTTCGCCATGCCGTGCAGACCTTCGTAGAACAGCAAGTCTGAGTTTGGTTCAATGTCTTCCCATGGGGTAAACACGCCAGGTGTCAGATTGGTCAGGCCAAAATGCTTGTTATGTTCGATGGCTTCAGCTTCGCTGTGCACGTAGTAACGACGTTTGCACATGCCGGTCTTGCCGTATTCCCTGAACATGGCTTCAATCTTGTCAAAATGGTTGGCTTCCGGTCCGAAGTGACTGAAAGTATTGTTGCCTGCCTTGGCGGCAGCGGCAGCGGCAGCGCGAAACGCCATGCGATCCAGGCTGTGCAGACTGTCACCCTCAATTACTGCGGCGGTGATCTTCTCGCGACGGAAAATATTTTCGAAAGCACGTTTAACAGTGGTAGTGCCAGCGCCCGAAGAACCGGTGACCGCAATAACGGGATGCTTGCTTGACATAATGACCTCTCCTGAACTAAATTTTTTATGGGTGCTGATTTTATATCAAAGCTGCACTCACCACTACTGCTCTAAAGCTTTTTACGCAATAAACAGGCTAATATTGACATAAATTTGCCGGACATTTCAGTTGCCGGACTGCAAACTGACTGACGGATATGACAAGCACACTACGCGCATGAAGGGCGATGCCGCTATAATGCTGAATCTGCAAAATCAGGCTGTGGACCGTCAAATCATGCAATCCAACTATCACCCCGCTTCCCTCGAACAGCAAGCCCAGCAACACTGGGACGATACCGGTGCGTTCTGCGCGAAGGACGCCAGCGACAAGCCCAAATATTATTGCCTGTCGATGTTTCCCTATCCGTCAGGCAAGCTGCATATGGGGCATGTGCGCAATTACACCATAGGCGATGTGCTTTCCCGGTATCACCGCATGAAAGGCTATAACGTGATGCAACCCATGGGTTGGGATGCATTCGGACTGCCTGCTGAAAATGCAGCGCAGGCGCACAACGTGCCGCCCGCCGAGTGGACTTACGACAATATCAATTACATGCGCCGCCAGCTGAAAAGCCTGGGGTTGGGGATAGACTGGTCGCGTGAAGTGACCACCTGCACGCCTGAATATTACCGCTGGGAGCAATGGCTGTTCACCCGCCTGTTCGAAAAAGGCATCATCTACAAAAAAACTGCCTCGGTGAACTGGGATCCGGTGGATCACACTGTGCTGGCCAACGAACAGGTCATCGACGGGCGCGGCTGGCGTTCCGGCGCGCTGGTGGAAAAGCGCGACATCCCGATGTATTTTTTCCGCATCACGCAATACGCCGATGAGTTGCTGCTGGATCTCGACCGGCTTTCCGGCTGGCCGGAACAGGTCAAGACCATGCAGGCGAACTGGATAGGCAAGAGCTTCGGCTGTGAAATAGGATTTAGGATCGAGGATCGAGTATTGAGTAGCGCTGCATCCGATCCTCAGTCCCCAATCCTCAATCCTGTCCTTAAGGTCTATACCACCCGCGCCGATACCATCATGGGCGTGACCTTCGTTGCGATTGCGGCAGAACATCCGCTGGCAATCCGTGCGGCGCAAAACCACCCGGTACTTTCCGCCTTTATCGAGGAATGCAAACACGGCGGTACGGCAGAAGCCGATATGGCGACGATGGAAAAGAAAGGCATGTCGACAGGTTTTAACGTTGTGCACCCGCTGACCGGCGAACCCATACCGGTATGGGTCGGCAACTACGTGCTGATGGGTTACGGCGAAGGTGCGGTGATGGCGGTTCCTGCACACGACGAACGTGATTTTGGATTTGCGAAGAAATATGGCTTGCCGATCAAAGTAGTGATCATGAGCGCGGAGCAAGGAACGAGGAGCGAGCAAGCACTCGATCCTCAATCCTCAATCCTCAATCCTGAGTCGGCATTTGCCGACTATGGTGTATGCATCAATTCCGGGAAATACGACGGTCTGAATTTTGAGGAAGCGGCGGATGCCATCTCAGCTGATCTGGCCGCACTTGGGCTCGGCGAGAAAAAAGTGCAGTTCCGTTTGCGCGACTGGGGTATTTCGCGTCAGCGTTACTGGGGTTGCCCGATTCCGATCATCCATTGCGCGCAATGCGGCGATGTGCCGGTGCCGGACGATCAGTTGCCTGTGGTGTTGCCCGAAGATGTTGTGCCAGACGGTGCAGGCTCTCCTCTGGCAAAAATGCCGCAATTTTTTGAAACCATCTGCCCGAAATGCGGCAATGCCGCGCGGCGCGAGACCGATACGATGGATACGTTCGTGGAATCATCCTGGTATTACGCACGCTACACCAGCCCTGATTGCACCACGGGTTTAGTGGATGAACGGGCCAAATACTGGCTGCCGGTGGATCAATACATCGGTGGAATCGAACATGCGATTCTGCATCTGCTGTATGCGCGATTTTTCCAGAAACTGATGCGTGATGTAGGCGTGTTTGGCAACAATTCTGCACAAGGCGAAGAGGCGGCAGCTCAAAACCTGGACGAACCGTTCAGGAACCTGATCACACAGGGCATGGTGATTGCGCCGACTTTCTACCGAGTCGAGGCAAACGGCAAAAAGTTATGGATCAATCCGGCTGAGGTGGATGTCAAGAACGACGATCGCGGCCGGCCGGCGGGTGCCACGCTGCGCAGCGATGGTTTTCCCGTGACAATCGGCGGCACTGAAAAGATGTCGAAATCCAAGAACAATGGTGTCGATCCGCAATCCATCATAGATGAATTTGGCGCTGACACCGCGCGATTGTTCATGATGTTCGCAGCTCCACCTGATCAATCTCTGGAATGGTCGGATGCAGGTGTAGAAGGATCTTTCCGCTTTCTCAAGCGTGTCTGGAAAGCCACTCACGATCACGTCGAACAGGGTGTCGTGACTGCATATAAAAGCGGTGAATTAGGTGCTGCGGCAAAAGCGCTGCGTTTGCAATTGCATCAGACGATACAGAAAGTGGATGATGATATCGGTCGCCGCAAGACTTTTAATACGGCCATCGCAGCTAACATGGAGCTGCTTAACGCGCTGGGAAAATTTACTGATACGACGCCTGCAGGACGCGCAGTTGTGCAGGAAGCGCTGGAGGCGATTGCGCTGATGTTAAGCCCAATTGTGCCGCATACCTGTCAGGCTTTATGGTCCGGATTGCGCCCGGGCAGCGACTTGCTGGATCAGGCCTTTCCACAAGCTGATCAAAGCGCGCTGGAGCAGGACGAAATCGATCTGGTGATTCAGGTGAACGGAAAGTTGCGAGGTAGTCTGACCGTTGCAAAAACGCTGGACAAGGCCGCGCTGGAACAGATGGCCCTGGCACATGAAGCAGTTCAAAAACAACTCGCAGGCGCGCTGCCCAAGAAAGTCATTATCGTACCGGGTCGTGGGATTAACATTGTTGTATAAAGGAAGCACAATGCACCCGATTTGTTTTTACACCCCTCGATCACGGGAATTGTTTTAGTAGGTGGGCATGATGTCAATTGCTTTAATGCGCGCTGCCTGCGG
>VFSW01011481.1_pt1 | contig 12449 bp, 13 predicted proteins | sample 5358111 | NCBI WGS metagenome assembly VFSW01 (sample SAMN11554181, study PRJNA540505) | mine drainage metagenome | isolation source: sediment from site ElyBrook_90M | place: USA: Ely Copper Mine, Vershire, VT | collected 2017
CGTTCTGACTCCGCGGTAGCTATATGCCCTTGAAGAGCCGTAATTTCGCGGCTTCCTTTTTGTTCAATCGCACGCTGGAGATTCCTATCATGCACCACACATCGCACTACGACCCGCCTGTTTTCAGGCACAAAACAACGCTCATGCAACGCACACTGGATTACGTCCGACTTGGCTATCATTGGCATACTTCCGGCAGTGTGCCCCTTTCCAAAGCCGCTGTCTTTGCGCGCAAGTTCCGCGATCTTTATCTCGTTCATCTCAGCGCAGATCAGCGCTACCGCCGCAAAAAGGCAGGGCTTGGTAACGCGGCATTGCTGTTGTGGCAAGCGCCGGAAGCCCCGGACGCGGTAACGTTTATCCTGCTGGTCACGGATGGCGACCATCCTGCGCACAAACTTGAGCAACTCAACGATGCGCATCACAAAAATCAGCACATCACACTTACGGGTTACGAACTGGTGCGACTCACCAAGTCGGGTACAGACAATCCGGTGTGGACCTGGCGCATGACGGATGCCAGTTACGAAGCCTGGCGGTTGCGAATCATCCGCGCTTGCCGTACCGACGTACAGCAGCCGGCGCGACAGGCCTGGCATAGTCTTTATGGGACTACGGGATTTTCTGGGGCGCGGTCGCAAGTGGGTAAGCTGGTGGCGTTGTTTCGTGCCGAATGGAGGCGTAACAAGGGGGATAAAAGCGCGTTTTTTCCGAAAGCCAGGCTTGGGTATATTCAACGGCTGAAAGACGATTCGAGGCCACTGAACTCGGCCATAAGGTCAATAGCAACTATCAAGAACAATATGGCCAATTTATCCAACTCGGATTCATGAGCTCACTAACTTAAGTTTCCACTTGTGAACCCCATGAAAAATGGGGAATTGTGTGAGCAGGTACTTTTAGTCGGCAAAGTTAGGTTAAAATGAATTTTTCATCAGCAACAGTGTTCGCAACACAGAATACTAGTTCTGGAGTGCTAATGACGATAACATCAAAGAGAAAGAGAGTGGCAGATGTCTGAGGCAAGACACATGGCCAGTTTTGAGGCAAATAAGCCAACAAATATGTCTCAATACAATGAAATGGTTCCTGATACATCAAGCTCGCACGCGCAGCCATCGAGTCTTGCCGCGTATCTTTTGAAACCCGGGGGAAAGACCAAGCCAAACGACATTATGACGCTGGATTATGCGCTATGGCAAGGCGATGCCGAAGCGTTCTTGAAAGGCCTTCCTAACGAACCGTTGTTTGACCTTATCGTTACATCTCCTCCCTACAACATTGGCAAGGAGTATGAGACGCGAATGGCTCTGGATAAATATCTCGAATGGCAAGAACGAATTATCGATGGATTAATCCCGCGCTTAAAGCCAGGGGGCAGCATTTGCTGGCAAGTTGGTAACTACGTCGATAACAACGAGATATTTCCCTTGGACATTGAGTTTGCGCCAATATTTAAAAAGCATAAGCTACGGTTGAGGAACCGAATTATATGGCAATTTGGCCACGGTTTACATACCCAACGACGGTTCTCAGGACGCTATGAAGTCGTCCTTTGGTATACGCATACCGAAACGAAAAAATGCCCTTACACGTTCAATTTGGATGCTATCCGGGTCGCAGCTAAATATCCTGGCAAGAAGCACTTTAAGGGACCGAAGACGGGACAGCTCTCAGGGAATCCACTTGGCAAGAACCCTGAGGACGTCTGGAACATCCCTAATGTAAAAAGCAATCATGTTGAGAAAACCGGTCATCCGTGCCAATTTCCAGTGGGACTTATCGAGCGTTTGGTTTTGGCGCTTACAAATCCGGGCGATATTGTTTTCGATCCGTTTTCCGGAGTAGCATCCTCTGGCGTCGCCGCTGCGATCCATGGACGCCGATTCTGGGGATGTGAGCCAATTGCTGAATATGCCAAGACCGGTGCACGCCGATTACAAGAGGCATTAGACGGCACGATTCGTTACCGACCTCACGATAAGCCTCTTTATGATCATGCGCAGAGCAATCTATCAAGAGCGCCCCAAGGCTTTAAATTCGAGGGAACGGAATGAAGCACTCACTGCACAGTCATTGCGGTGGAGACAAAGTCCTTCCCGCCGACCTTCAAAAGGAAATCATCAACGCCATTGCTGCCATTGGCATTAAGCCAGCTGTTGGGGCTGCAACCAAAATGAGAGATGCATTTTTGGCTAATCTCAAGGCATCTGGCTGGTCGAGTGAAGTTTCCGTCTCCCGCGATTCTGATATGACTATCACGTCATTAAAAAAAGGAGTCGGTCTTTGCCTCCAAACCGGGAACATGGCTCGCATCTACGCCGATTTGATGAAGTTGCAGGTCATGTATCTGGATAACTCTATCAAATCTGCGGCGATCATCCTGCCATCGCATCCTTTAGCGAAGCAGCTTGGAAGCAACATCGCCCAAGCCAAGCGCCTCCAGCGCGAATTAGAAATTTTCAAGAAGGCCTATCACGTCCCAACTCTCGTTTTTACCCTGGAATAAAATCATGACCGAACTCTCATCGTCTACCATTCCTACCATGTCCCGATTCGGATGGCCAAAGCCTACCAGGACTGAAGAGTTCAAAAAGTTATTGGCAATGCCAGCGAGCGCGACATTTCGCATCGTCTTCCAAGGCAAGACGATGGATATTCCCATCATCCGCGTTTCCATCGATCTGCCGAAATACCGGATGACAAATGGTCGCACTGCGTCGCTCCAAGCGGAATATCTAGCGAAAAATCCTACAGCGCAGCTAGATCTGTTCGCAGGTGATGCAGAGCTATGGGATTCTCAGGAAATTCAGCATGGACTACTTTTACAAGTGGCAAAGCAATCAGATTTACGCAAATACTTTGAAGATACGGCTAACAAACAGGTCGAGCCAATATTGCTTGATGAAAATGGTTTCGTGGTCAATGGTAATCGCCGACTCTCGACATGGCGGGATCTGTACCACACGGATAATACAAAATATGTTCACTTCCGTTATATCGATGTTGCGGTTTTGCCACATTGTGATGAGAAGGAAATCGACCGGCTTGAAGCCACACTCCAAATCGCAAAGGACATCAAAGCCGACTACTCATGGGACGCCGAAGCCAATATGATGCTAGCAAAGCAGCTGCGTGATGGCTTCTCCAATAAGGAGCTTGCCGAATTATATGACTTAAAAGAATCTGAAGTGCAGGAACTCATGGACATGCGCGCTTATGCTGATGAATATCTGCGTAGCCGCAAGAAGGCGAATCTATGGTCGCAAGTTTCTGAACACGAATTCGCTTTCAAAAAGATCGTCTCATCCCGCCCGCGCATTTCCGGTATCGGAAGCCAAGAGGTTTTCAAGCAGGCAGCGTTCACTCTGATTGATAACCCGGACGAGGCAGGAGGACGTCTTTACGATGCCATCCCGGCAATCGTAGAGAGCCTCAATTTGATCAAAGAAAAACTACAAGCCGAATTCGAAGTAAAACCTGATGCGGCTGCAGTCGATTTGAGTGAAATGTTTGGCGGTGCACCGGCTGTTGAGGGTGAGAGTTCGTTGGATATGCCGCTAGCAACGGAAATTCAAAAGCCAGAATCTGCTGAGCGAGCACGAAAAATCATTGTCGACGTTATTGAGAGCCAGCGCCAGCTAAAAAAGGAATCAAAGAATGCGAGTTATCTATTGGACTGTTGCGCCAAGGCCCAGTCGATTTTGACTGCCGCCGTAAAAGATGGCCTGCGACCCGAGTCCAAGCGTGCGGGAGTTGCTCAACAACTTGAACAGATACAAGCCCTTGCAAACAAAATTCAAAGTTATCTGGACGAGCATGCTAAGCATTGAATATCGCGAGTGCGATCGCCGCGCCCTGATTGCATGGACGCCAGAAGATGCGAGCGCCCCGTGGCTTGATGTGCTTCGACGTCTGTTATTCGACCACACCGACGATGCCACCCAAGAAGATGGCTATCGCATCTCGCTACCTTGGTGGAGTTTCGTTGCTTTGCGCACTCAGCTTTTGGAGATATTCAAAGGCTACGGCTTAAATCCTAGTAATGGATTATCAATTGGCGCTGCTGCCGCCAGCTTGCTGCGTCAATCCAAACGCTCCGCTGATGGGTACACGCTTGCCACAACTGCACACACAATTCCAGAAGCTGATTTACGCACCAGGCTCAAAGAAATCGGCTTTGTCCGCGATTTATCCCCAGAGCAAGCCCGAAATGTTGGAAAGATTGCCGCTTTGCCTGCGGCTGCTACATTTTCGGTGCCGGGAGCTGGCAAAACGACGGAGGCACTATCCACTTTTTTCTTCCGAGCGCATGATGATGAGAGGCTTCTTGTCGTTGCGCCCAAGAATGCATTCGCCGCATGGGATGAACAGATCAAAGACTGTATGCCGCACTTGAAAGCGGAGTTTGTTCGGTTGCGAAGCGGGAAAGACAAGATCGCAAAGCAGTTGGATGACGACCCCCGCTTTATGTTGATTACATATCAACAACTTGCCCGTGTGCCAGATTTAATAGCTGCTCATTGCGCACGGCATAAGATTCACATATATCTTGATGAAAGCCACCGAATCAAGAGTGGGCTAGCCAAGCAAACAGCCCGCGCTACGCTGTCGCTTTCTTGTTTGCCCGTTGGCAAGTTGATCATGTCTGGCACGCCGATGCCTCAATCAACCGATGATTTGATTCCTCAATTCACATTCCTCTATCCAGAGATAGTCTCTGATGCTGATACCGTGGTTGAGTTAATCCGTCCGGTCTACGTTCGCACCAACAAGAAGGAGCTTGGGCTGCCGCCAGTTACTCGCATCATAGTGCAGCTTCCAATGGCTCCCATGCAGAACGAGCTATACAAGCTTATGAAGTTCGAGGTGGCCCGAGAAGCAGCAAGTGCACTGAGCATTCGTAATAAACAGGCTTTCCGAGCCCTCGGACGCTCTGTCGCGCGACTTCTACAATTCGTATCAAATCCTGCGCTGCTATCAGCAGAGCTTTCATTCGCGCATCCCGATCTTCTTGCTGCAGCCTTGGCCGAAGGAGATGGGCCGAAACTAAAATACGTTCTGAAAAAGGCTCGCCAGCTCACACGCCAAGGACAAAAAGTGCTGATTTGGTCTTCGTTTGTTCGAAACGTTGAATATATTGCCGAGCGATTAAGGGACCTTGGTGCCGTCTATATTCATGGCGGTGTCGATGCAGGTGATGAGGATGATGACGAAACGCGCGAAGGGAAAATCAAGCTTTTCCACGACGATCCAAATGTGCAAGTAATGGTCGCCAATCCGGCAGCTGCAAGCGAAGGCGTCAGTCTCCACCGAATCTGCCACCACGCGATTTATTTGGATCGAACCTTCAACGCCGCCCACTACCTTCAATCGGAAGATCGTATCCATCGCTTCGGCTTGCTTCCTGATCAGAAGACCACGATTGAAATCGTCGAGTGCATAGACAGTGTTGATGAAACCGTGCGTGAGCGCCTGAAATTCAAAATTGAAGCGATGGCCGAAGCTTTGGAAGACTCCTCACTCAAACCCGATCCGATTCCTATCGATCCCAATGACATCGAGGATATGGATGATTACAGTACGGGTCTGCTTCCTGATGATATTCAAGCCCTTCTCAAAGATATGTCGAAGGTTGCATGATGATTCCATTTTCTCCAGGGCTTGCCCAAGGCTGCTTTGAACTTCTGGGGATAGCTTCCCGCAATGCTCTCACATTCCCTCAAATCAATGCCTCATTTGCTTATTTGGGCAGTCTTCCCACAGCCAAAGTTATGTCAACGGCGCAAGGCATTGGATGGCTTTGCGCCAGCGATGAGGGTTTAGCCTCAATCACGCCGACAGGAGCGCGACTTTTGACCATTGCTGGCTATGAACCGATGCTTCGACAAGCCCTGCTTGACTACATGGACGCTGCGCACCCACCATGGTTACAAAATGCAACCTATGGGCGTTCACGTGTGATTCGTTTTGCAGGCAGAGAGCTTGCGCAAGTGTTCATCGAGGCTGGCCTTGCTTATGGGGTTGAGGATGAGGTTGTGGCATTCTGGGATGCAATGGGTGCATTAGCGCGCGGGCAAAAAAATAGTCGTCTTTCAGAAATCGGGCGGCAAGGAGAACGATTATCTCTTGCATATGAGCATGTCCGGACGGGTCAAAAGCCAAAGTGGGTGGCGATTGACAATAACGAGGACGGTTATGATCTGTTGTCGATCATCGAGCCAGGTGATTCTCGTCCTTTGTCAATTGAAGTTAAAGCGACGACTCTCGGTTTTACTGGGTCGCTCCATTTGACGCGCAATGAATGGGAGCGGGCGCAAGAAGTCGAGAATCACACCTTCCATTTGTGGGTCGTGGAGTCAAACAGTCAAACTGCACTGGCGGTGCTTATTCCAGCAGAATTGCAAGATCATATTCCTACTGATTCAGGGGCTGGAAATTGGGAAGCTGTCGAAATACCATTCTCTGTATTCCAGTCTCGTTTTGTCGCAAAATCATATGGTAAAGTGAATACCGAGGTATGACAGATTGGTGACTGTTAATCAGCGTCCGAATTTTCCATGAAACAGCGAGTGTTTTTCAGGTAACATATGCCACAATAAATTGTTTCGTATGAGTTTTACATTTTTTACAGGGTGCTGATTTTGTCAGAGCGTGGAAAACATTACGCGCTGATTAACAGTACAGATAGGTTTATGACGGAACCAAGATACATTATGCGTATGTGTCAACCATGAAGATTTGCTATTGCGATGAAACTGGCACCGGAGAAGAGCCTTACGCTGTCCTCCTTGGCGTCGTTGTAGATGCATCTCGCATGCATGTCACAAAAGACGATTGGTTTGACTTTTTGGCGCAACTCTCGGAGAGAGTAGGGCAAGAATTTCACGAATTGCATACTCGCAATTTCTACTCAGGTTCTGGTATTTGGAAAAATCTGTCAGGTCAAGAACGATCCGATGTTATTGACTTTTTCATTGACTGGTTTTCTGATCGGAAACACCATGTTGTATTTAGCGCAATTGACAAAACACAACACACAATATTGCAAGACAAAGGCGATATACCGGAAGAAATAGATACTGTCTGGAAAGCAATGGGATTTCATGTGGCATTGGCGGTGCAGAAAAATTTTCAAGGTGAAGCAAAGAACAAAGGGAACACAATTTTTGTATTTGACGATGAAGTAAAAGAAGAAACCAGATTTCAAAAGTTAATACTCAAACCTCCAGCTTGGAGCGACAGTTATTACGATAAGCAAAAGAAACAGAAGAGATTTTGCCAACTCGTCGATGCACCGTATTTTGCGGACTCAAAAAATGTTGGTTTATTGCAAGTGGCCGACTTCCTTGCTTACTTCGTAAGGCGGCATATCGAAATATCCGAAGATGTTATTCCTGCCAAATACAGCGGCGAAGCAAAGAAAGTGGCTGGGTGGTTTGAGAAAATAAAAGCACGCTCGATCCCGTACCAGAGCATGTACCCTAAACGACAGCGCTGCAAAACTGCTGAGTTGTTTTGGAATTTAGCACCAGAATGCATACGAAACGCATAACCTATTATTTAACTGGATGCTGCGCGATAAAGCCGAGTATTGCCATGAATTCAGGCCTTAGGCAACTAAACACAGAGGTAGGTTTGGTTTTCAAAATACGCTTTGCCTTTACAAACGCTATAATTTTATTTCCCCCTACTGGCTATCTGTTCCTTCTTTGTGGGTCTGCCTCTACGACGCGGTACAGGCTGTGCCATAATAGTAACTGTGGTTTCCATTTGTGAAGCGATCCAATCCTGCACATCAGATTGACGAAAACGCAACAAACGCCCCAGTTTCACGGCCGGCGGCAATGATAGCCCCTGTGCCCTCCGGTTATAGACAGTCTGAACAGACATACTAAGCATGACGCCGAGCGCTTGGGGGGTTAATAGTTTTTCCAGGAGCTGTAGTTTCAAGAATTACGCCCTTGACATTCGGGATGAGTTCCGTTAAATCGGCATTAGCGAACAAATCAACGCCGGGGTGATATACGACGTTAATCTCGCGCGGAAATGTTTGAAGAGCTTTCAGAATGGTTAACCCCGAGTCAACAGCGCGCAAGATGTCTTCATCGGTTCCTTCCCCTCCGTGAATCAAGCGATTTCGCGTTTCCCAGAAGAGCTTGAGAGAACTTGGTACGTGTCGCGGCAAACCATATTTCTGGTGTAATTCGGCGATGGCTTGAGAAACAGGAATGTGCCGACGCCCGTTCAAATGCCCGGTACTAGCAAGTAGCTGACGGGCTAGCTTTTCGAGTTCACTGGCAAGACGAATAAGCGCTACTTTTGGCGAGCGCGCAGCCTCGGAAATGATTTCGTCGACTACGCGCTCTTCGCGTGCCAGCTCTTGTTGATTTTGTGGTTCCGTTGCCTGCGGAGGAATTTCTGCAATGGCTTTTTCAATTGATGTTGCGGATTCATCGAGGCGAGCCAAAGATTCATTCAATTCGATTTCTTGCCCTGGCAGCTTTCCCTTCTTGAGCCGACGCGCAATGTCTGCGATCTGAGAACGAAAGACGAATAGCGTGGTAAAGGCAAATACTGGCCACAAAAGAGCCGCGATTGCTTGAAGCAACGTCGCTAATTCGGTCATCCCATACTCCTTGAGGCCCAACATAAAATTTCACCAAAATAAAATCCTGACTTTTATTAGACCGGATTGTTAACAACATTTCAACGAGCGTAATATAGTTGCAATCATATCGCAATATGATTTTAGCGCGCCCAGTTCACCATCTGCTCGAACCTCTCAACGCTGGCAAGTACCACATCAAGTTGCGCAATTTCACCGAAGACCATTCCCGACATGGCCGCATAGTCCCTGGTAATTGCATCCCGCATCGCGAGGCTGGGCGTCAGCGTGAACGTGCCGGGGATTGCGGTATTGAGCCCTAAATCCGCGCTACCGAAGAACAGCCGCGCATGGTGCGCGCAATCGATCACCAGCGCATGGGTCGGCCTGCCAATCGTGTGCGGACATGGCCTGCATGAGCTGATGTACGTCATAGTAATGGCGCGAGACGCGCTGTCCACCATGTCGCAGTTCGCCGCGGCGGTCATACCATTGGCGCAGACCGTGCAGGATGATGATCTTGTCCCAGAAGGTGCGCTCGGGCTTCACGGTCATGACGTTGGCCACGGTCAGGTTCAGATCGGGCAGATCCTGCGCCACATACGGCGTGACCGTGGCTATGACGTGCGGATCCAGTGCCGACTTCGCACCTGCCTCAATCTTGACTGCGGAGCGGATGTAGTCGCCGGTAGTGGCCGTGACAGCAGGATACCAGAACAGTAAGGTCTGACCATCCTTGTCTTCTGGATCAGGCTTCAGCCGGAAATCGGCATCTGGAATGATGGCGGTGGCGAGTTGGGTGAACTGCTCCGTCAATGGTCCGGCAATGTAGCTTTGGCAAGCATTGCGGATGGCTTCGAGACGTGCGCGGCGCTTCTTGCCGGTCAGCGCATCCAACTCAGCCACGTCGGCTGACTGTCCCAGATCGTCGCGAAAGACGGTAATGTCGATGTCCTCGGAAAATCGCGAAATCAGTCCAAAGGCTTTGGACAGGGAAGTGCCGCCCTTGAACAGCAGGCGAGGGCCGCCAGCCTCTAAGCCGTTGAACAGCACATCAAGCGTCCAGCAAACCCAGAAGTCTTTTTCAACATTCTGGACTGCGGTACCCAATCGAGCGGCAGTCCCGAGAAACAGATCGCGCCGCTCAGCATCACTGGCGACAATCACATCGTGGAAAGACGGGTTCAACCGGCAACCTCCGGATGTTTGGCTGAACTGCGGCGGGTCGTTGGCATTTTCGTGCCTTTATGCGGTTGCAGTGTCTTGACCGCCACAAGCTGCAGATCACAGCCGGTCAGTTCGCGAATCAGGCTTTGCATCCACGCTGGCAGCGCGCTAAAGCCATCGATCAGGTCTTGGCGGATCGCTGCACCATGGGTGGGGTCTGCCAATACTTGAGCCAATCGGCGCAAGATACGGTCACGATCAGAAACCAAAGTGTCTTTCAACCAATGCAGCGCCTGCACAATGCGCATGGCAGGACGCCCTGCCCAGTAGAGACGACTGGGCGCCGTTTGCTTGAAGTCTATGGTCAGATTGTCGAGCTGGATAGCGCGGCGGCGGGCATCGGTGTGGATGGTAACGCGGGCCGGCACGGCATCGGTCAGACCGAGATCGTTGGCGGCGGTCATACCGTCTACCAGCAATCGCAACTGGTCGCGACGGGCGATGGCTCCCACCACGGCGCGGTAATCTGGCGTGGTCTGGCGCTTCGTCAATGTGTTAAGCGTTGGTTTGTCATATAGACCACGGTCGATACGGCGCAGATCACCGGCCTGCACCATACGCTGCAAGGTTTTGTCGATGGCATCGCGATTGCCGAGTTGAGCAAAATCGGTCGGCACCCAGACTTGGTTTGGGTCGCCAGCCTCGATTTGTGCAGCGATGATGGATTTGAGATCAGACATAAATTTATCCTGTCCGATATTTGTACATGCCTTTCGGACAAAAATCAAGCACATTGTCCGAAAAGTATAGTGGTCCCCAGTTTCCAGACAATGAATTAAGATGGTAACCTGCTGTAAAAAGGAGCAGGTTGTGAGTGAAGTAAAGCGCAAGAATTTTACGGGCGAGTTCAAAGCCAAGGTTGCCTTAGAGGCGATCCGTGGGGTTAAGACGGTAAACGAGATTGGCCAGGAATTTGGTGTACACCCGACGCAGGTTGGTTTGTGCAAGAAGGAACTGCTGGAACAGGCATCGGGACTGTTTGATGTAAAGCGAGGGCAGAAACCGGTTGATGCATCGGCCAGCCCGGAGCGGTTGTATTCCGAGATTGGGCGACTGAAGATGGAACTGGACTGGCTTAAAAAAAGTCTGGGATCAGCCGGTAGCGATACGCAAGCAATGGGTAGGCATTGACGAACCCTTGGCATTGAACCGACAGTGCGAACTGACCGGTGTGGCGCGCTCCACGATTTATGCACCTAGGCGTATTCGGCAAGCTAACGCACAGGAACTGCTATTGCTGGCGTTGATTGATGCAGAATACACACGACATCCGTTTTACGGCAGCCGCAAGCTCCGGCGGTATCTGTGCGATCTGGGCTATGCAATCAATCGCAAACGTGTGCAACGACTGATGCGGGTACTGGGCTTGGCGGGCATGGCGCCGGGGCCGAATACCAGCCGCCCGCTCCCGGAGCATAAGATTTATCCGTACTTGCTCCGGGGCGTGGTGATTGATCGTCCCAATCAGGTGTGGAGTACGGATATCACCTATGTCCGACTGCCGCGTGGGTTCGTGTATCTGGTGGCGGTGATTGACTGGTACTCGCGTAAAGTATTGGCATGGCGATTATCGAATACCATGGATAGTGGCTTCTGTGTCGACTGCCTGGAGCAGGCATTGAATTCACACGGTAGGCCAGAGATATTTAACACCGATCAGGGCAGCCAGTTTACGAATGTAGCATTTACCGACGTGCTCAAGGATAACGACATTACGATCAGCATGGACGGACGCGGGCGGGCACTGGACAACATCTTCGTGGAACGGCTCTGGCGCAGCGTCAAGCATGAAGATATCTACCTGAAAGGCTATGTCACGCTGCCGGAATTACTGCTGGGATTGGCGGAATACTTCGTTTTTTACAACACAGAACGCATGCATCAGTCGCTGGACTACCTGACCCCGAACGAGGTATACCGGACAGCGAGTAATGGCGGAGCCTGCATTGTGGACAAATACGGAAAACCAGAAAAAGCGCTTGCAGAAAATGATTCAAAGACAAAAGCAACATCGGGGCAGCGCCATTCCGCTGCGTGTGAAAGGTTACCCTCTTAATCTCGATCCATTATTGTCTTGACGGAGGGGTCCACTTTAAATCTCTTCTGTTAGCTTGTATTCCGACATAGCTCGTTGCCTCCTGTAGTGTTTGAATCTTCTGCATTTAGATATGAGCCTCAACATCATTCAAACTGGACGATCTCATTCGGCTGCGATGGCGGTCAGTCCGCGTATTGGGGCGGCTATCTCGCTTGCGAACCGCCCTTCAAATCGCCCTGCGCCAATCGAACAGACCCTCAGTTTTAGATCGCTATATGTCGGGCCACCATTAACAGTCTTAAGCAACTCAGCCAGCACAATACACGAAGCCACCGCGCCAACGAAGGGTACAGCAACGGATTTCCCCGCAATCAGCAGGCGGCCACATTCGTTGCCGCCGAGCGCCAGATATGCTTCATTGTTTGCTGTCTGTTCCCGTATTCGCTTTCGGGCTTCGCGAGCACTTGGTTCTTCATCCGTATCAAGCGGCCAGATATCGGATGGAATTCTTGGGTTCGGCCAAGAATGGAAGGCGATGGTGTCGAAGTTGTGGGCCTCACCACCCAGGCCACTATC
>VFSW01011482.1_pt1 | contig 12446 bp, 12 predicted proteins | sample 5358111 | NCBI WGS metagenome assembly VFSW01 (sample SAMN11554181, study PRJNA540505) | mine drainage metagenome | isolation source: sediment from site ElyBrook_90M | place: USA: Ely Copper Mine, Vershire, VT | collected 2017
CCCCCCGCCCCCCCCCCCCCCCCCCCCCCCCCCCCCCCCCCCCGCCCCCCCCGGCGCCGGCGGCGCGGGGTGATCTGTTTGACTATGCCCGGCTGCGGCTCGACTGGCTTGACCAGCGGCAGGTGCTGCACGCCCAGAACGTCGCCAACGCCAATACCCCCGGCTATATCGGGCGGGATCTCAAGCCATTCGCCGAGGCGCTCGCGGATGCCGGGATGGTGGGCCCGATGCGGACCGATCCACGGCATCTGCGTGGCACGCGCGATGGGCTGATGCTGGCCGACCGGAGGCATCGGCCGCATCAGAAGGGGATCGACGGCAACGCGGTCGATACCGAGACGGAACTCAAGAACGTCGCCGACACCGAGACCGCTCATGAGACGGTGACGGCGATCTACAAGAAATATCTCGGCCTGTTCCGCCTGGCGCTCGGTCGCTAGCGGTGCGCGGCTGATGGCGGGAGGGCAGGCGCCCGGTGTGGCTGCCCGGGAAGCCGGCGCGCCAGACAGGGGAGCCTGCCGGTGGTGGTGCGGGCCTGTGGTGCGGGCCGGGGGATGTTGCCTGCGAAGAGGAGGGTGCCATGGATCTGACCAAGGCGATGACGATATCGGCGGCCGGTCTCGACGTGCAGAGCACCAGGCTGCGGGTGATCGCCGAGAATCTGGCCAATCAGGACAGCACCGGTTCGGCGCCGGGCGCCGAAGCCTATCGGCGCAAGACCGTCACTTTCCAGAACCGGGTGGACCGCGCGCTCGACATCTCCACCGTGCAGGTGCGCCGCATCAGCCATGACATGAGCGACCAGCCGCTGCGCTATGATCCCTCCCATCCGGCGGCGAATGCGCAGGGCTATGTCCGCACGCCGAACGTGAACAGTTTCGTCGAGCTGATGGACATGCGCGAGGCGCAGCGCTCCTACAGCGCCAATCTCTCGGTCATGCAGGTCACCCGCGGCATGCTGACCCGCGCGATCGGGCTGCTGCAGTGAGCATCCCGACCCTGACCATCACCCCCGGCGCCGCCGCCAGCGCCTACCAGTCGGTCGCCGGCGGGACGGCGGTGGGGACCGCGCAGTCCGGGGCGGGCAGCGGCTTCGGAGCGATGCTCCAGCGCGCCCTGGATGGCGCCGTCAGCACCGGCCACGCCGCCGATGCGCAGGCGCTCGATGCGATCGGCGGCAGCGGCAACCTGACCGATGTGGTGACCGCGGTGTCCAAGGCTGAACTGACTTTGCAGACCGCGGTCACGATCCGCGACCGCATGGTGCAGGCCTATCAGGACATCATGCACATGGCGATCTGATCCGGAGGGTCGTCTTGCCCCGGGAAAGGCGAGACCCGGGCCGAATCCGGCCGGCGATGGCAGCAGGAGGCCAGAATGGCCGCAGGTGATGTCGGTGCGTTGCTGCGTGAGATGATGATGGTGATCCTGAAGATCGGCGGGCCGCTGCTCGCCGTCTCGCTCGCCGTCGGCCTGGTCGTGTCCCTGATCCAGGCGGCCACGCAGATCAACGAGGCGACGCTGATCTTCGCCCCCAAGGTGCTGGCGATCTGCGTCGCACTGCTTCTGCTCGGCCCGTTCATGCGGGCCTCGCTGTTCGAATTCACCACCGCGATGTTCGACCGGATGGTCGCGATCGGCGGCTCGTGACCGACGAGGCCGCCTTCCTGGCCGCGCTGCCGGGCTTCGCCTTCGCCTTCATGCTGGTGCTGGCCCGGGTCGCCGCGGCGGTGATGCTGCTGCCCGGGATCGGGGAGGCGGAACTGCCGGCCAGCCTGCGCGCCGGCCTTGCCGCGCTGATCGCTGCCCTGCTGGTTCCAAGCCTCGCTCCACTGATGCCACCGCCCCCGGTCGAGGCCTGGCGGGGTGCTGCCATGATCGCGGCCGAGACGGTGACTGGCCTGTGGCTCGGCTGGCTCGCCCGGCTGCTGGTGCTGGCGCTGCCGATCGCCGGCAGTCTGATCGCCTATCTGCTGGGCCTGTCCAACGTGCTGCAGCTCGATCCTGCGCTCAGTTCCGAAGTGCCGGCGCTGGGCAGGCTGCTCGGGCTGGCCGGGCCGCTGCTGCTGTTCATCTCGGGGCTGTATGTGCTGCCGCTGCAGGCGCTGGCCGGCAGCTGGCGGCTGATCCCTCCGGGCGCGCTGCTGCCGGCCGGTGATGCGACCGAGACCGTGCTGCGCGCCGTCACCGGCGCTTTCGCCCTGGCAGTGCGTCTGGCCGCGCCGTTCGTGCTGGCCAGCCTGGTCTGGCAGGTGGCGCTCGGCATGCTCTCGCGGCTGGTGCCGCGGCTGCAGGTATATTTCGTCGCCATGCCCGGGCAGATCCTGGGCGGGCTTCTGCTGTTCGCAACGATCGCGACTTCGCTGCTGGCGGTCTGGGCGAGGGCGGCCGAGTCCGGCTTCCTGCGCCTGCCCGGCGCCGGCTGATGGCCGAACAGGCCGATGCCGAAGACCGCACGGAGGCCGCCACCGGGCGAAGGCTGCAACAGGCGCGCGAGGAGGGGCGGGTTGCGGTCTCGCGTGAGCTGGTCACTTTCGCGACCCTCGGCGCCGCGGCGCTGGTGCTCGCGATGCTTGCGCCGGCGGCGGCGCACAGCCTCGCTGTCCGGCTGGTCGTGTTCCTCGACAGCGCCGGACGGATCGATCTCGCCGATGGCGGAACGGCGGCGCTGCGCGCGGCCGGGCTTGCCGCGCTGGAAGCTGCCGCGCCCTTCGTGCTGGCCGGCCTCTTCGCCGGGGCGGCGATGGTGCTGCTGCAGACCGGCTTCCTGTTCAATCTCTCGGCGCTGAGTCCGGATTTCGCCCGGCTCAATCCGCTGGCCGGGCTGCGCCGGCTGGTTGGCCCGGCCAATCTGGTCGAAGCCGGCAAGTCGCTGCTGAAGGTCGCCATCCTGTCCGTGGTGCTCTGGCGCACCCTGGCCGGCGATCTCGGGGATTTCTATGCCTCGCTCGACTGGGAGCCGGCGCAGCTGGGTTCGCACATCGCGCGGCAGATGCTGCATGTATTGCTGGCGGTGCTGGTGGTCCAGGCGGCGATCGCGATCGGCGATGTCACCTGGGAGCGGCTGCGCCATGCCCGCAGCCTGCGCATGAGCCGTGAGGAGATCCGAGAGGAGCACCGCGAAACCGACGGCGATCCTCGGGTCAAGGGAAGGCTGCGACAGATCCGCCAGATGCGGGCGCGAAGGCGGATTCTGGCGGCGGTGCCGAAGGCGGCGGTGGTGATCACCAACCCGACGCATTACGCTGTCGCCCTCGCCTATGAACGCGGACGCAACGCTGCCCCGCGGGTGGTGGCGAAGGGAGTGGATACGATGGCGGCGCGCATCCGCGAGGCGGCCGCGGCGCATGGCGTGCCGATCGTTGCGAACCCGCCACTGGCCCGCGCGCTGCACCAGGTGAAGCTCGATACCGACATCCCGCCCGAACACTATCAGGCGGTGGCCGAGATCATCGCCTATGTCTGGCGGCTGGGTCAGCGCGCTGCCCCGCCCGGTCGCCAGCCGGTACTGTGAACCCCTTTCGCGCCTGGCCGGGATCGCCGGCCTTCTGGCCGGGGCGAAGGCGGCCGGGCGTGATCGATGAGCTCGCCTGCGCTCAGGGCGGGGCGCTCGGGCAGTTGGTCGAAGGCCTGCCGGTGGGTGTCGTGGTGGTCGATGCCGGATTGCGAATCCTGCGGACCAACCGGCTGTTGCGGCAGATGGCGGCAGGCCATTCCGGTCTCGCGCCGGGCCAGCCCGTGGCCGCGCTGTTCCATCCCGCCGAGCAGCCGATGGTGGCGCGGGTGCTGGCGGCGGCGCTGGCGCCGGGCGCGCCGCCGCCTGGCTTCACCGCCGCCATCGACCTGCCGGAGGCCGATCCCGATCATGCGGTCGAGGTGAGCGGTCTCGCGCTGACCGAAGCGGATGGCAGGACCGGGGGGCTGTATCTGTGCCTGGCCGATGCGACCGCGCGGCGACGCCTCGAGCGGCAACTGGTGCACAGCCGCAAGCTGCAGGCCGTAGGTCAGCTCGCCGGCGGGATCGCGCATGATTTCAACAATCTGCTGACGGTGATTCTGGGCGCGGCGGATCTGGCGGCGGTCCTGCCCGAAGCCGGTCCGGAAACCCTCGCCGAGCTTCGTCAGATCCGCGCCTGCGCCGAGCGCGGTGCCGCCCTGGTGCGCCAGCTCCTGGCCTTCGGCCGTCAGCAGACGTTGCTCCCGCAGGTGGTGGAGATCAATGAGGCGATCCGCGCGGTCGCCGCTATGCTCGAGCGGCTGCTGGGCGGGCGGATCCGCCTGGTGCTCGATCTGGAGACGCCGGGACGGCGGGTGCTGGTCGATCCGGGGCAGCTCGATCAGGTGCTGATCAACCTGGCGGTCAATGCGCGGGATGCCATGAAGGAGGGCGGCACGCTGACCCTGCGCAGCGGCCATCGCACCCTGCTCGAACCGCTGCTCCGCGGCGCCGAAACGATCCCGCCGGGCCGCTATGTGCTGATCGAAGTCGAGGATACCGGCACCGGCATTCCCGCCGAGCTGCTCAGCCGGGTGTTCGACCCGTATTTCACCACACGGCGAGAGCAGGGGGGCAACGGGCTCGGGCTTGCAACCGTCCTCGGGATCATCCGACAGTCCGAGGGCTTCATCGAGATTGCCAGCAGGCAGGGGCAGGGCACGCAGGTCCGCGTCTATCTGCCCCGCCATGACGGCCCCTCCCATGCCGTGGTGCAGCCGATGCCCACCACGGCACCCGCAGCCACGCCGGCATCCAGAACGGCATCGGCGGAACCGGTGGCGCGGCGGCTGCTGCTGGTCGAGGACGAGCCGGCGCTGCGCCGGTTGGCGGAGCGGGCGCTGCAACGCCAGGGCTGGACGGTACTGTCGGCGGACTCCGCCGCCGCCGCGCTCGCGCTGCTCGGCGAGCCGGCGGATTGGCCGGCCGATCTCGTGCTGGTGATTTCCGATGTCGTGCTGCCGGGCATGGACGGCCCGGCGCTGCTGGAGGCAGTGCGGCGGGTGCGGCCGGAGCTGCCGGCGATTCTGGTCTCGGGCTATGCCGAGGAGGTGCTGCGGCGCGGACTGGCCGTGGAGCACACGGTCGTTGTCACCAAGCCCTGTGCGCTGGCGGCGCTGGTCGAGACCGCCGACCGGCTGGCCGGGCCGGCTGCCGGGGACGCGGGGTCGGGCGCCGCCCCACCGGTGTCGGCGTGACGCGGGCCGGGGGCTTTGGCACTACCGGAGTGAATGACCGCATGCAACGGGTCGGCCGGGACGGTTCCGGCGCCTGATCGGCGCAGCCGGGTCACCCCGGATCGTGCCTCATCCTCGCGCGTGTGCCGCGCCGGTGATGGCCGGCAGGCCCTGCCGGCCCGAGCCCTGGACGTGGCAGCCCAGGATGCGCGGCTCCGTCAGTGCCCGGCAGACGCCGTCAGTGCCCGACAGACGCCGTGTTCCACCAGATCTGCACGCCGTCGCGGAACATATCCAGCCTGGAGCCCAGATGGCGGTAAGCGCAGGGTTCCTCGGTTTCCAGGATCCAGCCACGTGCGGGCAGCATGTCCAGCAGATCCTGTTCGATCCGCCGGCCATGGGTGCCCACCACCATCCGCCGCACCCGCGCGCACAGCACGTCCAGCCCGGCGGTCAGGATGTCCGCTTCCGCCCCCTGCACGTCACAATGAAGGAAATCGACCGGCGGCAGCCTGCCGAGCAGCGTCGGCAGGGACACGGCCGGCACCTCGTCGGTTTCGGCAGCATTTTTACTGTCCGTCGGGGTATCGCCGTAATCGGCCTTGGCCCCCCATTGCTGCGACGGGTTGTGCAGCCTGGGGAACAGCGCCACCCCATCCTCGGGTCCGACCACCCCGTTCACCAGGGTCTGGGCGTTCGGATCGAGGCCGTTTGCCTGGAAATGCCGAAGCATGAACTGAAAATGTTCGGCCGAAGCCTCGACGCCAGCAAGATGGAGCTCGGTGATGCCGGCGCGTTCGGCCGCCTTCGCCCCCGCGACGAGCCAGGGGCCCCAGCCCGCGCCGAGTTCGACGGCGGTGAACCGCGCCCGGGCCTCGAGCACTGATTGCAGCAGCGCCCGCCACTCGACCGCATCGTGCAGCGGCAGGTAATCGGGCAGCCCGTCGCGTCCGGCAACCCCGCCAGCATAGCGGGCGTATCCGGCAGGGAAGAAGGCGCAATCGGTGCGCACGCCCAGGAAGTCGCGGAAGAAGCCGGCCTCGCCCGGCAGCCGCGAGCGGCTTGAACGTTTGAAGCGGCCGAGGATCAGCGGGGTCAGCGCCTCCGCCGGCAGCAGCTTCGGGTTGGTCCGCAGTGCGCTCAGGAATTCAGGGCTGGTCAGAAACTGTCGGGCGAGATCGGTCGGCGCGATCCCCTTGCGGACATGGTCTGCGACCACCTCGTCGTTCTCGGGTTCGCGGCCCAGGATCAGCCGGTAGGCCCAGCGGACACCTTCGGGAGAGACCCCGGGAACCAGGTTGGTATCTGCCATCACGCTGCACCCTGGGTTCCGTCATCCGACCCGCGCCGAAACCTGAGTTTGCACCGAACTGGTTGCCGGGTCGAGGTCCGGGCTGCGCGCGGCCGCGACGGTGCCATCAGGGGGCGCCGACCCGGGGGCGGGTTTGGCCAAAGGACGCCAGTCGCGGAAGAATGCGGTGCCGATATCCTGGGCCAACAGGTTCAGATCGCGCTGCACCGCGTCCAGGAATTCATGCAGGCCACCGGCGATCAGGCGGCTGACCGGCTGGCCGAGCAGTGCCGAGCGCACCTCCTCGATCCGCTCCAGCGCCGGCACCGTGCCACGCAGCCCGTAGCGGGACCGCAATTGCGTCAGATGCCAGTCCAGCTGCTCGACGCAGAGCAGCACGCTGCGCGGAAAAGCGGTGTCGGTCAGCAGGAACCCGACCACGTCTTCCGCCGAGAATGCCACCGGTGCGACGCGGCGGAAGGCATGATATCCGGCGGCGGCCCGCAGCACCCCGCCCCACTGGGTGAGCTCGGTCACCCGCCGCTCCTCGCTGCTGGCGGGGACCAGCAGGTGATAGCGGATGTCGAGCAGCCTCGTGGTCTGGTCGGCACGCTCGATCAGCCGCCCCAGCTGATAGAAGAACCAGCCCTGATCACGAAAGAATGTCCCATCCGTGATCCCGGTATGGGTCTGCACCCCCTCCTTGATGCGGGCGCAGAGGCGCGACAGCCGATCGCCCTGCAGATCCTCCTCGCCGATCGTCATCAGGTCGCGATGGAACACGTTCAGATGCATCCACATCTCGGTGCTGATCAGCGGCCGCAGCGCGCGAGCGTTGGTGCGCGCGGCCTCGATGCTCGCCGGCACCGAGGTCGCGTTGTCGCGGTTGAGCAGATAGAAGTGCTTCACCGCCTCGGGATCCGGCTGCATCCGCGCTTCGGAGAAAAAAGTCTCGTCGGCGTTGATGCGGATCAGCGCATACCAGGATTCCGCCTCGTGGCCGGGGCTTTCGAAGGTCTGGGTGACATCGACCAGCCGGGCGATGTTCTCGACACGCTCCATGTAGCGGGCCATCCAGAACAGACCTTCGGCGTAGCGGGCCAGCAAGGGCATGTTGCGGCTCATCGTCTCATTCCTCCGCCAGGACCCAGGTATCCTTCGATCCGCCGCCCTGGGAGGAATTCACCACCAGGCTGCCCTCCTTCAGAGCGACCCGGGACAGACCGCCCGGCAGCACCCAGGTGTCGCGGCCGGTGACCGCGAAGGGCCGCAGGTCGAGATGGCGCGGGCGGATGCCAAGCTCCGTCAGGGTCGGCGCCACCGACAGGCTGACCACCGGCTGGCTGATCCAGTTGGCGGGGTCGGCGAGCAGGCTCGCCCGCGCCACCTCGAGCTCGGCGGCGCTGGCGCGCGGGCCGATGGTGATGCCGTAGCCACCCGACTCGCCGACCGGCTTGACCACCAGCTTGTCGAGATTCTCGAGCGTATAGGCGAGCGCATCCGCTTCGCGGCAGATATGGGTCTCGACATTCGGCAGGATCGGGTCCTCCGCCAGGTAGTAGCGGATGATCCGCGGCATGTAGGCATAGACCGCCTTGTCGTCGGCAACCCCGGTGCCGACGGCGTTGGCCAGCGTGACATTGCCCCGCCGCCAGGCTGCGATCAGGCCGGGAACGCCCAGCATGCTGTCGGGGCGGAACACCGTGGGATCGAGGAAATCATCGCCGATGCGGCGGTAGATCGTATGGACCGCGCGCAATCCGGCGGTGGTGCGCATGTAGACCCGGTCGTTCTCGACCGTGAGATCGGCGCCCTCGACCAGCGGCACGCCCATCTCGCGCGATAGGAACACATGCTCGAAATACGCGGAGTTGTAGATGCCGGGCGAGAGCAGCACCACCTGCGGATCATCGACGCCTTCCGGGGCGATCTCGGTCATCGCCTCGCGCAGCCGCCTGCCGTAGTCATCGACCGGCTTGAGCCGCATGCCGGCCATCAGATCGGGGAAGGCGCGCAGCATCAGATGCCGGTTCTCGATCACGTAGGACACACCCGACGGGGTCCTGGCGTTGTCCTCCAGCACGCAGAACCGGCCTTTCTGGTCGCGCACGATGTCGATGCCGCAGATATGCACATAGGTCCCGAAGCGGACCGGGAAGCCTTCCATCTCGGGCCGGTAATTGGCATTGCCGAAGATCAGCTCGGCCGGCACCGCGCCGTCCCTGACGATCTTCCGGTCGTGATAGATATCGTGCAGGAACAAATTCAGTGCCGCCACGCGCTGCTTCACTCCGGCTTCCAGGGTGCGCCATTCGCCGGCGGTCAGGATGCGGGGTATGCAGTCGAACGGCAGGATCCGGTCGATCGCGCTGGCCTGGGAATAGACCGTGAAGGTGATGCCGAGATTGATCAGGTCGTTCTCGGCCGCCGCCGCTCGCGCCCGCAGGGCGTCGAGCCCGATCATGCCGATCCGTCCGCGGATCAGGGCCGGCGCGCCGGCATCCCCCGGCCGCTGGGTCGTCAACTCGCAGAAGAACGGGTCTGGCCGGTATCCGGCGAAAGGATCCACATCCGGTCCTGCCATGCCTGTGCTCCGCTGGTGAGGCGGCGCGAACTGCCGCTGATCGAGCATAGCAGACCCGACGCAGTTGCAACCCCCCCTGAGACAATGCGGCCGGTCAGCCTGTGCAGCCCGGCCACAGCGCCGCGGATAGCGGGGCCCTGTCGAGATTCGTGATTGCAAATCCGGACGATAGGCGGTTTATCTCAGCCCGAGCCTGATGTTCGGCTGGCACCGGCGGAGTCGGCACTCCCCTGCGTTTGAGATCAAACTTGCCCTGGAGACAGACATGAAGGTCCTGATCATCGGTGCTTTGGCCGTTGGCATGTCCACCAGCGCCTTGGCCGCTGGGGAGCTTTGCACCCAGCCTCGTGACAAGTCGGCTTTCGACGTGGCGGGTTTGAAAACCGAGCTGATGGTGATTGCCCTGACCTGCGATGTCCGGGACAAATACAACAGTTTCGTGATGCGCTACCGCACGGAACTGCAGATGCATGAGAAGTCTCTGAACGGTTATTTCTCGCATGCTTATGGCCGCCGTGGCCAACAGCAGCATGACGACTACATCACCCAGCTGGCCAATGCGCAGTCTGAAACGGGACTGGCACGCGGCACGCTGTTCTGTCAGGAAAATATCGGGCTGTTCGACGAGGTGCTGGGCCTGCCGGCTGGGGCCGACCTGGCCGGTTTCGCGTCAAGCAAGAATCTGGTTCAGCCGATCGCCCTGACCATCTGCCCGACGCCGCCGGCGAAAGGGAAGGCGGGGCAGAACAGCCGGTCTGCCCAGAATCAGAGCCCGACCCAGAACAAGAAGACCGCCGAGGCGCCGCAATAAGCCAGATTGCCGCGCCGCAAACCCTCCGGACCGCCCTGCGGACATGGCTGATCGCCAGGGGCGAGGCCTGTCCTCCTCGTCGCAGGCCCTGGCAGGGTGCCTGACGTCGCACTACCGCGTGAGACCGTTCCATCGGGCGTCGACGCGCGTGTTTCCAGCGGGCGCGTTTCACCCGACCGGCTGGAGCGCCGGGCGCAGCGACCGGGTCGCCGCTGCGCGTTCCAGCTGATGGCCGAGCCTTAGAACCGCCGCGTCGTGCCAGGCCGGACCCAGGATCTCCACCCCGAGGGGCAGTCCGGCGGCGGTCAGAGCCGTCGTCACCACCATCGCCGGCAGGCCCGCGATATTGGCCGGGGTGCCGAGATAGGGCCGCGCCACGCTGTCTTCCGGCCGCAGTTCCGCCAGCAGCGGCGCCGGGCCGGGGGCGGCGGCACAGACCAGCAGATCGAACCGCTCGAACGCCTGCCTGGTGGCGGTGATCAGGTCGAGGCGCAGCCGCTGCGCGGCCAGATAATCCGCTGCCCGGATCAGTGCGCCGGGCAGCACCCGCACCCGGAAGCTGCGGGAATAGTCCGACAGTCGCGTCTGCAGATTGGCCTCGTGCAGCGCATAGGCTTCGGCGCAGATCAGGGTGCGCGCCACCGCGCTGTAATCGGCCAGAGGGGGCAGGGTCGCGTCCTCCACCCGGCAGCCGAGTTCACGCAGCAGCCTCGCCACCCGGCCCATCATCTGCCGTGCTTCCGGACAGACCGGCAGGTCGCGTTCATACAGTGCCCGCAGCAGCCCGATCCTCAGCCCTTTCACCGGCACGGCGATGGCCCGCGCATAGGATTGTCTGGGTGCCGGCACTGAAGCCGGATCGGCCGGATCATGCCCGGCCAGTTCGTCGAGCAGAATTGCGCAGTCCTCCGCCGTCCAGGCCATCGGCCCGACCGTGTCGAGGCTCGGGGCCAGCGGGATCACGCCGCGGCGGGAGACGAGTCCCGCGGTGGGCTTGAGCCCGGCGATGCCGCAGAAGGCGGCCGGGATTCGGATCGATCCGGCCGTGTCCGAGCCGAGCGCGCCCAGGCACAGCCCCGCGGCGATCGCGGCGCCGGCGCCGGAGCTCGATCCACCGGTGAAGCGTTCGGTGTTCCAGGGGTTGCGTGCCGGCGGCCAGGGCAGGTCGAAAGCCGGGCCGCCGATCGCGAATTCATGGGTGGTGAGCTTGCCCAGCATCACCGCCCCGGCTGCGGCGAGGCGCCGGACGGCCTCGCTGTCCTGCTTCGGCACATGCTCCGCCAGGATCCGCGACTGGGCGGTGGTGGGCACCGAGGCGGTCTCGAAAATATCCTTGTAAGCGAGCGGGACACCGGTGAGCCGCCCGGGTTTGCCCGATTTCACCGCCCGTTCGGCGGCGCGTGCCGCGGCCAGGGCCTGGGGCTCGGTGATGGTGACGAAGGCATGCAGGCGCGGCTCTAGCGCCGCGATCCGGGCGAGCAGGCCGCGGACGAGTTCCACCGGCGAGAGCTTGCCGGTGCGGATCAGCCGGGCGGCGCTGGCGATGGTGAGGAACTCTGCCGCTGCGCCGGTCATGGGCGGCGCCGGGTGGTTGGTCCGGCGCTGGGGGTCGTTGCGGTCTTGCCCCTGGTTGGTCCGTGCGGCGCTGCCTGGGGTCGCCCCTGATCCGATAGTTTGAGCGGGCGCTTGAGCCGGGCTTTGAGCGGCGCCTGGGCGGGGCTGGACTCTGGCCGTTGGGGGCGGCCGACCGGCATTGCCGGGCGTTTGCCCGTCACTTGCGGGGCCGCTTGTGTCGGCCGCTGTACCTTGGCCGGCGCCATCCCCCGCGGCACGGTCTTCGTGTGCAGGCTTCGTCCTCGCGTGTCAGGGGCAGTCTGCGTCAGCGGTGGCGCCCGAAGCACGAAGGCCAGGTCGTCGGCCAGCGGGCGGTTGCGGGGCAGCCTGGCGATCATCTCCGCGATCTGCCGCCAGCCCAGCACCAGATCACCGAGCTGGCCTGAATTGAGCGACAGGCCAGTGCGCGCCAGCAATTGGGTCATTTCGGTCGGGCTGAACGCCAGGGCAGGCTTGGCCGGGAGCACGGTCATGCGACGGGGCCGATTTAGAGCAACATCCGATCAGATGGACTCATCTGATCGGATAAAGTTGCTCGGAAAAACAAAGAGCAAGAGCGGTGGTCGATCGTCGATCAGATTGGCTACCGCTCTAGGGGTCGATGACAAACCCTATCCACAGGCTGGCCGCCCTTCAAGGCTGCCCGTGATGGCGATCCGGAAGGGGTTGCAAGCAGCCGGGAGATCGTGAGGCCATCGGGCGCACCCCCACGATCTCGGGGGGCGCCGGTGCTCCAGACCCGCGATCGCCGGAGGATGCCTCCGGCGAAAGGGGTCTGGGGCGGTGCCGCTTTATGGCGTCGCGGTCGCGTCAGTAGCGGTGCTTTGGGCCACCGTGTCGGACGTCTTCGTCGCCTTGCCGGTATCGGGCGAGCGGTCCGCCTGTTTGCCGGTATCGGGCGAGCGGTCCGACTGTTTGCCGGTATCGGGCGAGCGGTCGGCCTGCTTGCCGGTATCGGGCGAGCGGTCGGCCTG
>VFSW01011483.1_pt1 | contig 12444 bp, 14 predicted proteins | sample 5358111 | NCBI WGS metagenome assembly VFSW01 (sample SAMN11554181, study PRJNA540505) | mine drainage metagenome | isolation source: sediment from site ElyBrook_90M | place: USA: Ely Copper Mine, Vershire, VT | collected 2017
TGAACCGCGCCCGTAGCTCAGCTGGATAGAGCGATTGGCTTCGAACCAATAGGCCGGGGGTTCGAGTCCCTCCGGGCGCACCAGCTAACCGAAAGCAAGTCAGATGGTTAGAGTCAAGACGGGCGTATTCTCCAAATCGGCATTTTCACGGGTATGCCCACCTGTAGTGGCATTCATGCAGTTGTGATCGCTACCGCTTGTTGGCTCTGGCACTTTGAGATTCCTATCAGACCGTTGTCACGGCCGTCAGGATGACGAGGTCCTTAACAGCGGCGTAATCGCTGGCGTTGTGCGTGGCGAGTGGGGCGTTCAACTGCAACGCTGCGGCTGCAATCCAGGCGTCCGCAAATGTGATCGGGCGGCCCTTTTTCTCGCTGCCGCTTTTGATCCGCGCCCACAGGCGAGCGGTTTCCTGGTCCGGCAGTAAGGGCGTAAAGCGCCCGAGGAACCGGCGCATCAAGTCGCGCCGATTGGGGCCCAAGTTCTTCACCTCCATGCCGTATTCGATTTCAGCTAGCGTGATCAGTGAAACCGCCAAGGGCCTGCCGGCGAGAATGGCCTGATATGCGGGAGCGAGGGAATGGGACTTGAACAGGAATGAAACCACGTCGGTATCCACAACTGCGAGCGTTGTGGAACTCATCAAAGTGCGACGGGACGAGAGCCTTCTTTGCGAAGCGCTCGTATCAAAGCTACAAATTCTTCCGCGCCCTTCGGGTCACACTCGATGTCGACCTTCAGGTCTTCCATGGTGACTGGCGGTTTGAGGATGACTCCCGCTGGAGGTGGCGTCTGATTCCCTCCCGCTTCCGTCTTGTGGGCCCGCTGTGACATGTCGATTTCAGTTTAGCTCAACGGGCTTTTTCCGCTTTAATTCGACCTTGCCGAGATTGACCTTGCCAAGTTCCTCCGTCCCCCTCAGGAAGCTGCGTGCGGACGCTTTCTCTGCCAGCGGCGTGCGGTTCACGTGGTAGTGGCAGGTTATGCCCACTCCCTGTATAGCAGGGCTCATCAGCGCTGCTAGCCATCTCCCTGAAGCCTCTGAAAATGGGATGTCTTGAGCAATAATGGGCAAAGCTGCAACTTGCTGATTTCAGGCAATGCACTGGCTTCGAAGCATTAGGCCGGGGGTTCGAGTCCCTGCGGGCGCACCACACAGTCAAGATCTGAGAAATCCCGCCACAATAGTGCCGTGGCGTCATTTGACACCCGCCCCCAGCCGCGATAACGTCGCTGCATGGCCTTGGAGTACTTTGACTGGGAGGTCGGCGACGTTTTCGTCCTCCACTTGCAAGGCCCAATTACGCTCGGCCAGGCGACCCAAACCCTGCGGCAACTGATCCAAGATACCGTGGAGGCCGGCCGAACCAAGATCTTGCTGAATATGGCCGAGGTTTACTACATTGACAGCAGCGGCCTGGGCGAACTAGTGGCGGCTTGCACCTCCGTGCAACGCCGCGGAGCCAAGCTAAAATTGATGAAACTGGCGCCGCGCGTGCAATCCTTGATGCAACTCACCAAGCTTTATCAGGTGATCGACGTCTTTCCCGACGAGGACGCCGCCGTGCGCAGTTTCGCTACTGGATGACACAACCCACCGCCCCACTCAAAGCCACGGCGCTCCACTCCACACATCGCCGGATGGGCGCCAAGATGGTCGATTTCGGCGGCTGGGAGATGCCCCTGCAATACTCCGGCATCCTTGAGGAACACGCAGCCGTGCGTTCGGCCGCCGGCCTGTTCGATGTGAGCCACATGGGCGAAATCGAAATCCATGGCCCACAGGCTGGCGCGCTTACCGACTATGTCACCACCAACTCCATTGCGAAGCTTCAGCCCGGTCAAGCGGAGTATTCGGGCCTGCTCTACGGCCACGGCGGCTTCGTCGACGACATTCTGGTGCACAAGATCGCGAACGACCATTATTTCTTGTGCGTCAACGCTTCGAATCAGGAAAAGGATTACCAGCACATCGCCGGCGCCAACAGATTTACCGCTTCGGTGGACTTGGCCAGCGGCCGTTACACGCAGCTCGCGATCCAGGGCCCTTTTGCGCTCGCAACCCTGCAAAAGCTGACGGCCACCGATCTCGCCGCAATTCGCTACTACCACTTCATCGACGGGCGCGCCGCTGGTGTGCCTGCCCGGATCGCTCGCACCGGGTACACCGGCGAAGATGGCTTCGAAATCTATTTCGCGCCGGAACATTCTGAGCGCCTGTGGAACGACATTCTCGACGCCGGAGAGGAATTCGGCATCAAGCCGTGCGGCTTGGGCGCGCGCAACACCCTGCGTCTGGAAGCCGGAATGGCGCTGTATGGCCATGAGATCCATTCGACCATCACACCGTACGAGGCCGGGCTCGGTTGGATTGTCAAGCTGGACAAAGGCGATTTCATCGGCCGCGCCGCGCTGTCCAGACAGAAGGAGCAAGGCGTCACGCGCAAGCTGATCGGGTTTGAGATGACCGGACGCGGGATCGGCCGCGACGATTACGAAATCTTTCTCGACGGTGCGCCGGTCGGCTGGGTCTCCAGCGGCGGCCCATCGCCCACGCTGAAAAAGAACATCGGAATGTGCTACCTTCCTGCTGATCGAGCCAACGCGGGCCAGCGGATCCAGATCGTCATTCGCAACCAGCCGGTCGACGCCGTCACCATTCCGATGCCATTCTATAAGCGAGCCAGCTAATGTATCCAGCAGACCTGCACTACACCAAGCAACACGAATGGGTTCGCCTTTCGGGCGATGTCGGCGCGGTTGGGATCACGGACCACGCGCAGAAAGAGCTGGGCGATATCGTCTATGTCGATCTGCCGCGGGTGGGCGCAAAAGTGGAGCAAGCCAAAGTGATGGGATCGGTGGAATCGGTGAAAGCGGTTTCCGATATTTACTCACCGGTCTCCGGCGAAGTAATCGAAATCAACGAAGCGCTGGCCACGGCGCCTGAGAAGCTGAATGAAAGCCCGCATGGCGACGGCTGGCTGGTCAAGATCCGGCTGTCGGCTCCCGCTGAAATTCCAGGGCTCCTTTCCGCGGCGGACTATGCGAAGTACATCGCGGAGGAGGAAACCGGGCACTAAGCTCCCCGGCCCAATCCGTTCGTGCGCTATTTACCGAAGTCCGATATCGAGCGCCGCGAGATGCTTCGGGCGTTGGGCGTCGATTCCCTCGATGCTTTGTTTTCGCACCTGCCGCCGGAAGTTCGCCTCAACCGGCCGCTAGAAATCTCTTCCGGCAAATCCGAGTACGAGATCGTCGACTACTTCTGCGCGCGCGGCGGAGAATGCGCCGACGGTTACGCGTCGTTCCTCGGCGCGGGCGTCTATCGCCATTACCGCCCTGTGCTAGTGGACACAGTGGTGTCGCGGTCCGAGTTCCTGACCTCCTACACTCCCTATCAGGCGGAAATCTCGCAAGGCACCCTCACCACCATCTTCGAATTTCAAAGCATGATCTGCCAGCTCACCGGCATGGACGTCGCCAACGCATCGATGTATGACGGATCTACAGCCGTTCCGGAGGCGGCGATGATGGCCATGCGATTGACGGGCCGCGACCGCATCCTGGTCGCGCGCTCCGTGCATCCCGAGTATCGCGAGGTGCTGTCCACCTACGCGCGGCACCAGGGCATGCCGGTGGCGGAGATCGACTATGGGCGCGAGGTCGGCGCTGTCGACCATGTCGATCTGGAAAAGAAGATCGACGATCGAACCGCGGCCGTCATTATCCAATCCCCCAACTTCTTCGGGATCGTCGAAGATGTCCGCCGCGCGGCAGAGATGGCGCACAGCCACGGCGCGCTGCTGATCTACGTTTTCGCGGAAGCCGTTTCACTGGGCTTGCTCGAACCGCCGCGCGACGCCGATATCGTTGCTGGCGAGCTGCAATCGTTCGCTATCTCTCCCAGCTATGGCGGCCCATTCGCAGGCATCATCGCCACCAAAGAAAAATTCATGCGCCAGATGCCCGGCCGCGTCGTCGGCGAGACCAAGGACACGCGGGGCCATCGTGCGTTTTGTCTCACGCTGGCCGCTCGCGAACAACACATCCGCCGCGAGAAAGCCACTTCCAACATCTGCACCAATCAAGCTCTCATCGCTCTGATGGCGACGGTCTTCATGACGGTGTACGGCAAGCAAGGCCTGCGCGAGCTGGCGGTACAAAACCTATCCAAGGCCCACTATCTTGCCGGAAAACTCCCTCTGCGATTTACCGGAGCATTCTTCAATGAATTCGTGGTTTCGACGAATTCCCCCGATGCGATCAATGAGTCTCTGCTGGAGAAAAAGATCGTCGGCGGCCTGCCTCTGCAGCGCTATTATCCAGAGCTCGCAAACAGCATGCTGTTGTGCGCGACGGAAATGTCCCGGCGCGAACAGATGGATACGGTGGCGGAGGCTTTTCGATGATCAAGAAAGTCCGTCCGCACGTAAATCAGAACGAACCGCTCTTGTTTGAGCGCAGTTCGCCCGGCAAGCGCGGCTACCAGTTGCCGCCGCTGGATGTCCCGGCCGTCGATCCCGCCGCGGTGCTCGGCCCTCAAAATACGCGCGCCGAAATCGCCGATTTTCCCGAAGTCAGCGAAGTGGAAGCAATCCGCCACTTCACGCGGCTCTCCACGCACAACTACGCCATCGATCTGGGGCTTTACCCGCTGGGCTCCTGCACCATGAAATACAACCCGCGCGTCAACGAGCACGTAGCGCGCATCGAAGGGCTGGCCTGGGCGCATCCCTACCAGCCGGAATCGCTGGCGCAGGGAATTATGGAAGTGATGGCGGCGCTGGAGCAAATGCTCGCCGAAATCACCGGCATGGACGCGGTGACGCTGCAGCCGGCCGCGGGCGCGCACGGCGAGTTCACGGGCATCCTGCTGGTGCGCGCGCTGCTCCAATCGCAAGGAAATCCCCGCAAGAAGCTGCTCATACCGGACTCGGCGCACGGAACGAATCCGGCCACCGCCACCATGGCGGGCTACGCGGTGCAAAATATCAAGTCCAACGCTTTGGGCATGATCGACGTTGACGAACTAGCGCGTTCCGTCGACGAAGATGTCGCCGCGCTGATGCTGACGAATCCCAACACGCTCGGCGTCTTTGAAGAACATATCACGCGCATCGCCGAAATCCTGCACGCCAAGGGCGCGCAACTCTACATGGACGGCGCCAACATGAACGCGCTGGTGGGCATCGCACGGCCGGGCGACTTCGGCGCCGACGTCATGCACCTGAACCTGCACAAGACGTTTTCCACTCCCCACGGCGGCGGCGGTCCGGGCTCTGGACCCGTCGCGGTGAAGCGGCATCTGATCCCGTATTTACCGAAGCCGCGCCTGGCTCGCGTCAACGATGGCTGGTCCTGGAACTACGATTTGCCGCAGTCGATCGGACGCGTGCGCGCGTTCTATGGCAATGTCGGCATGCACGTTCGCGCGCTGGCCTACATCATGGCCCATGGCGGCGACGGACTGCGCAACGCGACGCTCGACGCCGTTCTCAATTCCAATTACCTGCGCGTGCTGTTGGAGCCTTACTACGATCTTCCGCACAAATCGCCCACGCTGCACGAATGCGTCTTCAGCGACGCGCGGCAGGCCAAGCGAGGCGTGCGCACCGGCGACATCGCCAAGCGCCTGATCGACTACGGATTTCATCCCTACACGGTAAGCTTCCCGCTCATAGTTCCGGGCGCGATGATGATCGAACCCACCGAGACGGAGGACAAAGCGGAACTGGATCTCTTCGTCGACGCGCTGATTTCCATCGCGAAAGAAATCGAAGAGACTCCCGATCTGGTGCTGACCGCGCCGCACGACACACGCACCAGCCGCGTGGACGAAGTCGGCGCTGCGCGTAAACCGATCCTGCGCTGGAAACCCGCGCCCCCTAAATAAAGCAGCCGAGGCTGCCCTCGAAACCTTGTTCCACCCGCCCATCCGGCCACACCACGATCGGCACCATGTCGCCAAATTTGCGCGCTTCGTCCAGAACGGTTTGGCTCAGTTCCACGCGCCGCTCGTCGTATCGCACGCCGTCGGCGTCCCACTTCTTGAGAAGCTTCACGCAAGCGTCGCAACCGCGGATGGTGTAGACAACCGGAGTCATGGGTCTAGGACGCGCGATCGGGCAAGTGCAACGCCGCGGACAACAACTGCCGCATCTCTTTGATGGCCTCTTTGCGCCAGTCGTCGGAGCGCGGCTGAAGTTTCGCGATCACCTCGCGCAGCAGCTCCTGTCTGCGGTCTTCAGGCGCCGTGGCGAAAGTAGTGTCCTTCGGAAGTCCCAATTTCGTTTTCACCTGGTCCATGATCTCAGCCAGTTCCCGATGCGCACCCGCGGAGCGCTCGGTGAAATGCGCGATGTACTGCATATCAGCCGTATAAAACACGAACACAGGTATGGCGCGCGATTTCCCGTCGTTGCTCAGAAACTCATCCATGATGTCCGCGTTCTCATCACGCAGAAACACCCGCAGTTCCATCCCGGTGGCGTCGGCAATCTTCGCCACGGTGGGAAGTTCGCGATAAACGTCGCCGCACCACGCCTCAGCAATCGCCAGAATCCTGGCCGGACCGTTGGGCTGCGAGGCGGCTCTTTTGAAGAACGCCAAATCCTCCGCGGATAGGGGCGCGCTCTTATAGTTGCTCTCGAATTTGTCGACGTTCACGGCCGCTTGGGCCAGAAAATTGGCGTAAGTGAACCCTTGCGCGTATCGGGTGGGAGTGATGATGGTGGTTGCTGTTGGCATGTTCGGGTCCTTCCTCTAAAATACACCACTGCCCCTGGCAGCGGACCGCTTGCGATACACTTTTATTTCGTCATGAGTGCGCCACATCTTGCCGCTCCCAAAATATTGCGCAAAGCGCAAGCTGTCCGAACAACCGGAGGTTCTTCCGGAAGTTTATCCATTGACGCGTTGGTTTTCGATGAAGTAGAGGTTCCCGAGCCTGGCGCCGGCCAGGTGCTCGTCGCGATCAAAGCCGTTTCGCTCAACTTTCGCGATCTCGCCGTGGTCACCGGCCGCTACCCGCGTAACACCTCACAGCCCACCATCATCGCTTCCGATGGCTGCGGCGAAGTGATCGCGGTGGGCGATGGTGTCACGGACCTCCAAACGGGCGACCGCGTCGCGGGATCGTTCTTTCAGAAGTGGATCGCTGGCCCATTCGCCCGCGAATACGGGGCATCGGCACTGGGCGGCGCGATCGACGGCGTGCTCACGCAGTTTCGCGTTTTCGATCAAGAAGGACTGGTCCGCGTTCCCGAACATTTCAGTTATCAGGAAGGCGCCACGCTCCCCTGCGCCGGCCTCACCGCCTGGAACGCGCTGGTACCCACCATGCACGTGCAAGCCGGCGACACGGTCCTGCTGCTGGGTACCGGTGGCGTATCCATCTTCGGTCTTCAGTTTGCCAAACTGCACGGCGCGCGCGTGATCATCACCTCCAGCAGCGACGAAAAGCTGGCGCGAGCCAAAGCGCTCGGCGCCGACGAGACCATCAACTACAAAACGCATCCCGAGTGGGATAAAGAAGTGCTGCGCCTCACCGCTGGCAAAGGCGCGGACATGGTTCTCGAAGTGGGCGGCGGCGAAACTTTCGTCCGTTCCATGAACTCGGTTCGCGCGTCCGGCCAGATGGCCGTCATCGGCGTCCTCACTGGCGTGGCCGGCAACATCCCCGTCGGCCTGATCGGCATCCAGACTCTCAGCGTCCGAGGTATTTACGTCGGATCTGTGGCGATGTTTGAAGACATGAACCGCGCCATCGCCGCCAATCGACTGCGGCCCGTAATCGATCGCGTCTTCCCCTTCGAGCAGTCCGCCGATGCGCTCCGCTACATGCAAAGCGCACAACATTTCGGCAAGATCGTCATAACGCTATAACGCGAAAATTCAGCCGAATCCTTCGGCGTCTTCCAGCGTCTCATGACCTGAGTGGAGGAACTCATGCCAAAAATGCGCGCCGTCCAGGTCTCACGCCCGGGCGGTCCCTTGGAAATTGTGGAACGCGAGATACCCGAGCCCGGCCCCGGCTTTGTGCGAATCAAAGTCCAGGCTTGCGGCATCTGTCACAGCGATACCGTGACGAAAGACGGTCTTTTCCCCGGCATCCAATATCCGCGTGTTCCCGGGCACGAAGCGATCGGCTTAATCGATGCGGTTGGCCCTAACGTGCCCCGCTGGAAAACCGGACAGCGAGTCGGCGTAGGTTGGAATGGCGGATTCTGCGGCTATTGCGACAACTGCCGCCGTGGCGATTTCTTCGCCTGCCAGACGTCCACGGACGTCACCGGCGTCAGCCGGGATGGCGGCTACGCCGAATACATGCTGGCCCCCATCAGCGCGCTGGCGTTAGTGCCTGACGATCTTTCGTCCGTCGATGCGGCCCCGCTGATGTGCGCCGGAGTCACCACGTTCAACTGTCTTCGCAACAGTGGCGCGCGACCGGGCGATCTTGTGGCAGTGGTCGGCATCGGCGGTCTCGGCCACCTCGCCGTGCAATTCGCCGCGAAGATGGGCTGCAAGACCGTCGCCATCGCGCGTGGCAAGGACGAAGAGGCACTGGCCCGCCAGTTGGGCGCGCGCTATCACATCGACAATAAAACACAAGATCCCGCGGCCGAACTGCAAAAGCTGGGCGGCGCGAAGGTCATCCTCGCCACCGTCACCAGCGCCGACGCGATGAAGGCCGTACTCGGTGGTCTGGGTGTCGGGGGAACGCTGATGATCATCGGCGCGGTTCCCTCGCTCGAGATCAATTCGCTGCAAATGCTGATGCGGAATCAATCCGTCAGCGGCTGGTACTCCGGCACGTCCATCGATTCCCAAGACACACTGAACTTCAGCGTGCTCTCCGGCGTCCGATCGATGAACGAATCGTTCCCGCTCGACCGCGTTACCGAAGCCTACGATCATATGATGAGCGGCAAAGCCCGCTTTCGCGTGGTGCTCAACATCGCCACCTAGTCCCGCGCGCAGGTCAGGGCGCGCTAAAGTAATCCTTGCGCCGCCAGCTTATCCTCGTCGCGCTGGTTGTCCTGGCCTTGCGCCTGCCGTTTCTCAACCAGGCTCTGCAGGGCGACGACGTCCTGTATCTCACCGAGGCCGCTCACGCCCAGATTGAGCCGCTACATCCCAAGCACACCCAGTACGTCTTCATGGGCCGCGACATCGACATGCGCGGCCAATCGCATCCGCCACTCAACGCGTGGTTCCTCGCGCTGCTGCTCGCCGCCGGCCATGGCGTCGCGGAAATCCCGTTTCATGCCGCCTACCTTTTGTTCTCACTGATCGCCGCCTTCAGCGCGCTTGCACTGGCTCGCCGTTTCAGCCCGCACCCGCTGCTCGCGACTCTGCTCTTCTGCGCCACCCCTACCTTTGTCATCAACGGAACATCGCTCGAAGCGGACTTGCCCTTCGTCGCCCTGTGGCTGCTCTCAACGGCGCTCTACGTCTTCGCTGTCGATCGCAAGTCGACCTGGTGGCTCATCGCTTCCGCGGCCGCGATGGCGTTGACGGCGCTCACGGCATATCAATCCATTCTGCTGGTCCCAATTCTCTTCATTTACGGCCGGAAGTGGCGTCTCGCGCAGATCGCCGCCTTCACGCCCGTCGCTGCCCTCAGCGCGTGGAACATTTTCGAGCGCCTCTCCACCGGCGGTTTGCCTGCCGGCATCCTTGCCAATTACATGAGCACCTACGGACTCCAGGTATTGACGCAAAAGATGAGAAGCGCCGTCGCGCTCACCGGTCATTTGGCGTGGCTTGTCTTCCCCGCCCTCTGGATTCCATCTCTCTACGCGCTGCCCTTCGCCATCGGCGCGGCGTTCTACGATCTGAACCCGCTGTTCTGGGGATCTATTGGGGTCGGCGTAGGCATCCTGATTTGGTGCGCTCGCCACTGGCGCGAATTCCTCGCGCAATGGATGCTCATCTTTTTCGCAGGAGCGCTGATCATCTTCTTCGCCGGCTCCGCGCGGTATTTGCTACCGATCGCGCTACCCATCGCGATTCTCGCCACCCAACGCACCCCGCGTTGGCTTCTGCTCGTGAGCCTGGCTTGCGGATTCGTCCTCAGCCTGGCGCTCGCCGCCGTCAATTATCGGCACTGGGACGGCTATCGCCAGTTCGCGCGCCTGCTCCGCGGCGACGCACAATCCAAGCGCCTCTGGATCAACGGCGAATGGGGGCTCCGCTATTACTTCGAATCCGAGGGCGGCCTCCCGCTGCACCAAGGGCAAGCGATCCATCCCGGCGAAATGGTGGTGTCGAGCAAACTCAGCTATCCGATCGCATTCACCAGCGGCGGCGGCGTGCTGGCGCCCGTTGCCGAGCGAACCATCACGTCGTCCATCCCGTTGCGAATCGTCGCGCTGGATGGCCGCTCGGCTTATTCCCCCACCATGCTCGGCCTGCGCCCCTTCGACATTTCGCTCGCGCCCATCGACCAGCTCAGCGCCGAACTGATGATCGAACGCAAGCCCGCACTCACCGATCTGCCGATGAACGCGCCCGCGGCCGAGCAACAAATCGTCAGCGGCGTCTATCAACTGGAAAGCGGCCAATGGCGCTGGATGAGCCAGACTGCGGCGATTCTCTTAAAGCCGCCGGACCAGCCAGAGCCTGTTACCGTCCAGTTCACCATCCCGGCCGCGTCGCCCGCTCGGCAAGTGACCATCGCGCTCAACGGACACACGGTCGCCTCTCAAACTTACTCCGCGCCGGGCACGTATTCCCTCTCCAGCCCACCGATAAAGCCCGAGGGAGACACCGCCAAGGTCACCATCACGGCCGACAATAGCTTTTCCGTTCCAGGCGACAGCCGCCAACTCGGTATTATCTTGACCAATGTTGGATTCCGGTAGCGTCCAATGGTGGGAGACTGAAAATATGAAGCCAATCGACAAGAAAATCAAGGAAGACATAAAGGAAGGAAAGGTCCCCGAACCGATCGAAGACCTGACATCGGAGTGGGCGAAAGAGGATCGCGATCTGGAAAACCGCGAACCCGACTTGGGCGAGCTGGACGAAGATCCGTCGGAGCTATAAACCGCGCTTCACGCAACAATGCCCGCCAGCCGTTGTTTCCAACTCGCGGCGATCTCCTCGAAGATCATCGGCAGCGTCTTGACAATTTTCCAATTGGGATAATGCGCTTGCATTTTCCGCAGGTCGCTGTAGTAGCAGATGTGGTCGCCGATCCGGTTCTCGTCGATGTAGCGCCAGTTCATCCTGCTCCCAGTGACGTCCTCGGCCATGCGGAATGCTTCGAGCACCGAACAGGAATTGGACTTTCCGCCACCGAGATTGTAAACCTCGGCCACGCGCGGCGACTTCCAAAACTCATACATGAAACTCGCCACATCCTCGGAATGCAGGTTGTCGCGGACCTGCTTGGCTTTGTATCCGAAGACCCTATACTCGCGTCCTTCGACATTGCATTTAACCAAATAGCTGAGGAATCCATGTAACTCCACGCCGGCGTGATTGGGGCCGGTGAGGCATCCGCCTCGCAGGCAGCAGGTGGGCATCCCGAAATAGCGGCCGTACTCCTGCACCATGACGTCTGCCGCGACCTTGGATGCGCCGAAAATGGAGTGCTTGCTCTGGTCGATCGAAAAATCTTCCGCGATGCCATGCTCATAGGCTGCGTCCGCATAGTCCCAGCGCGTTTCCAGTTCGGCGAGCTTCAAGGTGTTGGGCCGGTCCCCATAAACCTTATTCGTCGACATGTGAATAAAGGGCGACTCGGGACAGAAACGCCGCGCTGCTTCCAGCAGGTGAAGCGTCCCCAATGCGTTCACCTCGAAATCGAGAAACGGGATCGCCGCGGCGCGATCGTGCGACGGCTGGGCCGCGGTGTGAATGATCAGGTCCGGCTTTAGGTTCTCCATCAGGGCCAGGACCGCTTCTCGATCGCGGATATCGATCGCCGCGTGGCGATAGGCCGGAATCTCGGACTGCAACTGCCCGCGCACCCAGCTTGTGTCGCCCTCCGGTCCGAAGAAAACGGCTCGATGGTTGTCGTCGATTCCGGTGACCGGGAATCCCAGCCGGGCGAACGAGCGCGTCACATCCGAACCGACCAGCCCGCAGGAACCGGTGACAAGAACTCCCCCCATCAGCGCCAAATCTCCATAATTTGTTTTCTCACTAATGGTACTGGAAGACGAGCCTTCAGCCCAGGAACTTGCTGGTTGCACGGCGGCGGGCTTTGTTGACAAGCGTTGTCACATATGACAACACTAGCGATGAGAGGGAATGCAGTAGCGAACGGACAATGCCCGGAAAGACACGGCCCGTTTCATGGATCAGAGCGGCACTGAAGGAATTGGTTGATCTGTCTTGCCGCGCTGACCATCGCCGCCGAGGGCGGCAAGGCCGAAGTTGCAAAGCCCATGCATGGCCTCGGCTCGGGCGTGTTCGAGGTCGCTCTGCTAT
>VFSW01011484.1_pt1 | contig 12444 bp, 12 predicted proteins | sample 5358111 | NCBI WGS metagenome assembly VFSW01 (sample SAMN11554181, study PRJNA540505) | mine drainage metagenome | isolation source: sediment from site ElyBrook_90M | place: USA: Ely Copper Mine, Vershire, VT | collected 2017
GCGCGGGGCGCGGGGCGGCTACCGGCTGGAACGCCCGCTGGGGGCGATCGCGGTGGCCGACGTGATATCGGCGATTGATGGCCCCATTGCCCTGACCGCCTGTGTCGATGGCAGCCTGAGCGCGTGCGAAGTGCAGAATCTGTGCGCGGTGCGCGGACGATGGGATCTGGTGAACGAGGCGATGCGTGATGCGCTCGCCACCATTTCCTTGGCCGACATGCGGGAAGCCTCGATCCCGGTGGCCTTCCGCGTGCCGCCGCCCGCCACCCGTTTCGCCCCGCAGGAGCGCTGAATGCCCGCCATTGCCGAAACCCTCGATACCCTGCGCGACGTTGCGGGATCGGGCTATAAATGGGGCTTCTCGACCGACATCGAGACCGACCTCGCGCCCAAGGGGCTGAGCGAGGACACCATCCGCCTGATCTCGGCGAAGAAAGAGGAACCCGCCTGGCTGCTGGAGTGGCGGCTGCGCGCCTATGCTGCCTGGCTGAAGATGACCGAGCCGGACTGGGCGAAGGTTTCGCATCCGCCGATCGACTACCAGGATATCCACTACTACGCGGCGCCCAAGCGCGGCGGCGGGCCGAAAAGCCTGGACGAGGTCGATCCCGAATTGTTGCGCACCTACGAGAAGCTGGGCATCCCGTTGCGGGAGCGTGCCATTCTCGCCGGCGTCGAGGGGGCCGAGGACGCGCGCCCGCCGCTGGCGGTGGATGCGGTGTTCGACAGCGTTTCGGTCGCGACCACCTTCCGCAAGACACTGGCCGAGGCGGGGGTGATCTTCTGCCCGATCAGCGAGGCGGTGCGCGAACACCCCGACCTGGTGCGCACCTATCTGGGCAGTGTGGTGCCACACGGAGACAATTACTTCGCCGCGCTCAACTCGGCGGTGTTCACCGATGGCAGCTTCGTGTTCATCCCCAAGGGGGTGCGCTGTCCGATGGAACTATCGACCTATTTCCGCATCAATGCGCGCAATTCGGGCCAGTTCGAGCGCACGCTGATCATCGCCGAGGAAGGCAGCCACGTCTCCTACCTGGAAGGCTGCACCGCCCCGCAGCGGGACGAGAACCAGTTGCATGCGGCGGTGGTGGAACTGGTGGCGATGACGGACGCCACCATCAAGTATTCCACGGTGCAGAACTGGTACCCGGGCGACGCCGAAGGCCGTGGTGGCATCTACAACTTCGTCACCAAGCGCGGCGCCTGCCGGGGCGCGCGCAGCAAGATCTCCTGGACCCAGGTGGAGACCGGTTCGGCGATCACCTGGAAATATCCCAGCTGCATCCTGATGGGCGAAGGCAGCGTGGGCGAGTTCTACTCGGTCGCGGTGACCAACAATCGCCAACAGGCGGATACCGGCACCAAGATGATCCATATTGGCCGCGACACGAAAAGCACGATCGTCTCGAAGGGGATTTCCGCCGGCCACTCGGACAACACCTACCGTGGGCTGGTGCGCATTCTTCCCGGCGCGCACGGCGCGCGCAACCATACCCAGTGCGACAGCCTGCTGATCGGCAATGCCTGCGGCGCGCACACCGTGCCTTATATCGAAAGCCGCAATCCAACGGCGACGGTGGAGCATGAAGCCACCACCTCCAAAATCGCCGAGGACCAGTTGTTCTACTGCCGCCAGCGCGGCCTCTCCCAGGAGGAGGCGGTGGGGCTTATCGTCAACGGCTTCTGCCGTGAGGTACTGAAGGAACTGCCGATGGAATTCGCAATCGAGGCGCAGAAATTGCTGGCGCTCAGCCTGGAGGGGTCGGTCGGATGAGCGCGCTGCTCCATATCGAGGATCTGCACGCCAGCGTGGACGGCAAGCCAATCCTGCGTGGCATCACGCTCGACCTGCCGGTGGGCGAAGTGCATGCCATCATGGGGCCGAATGGATCGGGCAAATCGACCCTGTCCTACGTGCTGGCCGGGCGCAGCGGCTATGAGGTGACGGGCGGGAGTGTGCGCCTGGGCGAACACGACCTGCTGGCGATGGAACCCGAGGAGCGGGCGGCCGCGGGGCTGTTCCTTGCCTTCCAATATCCGGTGGAACTGCCGGGCGTGGGCAATGCCAATTTCCTGCGTACCGCGCTGAACGCCCAGCGCCGCGCCCGGGGCGAGGTGGAACTGGACGCCGCAGGCTTCCTGCGCCGTGCCCGCGAGGAGATCCGTCGCCTCGCCATGCCGGAGGACATGCTGAAGCGCAACGTGAACGTGGGTTTCTCGGGCGGCGAGAAGAAACGCAACGAAGTGCTGCAGATGGCATTGCTGCGGCCCAGTATCGCGATCCTGGACGAGACCGATAGCGGGCTTGATATCGACGCCCTGAAGATCGTTGCCAGCGGCGTGAACGCGCAGCGGCGCCCCGATTTCTCGGCACTTGTTATCACCCACTACCAGCGGCTTCGGGACTACCTCCCGCCCGATCGTGTGCACATCCTGGCCGGCGGGCGCATCGCGCGCGCGGGCGGGCCGGAACTCGCCCATGAGTTGGAAGCCGGCGGCTATGCCGCCGTGGTGCCCGAGGCCGCATGAGCGCCCCGCTCTCCATTGCGGCGTTCCTTGCGCGCAAGCGTGACGACAGCGCCGCCGAGGCTTTTGCATGCGCAGGGCTGCCCGGGCCGCGGGAGGAGGCGTGGCGCTACACGCGCCTCGCGCCGCTTGCCGACATCACCTTCGCCGAACCGGGCAAAGGTGCCACTGTGACTGACCTGCTGCCGGAGTTCGCAGCGCCGCGCCTGGTATTTGTCGCCGGACGATTCGCGCCCGAGCTTTCAGCCACGCCGGGCGGCGCGCTCGCCATCAACACCGGCGCGCCGGCACCGCTTGGCGCACCGCTGGCCGAATTGGCGGCGGTGGATCGCCTTGCCACGCTCAATGCCATGCTGGCCGTGGACGGGGCGGCGATCGAGGTTGACGCGGGGCATGATGGCGGAGTGCTGATGCTGGCGAGCCTCGCCGATGTGGCCGCTCCCTCCTCGTTCCATCCGCGCCATGCGATCACGCTCGGCGCCGGCGCACGGCTGGTGCTGGTAGAGGTGGCGCGCGGCCGTGGCGCCTATCTCGCCAATTCGTTCATGTCCGTGACGGTCGGGGAAGGCGCCACGCTGCTGCACGTGCGGCTCCACGAAGACAGCGCGGAGAGCTTTACGCTCGGCAGCGTCCACGCAACCGTTGCCGCCGGCGGTACCTACGATTCCTTCCTGCTCGCGGCTGGCGGGCGCCTGGCGCGCAGCGAGATGCATGTCCGCCTCGCCGGGCCGGGCGCGACGGCGCATCTCAACGCCGCGCAGATGGCGGGCGGCAGCCGCCATACTGATTTCACCACCCGGGTTGTCCATGACGCGCCGGCAACCATCAGCCGGCAGACGGTGCGCAACGTGCTTACCGGGCGGGCACGCGGGGTGTTCCAGGGCCGTATCGAGGTGAGCCGCGTGGCCCAGCGCACCGACGGCTACCAGATGAACCAGACGCTGCTGCTTTCGCCGACCGCTGAAATCGATTGTAAACCGCAGCTGGAAATCTACGCCGACGACGTGAAATGCAGCCACGGCGCCACGATCGGTGCTCTCGACCCCGAACAGATGTTCTACCTGCGCAGCCGCGGCATCGCCGAGCGCGAAGCGCGCAACATGCTCGTGCGTGCCTTCCTTGGCGGTGCGGTCGAGGGTGTGGTGCACGAGGCTGCGCGCGCGCTGGTCGCTGGACGTATCGATGCCTGGTGGGAGGGGGAAGGAGCATGAACGACGCCCTGGCCCGGTTCGATGTGGCGCGCATTCGCGCCGACTTCCCGATCCTGGAGCAAAAAGTTCACGGCCGCCCGCTGGTGTTTCTCGATTCCGCAGCCTCGGCGCAGAAGCCGCGCCAGGTGATGGAGGCGATGCGTACGGCGATGGAGACGCAATACGCCAACGTCCATCGCGGCCTGCACTGGATGAGCGAGCGTACGACCGACGCCTTCGAGGCGGCACGCGAGGCAACCGCGCGGCTGATGAACGCGCCCGATCCGCACGAGATCGTTTTCACGCGCAACTCCACCGAAGCGATGAATCTCGTGGCCCATAGCTACGGGCGCGGCGTGCTGCGCCCGGGCCAGGCCGTCATCGTCTCGCAGATGGAACACCATTCCAATCTGGTGCCGTGGCAGATGCTGCGCGATGCCCACGGCATCGAGCTGCGCATCGCACCGATCACCGAGGCCGGCGAGATCGACCTGGAGGCGCTGGAGGCGCTGCTGGACGATGGACGCGTCGGTCTTGTTTCGATTACGCATATGTCCAACGTGCTTGGCACCTACACGCCCGCCGCACGCATTGCGGCCATGGCGCATGCTCATGGCGCGCGGGTGATGTTCGACGGCTCGCAGGCGATCGTCCATCGGCGGGTCGATGTGCAGGCGATCGACGCCGATTTCTATGCGTGGACCGGACACAAATTGTACGGGCCGACAGGGATTGGCGTGCTGTGGGCGCGGCGGGAGTTGCTGGAGGCGATGCCGCCCTTCCTTGGTGGCGGCGAGATGATTTCGTCTGTTACCTACGAGCACAGCACCTGGGCCGACATCCCCCACAAATTCGAGGCCGGTACGCCAGCCATCCTGGAAGGGATCGGACTGCACGCAGCGATCGAGTATGTCGAGGCGATAGGGTACGAGGCGATCGCAGCCCATGAGGCGGCGCTGACCGAGCACGCGCTGGCGCGACTGGCCGCGGTAGAGGGCGTGCGGGTGATCGGGGCGGCACAGGATCGCGGCGGTGTGGTTTCCTTCATCCTCGATCGCGCCCATGCGCATGATGTTGCAACCTTGCTCGATCGTGCGGGCATCGCGGTACGTGCCGGCAACCACTGCGCCGCACCGCTGATGCATCGTCTTGGTCTCGAAGGGACTGCGCGTGCCAGTTTCGGGATTTATACCACTACGGCCGAGATCGACGTGCTGGCGGAAACTCTTGTGCGCATCCATGGATTTTTTGCATGACAGATTCTCTGTTTGCCGAGGTTCGCCGCCTCTACAACACGCAGATCCTTGAGCGTGTACGCAACCCCCGCCATGCCGGGCGGCTCGACCCGGCCGATACGACCGCCCGCGCCGACAATCCGATGTGCGGCGACCGGGTGGATGTGTGGTTGCGCCTGCGCGATGGCGCGATCGCCGCGGCCGGGTTCGAGGCGCGCGGCTGCGAGATCAGCAAGGCCTCGGCCGACCTGATGGCCGAGACGGTGACCGGCGCCACGCCCGAGCATGCGTGCGATCTTGCCGAGGCGTTCGAGGGCATGGCGCGCACCGGCATCTGCCCGGAATGTGCGCCCGAACTCGCCGCCCTGGCACCGCTTGCCACCGTGCACGAATTCCCATCGCGCATCACCTGCGCAACCTTGCCGTGGCGCGCGCTGACCGCCGCGCTCGATCATCTGGCGGAGGCCGCACCATGACGGACGACAACGCCTCCACCCTGCCCGCCGGTCGGTCCGAGCCCGCCGCGCCCGGCACCTGGTCCCCTCAGGGCGAGAGCATGCCGCGGCCGAGCGAGGATGACCTGGTCGCCGCCTGCGCGACCGTCTACGACCCGGAAATCCCGGTCAATATCTACGAACTCGGACTGATCTACGCGATCGAGATGGATAGCGAGCAGCGTGTGCACATCGAGATGACCCTCACCGCACCAGGCTGCCCAAGCGCGCAGGAATTGCCGATCCAGGTGCGCGAGGCGGTGGCGGCCGTTCCCGGCGTGGTGGATTGCGACGTCGATGTGGTGTGGGATCCGCCCTGGGACCCCTCGCGCATGAGCGAGGATGCCCGCCTGTCCCTGAACATGTTTTGACGGAGAGACGATCATGTCCACCACCGTCCCTGCCACCGCCACCCGCCGTGCGCTGCCGCCGCTGATGTCGCTCACCGATGCCGCCGCCGAACGGCTCGCCCGGCTATATGCCAGTGGCGAAACCGGGCGGATGCTGCGCATCGCGGTCGGCACCAAGGGGTGCTCGGGCCTCACCTACGAGATGACCTGGGTGGATGCCCCCGCGCCGACCGACGAGGTGGTAACCGGCAAGGGTGTGACCGTGCTGGTGGACCGCAAGGCGAGTCTGTTCCTGATCGGCACCGTCATGGACTACGAGACAACCGCGTTGTCGGCCGGATTTTCCTTCATTAATCCCAACGAGAAGGGCCGTTGCGGCTGCGGCGAAAGCTTCCACGTCTGAACGCAAAAGCGTGCGGAGCGCGTTTGATTCAACGTCAACCGGTCATGCGCTACCGGGTCGAGCGGAAAAGCACCCAGGCCCGGCGCAGGCGCATGATGCCAGGGCGCACATAGCCGCGCCGGCACAGCGAGATGCCCTCGGCGGCCATGCGGGCGGCCGGGGGCCGTGGGCGGGAGGCGATGCGCCGCTCGGCGGCGACCTCGCCGGCAAGCTGGTGGCAATAGGCGATCGAGTCCGTGATCACATGCGGCGGACCTGAGGCGAGCACGATGCCCCCCCCCGGTCCGGGGCGGAAACCGTGCCATTGCGGGGGGTGGCCCCGGGCCAGCGCGGGCGATGCCGACAGCATCGCCGCCAGCAGAAATCCGGTCACGGCGTGCGGCACGAACATGCCCTTACCTAGCGCACCCGGCGTGTCGGCAGGCTTTGATGCGCATGAGAATCCGGTCATTTGGGTCCGTCGGTCGGCAGCGGCAGGCGGATCACCGCGCGCAGCCCGGGCTCATTGTCTTCCAGCGCCAGAGTGCCGCCGTGAAGCTGCGCCACCGCCTGGACCAGGGCCAGCCCCAGCCCCGAGCCGGGCGTGCTGCGCGCGGCCTCGGCGCGATAGAAGCGCTCGGTCGCGTGCCCGCGCGCGGCCGGCGGGATGCCGGGTCCGCGATCGGCGACGGCCAGCACCAGGGCGCTGCCGATGACGTTTGCCGATAGCCGGACCGCGGCGCCGGCGGGCGAGAATTTCAGCGCGTTGTCGAGCAGATTGGCGGCGGCCTGCTGCAGCATGTCGCGGTCGCCGAACACCGTGATGTCCGGGGCGACATCGAGTTCCAGCGTCTGGCCGTGCTCCTCGGCCACCGCCTCGTACAATTCGCCGAGGTCGCGCAGCACCGGCGCGAGATCGAACCGCGCGAATGCGGAACGGCGGGACCCCGCCTCGATCTCGGCGATCCGCAGCAACGCCTCGAACACCCCGACCACACCGTCCAGATCGGCCTGGGCACGCTCGATCGCGGCACGAAGATCGGCCTCTCCGCGGGCATGGAGCGAGGCGTCCTCCAGGCGCATGCGCGCGCGCGTGATGGGGGTGCGCAGATCATGCGCGATGGCGTTGGAAACCTGGCGCACCCCGTCCATCAACCGGCCAATCCGGCCCAGCATGTCGTTGATGGTCTCGGCCAGCAGGTCGAACTCGTCGCCCACCCCGCTCACCGGCACCCGGCGGGAGAAATCCCCTCCCCCGATCGCCACCGCGGTCGCCGAGATGTCGGCCAGCGAGGCGCGGAACAGCCCGCGCACCGCCCATGCGCCGAGGCTGCCGAGCGCCACCGCGATGGCCGCCGCGCCCAGCATGCCGCTGGTCAGCAGATGACCCAACTGCATCCGTGCGGCGATATCGCGCCCGATCAGCAGGTGGAACCCGCCAGCGAGCTTGAAGCTATGCACCCGCGCGGTCGCCCGCGTGCCGTTGCGGTCGATGGTGATGTTCGACCAGGCAACATCCATCGTGATTTCGGCCGGCCAGCGGTCGAGATTGCCGGCGACATAGTGGAAGGTGGGGTCAACCACGAGATAGAGCGCATCGTCGTTCACGTTCGCCGCCAGGCGCCGGTCGATGGTGGCGATCAGCACCGGCACGCCCCCCTGGGCATAACTTTCGGAGAGGCCCTGCGCGTCGGCGTTGATCGCGGCGTCGGTCTGGCGCGTCAGCAGCCCGGCGGTGGACCACCACAGGAAGGCGGCGATGGCGATCGCACTGATGCCGAACAGCGCGGCGTAGATCAGGCCGAACCGCACCCCCGCCGAGCGCAGCAACTTCTCCGGCGCGACATTCAGCCGCCAGCGTCCACGCCCCAGCGACGGCTTGGGCAGCACCGCCAGCAGGCGGTTGCCGCCACTCATGCAGCCAGCCCCTCCACAATCACCGGCAGGGAGGGAATGCGCGAGGCCGGGCCGATCGCGGCGAGCGTCGGCGGGCCGCGGAAAATGCGCCGGGCAACGCGCAGCACATCCGCCTCGGTGACAGCGACGATCTTTGCCACCACCTCGGCCGGCTGCAGCGGCCGCCCATGCACCTGGATCTGGCGCGCGAGTTGTTCGCATCGCCCTCCCGGGCTTTCCAGCGACATCAGCACGCCCGCCTTCACCTGGGCGCGGGCGCGCGCCAGTTCCTGTGGCAGGATGCCCCGCTGCACCGCCTGGATCTGCTCCAGCACCACCGGCACCAGTTCCGCCGCCTCGTCCTCGCCGGTGCCGGCATAGATGCCGAACACCCCGCCATCGAGATAGGGCGCGGCGAAGGAGTAGATGGAATAGACCAGCCCGCGCTTTTCCCGTACCTCCTGGAACAGGCGCGAGGACATCCCCCCGCCGAGCAGCGTGGACAGCAGCAGGCAGGGGAAATAATCGGGGTCGGCATAAGCGCAGGCGGGAAAGCCCAGCACCAAATGCACCTGGTCCAGTTCGCGCGCCTCGCGCAGTTCGCCGCCCTGGTAGCGGCCAGGGACCGCCACCGGTGCCGGCCCGGTCGGCAGATCGGCGAAATGCCGCTCCACCAGCGCCACCACCGCCGCATGCTCCAGATTGCCCGCCGCCGCCACCACCGTATTCGCCGCGCCGTAATGGCCGCGCATATAGGCGGTGAGGGCGTCGCGCGGCATGGCGCGGATCAGCGCCTCGGTGCCGAGCGTCGGGCGACCCATCGGCTGGTCGGGGAAGGCGCGAGCCTGGAACAGGTCGAAGATGATGTCGTCCGGCGTGTCGTTGGCCTGGCCGATCTCCTGCAGGATCACGCCACGCTCGCGCTCCAGCTCGGCGGCGTCGAAGGCGGAGTGGCACAGGATATCGCCCAGGATGTCCGCGCCCAGCGCGAGATCCTCCTTCAGCAGCTTCACGTAGTAGCCGGTCTGTTCGCGCGCGGTGTAAGCATTGAGGTGGCCGCCCACCGCGTCCACCTCCTCGGCGATGGCGGTGGCGCTGCGCCGCTCGGTGCCCTTGAAGGCCATGTGCTCGAGGAAATGGGAAACCCCGTTCTCGGCCGCCGTCTCGTGGCGGGTGCCGGCCCCGACATAGGCGCCGAGGGAGACGGTCTCCACCCGATCCATGCGCTCGGTCACCACGATCAGCCCGGAGGCCAGGCGGGTAACCTGGACACCCCTCGGGAGGGCGGATGGTACGAGCGTGGTGGCATCGGTCATGCGGTCATCCTGACAGGAAGAGGTCTAGATTGCGTTTCGGCCCGGCATGGCCTGGCGCAGGGCCGCGCCGATTTCGGCCTCGACGGCGCCCAGCTCGGCCGGAACCCGGACAAAATGCTCAGGACGTTCATATAGGTCGGCCAGGTGCGGTGGCAGAGGGGGGCGGATGCCGATGGCCGCCTCGATGGCGTCGGGGAATTTGGCCGGGTGGGCGGTGGCCATCGCCACCATCGGCACGGCGGCGGGCAGGTCCGGCCGCTGCGCGCGGGCCGCGGCGATGCCGATCGCACTATGCGGATCGGCGAGATAGCCGCTCTCGCGGTGCAACCGGGCGATCTCGGCCAGCGTGCCGGCATCATCGAGGCGGAAGCCGCGGAACACGCCGCCGACCGCCTGCCAGCCCGCCTCCGGCACCGCCATCCGTCCGGTGGCGCGGAACCCGGCCATGGCGGTTGCGGTCGCCGCGCCGTCCCGGCCCAGCGCCTCGAACAGCAGGCGTTCGAAATTGGAACTCACCTGGATGTCCATGCTGGGCGAGAGCGAGGGCTCCACGCCACGCACGGACATATCGCCATCGGCGAGGAAGCGGGCAAGGATGTCGTTACGGTTGGTCCCCACCGCGAGGCGGCGGATCGGCAGGCCCATCCGCCGCGCGATCCAGGCCGCCAGGACATTGCCGAAATTGCCGGTCGGCACGGCGAACGCCACCTCCCGGTCGGGTGCGCCAAGGGCCAGCGCGGCGGCGGCGTAATAGGGTACCTGGGCGGCGATGCGGGCGACATTGATGGAGTTGACCGCCGAAAGCCGCATCTGCCGCCGGAAGGGCGCATCGGCGAACGCCGCCTTCACCAGGTCCTGGCAATCGTCGAAGGTGCCGGCGACAGCGAGGTTGCGCACGTTCGGCGCGTCCACCGTGGTCATCTGCCGGCGCTGCACCTCGCTGGTACGGCCCTCGGGGTGCAGAATGACGATGGTGATGCGCTCCCGCCCCGCGCAGGCTTCAATCGCCGCCGAGCCGGTATCGCCGGAGGTCGCGCCGACGATGGTCACATGGGTGTCGCGCCTGGCCAGCACATGGGCAAACAGCCGCCCCACCAGTTGCAGCGCGAGATCCTTGAAGGCCAGGGTGGGGCCGTGGAACAATTCCTGCACCCATAGATCGTGGTCGAGTTGGGCCAGCGGCACCACGGCGGGGTGGCCGAACCCGCCATACGCATCGTGGCAGGCGGCCTCCAGCACCGGCGCGGGGATGGCAGGGCCGGCGAACAGGCCGATCAGCCGGGCCGCAAGCTCGGCATAAGGCAGGCCCCGCAATGCCCGCCACTCATCGCGCGACAGCGTGGGCCAGGCTTGCGGCACATACAGCCCGCCATCCTCGGCGAGCCCCGCCAACAACACCTCGGCGAAATCCTTCGGCGCCGCCCCGCCGCGGGTGGATACGTAGCGCAAGGCCGCCTCCGGTTCAGTCCAGGTACCGAGCGGTCAGATGCGCCTCGAAATCGGCCGGGTCCAGGGGCTTTCCGGTGGCCTGGCGAAGCAGGTCGTTGAAGCCGTGGCGGTTGCCGAGCGCGTGGACATGGCCGCGCAGCCAGCCGAGCAGGGCTGCGAACTCGCCCCTGGCGAGGTCCTGGTCGAGCGCCGGCATCTCCCGCCGGGCGGCGGCCATCAACTGGGCGGCGGCCATGGCGCCGAGCGAGTAGAAGGGGAAATACCCCACCAGCCCGTCGTACCAGTGGATGTCCTGCAGGCAGCCCTGGGCGTCGTCCGGCGGCGTGATGCCGAGCAGATCCCGCATGCCCTCGTTCCACGCGCCGGGCAGATCGGCGACGGCGAGATCGCCGCTCACCAGCGCCTGCTCCAGGCGAAAGCGGAGGATCACATGGGCCGGATAGGTCATCTCGTCGGCATCGACGCGGATGAAGCTGCGGGCGACATGGCGCAGCAAGGCGCCGAGATTGGCCGCCTGCCAGACCTCCGCCCCGGCGGGACCGGCGCCGAAGCTTTCCCGCAACTCGCCGCCGAGCCAGCCGAGAAAGGCGTCCGACCGGCAGGCCTGCATCTCGATGATCAGGGACTGGCTTTCATGGGCGGCCATCCCTGCCGCCTCGCCGACCGGCTGGCGGGCATAGGCGTCGGGCAGCCCGCGCTCATACAGCGCGTGCCCGGTCTCATGCAGCAGGCTGAACACCGCACCGAGCGGGTTGCCCGGATCGTAGCGGGTGGTGATGCGGACATCACTCGGCGAGCCGCCGCAGAACGGGTGGGCGGAGCGGTCGAGCCGGGAATGGGCCGGTTCCAGCCCCAGCCGCGCGGCGAGGCGGCGGCACAGCGCCTCCTGCGTCGCCTCGGCGAAATCGCCCCGCGGGCGGCGCGGTGCGGGCCGGCGCGCCTGGCGTTCCTCGACCGCCGGCAGCGCGGTCTTGAGGAAGGCGGCGGTGCGGGCGAAAATCGGCGCCACATCGGCCGCCCCGATGCCGCGCTGGTTGGCATCCATCAATGCATCATAGGGGCTGAGGCCGAGCGCCTCGCCCAGCGCGGCGGCGCTTTCCCGCACCAGGCGGAACACCGCCTGCAGGTGTGGGCGGACCAGCGCGAAATCGGCGCCCGCCCGCGCCTCCCGCCAGACCGTCTCGCAGGCGGCGTTGGTCCGCGCCTGGGCTTCGACCAGATCGCCGGGCAGAGCGGTGGCGCGGCGCCAGCCATGGCGCATCAGGCGCAGGTTTTCCGCCTGCCAGGGATCGAGCGTGGCGGCGCTGGCCTCCGCCGCGGCGAGATCCTCGGCCAAGGCCGGCGCTACCAATTCGGCATGGGCCACGCCGGCCAGGACGGCCAACTGGTCACCGCGCGCCGCCGCGGCACCTGGCGGCATCATGGCCGCGGCATCCCAGCCGAGGATGCCGGCGGCCTCGTTCAGGGTGGCGATGCGCCTGAAGCGCGCCGCCAGGCGGTTATACGGGCTTGCGGCCTCGGGGTGGGTCACGATGCAGAACGCTCCGGGCATGAAGGGTGAAGATCACCAGCAGCGTGCCCGCGAAACCGAACCAGGTGAGGG
>VFSW01011485.1_pt1 | contig 12444 bp, 9 predicted proteins | sample 5358111 | NCBI WGS metagenome assembly VFSW01 (sample SAMN11554181, study PRJNA540505) | mine drainage metagenome | isolation source: sediment from site ElyBrook_90M | place: USA: Ely Copper Mine, Vershire, VT | collected 2017
TGCTAATACGCTCTTCAATCTCCTTCAATCGATCGTCGATGATTTGCTGAATGTCCGGCCTAGGGATTAAATTCCAAGGAGTAATGATAGAATTGGTTTGTTGGGAAATATTATCGCCTTGATTTATCCGTCCCCTTATCGCTTCTTCTTCGTAGATCGTTACGCCATTCGGGTCGGCGATCGGGTGGCGGATGGGTTTACCCGTTATAGGGCAAACATAGGTGCCAAAAATGGCATCCGCATACAATCGAGTAGGAATGTTATGTAATGTTCTTAAACATCCCACGGCATTGTGATGTTTGCGCCAGTACAAAAAGCTATTAATCAACTTGTACATTTGATCAACACATCCACTGCCACCCCGACTGGTAGCCACAACTCGAATAGCCGCACTATTATATGCTGCATCATCTGCTTCTGAAATGATTCTTCGACATTCTTCAGGATTAATAGGCTCATAACCGACCAATACCCATGTGGCGTATTCATCACCAGGCTCTCCATGATCTTCCCAAATGGGACGCTGAGCATTTGGATCCTGGGTTACTAAGTCCAGTTCTATTTGAGCAGCTTCACGGTCGCATTCAGCCAGCAATCTCAAACTATCAACTGCAGGAGCGACAATCCCTTGTTCAAAGAATCTGAGCCGTCCTCTTAAACTTCCATCACAATTTTTCTCATGGGCAGCTATGACTTGCGTCGTATTTTTGAATAAGCGCGTTGGCACTTCTATAAATGATACAAAATCACTTTTGTACCCTGTTAAATCCAGGGAGACTTTCACTAAGGATATACCAGTGCAAGCTAAGCTGGATCCATAATAAACTGGAACTGCTGCGCCGTGTTTATGCCGCTCACGATAGGAGTCATAGCTATCCTTCACATCACAAGCCAGCGTCATTAATTTTGTAAATATTGAAAGCGTACTCATATTAAACCTCTATTTGTTCAACCCGGCAACCGTTGCTAGGTAGATGGCGCCCATTCTATTCCACCTAACGCAAATTCTAAAAATTAATGTTCCTAAAGGCTAGGATTAGATATTCTTAGCCTCGAATATGTTAGATTTTCTCTATCTGAAATACTTCTGCGATGCTGTCAAGCTCGGAGGAATCACTGCAGCAGCCAAGGCGAATTTTGTAACACCATCAGCGGTAAGCCAAGGCATATCGAAACTCGAAGATATACTCGGCTATCCTCTTCTCGCTCGACATCCTAATCGCTTCCGATTAACACCCGCGGGCGAGCGCGCATTTAACCAGATGTGTCAGCTCGTTAGACAAGCACAAGAGCTTCAAGAAAATCTCGCTCCAATGGGTGATACCATCATTGGAGATTTAGATTTTGCCTGTACTTTTAGTTTTGCCCTGTCCCTACTCCCCCATTATCTTAAGCGGTTTCGCGCACAGTATCCTCAAACCAAAATCAATGCCAGATTATCGGGCAACTATGATGAAATTCAGCAGATGCTCACCCTAGGCACAATCGATTTTGCTATCCTCAAAAAGCCTGACAAGTTTTCTGGTTTTGATGAAAAATTTCTCTTTCAAAGCGAATTTGGCCTTTACTGTAGTCCTCAAATGAACAAACAAAATGCAGGGTTCATTTTAGCCGAACCTGAGGAAACAGAATCATTCAAAAGAGCCTATTATCGGAAATATAAAAAAGAACCTAACATTATTCTAGAAGCACGTAGTTGGATCGTTGCTGCAAAATTGGCGGAAGAAGGGCTGGGAATTGGTTACTTTCCTGACTACATCACTTTTGGTCGCAAAAAAACACTGCAACGTTGTGAGAAAGGATTGAAACTACCTAGCTTTCAAATGAGTGCCCTCTATCTCAAAGGCATGCGTCTACGCAAAGCCAGCGAAATTTTTCTTTCGTTCTTCGAACCTCAGTTTGTTATGAAAAAGCAATGAGCGATCAAACCACTATTGATTATTACAATAAAAATATAGAGTCTTACATTAAGAGGACTTTTTCTGCAGATATGACAGAGCATCAGGAACGCTTTTTAAAATATCTCCACCCCAAAGCTAAAATTCTCGATGCCGGATGTGGGCCCGGCCGCGATTTGCTCGCCTTTAATAAAAAAGGCTACCCTGTCCTTGGATTCGATGCAGCAGAAGAAATGGTCAGGTATGTCCAGGAGGAACTAAAGCTCCCAGCGATCAAAGGATCATTTCAAGAGATGGAGTTTTCGGATGAATTTGATGGCATTTGGGCTTCAGCTTCTCTGGTGCATGTTCCGCTCGACTCCTTTTCTAACGTTTTAAAGCGGCTTTGGAAGGCTCTCAAGAAAAACGGCATTCTTTCATGCTCTTTTAAGGAAGGAAAAGGGATCGTGAGGGAACAAGATAGAACCTTTACTTATATGAACATGGACACCCTTACTCCTTATCTCGAAGACTTTATCATCCTGGATCAAAGGACACATTTGTCTCGAGATGGGATCAATTCCACGCCATACCGTTGGTTAAATATAATTGCGAAAAAGAAAAATTGATTCTAAAATATACTTATTAAAAGAATTCCTCTCTCATTAAGGGGGTGTGTTGCATAACTTTTTGTCTATGAGGTTCGATGTAAAAAAGCTCAGATTTAAGTCATTTATCGTTTGAAGCAAATAGCCAAAGCGCTGCTTAAAGGTGAGTTACTTTTTGCGCGAAGATCATAGCAAAAAGTTATGGATACACCCTCATTAAGGGATAGGCTTACACGCAAGTCCGAGGTAGTGATGGATAAACTGGTACGGGACCATATTCCGGAACTAGCACAACTAGAGTCCAACCCAATTACTTTTCACCAGGCAGATCCTGACGAGTATCGATTTTTCTTAGAGAAAAAGCTTCTGGAAGAAGTCCATGAGTTCTTAGAAAACCCTAGCCTCGAAGAGATGGCGGATATAGTTGAAGTTTTGGAAACCTTTTGCAAAGAGATGCAAACGTCATTAGCGCAAATGGACATAGTTCGACAGCAAAAGGCTAAAGAAAAAGGCCGTTTCAGTAAAAAGTGGATTATGAAAAAAGAGCTTCGTTCTTAGTCATGGATGATACATCGCCTGAGATCAAAGAAAAAGTCTACGAGCTAATCCGAGCCAAAACGCCGGAAGACCGATTCAAAATGGGCTGGTCGATGTATCTCACATCGAGCACCATCTGATAAACCCTTTTGCTAAAAAAATGTTTATTATTCTATAGCATGGAGTGTGAAGTTAAAATACTTTGGCCTCCTACTCCTAAGCTCTGGCTGCATGCCCGACAAGGCTGTCGTCGATCCGGATAGCTACGCACCTGCCACGCAGCATGCGGTCTGGAAAAAGCCGAGCAAGAGCGAAGAAGTCGCGCCTGTCATCAACGAGGATATCCCCCTCTCGCTCGCTGAAATAGTCGACGTTGCTCTGCGCCTAAACCCCAATACGAAACTCACCTGGGCCCAAGCACGCTTTGCCGCGGCGCAATATGGAATATCCCAGGCGCCGGATTTTCCCAACATCGGCAGTACTTACACGTATGAGCGGAGCCGATCATTCAGCGCCCCAAGTTCGACATCATCGACTTCAGCAACAGGAGCGACTGCTAATTCAACGACAAGCGGTTCGCCCACGCCTTCACCAACAAAAGTATATCAAAGCCAATGGGGACCACAGCTCCAACTGTCCTATACATTGCTCGACTTTGGACAGACCCGCAACTCGATCGAATCTGCCAAGCAGGCCCTGTATGAGGCTGACTTTACCCATAACCGCGAAATCCAAACGGTGATTCAGACCGTCAGTGATGACTACTACAATCTATTATTTCAAAAGGAACAGTTAAACGCCCTTCTGGCTGATCTCGATACCGCCCAAACATCCTTTGATGCGGCGCAGCTGGGGCTCGATGCCGGCGTGAAGGATTTGTCTGACCTCTTGCAAGCCAAAACACAGCTCCTGCAAATCCAAATCCAGATCACCTCGCAGCGGCAAAATATCGTCGTTGCCCAGGCACAGCTGCTCACCGATATGGGCCTCTCCTCGCACCAAGTGATCCAAGTGGAAGAGATCCCGGCGATCCCCTCGCTTGATAAGATGACCGATAGCGCGGATTCCCTCTTGGCCATTGCGATGGAAAAACGGCAAGACTTACTTGCGGCTGATGCGGCAGTCAAATCGCAAGAAGCCAATGTCAATTTAGCTCGCAGCCAGTTTTACCCCACCCTCGGCTACAACCTCAACTTTGGCCAGACCAGCTTTAGTAAGCTCGGCAGCGATCACTACGATTGGCAAAGCACATTCACCGTCAGCTTTCCGATATTTTCGGGATTCTCGATGATGAACAATTTGAAGGCTGCCAAAGCTAAACACTCCCAAGCCGAAGCCCAATTTCGGCAAACGCAGTTAACCGTTATTCAAGACATCACAACGTCGCACAGCAGCGTCCGGACGACTTTCGACAATTTGAAAGTCATCGATGAACTCCTGGCTGTCTCTCGCCAAGAATACGATGTTGCCCTCGCTCGCTACAAGGCGGGCGTCGGAACGATCCTCGAGCTGATGTCGGCGCAGAGCAATCTCGCCGATGCCAGATCACGTCAAGTTCAAGGCATACGCGATTGGCTAACAGCACTTGTCGAGCTAAGCTTTGCCGCTGGCACGCTTGAGCCTCCCTACATGAAGGAAGCTCAATGAAAAAACTCTTTATTCTCCTCATTCTAGCTAGCTGCTCTAAAGCCCCTCCTCCTCCGCCTTCTCCGCCCGTCGTCACAGTCGTCTGTGCAGAAATGCGCGATATGCCCATCTACCGCGAATATGTCGGTCATGTCGAGGCCAACCAAAGCGTCGAGATCAAAGCCCAAGTGACAGGCCTCATTACGGGTCAGTATTTTCAAGATGGCGCCGAGGTCAAAGCGGGTGATCTCCTCGTCACCATCGACGATCGTCCTTTCCAAGCAGCGCTCCTGCGCGCCGAAGGCGTGCTTGCGCAGTCGATGGCGAATCTGCGCCAAGCTAAAGAAGTCGCTGAGCGTAATGCGATCTTAGTGCAGCAGCAGTACATTTCTCAGCTGGACTATGATCAATTTGTGACCAACGTCTACGCTGGAGAAGCGTCCGTCACTGAAGCCAGAGCTGATGTCGATACCGCCAAAATCAACTTAGGATACTGCACGATCAGATCCCCGATCACCGGAGCTACCACCCAACTTTTGATCTATGTCGGCAACTATGTTCCTGTCGGCGGTTCTCCCCTCCTAACCATTAACCAAATCCAACCCATCCGTGTCAATTTTTTCATCCCCGAACAAGATCTTCCAAGGTTGATGATGGTGCACGAGCAGTCGCCCGTTAAAATCCTCGCCTATGTGCAAGATGCGATGCCAGCTGAGGGGCAGCTCTACTTGATCAACAATCAAGTCGACGAAAACACAGGAACGATTCTTATCGAAGGGCTCTTTCCAAATAATGACCGTGGCTTGTGGCCTGGCCAATACGTCAACGTGCGCACCATTTTAGAGACACGGAAAAATGCGACAGTGATCCCCTCTCAAGCCATCTCGATGGGACAAGAGGGACCCTATGTTTATGTCATGCGCAGCGATCATTATGTCGAGCTGCGCCAAGTTACGATTGCCCAGCGCGAAGGAGATGTTACCATCATTGAAAAAGGGGTAAACCCCGGCGAGACTGTCGTCTTAGAGGGCCAGATCAACCTCAACCCTGGCGTTCAGGTCGCAGTTAAGCAGTAACTTCATTGATCAAAGCCTTTCCATCCTGAAAAGCTTTAATATTTTCAAGAGTGGTACGAGCGATGTTCTGCATCGCCTCTTTCGTAAAAAAGGCTTGGTGGGAAGTGATGAGAACATTGGGAAACGTCAGCAGGCGCGCTAAGACATCATCAGGAATAAATGTCGCAGAAAGATCTTCATAAAAATACTTATTTTCTTCTTCGTAGACATCTAAGCCCGCTGCACCGATTTTCTTGGACTTCAGTGCATCGAGGAGCGCAGCTGAATCGATCAGCCCACCCCGACCTGTATTGATAAGCATGACTCCGTCCTTCATCCGCGCAATGGAGTCCTTATTGATCATATGCAAATTATCCGGCGTCAGCGGACAATGCAGAGAGATAACGTCGCTTTCTTTGTAGAGAGTGGGAAGATCCGCGAATGTAGCTCCAGTTTTTTCAACAAGCTTCTTATCGACATCATACCCAAGAACTTTCATCCCAAAGCCCTTCAATATGCCCCCGCTCACTGCCCCAATCTGTCCGCCGCCGATCACACCGGCTGTCTTACCGGGCATGTCGCAGCCCCTGAGACCTACGATGCTAAAATTATTTTCGCGGATTCTCCCGTAAGCCCTATGCAGCTTGCGATTTAAACATAGCATCATCCCCACGGCATGTTCAGCCACGGCATAAGGAGAATAGCTCGGAACTCGAACGACTTTAATTTTGCCCTTCGCTGCTTTCAGATCGACGTGGTTATAGCCCGCCGACCTCAGCGCGATAAGGCTAACCCCACCACGTGCAAGCTTTTCGATGACGTCGGATGTAACCTTGTCATTCACAAACGCGCAAACGACATCATATCCTTGTGCCAGCGCTGCTGTATCGGAGGCCAAATGAGAATCGAAATACTTAATTTCAAAACCAAAAGGAGTATTTGCTGCATCAAAAAATTCTTTATCGAAAGGCTTGGCGTCAAAGAAGGCTATTTTCATATAAACTAAGATCTTATGTGCTCCCAACGATTTATTCAACAAGCTTAGAGATCACAGAAGAAGCCCTGTTTGGTAAAATTGCAAGAAGCTTAATCTTAAAAAATCAACCACTACCCCTCAAGCTAAAATAACTTAAGCTTTGGACAAACGGATCCTCTCGAAAAGCTGATACATAGCCGAGAGCTGGATAGGCTCTTTGTTCAATCTGAAAACCGACGTTTGAATCTGTAGCACGACATTATCGACAACTATCGTTTTCACAAGAGTGTCAGATATAGAAAATCCTTCAGGCTTGCTGATGGTAACCAAAGAGTTTTCTGTTTCAGAAAGAACTTGTAGGCTCTTTTTTTTGAGTTGATCTAAGTACTCTTCTTTGGGCGTTTTTATCAACGAAAGGGATAATGTAGCCATTTGAGTCACTTTAGAAGTTGTGACTTTGCCACCATCTTCACGCCGTGTTTGGGCGCTCAAAGAAAGCGCCACCTTTTCAGAGGATGGAATGGGAATACCAGCTGAACCATCTACAAGATCAGGCATGTTCCTATATCCATTCTCAATTTTGTTGGTAATCGTACCTCGACTGTATTGTGTGCCAGCTGGCAAGAGAACAGAGATATCACGGCCATTCCAATCTAAAAAGCTCGATTTCCAATGCAGAGAATAGGACTCCATTTCCGTGGCCCACTCCGTTGAACCCGATACATCATCAACCATATCTACAGCAGCCATCTTTCACCTTCCTTTTAGTGAGACAGCATAAAAAAAGTAAAAATTTTACGCAATGCGAACTCTCGCACTAAAAACTTCAGTAAGTGTATAGAGATGGCTAGATGAACATCTCAGAAATCTTTATCCGCCGCCCCATTGCGACCACCCTGCTCATGGTGGCAATCTTATTTTTCGGTATCACAGCTTATCGCCGACTGCCAGTTAGCGACCTGCCCAACATCGATTTGCCGGCGATCACCGTCTCGGTCAGCTATCCTGGCGCCGATCCTGAGACAATTGCGAATAACGTCGTCAGCCCCCTCGAAAAACAATTTTTAACCATCCAAGGCCTAGAGAACATGGCCTCGACTAGCTCGACCGGAGATGCCACCATCGTATTGCAGTTCGGCCTCAATAAAATCCTCGATCAAGCCGCGCTCGACGTGCAAGCCGCCATCAATGTCGCCACACCGCTTCTTCCCAAAAATCTCCCCTACGGCCCCACCTATTCTAAAGTAAATCCCTCGGCCACGCCCGTCATGTACTTTGCGATGACATCGCCGACGATGCCGATGTATAAACTCTATGATTACGCTTATACGTTCATTGGCGAGAGGCTCAGCACAGTTCCGGGCGTAGCCCAAGTCGTCGTCTATGGCAATCCCTTTGCGGTACGGGTGCAGGTTAATCCCCAAAAACTCGCCGCCAAACAAATCGGCATCAACGAAGTCGCCACGGTCATTCAAAATCAAAACGTCTACTTACCCACAGGAAACCTCTACGGAGATTTTCGAGAATATTTCATCAACGTCGATGGACAGCTCACCTACGCCGAAGCTTATAACCAGATGATCATCCGCAATGATAACGGCGCCATCGTCCGCATCCGCGATGTAGGAAATGCCATCGACAGCCTGCAATACGATAAAAATTATGACCACTTTCAAACGCACGATACCGACATGGTCACCGTCGTTTTCGGTATTCAGACCCAGCCGGGCACCAATGCTTTAAATGTCATCAGTGGCATCAAAGAGATGCTCCCCGAGCTCGAAGCGACCCTTCCCGGTTCGGTGCAATTGCAGCGGATTTTTGATAAATCCGATTTCATTCAAGAGTCGGTCAATGATGTCCAAATCACCCTCCTCATCGCCTTTGGGCTGGTCATCATCGTCATCTTCCTTTACCTGGGTAAAATCGTCGATACGATCATCCCCTCCCTCGCCCTTCCCATGGCGATCATGGGAACCTTTGCCCTCATGTCGATTTTTGGATATTCCGTCGACATCCTCTCACTACTAGCGATCACATTATCGATCGGGTTTTTAGTCGACGATGCGATCGTCGTTCTCGAAAACATCTTCCGCCACACCGAAATGGGCAAACCGCCCCTTCAGGCGGCCCTCGATGGCTCTAAACAAATCGGATTCACTATCGTCTCCATGACCCTGTCGCTGAGCGCCATCTTCATTCCTCTCCTCTTTATGGAAGGCGTCGTCGGCAGACTCTTCCATGAATTCGCCGTCGTCATCGTTTGCGCCATGCTCTTATCCGGTTTTATCTCCCTTTCCCTCACTCCTATGCTCTGCAGTCGTTTCCTCGCCCCCACCAAGCCCGGTGAGCATACATCCGTCGAACGCGTCTCGAAGACTCTCAACATCACTCTCGTCAACTTTTACTACCGCACCCTTCAATTCGTTCTTCGCCATAGACTGACGGCTTCTCTCTGTGGTCTCGGGTGCATGATTTTGTCGCTGATTTTGTTTAAATTTTTGCCGACAGATTTTCTTCCCCCTGACGATATCGGATTTGTTGTTATCCATGCGCAAGCAGCCGAAGGAACATCTCCCTTTCTCATGAATAAATACCAAGAGCGCCTATCAAAGATTGCACAAAAGAGTCCCTATCTCGATTCGATGGTCTCCTTTGGCGCTACCCCCGATAGCAATAAAGGGATCATCTACATGCGCCTGACCCCTTTTAAGCAGCGCCCGCACATCCAAAAAGTCATGGACGAGCTTGCCGATGACTTAGCTGACATGCCTGGCGTCCAAGTCTTCCTCAAAACGCTTCCCCTCATTGATCTCCAAGTCTCAACAACCGACATCTATACGCCCTACCAATACACCCTTCGCGGCCTCAATACCGAAGACCTCTATAAGGCCTCCGCGGCTCTACTCAAAAAAATAAAATCAGTTCCAGGCCTTAAACAAGTCGGTAGCGACCTCGAGATCGATCAACCCCATGTCTACCTTAAAATCGACCGCGATAGAGCCTCCGTCCTCAATCTCAACGCCGAAGCCATCGAAAATGCCCTCTCCCTCGCCTATGGCGGCATCTACCTCTCTCCGATCAATGCTCCCGCCAACCAGTACTATGCTATTTTAGAGGTCGAGCCCAAGTATTACCGCGATCCTACATGGCTCAGCCAGCTCTATCTCCGCTCCACCACAGGCGGTCTGGTTCCCCTCGACTCGATCACTACCATCGATCAGTCCGTCGGCCCGTTCAAAATCAACCGTATCAATGGCCTGCCCGCTGTCAATATCTACTTCGACCTCGACAACATCCCTCTAGGAACCGCCATCAACCGCATCAATGAAGCCTCCAATGAAACCCTTCCCCCTAACGTCATGGGACAAGTCCAAGGAACCGCCAGCGTCTTTCAAGAGTCATTCGCCAACTTAAATTTTCTGCTCCTCATCACGTTCTTCCTCATCTATATCATCCTCGGCATCCTCTATGAAAACTTCTTCCATCCCCTCACCGTCATGTCGACTCTTCCGCCTGCCGCACTGGGGGGCCTAGCCATCCTCTTCCTCTTCCGCGAAGCGTTCTCCCTCTATGCCTTTGTCGGATTTATCCTCCTCCTCGGCATCGTCCTCAAAAACGGCATCATCCTCATCGACTTTGCTATCGAAGGCGTCGCTGCGGGCAAGACACCCCTCGAAGCCATCAACGATGCATGCCGCACTCGTTTCCGTCCCATCCTCATGACCACCCTCTCAGCCCTTATGGGCGCCATACCCATCGCGCTCGGGCTCGGTGGCATGACCGCCCAGACCCGCCGCTCTCTCGGCCTCGTCATCATCGGCGGCCTCCTCGTCTCCCAAATCCTCACCCTCTACCTCACACCCGTGACCTATCTCTATCTTGAAGAGTTCCGGGAATGGTGGGACGCCAAATGGTATGGCCGCAAGAAAACATAACCGATTGATTAACAATAACTTTTAAAAGTTCCTTGCAAAATTGCAATAGCATCTCTAAAATGCAAGGTATATGCAATATCTACATCGGCACCTTGAAAAACAGATTCTCGAGGCTGCAAAATATTTTAAGGCCATTCTTGTCCTCGGTGCTCGCCAAGCAGGAAAAAGCACGCTTCTCTCCCATCTTTTTCCTCATGTCAAAACCATTGTATTTGAACCTGTCGAGGATCTATATAACGCCCGAAAAGATCCTGAACTTTTTCTCAATTCTTTCCCGGCTCCTCTAATTCTCGATGAAGTTCAATATGCCCCCGAACTGCTAACGACACTAAAAAGGAAAATGGACCAAAGCGACGCTAAAGGACAATATTTTCTAACAGGATCTCAAAATTTTAGTGTGCTTCGAACCATTGCTGAGAGTATGGCAGGCCGCGTAGCGATATTTCATCTCGACAATTTTTCGCTCCAAGAAATTTCTGGAAAAGGAGATCGAGAAGGATGGATTTCCTATTATTTGAGTGATCCCGAATCGTTTTTTAAAGAAAGATCGTTACTCTCTTCTTCTCCTCCTCTTGTTGAATTGCTTTTTCGAGGAGCCTTTCCCGCCACGCTTAATTTTCCAATCTCCCAAATACCCCGTTATTTTCGTTCCTATTTGCAAACATATGTAGACCGTGATGTCCGCATACAAGAAGACATTCGACAATTGGCAGAATTTAATCGATTTTTAGGCATTCTTGCTTCTTTAACGGCAGAAGAAATTAACGCTTCTCATTTAGGAAGAGAAATCGGCGTGACTCCTCATACAGCAAGAAGGTGGCTGGATATCCTAGAGTTTAGTTATCAATGGATGGAACTTTTGCCCTATCATGGCAATACAATTAAAAGAATCAGCGGAAAGAAAAAAGGACACTTCAAGGACACAGGATTTGCTTGTTATCTTCAAAAAATTGAATCCCCTGATAGCTTAGCCGCAAGTCCACACTTGGGATCCATTTTCGAAACATGGGCTGTTAATTATATACATCAGCAATTTGCGTCTTTGCCGTCTCCTCCCAATACCTATCATTGGCGAACAACGGGAGGAGCAGAAGTCGACCTCATTCTTGAAATGAATGGAAAACTCTATCCAATCGAAATGAAATGCAAGACGAAACTGACAACAAATGATGTATCAGGATTGCGGTCTTTCCGCGAAACTTATGCAAAAAACCAAGTCATGCCAGGGCTAGTTATTTATGCAGGTTCTGAAGTTTACAAGCTCGATCAAAATACGCTAGCCATCCCTTGGAATTTATTGTAGCCAGAGGCTTACCAGCGCTTTTTCATTAGACTTCTTTTGTCATTCGCTTTGCCCAGAAAAAGATAGATTTTAATGGACGAATGGACTTTCGGAAGAAGTCTATTAAAATTTCTTGTTAGTAGGATACCAAATGGTATGGCCGCAAGAAAATATAATTGTTGACTATAGTGAGCGAATTGGTATTATAATGAGCATAATTCCAAATGGAAAATGCTGCTTACCAGATCTTTTTCTATGCGTCAATGGATGGAAAAGAGCCATTTGAGCAATGGATTAAATCCATCCGAGATAAAGTAACTCTAAGGGTTATTTTCAAGCGAATCCAGCGACTACGGCTTGGACTTTTCGGAGATGCTAAATCTGTAGGTGAAGGAGTGCATGAGCTACGCATTGATTTTGGTCCTGGATACCGTATCTATTTTGCAAAAATAGGAACCCAAACAGTTCTACTGATCGCAGGCGGTGAAAAAAGTTCACAGGATTCAGACATAAAAAGGGCAAAAATATACTTATTAGATTATAGG
>VFSW01011486.1_pt1 | contig 12443 bp, 7 predicted proteins | sample 5358111 | NCBI WGS metagenome assembly VFSW01 (sample SAMN11554181, study PRJNA540505) | mine drainage metagenome | isolation source: sediment from site ElyBrook_90M | place: USA: Ely Copper Mine, Vershire, VT | collected 2017
CGCATCAGTTTGTAGTCCTTTCGAATCGTCCGAAGCGCAGCGCGAGCGTGGGCAGAACGAGCAGGTTGAGCGCGGTCGAAGTGATTAGACCGCCGAGGATGACTATCGCCAGCGGACCTTCGATCTCCTGCCCGGGCGCATTGCTTCGAAGTGCAAGCGGAAGCAATCCGAGAGCCGTCACCAGCGCCGTCATCAGGATCGGAATCAGCCTCTCTGATGCGCCGTCGATGGCCGTGCGATAGCCCCACTCCCGGCCCTCGACCGTGACCAGATGCTCGTAGTGAGAGATGAGCATGATGGAGTTGCGCACGGTGATGCCGAAGAGCGTGACGAATCCAATCATCGCGCCCAGCGAGAGCATCCCTCCGCCCGCGAAGACGGCAAGAACTCCTCCCACCAACGCGAAAGGAAGGTTTGCGAGGACAAGCAGAAGATTGCGGGCGCTTGTCAACACGACCGAGAGCAGCAGGACGATGCCGAGGCCGGCCAGAAGAGAATGAGTTAAAAGGTCGCGCCGCGACTGCGCTTCGGCTTCCGCCGTTCCGCTGAACTGCACGTAGTCACCGGGCGCGAACCTCACCTTGGCGGTGATTTGCTGTTGCGCATTGCGCACAAAGGCTCCGGTGTCGCTGCCGGACACATTCAGGGTGACGGTCTGCACCCGCCGTGCGCCGTCGTGTAGAACCGCGTACCGTCCAGAGGTTTGGTACACGCTGGCAAGTTGGCCGAGAGGAACGAAGATGCCTTCGGGATTACGAAGAGGTAGTTGGGAGATTGAATCCACGCGGCTTCGCAGCGATGGTGGCAGGATGACATCGACAGCGAAGACCCTGTTGCCCTCATAAACATCGCCGACTTGCTCGCCTTCGTACGCGGTATGGATGTCCTGCAACACACTGACCGGTTCAAAGCCCCAGTGCTGGAGCTCGGGCGCACGTAGCGCGACCGCGATCTCTGGTGTTCCAGGAGGAGACTGCATTTGTACATCTCGGGCTCCAGGGACGCCGTTCAGCAGACGCGTCACCTGCTGGGCCTCCTGGTCCAACTGGTCGAGGTTATTTCCGTAAATGTTGGCGACCACCGAGGCGGAATAGCCAGAAATCGTTTCTTCGATCCGTTCGGTCAGGAAGGTTTGCATTGAGAAGGAAAGGCCGGAGAGCTGGGCCAGAATTTTGCGAATCTCTCCCTGGGCAGCCTCTTCCTCGTCTCCGCCCATGGGCTTCAAATCAACTTCGATCTCGCTGTAGTGCGGTCCCCAGGTGTCGTCGGCGAGTTCGGCACGGCCTACGCGCTGACCAACAGAGCGCACAAACGGCAGCTGCTTGAGCGCGGCGGTCACCTGGCGTCCCCGGCGCAGAGATTCGTCGAGTGAGGTACCGGGAACGGAGATCATGTGCACAATGTAGTGGCCTTCGTGTAGTTCGGGAAGAAAGCTGGTGCTGAAGAACGGCAAGGTCGCTAGGCCGCAAATCGTGGCAACAGCGGCGAATCCAATGACCAGACGCGGCATGCGCTCGATCTGTTCGAGGACAGAGATGTATCGTGCCCGCAGCCAGTGAACGGGCGGGGGCTCCTCAGCGCGCAGCCTGCGATGCGCCAGCAGAATCATCGAGAGAGCCGGTGTCACGGTGAGCGCGACCACGAGCGACGCAAGGATCGACAGAATGTAAGCGATGCCAAGAGGCGCGAAGATCCTGCCCGCGAGCCCGGAAAGCGTGAGGACGGGCAAGAAGATCAAGGCCACGGCAAACGTGGCATAGACGACGGCGCTGCGGACTTCGAGCGAGGCAGAGAGCACGACATCAAGGACCGGGCGAGGGATCTCGTTTGCGGCATTTTGGCGCAGCCGGCGCAGGATGTTCTCGACATCGATGACGGCGTCATCGACCACCTCGCCGATGGCGATGGCGAGACCGCCGAGCGTCATCGTGTTCAGCGCAAAACCCATTTTGTCCATCACCGTGATGGCGGCGAGCAACGACAGCGGAATGGCGGTGCACGAGATGGCCGCGGTCCGCAGATCGAAGAGGAAGAGGAAGAGAACTATGATGACGAGGGCAGCGCCGAGCAGAAGGGAGTTTCGGATATTGTGAATGGCGGTGTTGATGAAGTTGACGGGGCGGAAGAGATCGGGTTGCATCGCAATGCCTTCGCTTTGCAGCGCGGGATCCAGTTCATGGAGTGCCTGCTCGACCTGCCGGGTGACCTCGATAATGTTGGAGCCGTACTGTGCATTGATGTTGAGAATGACGCCCGTTTTGCCTTGCACGAGAGCAGCGCCAAAGGGTGGGGCGGCGCCCTCGCGCACATCCGCAACTTGGCCGAGCGTAACGTTAGCGCCATTCTGGCGCACCAGTACGGTCGCAGCGATCTGCTTCGCCGTTACGGGCTGACCTTCGGGATGAAGAATCAGCCGCTGATTTCCATCTTCGACAAATCCCGCACCCAGAACCGCGGTCGCTTTCTGCGCAGCAGCGACAACGTCGTCCAGCGAAAGGTTGTATTGCACGAGTTTCTCGGGGAGAAACTGCACCTGCAGTTGCTTCACTTCGCCGCCGAAGACGGTGACGTTGGCAACGCCACGAACTGCAAGGAGGCGGGGCTTCAGTGTCCAGTCCGCCACCGTGCGCAGTTCGATGAGGGATTGCCGGTCTGACGTGAGCCCTATTACGAGTACCGTCCCGGTTGTGGATTGGAGCGGCGTCATGGTGGGAGGATGGATGCCTTGGGGTAACTGGCCAGCCACGGTCGAGAGCCGTTCGGTGACAAGCTGGCGGTCGCGGTAAATGTCGCTGTCGTTGCGAAAGACCACAGTGATTACAGACAGACCCTGGATGGAACTGGAGCGCAACGACTCGATGCCCGTGACGCCATTGACGGCATTTTCAACGGGCTGCGTGACCAGCAGCTCGACTTGTTCCGGAGAAAGGCCCGGAGACTCGGTCTGAATGGTGATGAACGGCGGCGCAAACTCCGGAAAGACGCTGAAGCGGGCCTGCGTGAGTGAGTAGATTCCGTATCCGAGAAACGCGAGCGCGAGCGCGAGAACCACGCCGCGGAAACGAAGCGAGAAACGAACGATGGCATTTAACATGAGATATTGTTCCTCGCTCCTGTTAGTCCTGATCGGCTTGAATCTGCGAGCGGAACTCCTCGGAAAGCAGAGTCTGCGCACCTGTTGTGACTACCCGCGCACCTGTCTCGATCCCCTCGCTCACAAACCATCCCGCAGGCGTGGGGTTTGCCGTAGAGACTTCATACCGAGTGAATTTGTACGGCGATTCCTCGACGTAGCACCAGGCACGACCCTGCCACCACACGACTGCGGCGTAAGGCACAACGACTCCGCTGCGCAATGGCCCGGCGGAAAGAAAGACAGGAAGGTTGACTCCCGGAACCAGGCCCGCGCGCGCGGAGACGACGTAGAGGAAACTCGGCGCCTGCAGGCGCGGATCAAGCTGCGGAAGCGCAGAGATCAGATGCGCAACAGTGTGTGTGTTGTCGGGGAATTGAACTGTCGCATCGGCAGGAGCGGTCACGCCGCCAGCGCTTGTGGCCGTTACCTGAAGCAGGTACGCGCGTTGCGCAAGCAATGCATCGAACTGCGGCGAGCCTTGTTCTAGCCAGTTGGCAACTGTTGGTCCCCAGTGCAATTGCATCGAGCTCTTGAGCACGGCCAGCGACTGCTCGGCATTCTGCAATACGGCTGCGTCGCTCTCCGATGACGCGCGCGCCGTTTCCACCGCTTTTTCTGAAACGTTCTGCCCGCCCTGATTCAGTTGCCGCAAGCGCGCATATTCGGCTTGCGATGCTTGTGCGGCGGCGCGGGCTTTGGCAATGTCCATCAACGCGGCGCTGTAGCTTGTCTTGAGATCAAGTAGCGGCTGCAATTGCAAGACGACGCCGGTGGCTTGCGTTTCGGCAGTGCGTCGTTCTGCCGCGAGCGTGGTAATCGCGATGGCGTTGGCGCGCTGTGCCTGCTCATCGAAGGTAAGAATCGTCTTGCCGCCATCGGAAGAGATGCGCGATGGCGCTTCGACAGGAGCGTCGCGCTCTGCCTCGGCCGCATGTTCGGAGCGCCCAGAGAGAAATCCCCAGATGAGCCCGCCGGCGATGCCGAGCGTAAAGATACAAACAATGACGAGGCGAAGAAATGGTTTCATTGGGTGTTCCTCCTACCGCGGCGCTTTCTTGGGTAGCACGGGTGCCGTTCCCGGATCGATGGGTTGCTGCAATGCGTCTTCGAGCGACCCGAGTGCAAGTTGGGCTTGATGTATTGCATCCAGCCGGGCGCGTTCGGCAACCGCTGCCTGAATGTCAGCCGAGACGGCGGTCAACTGGTCCGCCTCTCCAGCTTTGAGCCATTGGTTCGCGGTTTGACGTTGCTGTTCTGCCTGTTGGGTCGAGTGCTGCGCCTCTTCGAACACCGCGTAGGCCCCGTCGTATTGAGCAAGAGCCTTCTCGCTTTCGGCAATCACTGCGCTCTGAATCGCGAGCAGTTGCGCGCCCGCCGCCTTGCGTTGAGCTTCCGCTTCGGCGATAGGGCCTTCGTTGCGATTACGCAGCGGCAACACAGTTCCCAGCTTGAGGGAGATCAGGTGCACGCCTTCTTCGTAGGCATAGCCGGGTCCAAGGTCGATGTCGGGATACTGCCGCGCAACTTCGAGTTGCAACCGGGACTGCGCCGCCTCGTATTGCGCCAGAGCACGTTGCACGTCGAGCCGGTTTTCGACCGCGGCGGCGCGGATGTCTGGCGCGGGAAGCGCGGCCGGCTGCGGCGGTTGATCCACTGTCGCCCAAGTTACGGTCCTTTCGCCAAGGCCGCTCAAGGGGATTCCAATGGCCGCGGCCAGAGCGGCATGCGCAGTCGCCATCTGCCCTTCCGCAGTGCGGAGCGCCTGGCGGATATTGGTCAAATCAATGCGCGCCGCGGTCACCTCCGGCAGTGGGATTTCGCCGGCGCGAAACCGGGTCTCAAGCAGGTCGGCGTATCTGCTTTGCAGGGACTCCTGATGGCGAAGCGCAGCAGCAGTCTTCTGCGCAAACAGCAGGTCCACAAGGGCCTGGCGAACTCGGATGCGCACCGTCCACGCTGTCTCGGCAACCTGGATTCGGCTTGCAGCACTCAAATGCTCGGCTTCGGCGATGCGATAGCCGCGCTTGCCGGCGGTCTCGATGGGCAGGGAAAAATCGAATCCTAGGAGATAAGGGCTTTCCACGGCCGTTTCATAGCCTGCGTCCGCGCCCACTGAGGGGTTGGGCTTCATCGCTGCGGTCTTGATGGCGGCGTCTGCGACTGCAGCGTTGGCGCGCGCCACATCCATATCTGTGTTGAAGTAGTAGGCGGCGAGCGTGAGCGTATTCAGGTCCCACTCGGTTATGGGCCACGCAGGCGGTTCGAAAACAGCCGCCTGGCTCATCCAGGCGCGGAGGCCGGGATCGTCAAGGCTGCGCAATTCAAGACTTGCGGCGAGCGCAGGCGGCGCAATAGGCGCTGGATGGTATTTGTACGGAGCGCAGCCGCTGGCGAGCGCCAAAAGCGGCAGCACAAATGCCAGAGAAGTTTTCATAGAAACTCCCGTACATCGTAGTTCGAGGAAAGGCGCGCAGAATCACACGCGCGCATACGAACGCGAGCCACGAAGAGAAGGGAGATCTAGATGCGAAGGGAAGTGAGACTCAACGGAGGTGAGAAAAGCAATTGCAGGAAGTCGTTTCCATAAGAGTGCGGTTGGGCGGCACACGTAATTGCGCGTAAGGACCGCATGATAATCGAAACGGTAAGTCGGACTACCTGGACGATCAGCAACGCCGAAAGGAGGCAAAGTCCGATGCAAATGCCGATCACGATCAGCATGAATTCGGTGTCATTTCCAAAATCGGAAATGCTGTCCCAGCGGTCGAGAACCTCACACAATTGCGGAGCGAACATCAGCAGGATAGCCGCAACCGAGACGAAGGTGAGGAACCGGCGTTTCACAGGTCCATCGTATCAGAGAGCCTCCGGCCCGGAGGTTTTACGGCGCAAGCGAATACACCAGCAGCCTTGCTGCGCTCGAGCCTCTGTGAGGTGCGGCAACCAGCACCTTGCTCCATTCAGGAACAAAAAGACCAGTTCTGGCGCCAGGAGACGTGCTAACGTGGGCGACTGAGACAAGCTGATTCTCGTCGGAGATATGCAGCACGTCGATATAACCTTCTCCCCCCATGACGTAGACGCTCTTCCGGCTGCGGTCGTAGTAGAGATCGTCTGCGTCTCCGACGGTTGGCGCCCGCGCGACGATGCCGCCGGTATTCGTGTCGACAACGAGCAGCCGTGCCGGCAGACGGCAAGCCAAAAAGATCCGGTGATGCTCTTCATCGAACGCCATGGGGAAATTCGAGAGTGCGCCGAAATGGGTCCATTTGGCGCTCACTGTGTGTGTATCGCGATTGACAACCGCAACGCTCAAGTTGCCCGGAAGATTGACGAAGAGCCGATGCCCATCCGCGGAAAGCTGGAATGATTCCGGGTGCGCCGGAAGCTTTGTCTCGCTCTTGACGGCGAGGTCGAGCCCTAAGGTTGCGATGGCTCCGCTCCCATAGCCGGCTAGGACAAGCTGGTGTTCCACGTCATAACGAAGATTGTCGGCATCGTCTCCAAGCGATGTCGACTTCAGGAGTTGCATCGTGCGTCCGTCGAAGCTTCGCACCGTTCCATCTGCTCCGTTCGCTACGTACAGAGTTTGGTTGGCAGGAACATAGAGGACGCCCTGCGGTTCTTTGAGTGCCTTGATCTCTGCTGCTCGTTGCCCGTGTTGCAGATCCACCGCTTCGACGGTGTTGTTACCGAGTGCGGCGACAAAGACGCGTTGCCCTTGCACGTCCGCCGACAGATGATCGATGCGCCCCTCAACATTGGGAAGCGGAATCTCTTTCTCGAGGCGGAGAGCAGGTGTGGATTGCGCCAAGCAGACGCAACTGGAAAGCATCAAACTGTGGGCGACGACGATTCTCCGAAAGCGCACTTGGACCTCCCTGTCGAATCCAGGCCGAGACATCGCTCATGGCCGCAGGAGAATTGTACTTGCCTTGACAGAAAGCTTGAATGAGCGGAGCGCAGCCTATCGCCAGGCACCTATTTCCTCGCTACGACCCATGAGGGAGACCCTGCCTCATATTTCTATCCGCTAACAGTGAGATGACTTGGTTGTTCTTGCTTTGCAGATCGGGTGCTGGTTTGGTCAAATGGCATGGCTCTTAACGATCACCTAATTCCGCCTTATTCGGCTCCCCCTCCAGCTTCGGCGCTGCGGCCAAGAACCACACAGCTCTTCGACCAGGTCCGCAAGAATCGATGAATCGCGGCCTTTACTAGGCGCAGCTTGCTCAAAAAATGAACTTCACCGCCAATTGGATCTGGCGTGGAGGATCCGCGTTTACAATCTGGCCGAAACCCGCGCTGCTGAGGTTGCCGTTCACAGCTGCCGGTCCGAAGAACTGAGGATGGTTGAAGGCATTGAAAGCTTCTGCCCGAAATTGCAGGGACTTTGCTTCCGTCAGCCGCATGTCTTTTTGCAACGCCCCGTCGAAGTTGTCCGTCCCCGGTCCATAGAAGAATCGCCGCCGCGTGTTGCCCAGTTGTCCTAGCGATGGAACGCTGAACAGCGAGGTGTTGAACGCGGGCCTTCCGTTGCGCGGATTCGTATTGATGTCCGGGTTGCCGGGCGCGACGTTCGGCGTGTCCAATCCATTGTTGTTGATGCCATTCGGCATCGTGCCCAGCAACGAGGTGTCGTTGTTATTGAAAAGCGTCACCGGAAGCCCGGTGCCGAAACGCGTAACTCCCGACAGCGACCAACCCTCCGTCCAACGATTCCGGCGGCCGGCCAAACGATCGACAGGGAGATCGTATCTGTAGTTCACGACAAAGTTGTGCCGCATATCGAAGGCCGACAGCGCCCTGGTCAGTCCTGGGCCGGCCGGATTCACTTCTTCGGCCAGGCTGGAGGAATCGTCGAGAGACTTGCTGTAGGTGTAACCGGCCGTGATCTCCAGAGACTTGCTTTCATGGCGGAGACTGATTTCGAGCGCATTGTAATTCGCATTGCCGACAGTCTTCTGATAGCTGACCGCATCGAACTTGGCGGTGAAAGGCCCGCGCACCTGCACTGTCTCACCGTTAGCCCTGGTGAACGTACCTCCTTCGCTGAAGGGGCCGCAGGCCGGCGTTCCCGGCATCACTTCGTCGGACTGGCTGACGCTCAGACACAGCGTGGGATCGCCCGGATTTGCCGAAGTCAGCACGAGTAGATGATGAGCCTGCGAGCCGACATAACCGAGACTGAGAACGGTATTGGGCGCAAGTTCGCGCTCAAACGACAGCGTGTAGCTCTCGGAATACGGCGAGACATTGCGGTAAAAGAAGGATGGGACGCCCGTGACGGGCAGGTATTTGGACCAGTCGACACTTGTGTTGGGGCTGCTACGAGACGCTCCGTAGGCGGCGATCGGAGAGGGAAAGGGTTGGCCATTGCTTTGCCCTGTCGCTGCCGCCACGAACGGCGTCGAGAACAAGGGCGACGCGCTGCTGTTGTAGTCGTACCCGTAGGGCGGGTTGGCGCTCATGATGCTCGCCGACAGCCCTTCAAAAGCTGTATAGAATTCGCCGTACCCGATGCGGATGCTGGTCTTCCTAGCTCCGCCCAGGATCTTTCCCAGCAGACCATCGTGAAAGCCTGGCGCGTATGCGAGCCCAACGCGGGGCGCCAGGTTGGAGTACTTCGTTGGCGCAAGCGTTCGCGGGATTCCGGGATCGCCGGGAAAGACGAGGCCGCGCGGGGCGCCGGGATAAACGATCGACTGCTGATCCGGAATCAACGTTTGGATCTGGTTGTATTTTTCGTGCCATGGAGGAAGCACGTCCCAGCGCAGTCCGTAGTTAAGCGTCAAGCTCGGCGTCACCTTCCAGCTATCTTGGCTGTAAAGGCCCACGTATCGATTGCGAAGATAGAAACTTCTCGAGTCACCCTGCCGGTAGTAGCTGGCTACGCCCAGAAGGAAGTCGGCGAAATCAGACCCGGTCTCCGATCCCGTGAACTGAAACGAACCATTGAAAACGGCGTCCGGATTCACGTTGACCTGGTCGATATGGAATCCACCGCCGATCTTCAGCGTGTGTGCACCGAACACCTTGGTGAAATCGTCGGTCCACTGCCACGTGTTGTCCGCCTGAGTCAGACCGGTTGTGTCCACCCCGAAGGTGAAGTCGTTGAATGCGACGTTTTCGATGCCCTCGATCTTCGGAGCCAGCGGAACAATGCCGAGCGTGCCCGGTCCTTCCACGAAGCCCTGCGACGCCAAAGTCGGACCGACCCCGCCGACGGGCTGGCCGACGACGTTGGCAAACCGCATGTAGCCCATATGAAATTCATTGACCATGCCGGTTCCAAAGATCTTCGTTGCAGCAAAGCTCACCAGCTGCGCTCGGCCAGAAGACGTGGCACTGAAGCCGGGAACATTCGCGCCTCCCTGGCCGGTCGGATAGGGGTCGTTGTCGGAATAATCGTCCAGGGAATAGTAGGCGGACAGATTTCCCCAACGCGTTTTGGAATCGATCCTTGCCGCTCCTTTGTCATCGCGAAGAGTCTGGTTGTACGCGGAGGTAGAAAAGAGACTTGAGCCCTGGTTCGGTTGCGGGATGTAATTAAGCAACGCATTGGCGGGCGCGGACCAGATTGTTTCTGGGATTCTCGCATTCGGAAACACACACGTGGCCGAACTTATGCAGCCTGCGGTGTAATAAGGCTCGCCGACGGTGACGGGGTAGCCCAATTGTTGCGAAAGCGAATTCGCCCAATACTGGCCGGCAACTGTGCCGGTCAATATTCCGGCGACACCGGAGAAGTCGCCAGATCGCTCCATCGCGGAGGGTACTGGGATCAGGCCCGTATCCACACCCTGTGTCATCTGTGTGCCCTGGTAATCGAGAAAAAAGAACGTCGTGCCCTTGGCGATTGGGCCTCCCAGCGTACCGCCGAATTGGTTGCGGTCATATCTGGCGCGATCGGCGTCGAAATAGTTCCTTGCGTCGAGCGCGGTATTTCTCAGGAACTCAAAGGCGCTGCCATGCACCTGATCGGTTCCCGACTTCGTTGTAACTACCACCTGCCCGCCGCTGTAGTTGCCGTATTCCGCGTCAAAGTTGTTGGTGAGCACCTTGAGTTCCTGGATCGAGTCGAGGTTGGGAACGATGGCCGTGCCCATACTTACTCCCTCGACTACATTGCTGCCGTTGACCATGAAGCCATTGGAAGTTTCCCGCTGGCCGCTTACCGAAAGGTTTCCTGAATCGAGGTCGCCTGAGGGCGGCGTACTGGTGACGCCGGCCATTACTACCGCGTTCGGCTGAGAGGAATTCGCCGGAACCACGCCCGCCCGAAAGGCCAGAACATCGGTAAAGCTGCGGCCGTTAAGAGGCACTGCCTGCATTGCATGCGCGTCCAAGGTGCCGCCCGCAGAAGCCGAGGAAGTGTCGACCCCGATGCTGCTGGCGCTTACTGCAACTGTTTCGCTTGCTGCGGCTACGCTGAGGGTCATGTGCAATGGAGGTGTCGGCGCCCCTACAGTAACCTTCTCCTGGGCCGGTGCGAAGCCGATCGCGGTGGCCGTAATTGTGTAGTCGCCCTGCGAAAGCTGTGCAAAGCAAAATCCGCCTTCAGCATCGGAGATCGTCTGCATCAGGCGGCCGGTGAGCGACGAGCGAGCCACCACCGAAGCGCCGGGGATGACGGCTTCGGAAATGTCGGTCACGGTGCCCGAAAGAGCAGCCGGCTGCTGGGCGAAACTCAGAGCTGGCGCCAAACAGGCGTCGAAAACTGCACAGAGAAGAAAAAGCTTGAGGGCATAAGCAGAGATAAAAAGCCGTGAAATCATGATGCCGCCTCCATATCCGACTGTTTCAGTCCTATTTAATATCGGACCAATTTGGTCGGGCTGTGACATAGGTCACAAAACAGCAACTTTATTACCCGCAGTCGGCAGCCAGCACAGGTAGGGTGCGCTTCCGGTTCAATGCTTGACTGGGGTTGGTGCTCTCACTAAGATCTGGGGTCTATGAAGGGGAACAAGAAGGTCATCGCCGAACTGAACGCCGCCCTGCGCGACGAACTGCTGGCCATCAACCAATACTTCCTGCACTCTGAGATGCTGGAGAACTGGAAGTACAGCCGCCTCAGCAAGTACATCAAGAAGCAATCGATCGACGAGATGCTCCACGCCGAGGGGCTGATCGAGCGGATTCTCTTCCTGGACGGAACGCCGAACCTTACCGAGCCGATGAAGCTCGAGGTGGGCCTGCACGTCAAGGAGCAACTGGAGCGCCAACTTCAGTTGGAACTCGACGCCGTAGCCGCGTACAACAAGTCCATCGCCGTTTGTCAGGCAGAAGGCGACAACGCGTCGAGGACGCTCTTCGAGAAGATGCTCCACGACGAAGAGGGCCATGTGGACTGGCTCGAAGCTCAACTCCACCAGATCCAGGAGATGGGCTACGAACGGTATTTGTCGGAACAGACCAAGGACGCTCAGTCATAGCCTTACCTCATTTTCCGTACAAGGAATGAGCACAAGTTGTCATAAATTGCCGATGATTCGGCGGGTATGGTGAATTATTTGCGCGCGGCGGCATAGGAGCCGAGAACAACGGCTGCTGCAATGGCTTGGGCACCCAGAGTCTGTACAGTCGGGAAGACTGAGAACCACAATCCCATCCAGGCCGGAATCCTGACTTCCAGCGCCGGAATCATTGTGGTTGGTAGCCAGTGGGCCAACTGCATCTCCTGCGCCTGCTCCCCGACCATCACCAGCAGTACAAGCCCGAGCAGGACGCCGGTCAGGACAAGCATTCTCCGGTAAGGCAGTTTTCTGTGCGCGAGGAAGGTCAGGATTGCGACGGCTCCTGTGAACATAAGACCGAGTAGAACTCCGTAAAAGATGGGCTCTCCACCCAGCTTCAGCCGATAGTTCTGGAGAAACAGAACCACCTCGACTCCTTCGCGATAGAACGAGGTGAATCCCAGGAGGCCCATTCCTAGTAGTAGGCGCCGCTCCGACTTCGTTCCATCTCCTGCACTCTGGAGTAATTCCTGCTTTCTCTTGTTATGCATAGAAATCCAGCCCGTCCAATAGAGCTTATGGAAGAACCAGTTCATGACTACCAGAAGCACGACAATTGCAAGCAACCCTGTTCCGGCCTGCACATAAAGAGCATTGATGTTCTGCGTCAGGTCATCCACGATGCTCACAGCAACCCACCAGGTGACGAGCGTGGCCAGGAAGCCAATGCCAACTCCCGCCGCCACCGGCCACCGGAACGATTCACCCGATTTCACCATGCCGGCGGTGATGGCGGAAAGAACCAGGACGCATTCCAATCCTTCTCGAAAGACGAGAACGCCAATGTC
>VFSW01011487.1_pt1 | contig 12442 bp, 11 predicted proteins | sample 5358111 | NCBI WGS metagenome assembly VFSW01 (sample SAMN11554181, study PRJNA540505) | mine drainage metagenome | isolation source: sediment from site ElyBrook_90M | place: USA: Ely Copper Mine, Vershire, VT | collected 2017
GACCAGATCTTGGGCAGCATAAAGCCGGCGTAAGCATCGACCCCCCTTTGTAAGGCCCGCTCCATGTAGGCCACGACCAGCTTGTCGACAACGGGTCGCCGCTCTTCCCTGGTCAGCAGGGAGCGGTCGAGGACCAGACGGCTCGCCTCGAAAATCCTGGGAGTCGATGGCAGTTTTGCCGACAACAGGAAGGTGAAAACATCGGAGAGCATATAGGGAATGGTGGTGGGGTAAGAGCGCGTTACACCGACAACTCTTCCTTGCCCATCGCGCGCGATAAAGTATTCGGTCGCCAGGTTGTCGTACTGATCGAACTCCATGCCGTCGATGACGTATATGTCGCTCCAGTTTTCCTTATGAACGACCTCCCGGTATCGCAGACGATGCTGTTCCGCCAAAAGGTTGTCGGGAAAATGGTGAAGTGTCGCAATGCTGACGCAATCAATCATCTGAACTCAAATGAGGCTTAAGAGCCGGCGATTGATTGAAAGCGATTACGGCAGACCGTGTAAACTGTCACTTCTGACAGGGGCTGCCAACGAGGGCGGGGGTAATCAGTTGCAGACGTATGGCCTTCGTGACGGCGCCCATCCGTCCATATACCTCCAGTTTTTTGAAGATCTTATTCCAGTGAAAGCGGATGGTGCTCGTGCTTATATTCAGAATTGCGGACATTTCATCATCGGTTTTTGATTCGGCCGCCCAGCATAGAATTTCACGCTCCCGGACCGTTAATTCGACTTTCAATGGCTTGGACAACATGTCGCGATACGTTTCATGAAAATAGACGCTGAGCATGTAAGCGCCGGCTAAAAACATGTAATCCTTTCCCTTGGCCGGCGCGTTTCTTGCGAGTCCTACACCCACAAGCTCGCCTGGGGGGCCGGTTAGCGAGAAACCTATTCCGTCGCTGACGCCCGCCTCCTGAGCTTCGTTCATGAGCTGCAGGGACGGCGCGAATAGATCGGGATTGGCGGTGACATCAGACCAGAAAAAGGGTTTCCGGGAGGCCAGGATTCTCAGCGTGACCGGATCGATCTGCATATAGTTTTTTGCTTTGTAATATTTCATCCAGTCATCGGGATAGCTTGTGGCCAGTCCGTGCTGGCGCGGAAGTCCCAAAGACGGATGATCGGTCACAAGGCTATAGGCAACCCTGTCATAGCCGTGTCCCTTCATGATGGAACAGAATTTTCCAAACGCTTCCTCCGGATTTTTAGAGGAATTGATGGTCTCGATATATTGTCCGAGTTTTTTCATTAGTAAATATGTTGATGTGTTTATGCATGGTTGTTTATGCTCCAGACCGTACGGGGCATTAGTCTCTTTTGTCAAGGTTTCTGCGGCTTTTCCGCTAATCGGCGGCCTCATCACAGCAACGCTTCGTCACGATGATCGATGCGACATTCAGGCTGCTCGTCACGGCCTGGTAGCGCATCCTGCTCCATGAAATGACGAAGCTGGCGGGAAACGACATGGTGCAGTAAGCGAATCGCCGGCTAGCGGGTGCGGGCGGCCATGCACTTCATCAGGTTGAGCAGCGCGGCGCGCGCGTGGGGGTCCTTGATGGCCGTCCAGGATTCGAGCAGCGGCCTGAACTCCTTGCCTTCGAATTTCTTGATAAGCGAGAAAAAGGCGGAATCGCCGTCAGAGGGCTCACCCGTAGCGACGAAGTGCGACAAGGGCACGTCAAGGAAGTCTGAAAGGTTGACCAGGCGGTCGAGGGGAATGCGGTTGGTACCGGCTTCGTATTTCTGGAGCTGCTGGAAGGTAACGTCGAGATGGCCGGCGGTTTCGATCTGGCTCTTTCCGGCGGCGGTGCGCGTGAGGCGGATGGTGCGCCCGAGATCCCGGTAGAAAGGACCTTCGGGCAGACGTTTTTTGTGGTTTTGGGCCATGGTGAGAATCTTTCGTGAGTTGCCCGACGATTAGAAAGCAGGGGCGGCGGCGGGTCAACCGTAAAGAGACTCATCAAGCTCATGAAAAAACCGCGCGGCAAAACCCTCACCGGCAACGTGCCTTTAACAATGTTCCTGTTGTGTTCTTGACTCCCTTCGTATCCTGGGTCATGCCACCGGATGGAAGCTGACATACAGGGATATGGCCTTTTATCCACACGAGGATGAATTGGCCGCTTCGCCGGAGCCGGCCTTTTTCCGGTTCAGTTCGCGGAGGCTGCGGCCGCCTATGTGGCGGCCTCGCGGATCAGGCCGGACAACCGCTTTGTGGCAGTGCGGTGGTGATCGGGGTCGAGATCAATGCCGATGAACTGGCGTCCAAGCTCGCGGGCGGCGACAAGGGTGGAACCGGAACCGGAGAAGGGGTCGAGGACGATATCGCCCGGTTTCGTGAAGGCGGCGATCAGCGGTTTGAGGGACTGGACGGGCTTCTGCGTCGGATGGAGGCGGTTGCCGGAATAGTGCCAGTCGATGACATCCGGCGGCGGGCGATCAGGGAATGGCGGGAAGCCCTTGGCCAGCAGGTAGGCTTGCTCGTGAGTGTAAGACAGGTGCCGGGCGCAGGACGCATAGGGCTTGCGAAAGACGATATGACCGACAGGTCGAAAGCCTGCGGCTTTCCATGCCTCCATGAAAAGATCGACCTTGTTCCAGCCATAAAAACAGGCGGCTAAAGCATTAGGCTTGAGGACGCGGTGCATCTGCCGGAAGGCCGGCTTCAGCCACGCGTCGTTGTCATCGTTGATGACGCGGCGGCCGGAGCGGTCGTGGTAGCGGACCAGATAGGGCGGATCGGTCAGCACGAAATCGACGCTCTGGGCGGGCAGGTAGGCCATGATGTCAATGCAATCGGCACAGGTGAGGGTATTCAGCATCTGGGAAAAGAGGCGGTTCATTTGCGCCTCCCGTCGGCCTGAATGTCGCGGCGGAAAAGACGGATGGCGGCTTTGACATCTTCAGCGTGGTCGTCAAAAGGAATGAGCGTGCCGAGAGCGGCGAGATGTTCCCCTTGATCGAGATAGTTGGTGGCCTCGCCGAGCATGCCGCGAAGAACGTCAATCGTAGCGCTCAGTGCAAGGGCGTGGATAGGGTCTGCGAGTTTAGACATGGTTTTTCCTTTCCGTGGGTTGTTGTCGATGGCGAGGAAAAGGCCGGGACGGTATGGCGCCGGGGTCAACGGGTTACACGGGCCGTCCGCCAAGGGGCTATGTCCCCGCAGGCGGTCTTACGGCTGGCGCGGGCGCCCGTTGACGACGGCGGCAGGCCCGGCAAACTGAGCCTGAGAATGACGACAACCACGGCAGGAAAAAACGGTAATCTCGGCGCATTACTATCCCCATTGCTCGGCCATTGCTTTTGCGATGCCGGGATAAAAGCGCGATCTCTCTTTCCAGCGTTGAGGTCCGGGTGGCATGCGGAAAACGCGCTGCTCGCGTCCGGGCACAACATCGGTCGGCTGCAGCAGCGGCAGGTTCTTAAGCCAGAAGCATGTTCTCTTGGTTTCGCCATGGCCGAATTGCCAGGGCTGAATGCTTTGTGAAAATTTCCGGTAGTTTACGATGAGGGCCTTGGCGTGCTTATGCATCACGGGATTTTCGACGCAGATACGTTCGATGGAAGCATTCCAGAATGCTGAGAATAAATCCGCGCCTTCACGCAATTCGCGGTGCATGTCCTCGGCGGTACGGCCCGGTGGCGGCTTAGAAAGCCAGCGAACGCCGCTATTGCAGAGGCGGGTGCAAGGTGGATGCGCGACCATGAGCAGATCCCAGCCATCGTTGAGTATTTCCCTGGCATCGCCGGTGATATGTCGATTGCTGCCGTCTTCGGACGGCAAAAGGTCGCATGACCATGCATCATGTCCTCGCGCGAGAAAGGCATTGCGGACGGTCCCGGAATATTCGCAGGCGACAAGAACTCGCATCCCCTGACAGCGTGGCTGGAAGAGGTCGTTGTGATAGCTGGTCATTCATACGGCCTCCTTCTCGGTGAAATCGGCGACGGTGGCGGAGTGGTCGCAGTTTTGGCAAGCGCAATGGCTTGCGTTTTCCCATTCGGAGCCGGAGAGATCCTCGATGGTGCCTTCGTCGTCCATGAGAACAAGGACGGTGGCGGCAATGCGGAAGGGGCCGTAGGAGCCGCAGGCAGGGCAGCGCATGCCGGCGAGGCAGTTGGTGTTCTGTCCGGTCATGATTGCCCCCGTGCTTTGCGGATCAGGGTTTCGATCGGCGCCAGCTCGGTGATGGCGTCGCCGTGGATGATCTCGATGTCGCGGGATTCGAGGAATGTCACCGGCTGGCCGTCTTCGTAGTGGCAGGTGTCGGCGATACGGTCCAGCAGGGCGTGGGCTCGTTCGAGGGAGTCCAGAAGTTCCCTGGCATGGTGCTTGATGGTGGCATCTTCGTCGGTAAGGTGTTCGAGCCGGTAGTTGTCGAGCGGCATGTCGCGGGCGACGTCGTTGCCAGCCTCGTCCTGGATGCTGACGATGCGGCGGCAAACGGCGTTGTTCCAGTCCGCGTCGTAGGCACCGAAGGTATCGGTGTCCAGCTTGCGGGCTTTTGCGATGGCGGCCTTCGGGCCGCGCGCCTCGATTTCGCCCATGGCGTAGTGGGGGACGTCCTCGGCGTAGATGACGGTATAGGTCTTCACGGCGCCCTCCCTTCGTTCAGGGGGCTGAGGTCGATGAATTCCGGGATGATGGTTTCGTCCTCGTCCGTGACCTGCAGGATGCGGCGGGCGATGGCGTTGCGCCCGTCGGGGTTGATGCTGTCGTGTTCCATGTCTAGCTCCTTTGTTTGTGCGGTTGCTCTCAACGTGGGAGTCGAGGGGACCGGGCGGAGAAGACGGGAAGTCACACGGCCTACACGGAATCTCGGAGCGGGCTGGCCGTTGACTTCCCGGCGCGCCCGGTCAGGCTCCCATGATTGTTGAGGGCAGCCGGATAAAGGGCGATCAGCGAACGGATCGAGTATCAGACAGAGAGAGGGAGCTGCCAGCAGAGCGCGGCGATCATCCGGCGTTCGTCGGACTGGTTCTTCGGCATGGCGCGGCGGCCAACCGCCACACGTTCCGGGCATCACGGCCTATCTGCTGAACGGCGGCACTAGGACTGAGGCGGGCGGCAGGCGGGCAGGCCGTTGACGGCCCAGCGCGACCGGCTACCGTAGCGTCATGAATTGAAAAACAGCCGAAAAGGATGTTTGACGTGTTGAACGGGTCGGTGACGGTCGCGAGGCAACTGGATTCGTGCCAAGAGGTCTGCAATAATGCTCCTAACCAAATGAAAAAGGCTTGGCCAGACCGATGACATATGACACCGATGAACGCCTGAAGGGCTATCTCGATACGAACCAGATGCACCGCGAGCAGATGTGCCTCGCGGTCATGGCGATCGACCGGCGTTTTTCGGATGTTCGTCCGCGCCACCCGCGCGGCGGCCCTGACGGTGCGCGCGATATCGAGGCCGTGTTTAACGGCGTGCAGCGTGTGTTCGGTGCCGTCGGATTCGTCAACCAGGCGAACGATTCGGACAAGTACAAAAAGAAGGCCATCAAAAAGTTTACGGATGACCTTACAGAGGCTCTCAAGCAGCAGCCGAGGCCCGAGGTGTTCATCTTCTTTACCAATGTCAACTTGACAGCGGGAGAGAAGGACGGCCTTGTGCAGGATGCCAAGGCCAAAGGGCTGGCACATGCCGAAGTGTTCGATCGCGAGCGCATCCGGATCGCGCTCGACGGGGCGGATGGGTTCAGCCTCCGGTTTCAGTATCTCGGCATCCCGTTATCGGAAGCCGAGCAGGCAACGTTCTTCGCGCGCTGGGGTGATGACATCCAGGGCCTGATCAGCGACGGGTTCGGCGCGGTGCAAAAGTCACTCAACAGGATTCACTTTCTCCAGGAGGCGATGCTGCCGCTCACGCACCTGACGGGCGTGCTCGAACTGGACCGGGAGTATAGCGGGGCTGAAATTGGGCACTTCCGCGCTTTCGCCTTCGTCCAGCTCAAGGCCCCGGTGCACAGATTATTCAGCTTTATGTTCGGCGCGACCGACAATAGCGAACGCGAAAAAGCGCAAACAGCGGATGACCTCGCGAAAGGAGAATCGGGGATAGCGAAGAGCATGTGCGGCGGGCAATGGGAGAGAAGGCTTCCCGAGAATCTGGCCAGTGTGGGGAGCGGACAAACGGAAAGCGAAGGAGAAGATTCGGACAATGACGAAAAGCCGCTTTCCTACAAGTCGGCTGGTGGTTTCACGTCCGTAGGACAGGACCCGGTAAAGGCCGTCCGCATCCGGTACGACAAGGACAGTTTCATTCGCTTCATGCCGGGACCGCGCTTGTTGGATATGGACGACTGCATGTTTCTGTTTTGGGTCAACCGCAGCCTTGCCGAGAAGGTCAAGGCGATCCACATTTACGCGAACGAATACAAGCTGACCGACATCGGAGCCGAAGGCTTTTATATAGACAACTCATCATTCGAAACGGACCTGCCATACTTCTTCAGTGCCCAGGAGCTTTCAGACCCGTGGGTGAGGCTGCGACCGAAGATGGCGTCCGCCTTTCATATACGATTTTCCGAGCAGACACCGAAGCGCTTCTTCCATGCCGTCGAAGTACCCGATTCGGGGGCCTGAGGATGGCTGTGGCGAAGGCCGACCTTGTTTCGAGCTTGGATGCGAAGGCGGAGCCGGACTCGATTCGCGATGGCCTGATGCAGGGGAATATTGAGTTCGGGCCTTCGTGATTAGCCGGGCAGAAAACCAGCAACTGCATTGGACAGTGATTGCGCCGCCTCAACGTTCAGAATGATCGTTCCGTGTGAACGTAAAACCGTAGGCGTCCGGATTCTTTTGACCATTAAGAAACACGCCACTGGTATTTTCACCTTGATACCATGTGTTTTTCAGCGTGTAGCCAAGGTCCGTAAATCGGCTTATAAATTCTTGGCGATTGAAAGTGATGTACGGGCAGCGGCGTCCGGTTTTCCGATATACGACCATCGACCAATATGTCGGTGCGTCAGTAATCTCGACAGAAGTAATAACCACTCTGGGGGGGATGAGAGTTTTGATCGCTTCAAAAAGCGGCATATGGGCATTCATAACAACTCCGCTGGAGTAAAATACATCGCAGGCGCTCGGCAGGGTGCTTGAAAAAGTTATCTCTTTCAGTGCATCTACATTTTTTGCGGAATCGACAATTTCCGGGATTTCAACAACTGTACAGACAGCATCCGGGATATAGCGTCGAAGCCTGAGACAATCTTCACCATATGCCCCACCAAAATCGCATATTCTGGGTCGATTCATGCCTCGCACAAATTCAGCAACTGAATATATCCCGACTAGATGGCTGGTGGTTAGTACGCTCGTGTTTGCATTGGCAATACGTCGATCAAGTTCTACTTCCGTATAAATGTAATGTGCATTGGGGTTTCGTTCTGGCTGCGGCCCGTCAACGCGTATGCGATACCATCCTATTAAAAGTGCTATCCCAATATCTATGGTTCGGTGAAGCTTGACCGTTAAACCTAGTCCACTCATGGCTGTTTGCGCTCTCCTTGGGATCTCTATTTCATCGCAAAATATTCTCGGGGCCTTAGTCTAAGTCCGCACCCGCCCGTTGTAAATACTCCTTCGCTGCTTTCTACAGGTGTTTCTATCCCGAGACATCGAGCAGCCCGGTTTGAAACTGTCCCTCTTTCTGCGCATGAGGGATCGTCACCGCATGGCCGAGACGTCCCGAAGGACGGCTCGGGGAGTCACGCCATTGCCCTTTCTAGCGATGGCGGTCGAGTAGAGCCCGGCCGCCGAAACGGCCGGGGCGCAAAGACCCCGTTAACGAATTTTTCAACCTTGGGGAATAGGCTGGTCTTAGACGCAACCTTAGAGCGCATAGTGAAGCACTCATAAACGCCGGATTGTAGTGATGAAGTCGGGAGAAGGCGATGCAGACATTTCGCGGGAGCAAAGCCGGCCGTGTGTCTATACGGGTGCATTTCAACCAGCTTGCCCTGTTCCCGGACGATCCCGTAGAATCGACGGCTTCAGCACCGGCGGAGGATGCCCATGAAGGAAACGATGGAAAGGACAGCGCTCTTCGATCTGATCCTGAAGCACTGGCAGGAGCATTGCCCGCAAATGGTGCGGGATCTGGAGAAGGAGAATCGCCTGGAGCAGGCGGTGTTCGAGACGCAAACCCGGACGGGCGACCTGCTGTACGAACTGGTGTCGGTGAAGAAGATGGACTATCAGGCGGCGTGGGAACTGGCGAGGGAGGAGTGGGCGTTGCCCCAGAGCGAGAAAGAGCGAGAGAACAAGAGCGAGGACCAGAGCTAGAACCAGAGCGGGAACCTCCCGCCGGCAGAGACCTGCCCGTCCGGGACATCGAAGTCCGGGACATCGAAGCCCACGACATCGAGCCGGAGCCGGTCGCGAGGCCGCCGCCGCGGGACTTCCGGATAAACGAGGCGCACAGGATCGGGCAAGGCGGGCTGAAGGAAAAGGCCCGCGACAACATCGCGGCGATCCGTACGCTCAGGCTGGTCGAAGACGAAAGCCGGCAACCAACCGAAAACGAGAAGGCTGTCCTCGCCCGCTACAGCGGCTGGGGCGCCCTGTCGAATGTCTTCCATCCGTATCCCCGCAGCGACTGGGCGGAGATCGCCCGCGAGGTGCGGCAGCACCTGACCCCTGAAGAATACGACTCGGCGCGCGCCTCGACCCCGAACGCCCACTTCACGTCGCCGATGGTTATTCAGGCCCTGTGGGAAGCCATGGAGCGCTTCGGGCTTGGCGCGGGCGCTCAGATCCTTGAGCCGTCGATGGGCGTCGGGCATTTCTTCGGCCTGATGCCGGAATCCCTGCTGCCCGGCTGCCGGCGGACGGGCGTCGAACTGGACGGCATCACGGCGCGAATAGCAAAACAGCTTTATCCGGACGCCACGATATTCGCGAAGGGGTTCGAGGAGACGGGGCTGCCGGGTAATTTCTTCGACGCGGTAATCGGCAACATCCCCTTCGGAAACTATCCGGTGCACGATCCCGCTTACCGTCATTCCCCGGTGACGCGGACGATCCACGATTATTTCCTGGCGAAGTCGCTCGACAAGCTGCGCACCGGGGGCGTGATGGCCCTGATCACCAGCCGCTACACGATGGACAAGCAGGATTCGACGATGCGGCGGTATCTCGCGGAGCGCGCCGATCTGGTCGGCGCGATCCGGCTGCCCAACACGGCGTTCAAGGCCAACGCGGGCACTGAAGTCACAACCGACATTCTGTTTTTCCAGAAACGAGCACCGGGAATCCCCGCGCAAGGAGAAGCGTGGCGGGAACTGGCCGCGATTGATACCCCGGACGGGGCCGTCTCCGTCAACGAATACTTCGCGCGCCATCCGGAGATGATGCTGGGTCAGATGCGGCTGGAGGGCTCGCAGTACCGGGACCACGAGCCAACGCTCGCGGGCGAGCTGTCGCCGGAGCGTCTGAAACAAGCCGTGGCATCGTTGCCCGAAGGCATCTGCCCCGCGCACGAAGGTGCGCTTCCTAAAGGATCGGCGCGCAGCGCGGGGCCAGACCGCGCCCGTCCGCCGCCGGAGCACAAGGACCTCGCGGAAATGGCCGCGGAGGACGGTAAGGACGGGGCTTATGCGATCCGGGACGGGCTGCTGGCGATCCGCCGGGGCGCGGTATTCGAGACGGCGAAAGTGCCCGGCGCGCTGGCATGGCGCATCCGCGCCATGCTGTTGGTGCGGGACGCCGTCCGCGTCGTCTTCCGTACGCAGCTCGACGATGCGCCGGAGGAACGCATTGCCGAAGCGCGGCGGCTGCTGAACGACATCTACGATTCCTTTGTCAGCCAGCACGGGCCGCTGTCATCGCGCGAGAACGTCAAGGCCTTTGCCGGCGATCCCGACCAACCCTTATTACTCTCCTTAGAGGTCTACGATCCCGAGAGCAAGCGCGCAGCGAAGACGGCCATCTTCGAGCGGCGGACGCTGGAGCGCTATAAACCTGTCACTCATGTCGAGACGGCGGCGGAGGCGCTCGCGGTCTCCCTGAATGAGACCGGAGAGATTCACTGGCCGCGCATGGAGCAGGTGACGGGCCGCCCCGCGCGGGCGTTGCAGCGCGAACTGGGGAGCCTCGTCTATTGCAATCCGGAGGGCGGACTGTGGGAACCCGCCGACCGTTACTTAAGCGGCGACGTGCGGCGCAAGCTGGCGGTGGCGGATGCGGCTGCCGGGCTCGATCCGTCTTACGAGCGCAACATCGAGGCGCTGAAAGCCATACAGCCTGCCGATCTGGAGCCGGGCGACATCGAGGCCCGGCTCGGGTCATCGTGGATTCCGGCCAGCGACATCCGGGATTTCGTGGCCGGGCTGCTCGACACCGCGCCGCGCAACGTGCGCGTCGGCCACGCGGTCCCCATCGCGACCTGGACGGTCGAGATCGACTTTGGCGAGAAGTTCAGCGTCGGCAACACGACGACGTTTGGGTCGGCGCGGTTTCGCGCCTCCGAGCTGATCGAGCAGGCGCTCAACGGCCGCGTGCCAACCGCTTATGACCAGCAGCCGGACGGGTCGCGGATCATCAACCAGCAGGAAACGGTGGCCGGGCGTGAAAAGCAACAGCAACTGAAGGATCGTTTCCGCGAATGGGTCTGGGAAGACGACGCGCGCGCGACGCGGCTGGCCCGCGAATACAACGACCGCTTCAACAATCTGCGCCTGCTCAGCTTCGAAGGATCTCATCTGAGCCTTCCGGGCATGAACCGGGAGTATCTGCGCGACGGGGACCTGTCGCCTCACCAGAAGGCCGCCGTCTGGCGGATCGTGCAAAGCGGCAGCACGCTGCTGGCGCACGTCGTCGGAGCCGGAAAAACCTGGACGATGGCGGCGGCCGCCATGGAAATGCGCCGTCTCGGCCTTGCGAAAAAGCCGATGTTCGTTGTGCCCAATCATCTGGTCGAGCAATGGGGGGCGGAGTTCCTCAAGCTGTATCCGCAGGCCCGGTTGTTCATTGCCGGGCGGGAGCATTTCGCGGCGGGCAACCGTCAGCGGGCGATGGCCCGGATTGCGAGCGGAAACTATGACGCGGTGATCGTCTCGCACCGCTCCTTCGAGTTTTTGCCGGTGTCGGACAAGCTGTTCAAACGTTTTGTCGAGGAGCAGGTCGAGGAGCTGGAGGCGGCGATCCTGGAGGCCAAGGCGGATCGGGGCGACAACCCCCGGCTGGTGAAGGAACTGGAGAAAGCAAAAAAGCGCTTCGTCGCCAAGCTCAAGGAGCGCGCCGACCGCGAGGGAAAGGACAATGCTCTCACTTTCGAGGAGCTGGGCGTGGACCAGATATTCGTCGATGAGGCCGATCTTTACAAGAACCTGTTTTACACAACCAAGATGAACCGCATCGCGGGCTTGCCGAATTCGGAGAGCAACCGGGCGCTCGACATGTACATCAAGACCCGCTATGTGCGCGAGATCAACGGCGGGCGGGGCGTTGTGTTTGCGACCGGCACGCCCATCTCGAACACCATGGCCGAGATGTATACGATGCTGCGCTACCTGGCGCCTGATCTTCTCAAGGAACGCGGTGTGGCGCATTTCGATGCGTGGGCGGCTAATTTCGCGGAAGCGGTTACGGCGCTGGAGCTGGCCCCGGACGGCTCGGGCTACCGGATGCACACGCGCTTTGCGAAATTCATCAACCTGCCCGAGCTGCTGTCCATGTTCCGGACCTTCGCGGACGTGCAGACTGCCGACATGCTGAACCTGCCGTGCCCCGCGGTGGCGGGCGGCAAGCCGCAGATCGCCGCGGCTCCCGCGTCTGAGCCGCTCAAGGCCTTTATCCAAACCCTAACCAAGCGCGCCGAGCGGCTGCGCACGGCGCGGGTCGACCCGAGCGTTGACAACATGCTGAAAATCACGGGCGAGGGCCGCAAGGCCGCGCTCGATATGCGGCTGCTGGATTCCCTCGCAGGGCCGGAAGGCGATACGAAGCTGAGCATGGCCGTGGAGCGCATCCGGAAAGTGTGGACGGATACAAGCAGCGCGCGGTCAACCCAGCTTGTGTTCTGCGATCTCTCGACGCCAGACCCGGCGCGTTTCAACGTCTACGATGAGGTCCGGACAAAACTGATCGAAGGCGGCGTGCCGCAGGCGGATATCGCCTTCATTCACGACGCCGAGACCGATGCGGAAAAGAAGCTGCTGTTCGATTCGGTCAACGCGGGCATGGTGCGTATCCTGATTGGCTCGACGGAGAAGATGGGGGCGGGGACGAACGTACAGCAACGGCTGGCCGCCCTGCATCACCTCGACGCGCCGTGGCGGCCCAGAGACATCGAGCAGCGCGAGGGGCGAATCCTGCGCCAGGGCAATCAAAATGGCGAGGTGCGGATATTCCGGTACGTGACGGAAGGGTCGTTCGACGCCTATATGTGGCAGACGCTGGAAACCAAAGCCCGCTTCATGCAGCAGGTG
>VFSW01011488.1_pt1 | contig 12440 bp, 12 predicted proteins | sample 5358111 | NCBI WGS metagenome assembly VFSW01 (sample SAMN11554181, study PRJNA540505) | mine drainage metagenome | isolation source: sediment from site ElyBrook_90M | place: USA: Ely Copper Mine, Vershire, VT | collected 2017
GGAGCAAATACCAGTTTATTCTACAAATGGCAAAACGAGTTCAGAAACATAGGTAATAAAGGAACGAAATAGGATAAAAACGGCAATACAAGTTTCTTATGAGTTAAACGAAGGGAACAAGCAGAGAGAGTTTGAGGGGCTTACCGAAGCTCTTAAAAAGTTTAATTTGGCAGAGGGATTAATACTTACATTTGACCAAGAAGACAAATTTGAGATTGAAGGAAAACGAGTAATAGCGAAACCCGTTTGGAAATGGATGACAGAAGGCGACATATAATGGCGGTGTCCACGGACAACGTTGAATGCAGACGGCCGTAGGGCTCGGATTTTAATCCGTTCATTAGTTGGTTTAACTTTTGTCGTTTGAGGTGGAGAAACACACTCAAAATAATGATTTGGGGCAAAAAATAGAACCAACTCGGTAGTAATCACTAGTGCGTGTGGTATATAACTCTATCCGCAAAAATAAACGGTATGAACAATACGCTTACCGCATTAAAAGGGGTAAAGGTAGGTCATTCCACTCATACGGATAAATTAACGGGCTGCACGGTGGTGTTGTTTGATGACTTTTATCCTGTTGCATACAAATCGTATGGGGGGGGCACCTGGAACGTTTAGCACAGAGAATCTGAGAACAGGCAAGTCTTTTTCCATGAGGCATGGGTTGTTTATAGCTGGGGGTAGCTGGTTGGGTTTGGCTTCTGCTTCTGAAATAATGGACTTCATGATAGATAACAGATTAGGATACAAGGACGGTAAAGCGACGCTTCCTGCCATAAGTGGAGCCATAGTATATGATTTGGGAATCAAGATGACCCAATATGAGCCTATTTATGGAAAGGAAGCCGCAAAGAATGCAACTACTCGGCCTGTTGAAAATGGGAATGTAGGAGCAGGAACTGGCGCCTCGGTTGGAAAATTCTCTTATACTAAAGACGGATTAATGCTTAACATGAAAGCGGGAGTTGGGTCTGCCAGGATAAATCTTGGAAATGAAATTGTTGTTTGCGCTCTTTCAGTAGTAAATGCTTTGGGGAATGTGGTTTTGCAGGATGGTAAAATATTGGCTGGAAACAGAAATGACTCTGCAAAGCCAAAATTCAGGACTTTTAAGGGCTCTTCCAACTTCCTTACAAACAATCCGCAAAACACAACAATTTCAATAGTAGGCATTAATGCAGATTTGGGAGAATATACGAATTATGAAACAGTGGCCCGCATGGCTTCTCAGGGACAGGTTCGTTCAATAAATCCAGTAAATACGTCTGTGGATGGAGATACTGTATTTGTATTTTCTACAAAGGAGGTAAAATCGTTCCTAACGCCTTTGGGAAAGGCCATATCAAGAGGGGGATGGCCAGGTCTTGATGTTGATATAATAGGCCAAGCAGCGGCAGACGCCGTTCAGGAAAGTATTTACGATGCCTGCAGGAAGGCAGCTTCAATCAGTTTTGAATATGCATTTGGAAAGAAAGTTCCTTGCAGCAAGGATTACTTATGATTGCGTTTGTAATAGAAAAGGAGTCCGCAGGGTAAATACGGATATGGTGCAAAACGGATAGCCTTTTATTAGTGTCTGGAAAAATACTGATGATATTATGGCTGAGTTGGAAATAGACAGGCAGACTACTGCATTGGTGGTCATAGACCTGCAGAAGGGCATAGCCTCGATGGGCAGGCAGCTTGCGCCGTACGGCGCAGACACCGTAATACAGAATGCGGCAAAGCTGGCTGAGGCGTTCAGGAGGAATGGCATGCCGGTGTTTCTGGTCCACGTAGTGGCATCGGGCGCGGACAGGCTTGCGCCGATCGCCGACGAGAATCCGTGGAGCGGTGCGGACATGCCCAAGGACTGGGCTGACATCGTCTTTGAGCTCGGACCTAAGGAGTCTGACGTAATAATAACGAAGAAGCAGTGGGGCGCGTTCTACGGCACTGACCTTGAGCTGCAGCTGAGGCGGAGAGGCATGAAGACCATTGTGCTTTGCGGCATATCCACGAACCACGGCGTGGAGAGCACTGCGAGGTTCGCGTACGAGTACGGATTCCAGCAGATATTCGCTGAGGACGCAATGACCTCGATGTCTGCGGAGATGCACAATGCCGCGATAAACATATCATTAAAGAGGATTGGCAGGGTGCGCAAGACTCAGGAGATATTGGCATGCCTTTGAAAGCCGGCGCTGCACTGATATGCTTTTATTCATAAATGCCAAATAGTCTTTGCGGGAAGGCGCGCACGTTTGCGCCTAATAAGACAAAGTATTGTTGATGAGGATGGGTGAAAACAGAAACAAGGTAGGCATTGCTGCTGCAACAGCGGTAGGCCTTGGTGCGATAATAGGCGCTGGCATATTCGTTCTCAGCGGCACGTCCATCGCGCTTGCAGGGGCGGATGCGCTCTTCGCCTTTATAATAGTCGGAATAGTCGCGATAATCATAGCGCTTGAGCTTGGGGAGCTCGGATCTCTGCTGCCGTACGTAAGGGGCGCGTCTTATTCATACACATACAAGGCGTTCGGCAGCGAGCTTGGCTTCATAACAGGAATACTGAGGTACATGGCGCTTACAGTGGCGATATCGGCCATAGCGCTTGGCTTCGGTTCGTACCTGTCGAATCTTGTCTTTGGAAGCACACTCGGATCATACCCCATACTCTTCGCAATAGCAATCATAGCCATACTGTCGCTGGTAAACATGCTCGGCGTGAAGAAGGCGGCGCAGACAGACCTGGGGCTAGTCACGATAAAGATAGGCATACTACTTGCATTCGTCGCATTCGCGGTGTTCTTCGTGCTGTCCAGGCCCGGCAGCGTACCGAGCCTCTCCTTCAGCACCTCCGGAGGGGCGCTGGGAGGCATATTTGCTGCAAGCGTAGTGGTCTTCTTTGCTTATTCCGGCTTCCAGGCAATATCAACAATAACCGACAGGATAAAGGGCGGGTCTGCAGGCTACGTGAAAGCGATCATGTCTGCAGTCGCCATAAGCATAGTGGTTTACGTGCTCGTGGTGCTGGCCATGCTCATGATAATTCCGCAGTCAGCATATGCCAAGCTCCTCACTGCGGATCCGCTTGCATACGTGCTTGGACAGGCTCATGCGCCGTCATGGCTGTTATTGCTCACCGACCTCGGAGCTCTGGTGGCAACCGCATCGGCAACTATAGCTATGATACTTACCTCTTCGAGGTCGTTGTATCAGATGAGCGAGGATCATCTCCTTCCAGGGTTCTTCAGAAAATACAACAAGAAGAACGATACTGCTGAAAACGGCATAATAGTGTCTGCAGTGATAGGGATAGTCATGCTGTTCTCCGGCAACATATACATAATAGCATCGATAGCAAACTTCGGCCTCATATTCAACTACATTATGATAGGGTTCGATGTGGCGCACTTCAGAAGGCTTGGAGTAAAGTCGCCGTTCAGGATGCCGCTCTATCCGTATCTTACAATAATAAGCATGGCTCTCCTCATTGCGTTCTTTGCAGGCCTAGACAGGGCTGTGCTCGCCATAGGCGTGGCTCTGATGATACTGATCCTTATTGCATATTACTCGCTCAGGGAGATAAGGAATAAGAAGATAATAAGGGTAAAACTCTTTAATTGAGTAGACGCAGGCGATAAAGGCATTGTGGAGATATGATGGATGGCAAGGACAAGGTACTTATAATACTCACGCTCGGAATACTCATGGGCGCAATAGACACCACGATAGTGCTCCTTGCCCTCCCGACAATAAACATGGCTCTTCACACCACGCTGATAGCGTCGGTATGGATAATACTCGCCTACCTTCTTGTCATAGCCGTGGCGACCACGCAGTTCGGCAGGATAGGCGACATCTACGGCAGGAGCAAGATGTTCAACATAGGGTTCGGCGTATTCACAGTAGGCTCGCTGCTGTGCGGCGCAGCTCCTGCGATAATATACCTCATAATATTCAGGTTTGTGCAGGGCGTCGGCGGTGCGCTGCTCCAGGCGAACTCAGGTGCGATAATAGCAGATACGTTCGAGCCGCAGAAGCGCGGAAGGGCATTCGGATACACGGCGCTGGGATGGAGCGTCGGGGCGATGCTCGGAATAATACTAGGAGGGGCGCTGACTACGTTCACAGGATGGCAGTACATATTCTACATAAACGTGCCCATAGGCATAGTCGCCACGTATCTCGGAGTGAAATACATAAAGGACAACCCAAAGGTCAGCGCTAAGATCGACTGGCACGGGATGGCGCTTCTCACTGCCGCGCTTGTGCTGATATCCTATGGGGCCATAGACATAGCTGCGGAGGGCGTGTCGCAGTTCAACTCCGGATCCGTGATCGCCGGAGCAGCAGCGCTGCTCGTCTTCCTCTTCACTGAGAGGATGAGCAGGAATCCCATGATGAACTTCAGGCTGTTCGCCACAAACCGCGTGCTCACATATTCCATATTAGCTACGTTCTTCATGAGCCTCGGCTACCTTGCGGTGGTATTCATAATAATAATGTACCTGCAGGGAATACGCGGCCTGAACCCGCTCGATGCGTCGCTCCTCCTCATCCCCGGATACATAATAAGCAGCATATCTGCGCCCTACATGGGCAGGCTTGCAGACAGGCATGGCGCGCGGATACTTGCAACGCTAGGACTCGCGCTCATGATGGCCACTGTGCTCATATACACAACCATCACTGCGACAAGCAGCCTTTACGTGATACTTGCCGCATCGTTTGTATCAGGAATAGGGATAGCGATGTTCTTCCCTGCAAACAGCAGCGCCATAATGGCAAACGCTGACAGGGAGCATTACGGGAGCATCTCTGGCCTGACCAGGCTTATGCAGAACGTAGGGACATTGTGCAGCTATGTGGTCACGCTGACAGTGGCATCGCTTGCAGTTCCGAGGGCAGTTGCGTTCGAGGTATTCCTCGGCACTTCCAAATTGATAGGCGGGGTGTCTGCGGACTTCCTCGATGGCATACACACGTCCCTGCTCATCTCGCTTGCAATGCTTCTTATCGCAGCTGTGCTGTCCTATATGCGCGGAGCTGACGACAGGAAGTCTCCTGCCGGCAAGAGGTGATTGGATGCGTCAAAGATACAGGATTGGGTTTTTTATCGGCAGGTTCCAGCCGTTCCACAACGGCCACTTGTATGCGCTCAGGTACGCGCTGTCGATTTGCAGGAACCTTGTCATAGGCATAGGCAGCGCTGACAAGAAGGGCACGGAGAACAATCCGCTCTCCGCTTCGGACAGGATGAGGATAATCTCATCGGCGCTGAAGCTGGAAAAGATACGCAGGGACAGGATGACATTCATGAGGGTACCGGATTTCGAGGACAACGATGAATGGTTCGGCTACATAATGTCCAGGAAGCCTGACATCGGCGTGGTGTTCTCGAGAAACAGGCTGGTGAAGAGCATATTCAGAGAGCATGGAATAATGGTCGTCCTGCCGCGCTGGCATGAGAGGAGGAGGCTTGCCGCGAAGATAATACGCGGGAGGATGAGGAGCGGCAAGGAGTGGAAAGATAGGGTGCCAAAGGGCGCGGTAAGGGAGATAGCGAGAAGGGAGAATAAGATAAGGGGAATAAGGGGCAGGCGATGATACTATGAGAGTAATTGTCGGCGGAACGTTCGCATACATGCACAGGGGCCACAGGGCGCTGCTCGGCAAGGCGTTCGGCATAGGCGACTACGTGTACATAGGCCTGACAACTGACAGCTACGTGAAGAGGCTGAAGCTGCACGGCAATATCCCAGGATACGGGGCGAGGAAGAGGATGGTGGCAGGCTTCGCAGGAAGATACGGAAAGGATTTCGAGGTCATGCCGCTTGACGACAGGTTCGGCCCCTCGACCACAGGCGAGTTCGACGCCATAGTTGTAAGCCCGGAGACGTACGGAACTGCGATAGAAATAAACAAGATACGGAAGGCAGGCGGGCTCAAAGAGCTGCGCATAATAAGGATACGCTATGTACTTGCCGAGGACTCTGTGCCTATATCGACGACAAGGATACTGAAGGGCGAGATAGACAGGGAGGGGAAAGTGTTGAGAGACAAGTCTAATAAAACTTCTGGTAGAAAGTAAACCGAAGTGTATTTTATGAATAAGTTGGTGAACAGCGCCAAGTCGCATGCTTCAGATGTCGCGGGGCTCATGAGGAGGGAGATGGGCGATGAGAGGCGAGCATACAGGATGATACTTCGCAGGTCAAGCATAGCCCTTGAACACGGGAGCAAATACCACACCACAGGATACTGGCCGCTTGGCATGGGTCTGACCGATGCACAGAAGAGGGAGGTCAGGATGGTTGCCTCAAGGCTTGGCAGCGCTGTCGGATTCGCTGAGTCCATAGGCCTTGGTGGACTGAACCTCAGGAAGACGCAGCTCCTGGTAGTCGAAGGCAAGGAAGGAGAGTGTAAGGTGGAGCAGTATGATGGAGACCTGATATTCATAGTAAGCAGGTACGGGACAGACGTGTCTAGAGCTGCGATGGGGCTGTTTTACGCCCTTGGATTGGATGCCGGCTGGAAAAAGTGGTCCGGCCTCAGTGAAATCGAGAAGGCGCAGATAACGAGCGGGGCGTATCTGTTCTCAGCTGCATTCTCAAACGCCGGCTCTGTTAAGGGCGGACGGATCACGGAAGACGGGATAGGACAGATGTGCAGCGCGCTTGGCATAGAATTTGAAAGGATAAACAGAAAGTATAACGCATTGAGGGGTCTGAGGAACGCGAACGGAGTGCGTACGCAACGGCATAACGTTACAGAGATAGCGAAATTGGTTGGAGTGGAGAACGAACTTGAGTTTATGCTTGAGGCGCGTGGAAGGAACGCTGACAGGTCATACCGCGAGTTTGCAGTCCTCTCACTCCTTGCGGCAGACGGGGACGTTGCATCGCTTGCAAGGATGTATCTTGAATCTACGCCTAATGATATCTACAGGTCAGTGGCAAAGCGCATACTGAGCCATGCCTGATCCCAGATCCTGCGCTTTCTTAGCGCGCCACTGCTGGGGATAATGAAAAGAAAAAGGAAAAGAAAACAAAACCAACGCCGTTATGGTTCAACTGCAGCTTGCGCAGTTTACTTCCCAGCCCATCCAAGTCCTACTACTGACAGTACAAAACCGACCAGGACCACTACCGAAGATGTAGCCCAGACTCCAGGGACCATCACGACCAGCGAAAACAACGCTACGGACGTTCCCAGTACCTGCTTCCACACCCAGTCCCCTGTTGAGCCCATCTTGCCCAGTTCTGCCAGCACAACAAGGAATGTGACTACTGATAGAGTCACTGCAACGCCGAACAATAGAGGCGCGAAGACGTTCGCGACCGCTCCTACTGCTGCGTATCCCTGCCAAAGCTGCCATACTACTGCCAAGAAGGCCAGACTGCCCACCAGCCTGAGGACCCATGCGGCCCAGTTAGGTTTCTTATTTGCCATTTAGATCACAATAGAGTTTGGTGGATTCGGCTTTTTAAGCCTAATGTCCAAGTTCGTTGATTCCATAGATTTGGAAGGTATGTCGTCAGCGCCCGGGAACGAATAATTGTGACTTTCGTTCCATTTGGGAACGAATAGTATGGGACTCCAAAGAACAGACCCGGACCTTAGTTATGCCGCCTTCTTGAGCTCCCAGTATGAGGAGTCGAACGCAGAGTTTACAGCGCTTACCACATCGTTCAGGTCTGCGAACCTGTTGAGCCTTGCGTTTACCTGGAAGGAGTTTGTGGATCCGTCCTTTGAGATGAGATAGACCCTTGGCGCAGGCATCTTCTTCTTTTCAAACGCAACAGCGATCTTGGGCTTTGACAGGTCCATAAGCCTCTTTGCAGGCACGTCAGAGCTTATTGTCACCTTCACAGGATAGATGATGTCCTGATCCGCATGCATCTTTGTGAATACCGCATTGCCCATGAGTATTGAGTTTGCAATGCGTATTGCGCTGCCGTTCTGGTTCGTTATCTCAGTCCAGATAGTGCTGACCTTTGAGACCTCGCCAACGTACTCGCCGAAGAACGTCTTTACTATTACCGGGTCGCCCACCCTGAGGGTCTTGGAAGAGGAGATGAGGAATCCTGACAGTATGTTCGTAACTACAGTCTGCACTGCGAGCCCGAGTATTATGCCGCCTATCGCGCTTCCTGCAAGCACGCCTGTCAGGCTGACGCCGAACGCGTCAAGCACTATTGCGATCGCTATTATGTAGAATATTATCCTGAGTATGATAAGCGCTGCGTTCCTCATTCCGGCGTCTTCCCTCTTCTCCGCTGCCCTGGATGTCGCGGCAGCAACCAGCACGCGATATATAACGTATGCGCCTATGACTGCTATCAGCGCGTTTACCAGGTCAACGGCATACGGCCAGTACTGTGATGCGCCCTGAAGATGTGCGAGCACCATTGAATAGAATACGAAGTGCAGCGCAAACAGCGCTGCCGCTATTATCACTACAACAACTATGATCTTCTCAACAGGATGGGAATTGCGCGGATTTGATGGCATTGGACCGAATCCGATAGGTATTAAAAATATAAAATACCATCCCCTATCCCTAGTCACGTGGTTGAATGGCAAAACCCATAAATGGCAGCATATTCAGGGCGTACGACATACGAGGCATATATCCGAAGGACATAGACGAGGAGGTAGCTGAGAGGGTCGGCAGAGCCTTTGCTGCGTACATCGGGAAGGGCAAGACAGTGGTCGAGGGTATGGACGTAAGGCAGAGCAGCCCTGCGCTCTCAAAGAAGCTGATAGATGCACTGCTCGGCTCTGGAATAAATGTCGTATATGCGGGCACAGTGCCAACACCGCTTCTCGGATTCGCAGTGTCAAGATACGGTTTTGACGGAGGCATAATGGTAAGCGCAAGCCACAATCCTCCGGAGTGGAACGGCTTCAAGATGTACATGAAGGGAGGCTATGGTATAGGGAGCGGATCAGGGATGGAGGGTATAAAGGAAGCTGTAGACAATGGAATTGCCAAGGCAGGCACAGAGGGCGTGCTCTTGGACAGTAGCGCTGAGATACTCAAAGGATACAAGGAGTTCCTGGTGTCAAAGGTAGGCAACATGCACGGGCTGAAGATAGGCATAGACCCAGGCAACGGATCATACTCTGGACTTGCGTCGCAGGTATTTATGGAGAAGGGCGCAGATGTGCATGCGATAAACGACGTGGCTGACGGCAGGTTCCCTTCGCGCTCGCCCGAGCCAAAGCCTTCCACAATAACGCAGCTTGTAGACCTTGTCAGGTCAAATGGGCTGGACATCGGAGTGGCATTTGACGGAGACGGCGACAGGGTGCTCTTTGTGACTGGGAAGGGAGAGGTGCTTGAGGGTGACATAGTGCTCTCTCTCCTGATAAGGCAGTATGCCAAAAAGGGTGACAAGGTGGCATATGAGGTGTCATGCTCCAGCGCAGTGGAGGACATGCTGAAGGAGAAGGAAGGAATTCCAGTGCTCACAAAGGTAGGGCACTCATACTTCAGGCACGCGATGAAGAGCGCAGGGTGCAAGTTCGGCGGCGAGATATCGGGGCACATGTATTTCGACGAGATATATGGGAATGACGACGGCCTGTTCGCTGCGCTGAAGGTTGCGGACATGGTTGCTAAATCAGGCGCAAGCCTGTCCGACCTTGCAGCCAGCCTTCCCAGATACTTCAAGAAGTCGATGGAGTTCGCTGTTGACGACAGGATGAAGTTCGCGGTGATGGACAGGATAAAGGAGTCGCTCAAGAAGGGAGGATACGGGCTTATAGACATTGACGGGGTCAAGGCCATTACTGATGACGGATGGTTCGTCATTCGGGCGTCCAACACAGGGCCAATGATAAAGATGACTGCAGAGGCAAAGAATGGGAAGAGGCTTGAGGAGCTGGCAGGGATGGCAACGGCTGAGCTTGACAGTGCGTCCAAACAATGAATCTGCTGCTGTGCAGCGCTCGCATTTTCACTTGTCGACTTGGGCGGGTTTCGTGCAACACGCCAATCCATATATCAAGTCCCTGGAGCACGGGCTAAATGCAAGTTTATAAACTTTGAATGAGAAATAATGATATGTACGGTAGACAGAAGGCGTTATTGTATGCTGTACTTCAGCTAGAAAAGCACAACATTCCTATTTCAAAGACCTACCTAGATAAGTTCCTTTTCATTCTGGGCAAGGAATCGGAGATAAATGAATGTGTGAAGTTCTACAGCTTTTATCCTAACCGCTATGGGCCATTTTCCAACCAGTTTTATTTGGATATTGCAGACCTGCAAAGCAGGGGTCTGATTAATAACAAATTGCACCTGACTTCAGACGGACCAGCAAGCCTGGAGATAAGCAAGAAGGCCATGACGATAGTTGATGCTGCAGTGGAAGAATTCGCCGATAGAAACCTTATCAGCTATGTTTATGATAATTACCCAGAATATACCTTAAATAGCAGGCTAACAGGACCAGCTACTGCCAAGAAGGATCCGGGAATATTTTCAATAGGCTACGAGGGCCACAACATAGACTCATTCCTAGACATACTTATACAAAATCGTATTGATGCAGTTGCAGATTTGAGATACAATCCGTTCAGCATGAATTTTGCATTTACCAAATCCCGACTATTACATTACTTAGAGGGAGCAGGCATAGACTACCTCCACATACCAGAACTTGGAATAGAAGGAAGTTACAGGAAGAATCTGGAAAAGGATGGGGATTATGAGCAGCTTTTTGATTTTTACTCGAAGGAGCTGCTTCCAAAGCATAAGGATAAAGTGAAAGACATAGCAGAAATGAGCAAGGATAAAAGAGTGGCCATGCTCTGTTTTGAACATGATAAAGACCATTGCCATCGCGGAGTTGTAAGCAACGAACTTGAGAAGATCTCGGTGATGGTGAAGCACCTATGAAGGAAAAATTGCTGGTTATGGCCAAGGCGGCGCCTGAGATAAGCAGTAAGTACGAGCAGTTGGTATGCGTTGCAGGCGTAACCGAATCTGGGGAATGGAGAAGGATATACCCTATTCCTTGGAGGATCTTCTGGGAGAGCAGCAGCAGGAATTTCAAGAAGAAGCATTGGATAGAGTATGATACTACTGAACCAGGAGACTACAGACCTGAGAGCATGAAGATAGACATGAGTACGATAAAACCGTTGGGGGCAGCAAAATTCAGTGAGATAGAGGGCCTTCTCAGAGAACGCCTCACAACTATGGACGAATTACAAGAACTTGGACCCAAAAAGGCGTCTCTTGGAGTAATAGAACCAAAAGAACTTATTGATTTTATCCCTACCACAAACAAACATTACGAAGAACTGGTCAAGAAGTCCGGACAGAGGGATCTGTCTGGAGGCAAAGCAATCAAATTGGACATTCCAGAGAACAAGTATCGTTATATATTCAGGGATAGACTTGGGGAAGGAAAGCCGCATGAGAGCCTGTGTGAGGATTGGGAAGTCGGAGAGCTTTATAGGCATTGTAAGGAATACCTAGTGCAAGGGATATACAAGGACGAAGAAGAAATGAACCAGAAGATAAAGGAAAAGATGCTGAACCAGATTGCAAAGAACGGTCACTTATACTTTATCGCCGGATCCCACTTCATATTCCCAACGTATATGATAGTTGGAGTTGTTTATCCGAGAAAATCCGATTTATCTTAGGCAGAAAGATGGATCTTTTCAGGTCTTGGCAACCTGAGCATTACAAGCGAAATCGCAGATGTCAAAATACAGTCTGTGCAGCCTGCACTGCGCCTTTTTATCCTTTTGACACGAGATATGGTTATGGATGGCGGCCAGTTCATGCTCAAGGACAGGAAGGAGGCAGGTATACTCCTTGCAGAGAGGCTAGGGCAGCTCAGGCTTAAGGACGCGATAGTGCTTGCAATACCCAGGGGAGGCGTGGTGCTGGGATGCGAGATAGCGAAGTCGCTGCGCGCAGAACTCGATATAGTCGCCCCTAGGAAGCTGAAGGATCCGCACGACCCCGAGCTTGCATTGGGAGCAGTGATGCACGACGGAAGCGTGTTCCTGAACAACAAGGCGATAGCCGCAAGGTCTGTAAGCTGCGAATACCTGAAGAGGGAGGAGGCGCTGGAGATCAAGGAGTCTCTGCGCAGGCTGAATGCGTACAGGGAAGGAAGGAAATACCCAAAGCTGAAGGACCGGGGCGTGGTAATTGTGGACGACGGGATAGCAACAGGGGCGACCATGATGGCAGCGGCGATGTGGATAAAGAAGCAGGATCCTTCCAGAATCATAATCGCAGTGCCTGTCATACCTGCGGACATGATAGACGCGGTAAGCGGGCTGGCAGACAGCGTAGTGTATCTGAGCGCCCCTGAATTCTTCATGGGCATAGGCCAGTTTTACAGGGATTTCCCGCAGGTCGGGGATGCTGAGGTAATAGAGATACTTAGCGGCTGCAAAGGAACTGAAAAAGGGGGCAA
>VFSW01011489.1_pt1 | contig 12440 bp, 11 predicted proteins | sample 5358111 | NCBI WGS metagenome assembly VFSW01 (sample SAMN11554181, study PRJNA540505) | mine drainage metagenome | isolation source: sediment from site ElyBrook_90M | place: USA: Ely Copper Mine, Vershire, VT | collected 2017
CGCCACGCCCATGCAAAATGCGCCGCCGCGTTTGCCATCGCGCTGTTCGGCATCGATCCAGTTGTTGTCGAAGGCGCGCTTTGCGAACGCGCTCAAATCAGGCGAGAATTTTCCAAAGTTTTCCAAAATAAAATCACGCGCTTCCTCGAACGAATAAACTTTGTCGGTCTTGCCGAGCGGCGCATAAATATCCCACCATGCCAATTTTTCCTTGCCAAGTTTTTTTGCTTTGGCGTCATAATATTTTCGGAACATCGGGAACGACGATTCCATCGCGCCCATCATGGCTTCGAGAGTCTTGCGGTCGATGCGTGAGGCTTCGAGCGATGAATGGACTGCATCCTTGCGGCCTCGACGTTTGTTCAGCGTCACCGCTTCGCCCTTGACCCCGTTCAGGCAGGCCGCTAAAGTTTCCTGGACGTCAGCCCAGGCTTTGTTCTCGGCTTCATAGCCGCGGCGTCGAACTGATTCGTCGGGGTGCGAGCGCAGGTTGATCAGCGCGGGCATGGGAAGTTTCTTCGTCTCGCCGTCCAACTCAAAGTCCACGGAAAGTTGCGAGGTGACCGTCCCCTGTAATTTCTCGAAGGCGTTGCCGCCGCTCAAGCTGAGTTCCGAAGCGAGTCCTTCCAGTTCGTCGCTCATCTGATATTTGCTTTGTTCCGCCGCCTCGCGAATCATAAAAGCATGCGCCGCAGCGGATTTATTTTTGTCAATAGCTTTATCGAGTTTGTCCCCGAGCTTGCCCAGCCAGCTATTGAAACGCGTGAAGAGTTTGCTCATCGGCAGGCTGGTCTGCTCGAACTCGGACAGCGCACGCATGGCATCCTTGTTGCGCGAGTCGGTGGTAACGAACGAATAAATGAATGGGACGATTGTGCCGGACAAAGTTTGGATGGCATTCAACTGGTCAATGGCTTTGCCGATCAAAAGCGCTAATTCTTTTGCAGGCGTTTTTGCTCCGGCCTTGCGCAACTTCTTATCAAAAAATTTTTCAAAACTTGCGACCTGCTTTTTGTAATCCGCAATAGCTGCTTTGAATTCTTTTGATTCGAGCGAGGGATAGACATTCGTCAAATCCCAATGAGGATTAGTGGACATTTATATTCTCCTTGTTTGGTGTAACTAAAGTATATCAAGTGTTTCTTATTTCACTGTGCGCCAGAATAAAATTCCGGATGTAAGCGCCAATAATGCACCAAATAAAAATGGTGCCGATGCGCCGAAGCCGGGCCATGTGCCCGCGCCCTGCCACAGCAAACCGGCGATCACGGATGCAGGCAAAACTGCAATACCGATGGCCGCGTTGTAGATTCCATACGCGGTGCCGCGCCCGGAGGCTGGGACAATGTCCGCGACCATCGCTCTTGCAACACCATCTGTCGCAGCATAATACAAACCATAAAGGCTATAAAGAATCCAAACCTGCCAGCCGGAGTGCGACAGCGCAAATCCGAGATAGACCAGGCCGTATGCGATCCATCCGCCGATGATAAGTTTGCGCCGTCCGATTCTGTCGGACAACGAACCAAGTGGGCCAGAGAACGCCGCGTAAATAAAGTTGAATGTTACCAACATCAACATGATCTGCAAAACATCCAGCCCGCGATTCTGTCCGAGCAGGATGATGAAGGAGTCGGAGGAATTCCCAAGCGTGAACAGCACCACGACCAGGATAAAAACCTTGAAGCGCGCATCCATTTCTTTAAAGCGCAGGAGTGAAACAGGTTTTGCCCCGGCGCTCTTCAATGGAATATCGTTCGCTCCAAACGCCAAAACAAAAACTCCCAACACCGCCGGGATGATGCTGGCTAACACCGCGATCTGGAATGTGTGTTGCGTCAGATCGATTGCGTTGGCTTCGGTCAACCACACGATAACGGCGACCGCTATAAGTCCAAGAAAAGCACCGGCCGTATCCCCGGCGCGATGAACACCGAAGGCCAGTCCGCGTTGCTTCTCGTCAATGCTGTCTGCCACCAAAGCATCGCGCGGCGCAGTACGGATTCCTTTTCCAAGCCGGTCCGAAAAGCGGACGCCGAGCACCCATTCCCAGGTGCTTGCAAAAAAGAGGAACGGTTTCGAAATGGTCGAAAGAGCGTAGCCCGCCACCGCCAGCCATTTGCGCTGGCCGAGTTTATCGGAGAGCGACCCGGCATACACTTTCATCAGGCTGGCAGTGGTTTCGGCAATGCCGTCGATCAAACCGATGACCGCCGTGCCAACGCCGAGCACGTTGGCAAGATATAAAGGGACAAGGTTGAAGATCATCTCCGATGAGATGTCGGTGAAAAACGACGTAAGCGTGACGGCCCAGATGTTGCGCGGCAAACGTTGAAGCGACGATTTATTTTCCATGTTATCCTTCCTGAAAGAAAATAAAAGGAGAAAAGAATTATTCTTTTCTCCTTGGTTATTCGTTATTCCTCGCCGCCATCATCGGACGCAGCAGGCTGTTCGATCTTTACAACATCGCCGTGATAATCGATCACGATCTTGAAGCCGAGCATTCCAAGATAGGCGCGGCCATCTTCGGGAATGCCTTGTTGCATCAGCGTGTCGAATTGCTGGTCAATATTTTTGAGCTGCTGTTCGATGATCGCTTTTGAAAAAATATCATCCTGTCCCATCATTTTGGCGGTTTGCTCAGAGATGAGATCTTCGCTGCCCTTCATCATCTCCTGCATTTGTTTCAGCACCTGACGATCCACTTGCTCGGCTGGGATATGTCGGCGAAAGCCGGAGTCATTGATCACATAAGCCGGTTCATCGCCGATGAATCCGGTTTCAACAAGCTGGTCGTTTTCGTCGATCACAAGACCGGCAAATAAAGGTTGTCTTGGCATAAGCCTTCTTGCTTTCTTTTTTGGATCGCGGACTTCAGTCCGCGTTTTATTATAAACAGACTAAAGTCCGCATTCCAATAAATTTAACTTGGAACAATCTGGACGTTCGTACCCTCGCCCGGTTTATACAAATAAGGCGTTCCCACCGGGACCTCGGGGCGGGTCCAGCGATAAATGAACTTTGCGTCGGCTGGAAGCAGGTTGACGCATCCGTGACTGCGCGGCTTTCCATAATCGTTGTGCCAGTATGTCCCGTGGAACGAAACTCCCGTGCCGGTGAAAAAGCTGACCCACGGCACGCCCGGCAGATCATAACCCTGCCCCGCGCCTACTTCGCCGTCATTGGTCATGTGAATGGTTGGCCCCTTATGAAAAGTCTGGAAGCCGCCAAGCGGAGTGGTTGTTCCCTTGCCGCCGCTGGAACAACGCGCGGTTAGAACAGCTTTATCGCCTTCGAATGCAGTGACCGATTGTGTAGCAAGATCCACATAAATGTGTTTCTGGGCATCTGGAACATCTGGAGAAAGCAGGGACAACTCATCGTCGGGAACGAGCCGCATATCTGTAGACGCAACATAGAACGATGTCTTTAGTTCGCTGTCATAGATTTCGTACCACACGCCTTTTTCATAACGATTGACCGAAACACTGGTCACCCAATGGGTCGTCCCATAATAAATGCGATAGCCGCGGTTGGCCCAAAATGAGGGATTTTGATGTGTATCTGTGAACGGGACGGTAATCTCGCCCAATTGCCCTGTGGCAGGGACTTGAAAGGTTGATTTCTGGTAATTTGTTTCGACAGGCTGGACCCAACCGGAATAAGTGTAACCATCGTTATTGATCCGGTACCATTTTTTGTTATATGGGTTTCCAAGATCACCATCCACTTCGTCCGTGATGCTGACTACTTCATCGCGGCCAAAGATGTGAGAAGTCTTGGCGTTGAAGGCTGGCTCGCTGTACAAATAAATTCCGCTCTGGGTCATGCGTCCCTGACTGGCAGCCGCCGCCGCAAAAGCGCGGTCAAGGCGAAGTTCGGCCAGGAATGCCCCCAACATCCCCGCGCCGGAAAGTTTTAGAAAATCGCGCCGTGATAAAGGTAAGTTCGTCATAATGTGGTTGGATTGTATCTGATTTTATGGAGTCAGGATGGTGGCAGGCAGAAGAGTCTTACGAAACTCTTAGGATACGAAGGATTCGCCCAATATATTTACTTGACGATCTCCACCAGCGTGCCTTTATCTTTGTATTCAAATTGCTCGTTCGGCTTCACAACCGGACTTGTCCAGCGGAAAAGCCATTTCGCGGCGGATGGACTCAAGTTCACACAACCGTGACTCTTGGGATGACCAAAATCGTTGTGCCAATATGTGCCATGCAGCGAAATTCCGGCTTCGGTGATGTACATGACCCACGGCACGCCGGGCAGATCAAAACCGTTGGCGGTGATGTCGCCTGCGGCCATGTGACGGGTCGGACGTTTGTGATAGGTCATGAATGAACCGGTGGGCGTGGAATAAATCCCATTGCTGAAGGTTTCTCCGGTCGCGGCGCGCGTGACGAAGACCGGGTTGCCGTTTTCGTAAGCGAATACAAGCTGGTCGCCCAGCCGCACCTGAATCTTTTTCTGGGCGTCGGGAATGTTCGTAGAAAGCGGAGCCAGCTCATCGTCCGGAATGAGGCGGATGTGTTCGGCGGGCGCGTAGTATAACTTATTCCATTTATCGTCCAGCACCTGATACCAGATTTTCCCGTCAGATGGATTTGTCGCGGCAGAAAGAATCCAGTGCGTGGTTTCGTAATACATGCGATATGCAACGGCCGAATTTGAATCGGCCAGCAGATGCGCGTCAGTGAACGGCACGCTGACCTCACCCAACACGCCGGTTGTTGGAATATTGGTTATGGGTGTATTAAGCACTGTGCGGACAGGTTGAATCGTGCCTGAATAGGCATAGCCCTCATTGCCAATCTCGTACCAGACACGGTTGTAATCGGAGGCATCATCGCTGATGGTGACGTTGGTGATGGGAAGGACGCTGTCGCGCCAATACATTCGGACAGGCAGGCTGTGGGAGGATGGCTTATTAAACAACCAGATCAACCGGTTTGTGACACGCCCCTGTTGGGTATCGAAAATATCCTGAGAAAACGAATTGAGCGGAAAGTCCGCCGCTCTTAGCGGCAGGTTCGGCAGAAACAAACCGAGGAACCCAAGTCCGCTCAATTTCAAAAAGTCACGACGCGAAAGCGCGCCGATCTTGATGCTCATTTTAGTAATGCACGTTCACCAGCGTGCCGACCGAGGCCCAGTTATATAACCATTCGGCATCCGGCGTGGCAAGGTTCACACAACCATGACTCATCGGCGTGCCGAAGTTATGATGCCAATATGTGCCATGCAATCCGTAGCCTTCATAGAAATACATCGTGTATGGCACGTTCGGCAGATAATATCCGGGGCCGGTCATGTCAGTGTAACGGTATTTGACATAAATGTGATATTGTCCTGTCACGGTGGGATATTGCCATGTGCCGGTCGAAACGAGGAATGAATTCACAACCGTATTACCTTCGTAGGCATAAACCATTTGCTGTGAAAGGTTTACGTCGATCCAGCGCTCGCCGCCAGTGGAAACATAATTTGTTTGTGATCCCGATGCTGGAGTCGCCGCCGGTACAACGGTTGGAATTTGGGATGTGGGCGTATCTTCCACGTAAGTCATTGTCAGGCCGCCGTTTGGTGGTGCGGCTGTCGGCGTGGAATTGTCCGGCGAAACAGGAGCCGCATTAGTTGGAACAAGAGACGGCGCGTTTGTCGGTATGGCGGTTGGCGCATCTGTTGGAACATCGGTAGCGATGGCAGTCGGTATATCCGTCGGCGCTTGTGTTGGCAGGTCCGGCAGGTTGTTGACGAGATTCAACGGTTGGGGCGTTGGCGAGGGCAGCGCTTCGGCCATCGAAGCGGACGGCGCATCGGCCGGTTTTGGAATTGTCACCTGTGCCCATGAAGCCGGATGCGATGGCGTTAGCGCAGTTGTGTTTGCAAACAAGGCCAGAACAGGCGAAGTGGTTGCCGACCATGCAGCGAGGCCGCATATCAACAAGCCAATGAGTAATAAAAGAACCGGATATAACGGACTGCGTTTTGTTTTTGGTTTTGGATTGCTTGTTTCTGATGGGGCGGATGAGACCGGTTGCGTGGGAAGGATTTGCTCCCGGGCAGATTCGACGCGCGGCAAGCGTCCGATCAAGCTGGGACTTTGGGCGGGCGCGTTTTCCTGAGGCTTTTGTTGCGCCGCTTCATTGCCGGGCAAACGACTGCGCGCCCATTCCAATCCTTTGAGCGCGCGCGGACTGTTCGGGTTGATCTTGAGCGCCTGCTGGATGTAATCCATGCTGTCGCGCGGATCGGCAATAGCCGCCAACACCAGCCATGGATCTTCGCTTTGAGGCGCGAGTTGGGCGGCGTGCTCTGCCCACTTACGGGCCTCACTGCGGTTGTTATTCCGCAAGGCATCACGTGCTTTTTGTACCGCTAAACGGGCTTCTTCAAGTTGATTGTTCATAGGCTAAGGGGTTGGGATTGGGGTCGGTTCGACATTTTCATTGTTAACGAAGCACAAGATTCCATTGACGACACCGTCTGCAACCTGGTCTGTGTGCTGGGTCAGGATTTCGCGGTCAAGATTCAAAAAACCGGTTTCGATAATTGCCGCAACTGTATTCGGATCAATCTCTGAAAAAGCATGATAACTTGTCATATCGGTGGTAATGCTGCCGGCATGGAAGGGCAGGCCGGTCGCTGTGTGATAGCGGTCTATAAGGCAGGCCAGCAGACGGTTGGCGCGGTTCTGGTCGTGCGTATTGAGCGCGGCGGCCACCTTGAAACCTGTCGCCTGGTCATTGATATATTGGCACGAATCATTGTGGATGGATACGATGGCGACCGCGCGATAGCCGTTCAAGCGCGTATCATATTCGTTGAGCAGATCCACTTGAAAGCCGCGGTCGTTTAGTTTTTTCTGGACAAGAGTCGCAATGCTGAGGTTGACCTCGGCCTCTGTCAGCGTGACGTTGCCGTTGCTGTCGGTGCAGACCGCGCCGGAGTCGTTGCCTTTATGTCCCGAAACGATCCCGATCCTGAGCGGCACCTGCACCGGGATATTCGGATTGCTGGGAGCCTGCGGGGTTAAAAGCAACGCCAACTTGTCCGCGAACGAGAATGTGGAGAAATTGGTCGGTGTCCACATCACGAAAACGGTCGCCAGCAGAATCGCTACAAAAATCGTGGTCTGCACCGCGTACAACGGCTTGGAGCGTCGACGCTGGCTGGATACGCTGGAAGTTCGGGATGAAGTTGATGCCATATTTATTTCGTATATACTAATCAATTGTGATGCAAAAGGCAAGAGGAATTTTGTCTGATTGGGCAAAAAAGAAGCCCGACGCGGTTTCGCGTCGGGCTTTACTGGCTATCAAAAATAGATTATTTCTCTATCTTCTCAACCATAGTTTGTGTTGACGAAGTCGGAATGGATTTTCGCATCTGATCCTGCTGCACAGCCAGCACCCCGTTGCGGACCTGATTAAGAGTCTTTTCCAGCGTATCCTGCAAATTCACCAGCGTATCCACCACGTAATCATCCGCATCGCGACGCGTGGCTTCCGCATCGGCTCGGCCCTGGGCCAGGATCTGCTCGGCGCGGCGATTGGCTTCCTGAGCGACCATATCCTTCTGGATCAGCTGGTCAGCTTTTTCACGCGCGAGGGCAATCGTGCGATCCGCCTCTTCCTGGGCTTGCGCCAGGAAACGGTCGCGCTGACTGATGATCTGTTGCGCCTTCTTCACTTCTTCCGGAATGACGATGCGCATCTGGTCTATGATCTCCAACATGCGCTCTTCATCCACGAGGACGTTGTGCGTAAAAGGCACAGCTTTGGCTTCGTTGAAAAGTTCTTCCAAACGGTCGATGAGTTGCAGAATGTCCATAGGTTCCTCCGCGCTTTATAACTGGCGGCGGTGCTGACTAATTATATATCAATCTCGCAATGCATTGGGAGGGAATTGGTGGTCGGCCAAAGCGATCACTTTTGCATGCAAAGCCTTTTCCACAAATGGCGGCACCATGCTGGAAACGTCCCCGCCGAGCGTGGCGATCTCGCGCACCGTGCTGGACGAAAGGAATGTATGCTGTTCCGCTGTGATCAAGGCGATGGTCTCGATGTCTTTTGACAGGCGCTGATTCGCCAGCGCCATGCGGAATTCAAATTCAAAGTCCGAGAAGACGCGCAAGCCGCGTACGATGACCTGGGCCTCGACCTTGCGGGCAAAGTCAACAGTCAAACCGCTATAGCCGGTCACCTTGATCTTGGGAATATCCCCAAGGGCATCTCGCACCAATGACATGCGCTCCTCTGGCTCGAACATCAATGACTTGAGCGGTTTATCATAAACCGCCACCACTACTTCGTCAAAGAGACGCGTGGCACGCGTGGCAATATCGATGTGTCCATAATGGATGGGATCGAACGTACCGGGAAACAAAGCTCTAACCATTTATTCTCCGCAATATTTTTATCGGTAAGGGCACGGCGTCGCCGTGCCCCTACGAAACGTCGCTCTTGCCTTCGCCCCAGAAGCGACCCAGCGCCTCGGCGAGAAGTGTATGTTCAGGCTGTTCAAGGTTGGCGTCCAACATAAATAAATTCTGCGCATGGATGCGCGCCTTCTCGATCAATGCCACGTCTGTCAGACTCGCCATTCGCAAACCGGACGCATATCCAGCCTGACGCGTGCCAAGGAACTCGCCGGGGCCGCGTTGCTTGAGATCGAGATCGGCCAAAGCGAAACCATCATTGGTTTGCGCCATGGCTTGCAGACGTTCATTCTCGACTGAATCTTCGTGATCGGGAATCAACAAACAATACGATTGCGCCGCGCCGCGCCCGACACGTCCGCGCAATTGATGAAGTTGCGCCAGGCCGAATCGATTTGCGCCTTCGATCAACATCACCGTCGCGTTCGGAACATCCACGCCGACCTCGACCACCGTTGTCGAAACAAGAATATCATAGCGCCCATCGCGGAACTTGAGCATCACTTCATCTTTTTCAGCAGGCTTCATGCGCCCATGCAGAAGGCCAAGTTTCAAGTCCGGGAAAATTTCTTTTGAAAGCGTTTCATGATCGTCCACCGCGGCGCGCAGATTTTCAAGTTTCTCGCTTTCATCGATGAGCGGGTAAATGATAAACGCCTGTCGTCCATCCTTGATCTGCGAACGGATCATCGAGAAAGCGCGCTCACGTTCCTGCGGCGACAACACGTGCGTTGCGATCGGTTGTCTGCCTGTGGGCATCTCGTCCATCACCGAAAGATCAAGGTCGCCATAAATCGTCAGCGCCAGCGAGCGCGGGATCGGCGTGGCCGTCATCACCAGCAGGTGCGGGTTCGTGCCTTTGTTGCGCAACTCCGCGCGTTGTTCAACGCCGAAGCGATGTTGTTCGTCAATGACTGCAAGTTCCAAATCTTTAAATTGGACCGGACCTTCGATGACCGCGTGCGTGCCGATGACGATTTTGATTCTGCCCTCGGCCAATCCATTTCGGATCGCTTCCTTCTCCGACTCGGGCGTGTCGCCGACTAATAAACGAATCTCGTCCGGCTGCATGATTCCGTTTTCACTCGCCAAAAGATTCGTGAAATTACGATAATGTTGTTCCGCCAAAATTCCGGTAGGCGCCATGATGGCGGCCTGTGAACCATTATTGACAATCATTGCAGATGCAATCGCGGCCACGACAGTTTTCCCGGAACCGACATCGCCTTGCAAGAGTCGATTCATGGCTTTACCAGAATCAAGGTCGGCACGAATATCGCTGATGGCGCGTCCCTGTGCATTTGTCAGTGTAAAGGGCAGGCTGCTTAAACGCGCACCCAGCCACTCGTCTGAGACAGGGAAGCGGCGTGCATCGGCTTGTTTCCAGTCGCGCTTCTGACGCAGCACGCCCATCTGCAAGAAGAAAATTTCGTCGAAAGCCAGACGCTCACGTGCGGCTTTAAGTTGATCCTGCGAATCGGGAAAATGCGCCTGGAGCAAAGCCTGACCAAGCGGCAGAAGTCCGGCGGCGTTGCGCGTGCTTTCAGGCAAAGCATCCACAACGGCAGGCGCCCAATAGGTGACAACCTGCTTCATCAAATTGCGAAGCCACTTCTGCGTGATCTTGGCGGTCAGCGGATAAATGGGGACGATGCGGTTGGTGTGAAGATGCTCAATCTCGACCGGTTCCCAGTCCGGCTGGTTCATGACGAGGCGGCCAAGATATTGCTCGACTGTTCCGGAGACGGAAATTTGCTCGCCTTCTTTGAGACGATTCGCGATCCACGGATTGTTGAACCACGAGAGGCGCAATGCGCCCGTGCCATCTGAAATGATGATCTCAACAATGCTGGCTTTGCCGCCGCGTATCGGGCGAGTATGCACAGATTGCACCGTGCCGATCACCGTCACATCTTCGCCATACCACAAACTTTTGATGGGTTTGAGCTGGCTATAATCTTCGTAGCGGCGCGGGAAATAATAAAGCATGTCGCCGAGGGTGTTCATTCCGAGTTCGGCGAGAGTCTGTGCGTGCTTCGGGCCAACGCCCTGCAAAACAGTCAATGCGGCATTAAGCGCGGCGGGCGTTTGGCTGTGTTTTCCACCCGGCGCGGATTCAGCGCGTGAGGGCGCGGCTGGTCGCGGTTGTTGCGCGGGACGTGGTTGGGCCTGACCTTCAGGCCTGGTTTGTTGAGGCCTCGGTTCCTGGGGAGGGCGGGGTCTTTGCTCGGACCTTTGAGCGGTTTTTTGCTGATCGTCGGGATACTGATTCTGGATGCGTTTCCACAGACCTTTGAGCGCGTCCGCGCGGCCTTCGGGCTTCAGACCGTCATAAGAACGCAGGCGCGAAATCACGGCCTGGATGACTTCCTCGGTCACGCCATCGGCGCGCGCTTCGGCTTCCCAGAAGTCGAGCATTTTGGCAAGTCCGCCGATAATGGCGGTGTTGCTATATCCATTCCCATGTTCGAGACGAAAAAATTTACGGAGTTTCTCCAGTGAAGGCAACATAGGTTTATTTTATCATTCGTTCATGAATATTAGCTTGCACTAAATGGATGCTTTCTAAAGTAAGTGAAAAACTGTTTTCGTGACATTGGAAGCATCATTTTCTAGGATTCTAGAAACCTGCGTGTCTCTACGATTTTATCCTTTTCGACCTTGCCTGCCATTTCCCAATAATCCAACAGTTCGGAAATTGTCAGCACGGCGTGAAGGTGAAAACCTGCCTTTGTCAGCGCCTCTTTTGCGCCAGATTGCCTGTCTATTAATACAACAATATCTTTTACGACCAATCCGACGCCGGTTAATTTCTCGATTGCCTCCATTTTGCTTCCGCCAGTGGTGGCAAGATCATCTATCACAATGACCGTTTCGCCTGCGTGGTATTCGCCCTCGATCCCGGCTTTTGTGCCATAGGTCTTGACCTCCTTACGCGGATAGATCATCGGGTAGCCTCCGGCAAGACTGATGGCGGTGGCAATCGGGATTGCCGCGTAAGGTAAACCAGCGATCCTGTCGAATGACAAATTAGAGATCAAGGGTAGAAAGGCGGAAGCAACTTGTTGCAGCAATTTTGGATAAGAAATAATCAAACGCAAATCAATATAAATTGGAGACTTGAGTCCCGACTTTAATGTGAATTCCCCAAATTTGATGCAGCCAGCATCCATAAGATTATCGGCCAGCAAAGGGATGAATTTTTCGGTCATCATTTTTTCCTTTCCAAAAATGTTGGGTTGGTACGCGTAGGGCTTTTATTGTTTGGCTCCGAGATTTGGCTGGATTTATATAAAATTTTCCGCGTTCGGCCTTGCTGAAATCTGTCCAGCGTTTTCCTTTTCCTTAATGGACAATACAACCAAGGAATGCAATTCTAATTTCCATGCGTCATCCATCGTTCTGCAAATTTCAAAATGCGATTGCGAATATAAAATGCATTCGGGTCGGCGACTTCGCGGCGGGACGCAATTAAGTTCATGGCATCCTGGGCGGGCATTCCCTGTGCGATCAAGATGCAGGCTCCCATCGCCACACCGCGATGACGTCCGTAGGCGCAGTGAGCATAGACTTTTCCGCCGCTGTGGATCGTATCGAGTGCGGCTTGCGCGCCGCGCATTAACTTGTGGATCGGCATTGGGAAAAGCGGACTGTCAATGGTGCGAAGCCAGAGCGTGCGAATCGGCGGATCGTGAGAGTCCGGTTTGGGACCGAGAGAGAAGCGCATGTTGAGGATCAGCCGCACACCAAGCGCGTGCAACTGGTCATAATGATGGGCGAATGGCATACTGCCGATGAAAAGGTCATCGGTGATCTTTGAAAAATTCATGAGCAAAATCTTATCACAATCGCCTTTGTCTTTGCCGATGGTTTTATGCTAGACTCGGCGCATGGAAATCCTTTCCTCTTCGCTCGATCCGCAATCTTCCGAGTTCAAATCCAACGCTGAACATCAGCGCGCGCTTGCCAATGAGTTGAAAGAACGACTTGCGCT
>VFSW01011490.1_pt1 | contig 12439 bp, 14 predicted proteins | sample 5358111 | NCBI WGS metagenome assembly VFSW01 (sample SAMN11554181, study PRJNA540505) | mine drainage metagenome | isolation source: sediment from site ElyBrook_90M | place: USA: Ely Copper Mine, Vershire, VT | collected 2017
CCTCGCGCATCGCCTCGCCCTTGCCACTCGGCCCGCTCAGGTCGACGACCCGAGCGCCGTGGTGGGCGGCGACAGTTGGCGTGTCGTCGACCGAGAAGTCGTTGACCACGACGAGTTCGTCGACCAATTCACGGTGCACCAGGACGGCGTCGAGGACGCTGCCGATCGTGGCGGCCTCGTTCTTCGCCGGAATGACGACCGCCACGCTCGTGTGCGCCTTCATCTGGACGACCCGCTCGAGGTTGAAATCCTCGCGACTGAGGGTCCAGGGGACTTCGGGGCTGCTCATCCACCAGAGGTTAGGGCCTGGAGGTCCCAACCCGCACTTGACAAATCGTCCAAGTACCGTCAGAATTGATAGGTCATCCAGAGCGACTGAGGGACGGCCCCGTTGAAGTCGCGACAACCAGTGTGATCCATGAGCAACCCGCTCGTCACACCAGGTGCCAAAGGCCGAACGATGAAAAGGGAGTTATGAGTTTCGCTACAGGTCTTCAGTGTCGAGAGTGTGGTTCCACCTACCCTCTCGAAGCCCGCTACTCGTGTGAGTTCTGCTTCGGTCCGCTCGAGGTCGCTTACGCCCTCGAGTCCGCCAAGGGCGCCGTCACCCCAGAATCCATCGCCGCGGGTCCCAATTCCATCTGGCGTTACGGTGCCCTGCTGCCCGATCCGGGTGACGAGCCCGTCGACCTCGGCGCGGGCTGGACACCGCTGCGCCGAGCCACCCGTCTCGCCGAGGTGCTGGGCGTCCGGGAACTCTGGTTGAAGGACGACACCCGCAATCCGACCGGGTCGTTCAAGGACCGCGTCGTCTCGGTGGCGCTGTCGAGCGCCCGTCGTCTGGGCTTCTCGACTGCCGCGTGTGCGTCGACCGGCAACTTGGCCACGTCCGTCGCCGCGCACGCCGCGTTCATCGGCTGGCCGAGCGTGACGATTATCCCATCGGACCTGGAGAAGTCGAAGATCGCGATGACTTCAATCTTCGGGGGCACCGTCATCGGCGTCGATGGCAGTTACGACGACGTGAACCGACTCTGCGTCGAACTGGTCGCCGAACACGCCGATTGGGCCTTCGCGAACGTCAACCTCCGTCCGTATTACGCCGAAGGCTCGAAGACGCTCGCCTACGAGATCTGCGAGCAGTTGGGGTGGCGCACGCCGGACCAAGTGGTCGTGCCGGTCGCCTCGGGCAGTCAACTGACCAAGGTGGCGAAGGGCTTCAAGGAGTTCATCGAGTTGGGGCTGGTGGACGGCGATGCTCCGATCCTGTTCGGCGCCCAGGCCACCGGATGCTCACCCATCGCCACCGCGTTCCGCGAGGGCGCCGAGGTCATCACCCCCCAGAAGCCCAACACCATCGCCCGTTCCCTCGCCATCGGCAACCCGGCCGACGGACCGTACGTGCTCGACGAGCTGCGGGCCCACGGTGGGGACTGCGGATCAGTGAGCGATGACGAGGTGCTCGAATGCATCGGCTTGCTGGCACGGACCGAGGGCATTTTTGCCGAGACCGCCGGAGGTGCGACCATCGCCGCGTTGCGTCAGATGATCGAGCGTGGCACCATCGACCCCGAGAAGTCGATCGTGGCCATCATTTCGGGCCACGGCCTCAAGACCCTCGACGCCATCGTCGAGACCGCCACGGTGACCGCGACGATCAGACCTTCGCTCGCCGAGGCCGAAGCGGTGCTGGGCTACAACGCACTGGTGGCGGCATCGTGAGCGTCATCGTCCGTCTCCCCAGTCAGTTGCGGACCCTCGTGGGTGGCGCGGGCGAGGTGCCCGTCGAGGCCACGACCGTCCGTGACGCCATCATCGCCGTCGACGAGGCCTACCCCGGGATCGCCTTTCGGGTCCTCGACGACCGTGGCGCGCTGCGTCGCTTCGTCAACGTCTTCGTAGCCGACGAGGATGTTCGCTTCCTCGACGGCCTCGACACCGTGCTCGAGGCGGGGCAGACCGTGTCGCTGGTGCCCGCCGTGGCCGGCGGCTGACGTCCGTTAGCACTCACCCCCCTAGACTGCTAATATCGCAGTGCACCAAAAGGTGCAACCGCTCTAGGAGGAATCACAGTGGCGAAACTGATCGCTTTCGATGAAGAGGCCCGCCGGGCGCTCGAGCGCGGCATGAACAAGCTGGCCGACGCAGTCCGGGTCACTCTCGGGCCGAAGGGCCGCAATGTCGTATTGGACAAGAAGTGGGGCGCTCCCACCATTACCAACGACGGCGTCTCCATCGCCAAGGAAATTGACCTCGAGGACCCGTTCGAGCGCATCGGTGCCGAATTGGTCAAGGAAGTCGCCAAGAAGACCGACGACGTGGCCGGTGACGGCACCACGACGGCGACGGTGTTGGCGTGGGCCATGGTCCGTGAGGGCCTGAAGAACGTGGCAGCGGGCGCCAACCCGATGTCGCTGAAGAAGGGCATCGAGGCCGCTGTTGAGGCCGCGGTCGCGTCCCTGCACGAGCTCGCCAAGCCCGCTGACACCAAGGAGCAGATCGCCCAAGTGGCGTCTATCTCCGCAGCGGATAACGAGATCGGCGAGATGATTGCCGACGCGATCGACAAGGTCGGCAAGGACGGCGTCATCACGGTCGAGGAGAGTCAGTCGTTCGGCATGGACATGGACCTCGTCGAGGGCATGCGCTTCGACAAGGGATTCATCGCCCCCTACTTCGCGACCGACACCGAACGCATGGAGGCCGTCCTCGAGAACGCGTACATCCTGCTCGTCTCGGGCAAGATCACGTCGGTTCGTGACGTGTTGCCGGTCCTCGAGAAGGTCATGCAGTCGGGTCGCCCGTTGCTGATCATCGCCGAAGACGTCGAGGGCGAGGCCCTCGCGACACTGGTCGTGAACAAGATTCGTGGCACCTTCAAGTCGGTGGCCGTCAAGGCACCGGGCTTTGGCGAACGCCGCAAGGCCATGCTGCAGGACATCGCCATCCTCACGGGTGCCACGGTGATCGCGGAGGAGATCGGTCTGAAGCTCGACGCCGCCGGCATCGAGATGCTCGGTACCGCCCGCAAGGTCGTCGTATCCAAGGACGAGACCACCATCATCGAGGGTGCCGGATCGGAAGAGGACATCAAGGGCCGGGTCAACCAGATCAAGGCCGAGATGGAGAACACTGACTCGGACTACGACCGTGAGAAGCTCCAAGAGCGCCTCGCGAAGTTGTCCGGTGGCGTGGCCATCATCAAGGTCGGCGCTGCCACCGAGGTCGAGCTCAAGGAGAAGAAGCACCGCATCGAGGACGCCGTCTCCACCACGAAGGCCGCCATCGAAGAGGGTGTCGTGCCCGGCGGTGGCGTAGCCCTGCTGCGCAGCCAGTCCCGTATTCTCGAAGCCGCCGACAAGCTCAGCGGTGACGAGGCGACCGGCGCACGCATGGTCGCCAAGGCCGTCGAGGCTCCGCTCAACCAGATCGCGGTGAACGCCGGTCTGGAAGGTGGCGTGATCGTCGATAAGGTGCGTAACCTCGCCAAGCCCACCGAGGGCCTCAACGCCGCCACCGGCGAGTACGAGGACCTCATCAAGGCCGGTGTCATCGACGCCGCCAAGGTCACCCGCTCGGCGCTTCAGAACGCGGCGTCCATCGCGGCGCTATTCCTGACCACCGAGTGCGTCATCGTGGACAAGCCCGAAGAGGGCGGTTCGGGCATGCCCAACGGAGGCATGGAGGACTACTAAGCGGCACGCCGTTCAGTCGACAAGAAACCGTGGGGCTCGTCCCCACGGTTTCTTGCTGTTCGGGCGGACACGTGACATTAGCGAGCCCGTAGCATTGAGCCATGACGTCACCATCCCCGCTCGGTCCCGTTCGCGGACTCAATGTCGTGCACCTCTTCTGCCATCCCGAGGGCCAAGTCGACGCCGGTGCGGTGCGCAAGGCCGTTGACGAGGCCGGTGAGACTGGCCTGCAGGTGGTGACCGCCGCCATCATGGGCGCCAAGGCCGACACCTGCTTCATGATCTTGGGTGAGAACCTCTGGGACCTGCGCAAGTTCCAGTCAAAGATCCAGGCCGCGGGGTTCAAGGTGGCCGAAAGCTACGTCTCGGTCACCGAAGTGAGCGAATACGCGGCCGGCATGCCCGAGAAGATGATCAACGATCGGCTCTTCCCCAACCTGCCCCCCGAAGGGATGAAGGCGTTCTGCTTCTACCCGATGTCCAAGCGCCGCGGCGAGGAGCACAACTGGTACGCGTTGCCCTTCGAGGAGCGTGACAAGTTGATGCGCCAGCACGGGGCGTCGGGCCGCAATTTCAAGGGACGCGTCCTCCAGGTCGTCACCGGTTCGACCGGCCTCGACGATTGGGAGTGGGGTGTGACGCTGTTCGGCGTGCACGTGGACGACCTGAAGGACTGCGTGTACACCATGCGCTTCGACGAGGCCTCCACCCTCTACGCCGAGTTCGGTGCGTTCTACACCGGACTGGTCGGCACCGTCGATGAGGTTCTTGACGCGACGCTGGCCTAGCGGTCGTTGGTAGCGTCATGAGCGTGGAACCCGTTTCAGAGAAGACCTTGCGCCGTTGGGCGGAGTCGCTCGCCGGCGTCGCTCGCACCGGCATTGGGTTCACCGAGAGTCAGTACGAGCGCGAACGCTACGAGGAAGTCCTGAAGATCGCCGCCGACATCAAGATGGCCGCTGACGAGGGACTCGACGGGGTGCTCGACGCCGATGGGCACGTGACCGAGTGGATGAAGGAACTCGGCAAGGGGATTCCCGGTTACCAGACCCCGAAGGTCGCCGTCGGGGCCGCCGTCACCAACGACAAGGGTGAGTTGCTGCTCATCCAGAGGGCCGACTCGGGCGTCTGGCTCTACCCGACCGGGTGGTGTGATGTCGGCTACTCCGCCCCCGAGGTCGTCGTGAAGGAAGTCCACGAGGAGACCGGCATCGAGGTCGAGCCCGTTCGGCTGATCGGTGTGCTCGACGGCATGCGGCTCGGTGCGTCGCGCATCCCGCTCTACTCCCTGCTCTTCTTCTGTCGCGCGGTCGGCGGTGAGTTGAACATTCATCCGCTCGAGTGCACGGACGCTGGCTGGTTCACGCGGGACAACCTCCCGACCCCGACGCTCGGTGCCGATCGCTGGGCCGACGTGGTGTTTGCCGCCATCGACGGCGAGCAACGCGATGTCTACTACGACGACCTGCGCCGACCGGTCTGGCGGGGTGAGAGTTGAGCATCACCGTCCACATTGCGCGGACTGCGTCCGCGGGCCTGGTCGAGGACCTCAATCACCTGTTGCCCCAGCTCTCGTCGTCGGCCGCGCCACTCACGGTGGAGGCTCTCCACGAGATCTTGTCGTCCAACGCGATCACGCTCTTCGTGGCCCGCCAGGACGAGCAGGTCATCGGCACGCTCACGTTGGCAATCTTCCCGATTCCGACTGGCCTGCGAGCGTGGATCGAGGATGTCGTGGTGGACCGGGACTCGAGGGGGCTCGGCGTCGGCGATGCACTGACCACGGCGGCGGTGGCGCGGGCAAATGAATTGGGAGTGCGCTCAATCGATCTCACGAGCAGACCTTCACGCGAGGCCGCTAACGCGCTCTATATGAAATTGGGCTTTGAGTTGCGCACGACGAATGTGTACCGGTACCTGATCGAGTAGCGCATTGGTTTCGGTGACAAACTGACACCATGCGACGCGCTTTAACGATCCTCACGATCACCGTCTTTTTCGTTACGGGTTTCCCGGCCGTGATGAGTGGTTCATCTGGTGCCGCCGCGGCCGTTCGGGAGTGTGCCGTGAGCTCCGTGCGAGTCACCGACTTCAACACTGTTGTTGGCGCGGGTAACGTGAATGATCTCTTCTGGGTAAGGAACGTGAGTTCCTCGGCTTGCTCACTGCACGGTTATGTTCGCGTTGAATACGTTGGGGTGTACGGCATCGGAGTATCGGACGCGAAACCCAAACTGCTCACCGTGAGTGAGGCGCGTTCGTATGGTCGAGACGGCAATGACGTTGGCGGCCTGAAGAAGGGACTGTCTATCCCAACGGTGGTGCTCAAGTCGAATGGCGTGGCTTCATTCTGGTTGTACGGGACAGATGAGCAACACGGGACCTCTGCCACGAATCGGTGCATCATCTCGGACAAGATGTTGCTCTGGCTACCTGGCTCCTCGACTTCGATTACGGTGCAGCCTCTCAAGAACAATGGTTTCTATTGGTGCGGGGGGTTCACGGCGCACCCCATTGTCCCCGGTGAATCTGGTTCCGACCCGGCTGTGCGGTTGAGTTACTTCTTCGGAGGTTGAAGGTGTTGATTGCGCTCACAAGGCTGGGCCAACTTCTACCAAATCGCGGTAGACAAATGTCTATCGTTGTTTCATAGAAAACTGATACGCGGGAAGTTTTGTCTAGTACTCACCCTGGAAATTTGACCCTGACCGCCGCGGTTTAGGATTCTGCAGTGAACGAGATTGTATTCTCTGACCACTCTTCCGAGTTACCTCGTTCGGAGTTTGCGTTTCCTGTCCACTTCGAGATCGTCTTGTAGGCGCCATCCTCGACGGTCGCAATGTGACGACTACGTCACTCGCTTTGGAGTACGAAATCGAGCATGAGACCTTGCCACGCGTAGGTCAGCGCTCAATAGTGGTTGACTCAAATAATCAACCTGTATGCGTGATTGAGACGGCGGAAGTACTCATCGTTCCACTTGGCGAAGTGGGCTATCAACATGTAGTGGACGAGGGAGAGGGACACGCGACGGTGTCTGATTGGCGGAGGGTCCACGAAAACTTCTGGCGCAGTAAGGAAATGATCGATTCTCTTGGACATGCAACTTTTATCCTGGACGACGCGACGCTGGTTGTCCTTGAGCGCCTTCGGGTAGTTGAACTGTCGCGCTCGACCACTGATTAGTTCTCCAAACCATCCAACCGTTGTGGTGAGTGAAGGTCCGTGAGATCATTAGAGAACTTGAGCGCGACGGCTGGGTACAGGTACGGCACAGGGGGAGCCATCGCCATTATCACCATCCGACGAAGCCTGGCACCGTGACGGTGCCCGGTGCAATGGGAGACGATCTGCACCGAGAACTCCTCGGTAGCATTATGAGACAGGCCGGATTAGAACGGAGAAAGCGATGATTGAGTACGCAGTCGTTATTGAGCGTTCTCCGAATAACTATGGTGCGTGGGTTCCTGATCTTGATGGATGTGTCTCGACGGGTAAGACTTTCGAGGAAGTCAAAGCAAATATCGCTGAGGCCATTGAAATGCACATCGAGGTCATGCGCGAACACGGCGAAGTCGTCCCACCCCCAACTGCGCAGGTGGCAGTCGTGCAGGTTGCCTCGTAGTCAGAGTCACTGAAGGAAAAACTCTCTAGACGAATGTGTATCGACTGAGTCTCTAGAACGCACGACCTCGCGCGACCGTTGGGTGTCGTGAAGGTACAAGACGTCATAGAGGCAATTCAACTTGAAGGCTGGTATCAGGTTCGCCAAACTGGTAGTCACCGACAGTTTCACCATCCAACACATAGAGGCTGCGTCACTGTGGCGGGCCATCCGAGTCGTGATCTGCCGGATTGGATTGTGAATAGCATTATGAAACAGGCGGGAATTAGTCGGAGGAAGAAATGACCGAATATACGATCATCATCGAAGACGCCGGCTCTAACTTCGCGGCCTATGCTCCAGACGTTCCGGGCTGCGTCGCGGCTGGCGAAACTGCCGATGAGACCTTGCAGTTGATGGAAGAGGCCCTGGCATTGCACATCGAGATGCTTCGTGACATGGGCGAGCCGATTCCGGAGCCTCATGTTCGTGCCGCCGTGGTCCAAATCGCGTCATGAGCGCATGAGGCCATGTTGAGCAGTGACGTGGTCATCGTGCGCGAGGATGACCCTCGCTGCACCGAACTCGAGGCCGAGGGGTACGAAGTCGTTGGATACTCGTGGGGCGCGAACTTGCGATTTGACGATTCGAGTGACCTGACAATGTATGACGTACGCGTACGACGGGTACGCAACGAAGGTTTCACTATTCGCGAATTGAGCTCCGATGACCTCGCAGGTGTTGGCGAGGTGGAGTTTGCCAATGTCAGCGACTACCCCCAGTCCGCGGCCACTCGTCACGAAATGCCTACTCTCGAGCACCTCAATGACATGATTCAGGCGGGCGTTCGGTTCTGGGGTGTGTTACTGGAAGGAAGACTGGTGGCAGTCACCAGCCTTGAACGATTGGATCAACGTTGGAACACCAAGTTCACGTCAGTTCTCGCGGAACACCGCGGACGAGGAATTGGTGTCGCAGTGAAGGCTGCTTCGATTTCGACGCTCTTCAATGAGGGCGTGCGGTGGTTTTCTACCGGAGGGGCTGCATCCAATGAGGCCAGCCTCGGCGCGAACAGAGCACTGGGCTACGTCTTGGAGCCGATGTGGCGAACCTATTCGATGACTCATAAACAGCAGCGTCAAGACTTTCTATGAAAAAAGGGTAGACCAATGTGTACAGGTTGAGTCGCTGCGAGAATCGTGCATTTACGGGTAGCGTCTTGAAATGTCATCGATTGTGCGAGCAGTGATGATCTTTGCAGAAGAGCCCATTGTGGTCGCCTCTTGGTGGGCGGATCTGCTGGAGTGTCCACGTGACCGTGTGACGTTCAACGACGGGTTCGTTTGGTTCGATGTCGGTGACATCGAATTTGGGTTTCATCCCTCTGACGCGAGGAAGAACCCTGTTGGCGGTAGTCCGGTCGTCTATCTGCGAGTCGACGATCATTCGGTAGCAGTTGCTCGGGCTGAGTCGAAAGGTGCGCGTCTGCATCGAGGACCCCTTGCGATAGACGCTTCACGATCAATCGCTCAACTGATTGATCCATTCGGCAATGTTTTTGGTCTTGACGGACCACTGGATCAGTAGTTTGCGCTCCTGACAAGGATCTGCAGAACGTGCATTGACTGAGTAGCGCTTGACGTCAACTTCGAACGACCGTTGCGTGACTGTGAAGGTTCGTGAGATTATTCGAGAACTCGAGGGTGAAGGTTGGTTCCTCAGTTGCCAACGAGGCAGTCATCGACAGTTTCATCATGCGACGAGGGAGGGCTGTGTCACGGTTCCTGGAGCACTGGGCGACGACGTCGCCAAAATGACCCTCGCTAGCATTGTTAGGCAGGCTGGATTGGAAAGGAAACACCGATGACCGAGTACTCCATCGTGATCGAAGACGCTGGTTCCAACTTCAGCGCGTACGTCTTGGGGCTTGACGGCTGCATCGCGACCGGTCATACCGTTGAGGAAGTCGAGAACAACATGCGCGAGGCGATTGAGTTCCATCTTGAGGGGATGCGGCTTCACGGCGACCAACTCCCTTCGCATATGCCAATCGTGAAGACGGTCCAGGTTGCTTCGTAAGCTCGTTTGACTTCTGCCAAGACGCGGTAGACGAATGTGCGATCAATTGCTCCGCCCATCCTTCATGCGAGACGGGAGTGCGATTACTCGGACTGCAAGATTCGGTCATCGTGCACTGGTCAAGTGGTCCACGTGAGACGTGACTATTGCTGAGGGCCGGTGAACGAGTACGAATTGAAATTCGCGGGTGTCGGCGTCGAGCACAAGGATGCTCCGTCGTCGCAGATCTGGGGCATAATGAACCACATGTCACGAGACCATCGAGACCACTCGCTCAATCTCTCGCCCGCGTCCTACGAGGATTACCGCGAACTCGCACGAAGAAGGTTGCCGCGACAGATATTCGATTACATCGACGGAGGCGCCTTCGGCGAGGCGACGCTGGCCGCCAACAGGGACGATTTGCAGCGACTCCGTCTCCGTCAGCGCGTGCTGCAAGATGTCTCCGCGATCGACCTCTCCACTACGGTCATGGGCGAGCATCTGTCACTCCCGTTGATCTTGGCGCCAGTTGGTTTTGGGGGAATGTTCGCCCAACGGGCAGAAGTCCAAGCCGCCCGCTCGGCTGAGCGCGCCGGCATCAGTTTTTGTGAATCGACCCTTTCCATCTGTTCGATTGAGGAGGTGGCGTCGGCATCGACACGGAAGTTGTGGTTTCAGCTGTACATCATGAAGGACCGTGGGTACGCCGAGGACCTGATGGCCCGCGCCCAAGCGGCGGGCTGCACCACGCTCGTCTTGACGGTGGACCTGGCGGTGGTCGGTCGACGGTATCGCGATGTCCGCAACGGAATCAGTGGGCCAATCTCGCGCATCAATCGCCTCCGTCGGGGGCTTGACATATCTCGTCACCCCCGGTGGGTCCGCGAGGTGGCGCTGGGGGGCCGACCACTGACCTTCGGGAATTTGGAGCGTGCGCTGCCGAATGCCCGGGTACCTGGTGACTTCCAGGGGTGGGTGGCCAGTCAATTCGATCCGAGTGTGACGTGGGACGACCTCGCCTGGGTGCGCTCGCACTGGCCCGGAAAGATTGCTTTGAAAGGGATTCTCGATTCCGATGATGCTCGGCGGGCTGTCGCGAACGGCGCTGACGCGGTGATCGTCTCGAACCACGGGGGACGCCAACTCGACGATGTTCCCTCAACGATTTCCGCGCTGCCAGCGATCGCCCACGCAATAGGTGACCAGTGTGAGGTCTTGATGGATGGGGGAATCCGCAGTGGTCTCGACGTTGTCAAGGCTCTCGCGCTCGGGGCTCGAGCGTGCCTCGTCGGCCGGCCGTGGGCTTACGCGGTTGCCGCCCGAGGCGAGGTTGGCGTCGATCATCTGATCAGGAATATTCGTGAAGAGATGCAGGTGACCCTCGGACTCACGGGGGTGACCAACGTCAACGAAATCGATGCGTCAGTACTAGCGACGATTTCCGTCGACGATAAGTAGGCGAACGCGTACGGGTTCCTGGCCTGATTGCCGGAAGCCTTGAAGGGTTAGTGCACTCGACGATGCGCTGACCGAACACGTGCCAGAATCGCGTCGTGCCAGCGAATGCGCGTGAGGAGCGAATCCTCCAAGAGCAGATTGAGTACTACCGAGCCCGCGCTAGCGAGTACGACGATTGGTTCATGCGTCGCGGGCGCTATGACCGGGGCGACGACGTCACGGGTCGCTGGTTCGAGCAAGTCGAACAAGTGCGTCAGGCGCTTCGCGCGGTGCCATTGGACCAACGCGACGTCGTTGAACTCGCGCCGGGTACGGGTCTCTGGACTCAGGAGATCGCCCATCGGGTCAGACACCTTACGGCGGTGGACGCCTCCGTCGAGATGATCGCGCTCAACCGCGCTCGACTTGGACCGCTCGCTGAGAAAGTTGACTTCATCGTCAGTGACCTGTTCACCTGGACCGCGAACCGGGAATTCGACGCGGTCGTCTTCTGCTTCTGGATCAGCCACATCCCGGCTACGCGCCTCGATCCGTTTCTCGAACGAGTCTCGCGGATGATTCGACCCGGCGGTTCAGTGTTCTTTCTCGACGGGTTGCGCGAGCAGACCAGCACCGCGCGGGACCACGTGCTCCCATCTTCCGATGACGAACAGATGACCCGACGACTCGATGACGGGCGCGAATTCTCCATCGTGAAGAACTTCTGGGACGGGCGCGATCTCGAAGCGAGATGCGCTCGAGTGGGGCTTCAGGTATCGGTGCACGAGACTGCTGAATTCTTCCAGTATGGCGTGGGCACGAGGGTCTGACGTCGACGAACGGAGCACCGCGCCTCGAACCTTCTCGCGTCGCTAGTCGCCCTCGGTCCTGAACGCGTCGACCGTCGAGCGCAGCACCTCGGTCCAGGGCGTGGGTTCGAGACCGAGTTCCGCGCGCGTCAGCGCGTCATCGATGACGAAGGGGTGGGCGAACTGGTAGTGGGTCGTTGGAAGTTCGCGGATCGTCGGATTGACGAGCCCCAGCAGGTGCACGATGGCGAGAGGAATGACCGACGACCTGACGTGGGTCACGCCGGCGACGTCGGCCAGGTCGTCCAACACCTGGCGCTGGCTGCGGGGTGGATTCGTCGGCACGTGCCATGGGCGACCCCACGAGGTCGGTCGTTGGGCGCACGTGATCAACGTGCGCGCGACGTCGCCGACGTAGGTCCAACTGTGGGGCTCGTCAAGGCTGCCGATGACCCGACAGGTCTTGCCGGCGAGAAGGCGCGGCACCACGCGCTGTCCGAATACGCCCTGCGCATTGGGACCGATGAAGTCCGAGGCGCGCACTTCGACTGCGTTGATCCGGCCGGCTCGATGGGCTCGCAGCGCATCGTTCCACATCCGTGCGCGGACCTGGGCCTTCTCGTAGTGCGCGTCGAGGGGGGTGTCGGGCGTCATGGGGCCCGAGACCTGCCCGTAGGCGTACAGATTGCTCAGGGTGACCAGTGTGGCGCCGGACTGTTCGGCCGCGGTGAGCAGCGAGGTCGCGATCGGGGGCCAGTCGGTGGGCCACCGGTGATACGCCGGATTGGCGCAGTTGAAGATCGCGCTGGCTCCGGCGGCGAGTCCCGACACGA
>VFSW01011491.1_pt1 | contig 12439 bp, 10 predicted proteins | sample 5358111 | NCBI WGS metagenome assembly VFSW01 (sample SAMN11554181, study PRJNA540505) | mine drainage metagenome | isolation source: sediment from site ElyBrook_90M | place: USA: Ely Copper Mine, Vershire, VT | collected 2017
CTGCTGTCCGGCACTGAAGGGTTGATGTACATACCCGTACCGATTTCGAACCCGGCTGTTCTTGTGACCCTGGTGACAATAGACAAGTACCAGTGGAAATATTTGACCGCACATTCCTGGGGTGAAAGCGAATGTATGACATAATTAAAATCCGGATTTCCCAGACCCACATTTAATCTCTGCAGTGTCTCTTTCAGAATGCCGGCAAGGTCATGCAGTTCGGAATCGGTAATGCTCCCGAAACATGCCTTGTGACTTTTCGGGAATATCCATATATGAAACGGTGACAGTGCCGAGTATGGTATGAAAGCGGCAAAAGAATCGTTTTGAGAAATGATCCGAACACTGTCATGAAGTTCTTCCCTGAGGATCAGACAATACAGGCATTCCCCGAAATCATCATAATACCTCAACGCCTCTTCTATCCTGCTTTTCAACCGTCCGGGTATGACCGGCGTTCCGACGATCTGTGAATGCGGATGCTGGAGTGACGTGCCTGCGCGTAAGCCGTGGTTTTTAAATATGATCACATGTTCTATGTAACTTATCTGATAAAAATCAAGGAACCTTCTCTTGTATGCCGACAGGATGGCTTCGACATTGGAGACAGGAAGGGTCGCGATAGATGCATTGTGCAGAGGGGTATCTATGATAACTTCATGCAGTCCTGCCCCTGTCATAAATTTTTTTGAACCTGAACTCTGCCGGACGATACTCTCTTCGTGATTGACCGCAGCGAATTTGTTGGGTACGACCCTGACTGTCCAGCTGACGCCGTTATTTATCCGGAATGTTTCAGGGGGCGTTTTATCTTCATTGCCGGCACATAAAGGACAGGTTGCCTCATGAGCGGGTAATTCCTCTTGTTTCTTTGCAGATTTGAAATCTTCCGGCCTTTTGGCACGCTCCGGTGCTATAATCACCCAGTCACCCGTTACAAAATTAAATCTTAGCTCAGACATATATTCACTCCCTGCTTGTCTTCTTTATACAACCGTCACCGGTATAAATACAATAAAAACAAGAACCATGGTCAAACAAAATTCAAGAGGGAACAGAGGGACTTTAAGATGTGCTCTAACGGGATACAAAAACAGGACGATACAATAGGATTTCGGTTATTTTTCCGAAGAAGACGACAAGCCGAGCGCAAGCGCCCGCAGCTTCCAGAGCAGGAGTGCGAACCTGGATTTGTTCGGTTTTCTGGTCACCCTGTCCGTAAGCGTTACCCTGTCCTGGTGGAGCAATGCCTCGCGCAATTCCCGTGCACCGGCAAACCGGTCCTTCGGGTCCCGCTCGATGGCGTGCAGGATTATTTCTTCGAGCTGCGGAGATACTTCATGACGGAGCTGACTCGGCGGTACGGGATTGTCCATCATCTTCGACTGCATTGCTGTATAGACGTTGTGCCCCTGGAACGGCACCCTGCCGGTCAGCATTTCATACAGGATAATACCGAGGCTGTAGATGTCCGTGCGTGTACTGCCCCGGTTGCCCTTTATCTGCTCCGGCGACATATAGTCCGGTGTGCCCACAGGCTGGGACAGCCCTGTCCATGTAATCTTGCGCAGGGCGGTATCGAGGGCAATGCCGAAGTCTATCAATTTCAATCTTCCGTCCGGCATGATCATGATGTTGTCGGGTTTCAGGTCCCTGTGCACCACATTGCGGTCGTGGAGGTAGATGAGGATATCGGAAAGCTGGACTGCAAAATCAACGGCAGTCCGTACCGGCAGGCGGTGCTCCCTCTGGAGCCGCTTGCTCAGGAGCTCACCCTCTGCATATTCCATGACAAGGTAGAGCCTGCTTTTTTCCTTTGTGTTCAGTACCTTTATGATGCCCGGATGGTCAAGACTCAGGCCTATGTGCTCCTCGCGCAAAAACCTCTGGTGGAACACAATATCGCTTGCGTACTGGAGGTGCGGGATTTTCACCGCAACTATTCTTCCGTCACCGGTATCGCGTGCGCGGAATATTTCCGCCATCCCGCTGTTGGCAACACTTTCAAGGAGCTCGTACTGATCGAGCATTTGTCCCGGAGTAAGTTCGCTCATATATGAGGCCTTTAACTAACTGAAACTCCACCGCTTGTCAAACGTATGACACCGCGGGAGCGGGTTCACCGCCACCAGAATTTCCACCATGACGGCTGATCCACAGGCGCACCCGGACTGACAACAGATACTACCTGTACGCTGATGTTGTCCTCTGCCCCGGCTTCACGGGACCTTCGGACTATGGACGTGCATGCCTGTTCCGGGTTATTTGACCGGACAATGTCAGCCAGCTCGGGATCGAGCAGGGCCTCGTAAGCACCGTCACTGCACTGCAAAAGCACGTCCCCGGGCCGGACATCTATCTTCAGAAAATCTATGGACGCAAGCAGCTCATAACCGAGATAGCGGGTGAGCATGTGGCGGTTCGGATGTGTCCGGGCCTCTTCGGGTGTGAGGATGCCGTACTGTACTCTTTCACCGACCCACGTATGGTCTTTGGTAATCTGCGTGAATACACCGTCGCGCAGCATGTAAAGCCTGCAGTCTCCGATATGAGCGGCGAAGAGCGTGCTGCCCGTTATTGCACTCGCTATCACCGCTGTACCCATGTGGTATAATTCGGGGACTGTTATGGCCTTCTGGTAGACCTCGAGGTTTGCCTGCTGGACAGCGTGCCTGAGATTTTTCATGGACAGCACGGGGCCGGACACAAGGGACATCTCCCTCTCCATCACCTCAATGGCAAGGGTGCTCGCAACCTCACCTGCGTTGTGAGCACCCAGCCCGTCTGCCACAATCATCAAAACGCCGTCTTCATACTGATAGGATGCTATTGCGTCCTCGTTGTTTTCACGCACCGGACCTCTGTCCGTCAGTTGAAAAAAGTCGATTTTCGGTTTGATCGGATTCATAATTGCTTATACTGAACTCCTATGATCGGGCGTCCCGAACGTTTACTGTTCACTCCAACGTACAGTGCACTGCCGACTGCCCATATACCGGCTATACCGAAGCAGATATACGCCTCACTTCTCGCGTCGCTGTTGCCGATGATGTAGAGGTAAAGGATCGCCCCTAACATGGCCAAATTCGCCAAAAGCCCGAGTGCGGGGATAATCATATGTTTTACAACGCTGTGTTCTTTACGCTGAGAAAACGCAATGATCGTCCATACGCATGTCAGACCGTATAACACAAAGGTCCCAAAGTTAGAAGCAAGGGTTATACCGGTCAGACCGACCACGGAGCGAACCCCCACAGCGGCAATGAGCGAGGACACGACAACAAGCACCCATATCGCCCGGTGCGGCGTCGCAAAACGGCCGTGCAGGGAATTCAGCAGTGCCGGCATCTCTTTGTCCTGTGCCATCGCATAACTGACCCGTACAGCGGTGTTCATGGCGCTTAAGGTTGTTCCGAGTATCGCGAGTGCAACTGTAACGGCTATCGAGATCATCAATCCGAACCCTATACCGCCGAGCAGACTGTTGCCCAGGAGTATTGCCATGTCGCCCATGGGAGCACTCGATGCACCCGCTGCGGCAAGCCCTGTCACCGTAGTGGTTACGGTCCCGCTGACTGTTGTGTTGATGAGCTTCTCACTGACCATGTAGTTTGCCGAGAAGTATTCGAAGAGGTAGGCAAACAATCCCTGGATCACGAGGGATATGATGACGGCCTTTGGGATGTCGCGTTTCGGGTTCTTTGCCTCTGCCGCAAATGCCGTGGAGCTTTCAAATCCAACCAGGATGAGTATCGCCAGTGTGGACTGTATGAGGACGCCCTGCAGGGAGTGTATCTTGACCACGTCCCATGCGCTGGTGAAAGCCCATGCCGCGGCATGTGCAGGGTTATGCAGCCTGTAAATGATCGCCGCAACACTGAAGCCGATCAACGAGATCAACTGGATGATGTTGATGACCAGTGCCGTCAGGGTCGATCCGGTAACACCGCGGTATGCTATATATCCGGTCGCTGCTGCAAAGACTACGGCAATGATTGTAAGCTCCGTATTGTCCAGCGTACGCCCGGTAAACTGGGTGTATATGTAGCCGATCAGGATGGCCATCATGGCGACCATGACGCCGGGGTATACCCAGTAGAACAGGTGCGCAGCCCATCCGGTCAGCAGTTTGGCAATACGCGCCCATTTATGATGGGTCTTGTTTTCCTGGTCCAGAAAGGCCTTTTCCGCAAAGTAATAGGAGCTGCCGAAACCCGCCTCCGGATAAATTTTTGCGAGCTCTGCATACGATAGTGCCGTGAGAAACGCCAGGATCAATGCGAAAATGATACCCGACCATATATCGGACGCTACCGAAGCCCCGCCGGGGGACGTTGCAGCGGCCTGCATCTGATAGGTGATCCAGAGGAACGCACCCGGTGCTATCAGTGCCATTGCATTGACCGTTACGCCCGTTAATCCGAGCGTCGATTTTATTGTAGCTGTGTTTGTTTTTTGTTCACTCATAGGAACCTCCTTTTAAAAGTTCACGTAAATCTGTGTAGTCCATTTCCATGGACTGCCGTTGATTGTTGGATCATTGAACCAGACAGGGCCGGTAAGCAGGCTTATGGTCTTGGTAAAGTTGAAGTAAACACCGAAACCGCCTCCACCCAGGGTATTGTCTCCGGATGCATAGTCTGCCGCAATAACGAGCGAATCCATCCACGGCTTTCCGATATTGATGCTGGGCGAGTCATAAGCTGCCATCCATCCTTGATAGTCCGGACCGCCATTGCCGTTTACCAATACTTTTTTGTTTCCATAGTAATAGCCGACGTGGAGCCTGCCGGCGTAGGGAATGGTTTTTCCGATGATTACATCGCCGGTGTTATAGCCGGTGACCGTAGGTTCTGTACCGACACCGAATATGCCTACAGCAATACCGGGGAATCCTTTTACAACAGCGTCCTCCGGTGTACCGATCTTTGCATTGAACATGTACGGATATTGGGACGGCTCCATTGCATCCATGCCGACTTCCATCTGTACCTTGTCGAATGGCAATACTCCGGTCTCAACACCGATGTCCGTAGGGAATGCACTGCCTCCCTTATATCTGTCGATGGTAAAGAAGTTACCTATCATCAACTCCGGCACGGCGTACGGGTGAACGTCGATAATACACGGGGTCCAGAACTCCGTAGTTTCCCATGCATGGGCAAGACTGCCTATGCCGGATACCATTATTATTGCGGACACAATAATTCCCGCCGATCTCTTCAATCTTCTTATCTTTATCTTTTTCATTTCCTGCCTCCTTATGCATGATAAAGGCAGGGAACATGCCAGATGGGAGAGATCACCCTGAGAACCGCTGCCAGAGCTTGTTTGCGGCAAATGCGGGTGTTTTTTGAAGAGGCCGCATTGTATTACATAATTGTCAGTTTATTACATTAATGGGAATAGGAAGACTTCAAGCGGCTTAAACCGTTTGAGCCGTTTAAACAGTTTAAATCGTTAACACAAAAAAGGGTTTGGAAAACAGGGAAGTAAGCCATAGGACTACTTCCCTGTTGCGTATTCCGGATTAACGAAGCTTACCCTTTGAACGGATTTTTGAAGATTATCGTCTGTTTCCTGTCGGGACCGATGGAAAGAATGTAGACCTTGACACCGGTGTAAGATTCTATAAATTTTATGTAATTTTTCATTTCCCTGGGAAGAGACTTCTTGTCTTTTGCTCCGTCGAGCGTCTTCCATCCTTTGATCTCTTCAAAATTCGGTTTGCACCTTTCGAATTCAGGCAGGTTTGACGGAACATAATCGATCTTCTTCCCGTCCAGCGTATACGACGTTGCAAGCTGGATCTTCTCGATACCGTTCAGTACGTCCGCCTTTGTTATTACAATGCCTGTTAACCCGTTGATCATGGCAGAGTATTTTAATGCCACAAGGTCAAGCCAGCCGCACCTTCTCGGCCTGCCTGTTACCGAACCGAATTCCGCTCCGACACTGCGGATCTTGTTCCCGGTTTCATCGAACAATTCCGTCGGGAAAGGACCTTCTCCCACCCTGGTCGTGTATGCCTTCGAAACACCGATAATCTCCGAGATCTTTGTCGGTGCTACACCGGAGCCCGTACAGATACCGCCTGCCGTCGTGTTCGAGCTCGTGACAAACGGATACGTCCCGTGATCGACATCCAGCATCGTCCCCTGGGCGCCCTCAAACAACAGCTTCTTCTTTTTGTTGATCTGATTATTGAGGAACAATGGACCTTCCACCACAAATTTCTTGATACTCTGGCCATAGACGCTGTACTCATCATAGATTTGATTGAGATCGAAGCCCTTATGATTAAATACGGCTTTTACATAATCGTTGATGTCAATCAATATTTCGCTCAGTTTCTGCTTGAATTGTTCCGGATTGATAAGATCCCAGACCCTTATACCCCTTCTGCCGATCTTCGATTCATAAGCAGGACCGATACCCCTGCCGGTTGTACCTATCTTTTTTGCGCCTCTTTTTTGTTCATTCAGTACGTCCATTTCCCTATGATAAGGCATGATAACATGGGTAGTACCGCTTATCTTGAGGGCATCGCCGACCGGGTAACCGTGCTTTTCAAGATTCGCCATCTCATCAAGCAGTCCTTTGGGATCAATGACAACACCGGATCCTATCATGCAGATTTTATTCTTATGTAACATACCCGACGGAATCAGTTTAAAAATAAACTTTTCTCCGTTTACGACAAGCGTATGACCGGCATTACTGCCTCCCTGAAATCTGACTACTACATCTGCTGAATCGGTTAATAGGTCTACTATTTTGCCTTTTCCTTCGTCACCCCATTGAGCCCCTATTACAGCAACATTATTCATTTTTATTCTCCTTCAATCACTCTCTTAAAAATATTTTTTATTGTTCCGGTAGTATGCCTAACAAGGCCGACAGGTTGATACCGAATCCTGTAGCCGGAACATCGTAACCATATTTCTTCAAAAAACCGTCATATCTTCCGCCGTTGACAAGCTCTTCTCCGTACCCGCTTATAAATATTTGAAAGACAATGCCCGTGTGATAATCCACACTGTGCATCTCGCGGAGATCAAGGATAAGTCTATTATCCGCTTCAAACCCTCTGATCTTTTTGACAATTCTGTGCAACTGATTTATAAATAAGTTGTATTTTGTGCCTTTAAATGTTTTTTTTGCCTTTGACAGAACTTCATCCGGTTCACCATAAAGCTCAAACAACAATTCCAGGGTCTTGCGCTGTTCTTTTGATAAACCGCTCATCCCTTCGATTGAAGAATAATCCTTCTGTATGAGCAGGCTGATGATATCGTCCGTGTTATCCTTCAGCATGAGCTGTGCAAGCAGGGTATTGATGAAACCGGCATGGCTTAAAGAGATTACAAAATCCTTGATACCTATCTTTTTTAAAACATCCACTGCTATGTTAATTATTTCAGCATCGGCGTTTATACCCGGTGCACGCATGAGCTCTATACCGGCCTGATAGATCTCTTTCTTGCCTTTATTCCTGTGGTGTTTCACCACTGTTCCGCTGTAGGACAGCTTGAGAGGACCTCGAGCGCTGCGCATCTTCGAACTTACAATCCTTGCAAGCTGGGGCGTAAAGTCAGCCCGAAGAACCATGGTTTTACCGGTTTCTCTCTCTATCACCTTAACCAGTTCATCATCTTCAAAACCTATGTCCCCATTATTGTAAACCGGCAGGTATTCCAGCAGCGGCGTTATGACATAGCTGTATCCCCACTTTTTGAACGTGTTTAAAACGGTGTTTTCTATCTCTTTGATTCTATAGGAATCCGGAGGTATATAATCTTTTACACCAAAAGGTATCTCATGACGGCTCAATGCATGCTTGCTGCTCACCTGCCGCTGCGGCATCTAAAGGTTGACCTTCTCCGCAGAGATAATATTCTCGAGCTTTCTCAGTCCCTGCATCACCTCGTCCGAAGGTTCGTCATCTATATTCAACAATGCTATGGCCTCGCTTCCGGCTGTTTCCCTCCCGAGCTCCATGCGTGCAATGTTGATGTTATGCTGGCCCAGGAATGTCCCGAGCCTCCCGATAACACCGGGTTTGTCGATATTCCTCAAAACAAGGATATGCCCGTCTGGTATGGCCTCGATATAGAAATTGTCTATCATGGTAAGCCGTATATGTTTTTTACCAAATACAGCGCCGGATATCTTGCTGATGCCGTCCTTCGATTTCAGCTTAACGGTTATCAGGTTCGTAAAATCGATACTCTGTCCTGTTTTGGATTCCGTGATGTTTATGCCGTTCTCTTTTGCTACAACACCTGCATTTATGTAGTTAACATCATCACCGTATATGTGCTGTAAAAACCCTTTTACGCACGCAAGGGTCAGGGGTTGTGTATTGAGATCCGTTATTTCACCGCCGTATTCTATGGTTATTTCTTCGACGTGATCCTTATGGATCTGTCCCAGGAACTTCCCGAGTTTCTCCGTAAGCCTTATATACGGCTCAAGGAATGCGTACATCTCTCCGCTTATGGAAGGGAAGTTTACGGCATTCTTTATCGCTCCCCTGGTAAAGTAATCCACAAACTGTTTTGCTATATCGACAGACACATTTACCTGCGCCTCATGCGTTGAAGCACCGAGGTGAGGGGTCGCTATGACATTGTCCAATTTCAACAATGGATTGCCGGTCGGTGGCTCCACCTCGAACACATCAAGCGCTGCCGAAGCTACCTTGCCTGACTGTAAGGCTTCGAGAAGATCCGCCTCATTAATGATGCCGCCGCGCGCACAGTTCACGACCATAACGCCCTTTTTCATTTTTTCAAATGCCGCTTTATTGATCATGCCCGCTGTTTCTTTGGTTTTCGGCGTGTGGACGCTGATGATATCGGCGTTCGCATATATCTCTTCAAGAGAACCCTTTTTGACGCCGAGGTTGATTGCTTTTTCCTCGGAAATAAAGGGATCGTAAACAAGGACCTGCATCTTCAGTCCCAATGCCCTGTCGGCCAGTATGCCTCCTATATTCCCAAAGCCGATAATGCCGAGGACCTTATTGTAAAGCTCAACCCCTTCAAACTTGCTCTTTTCCCATTTGTCTGCTTTTAAGGAAGCAGTTGCCTGGGGTATACGCCGTGCCATAGCCATGATCATGGAAAGCGTATGTTCCGCAGTCGTAACGCTGTTTCCCCCGGGAGTATTCATAACCACGATGCCGCGCTTGGTTGCTGCAGAGACATCGACATTGTCAACACCAATGCCGGCCCTGCCGATGATCTTTAATTTTACTGCCTTTGCTATGATATCCTTTGTGGCCTTGCTTGCACTCCTGACAACCAATCCATCATAATCGGGAATGAGGGACGCGAGTTCTTCTGCAGATGTTTTTTTCCTCACATCTACCTGTATGTTCGAAGAAGTCAGTATCTTTAAACCTTCATCTGCAATTCCATCTGCAATAAGTACCTTTACCATGTTCTACCCCTTTCAAATATTAGTGTTGATGTTGATTTCAATCTTTATTTTTTACTCTTGAATCTTGAGTTTTCAATTTTGAATTTCTTCATTCTTATTTCCAACTCTTGAATTTTGAATATTGAGTTTTGAATTTCTTCATGCAATGAACACTTTTTCCGCCGCACCCACACCAATACCGGGTTCCACCTTGTAACCGAGCTTGTTCAGTACTATCTCCAATGAGGCGAGTGCAAAGAGTATGTCCGATTTATCGTAATACCCCATGTGGGCAACCCTGAATATCTTGCCTTTTGCCTGGTCCTGGCCATTGGCAATCCTTATGCCGAAATCTTTTTCAAGTGCGCTGATGATCTTACCGGAATCAACACCTTCGGGTGCAACCGCCGCGGTTAATGAATTGGATGGAGATTTTGGTGCATAGAGCTTCAGTCCCATTGCCTGAACACCTTTTCTGGTCGCTTCTGCAAGCAGTGTATGACGCTTATAAACATTATCAAGACCTTCTTCCTTCATCATTCTCAACGATTCCCCGAGCCCTATGATAAGGGATATCGCAGGAGTATACGCTGTCTGGTTCTTAACAATGTTCTTCAGCTCCTTGCTGAAATTGAAATAGAATTTCGGCAATGTCGATGTTTCGTTCAACTTCCATGCCCGTTCGCTGATTCCGATAAAAGCAAGTCCCGGGGGCAGCATAAGCGCCTTCTGCGAACCTGTCAGAAGTATATCAATGCCCCATTCATCCATGGGAAGATCAAACACACCGACCCCTGTTATCCCGTCGACAACGACCATGGCGTTACTATTATCATGTACTATTTTTGCAATCTCTTTCACGGGGTGGACAACACCGGTGGACGTTTCCGTTGCCTGAAAGTAAACCGCCTTTGTATCCGGATGTTTTTTGAGTTCCTCTTTAACCTTTTCCGGATCAACAGCCTGTCCCCATTCGACATTTATAACATCGGCTTCAACGCCGTATGCCTTGCAGATCTGCCCCCACCGTTCGCCGAACTTCCCTGCATTAACGGTAATTACTTTATCTCCCTTTGAAAGGAAATTGGTGACAGCACCTTCCATTGCCCCGGTACCGGATGACGCAAGGATGAGCACCTCATTCTTTGTCTTGAAAAGCCATTTTAAACCTTCCCTTGCCTGCTCGAGCACGGGCAAAAACTCCGGTGCCCTGTGATGGATTATAGGGTGCGCCATCGCAAGCAATACCCTGGACGGCAGTTCTGTCGGGCCTGGTGTCAGTAAATATTTCTTCATAGATTTATCCTTTCTATTTTTTTATTGTTTTAGCGAGCTCAAAACCCTCTAACAGAGCGGTTTTATTCAATTCTTCCGTACCTTTCGGAACCCTTGCAAGGACGGCCTTTTCTATAGATTCCTTGCTGACGACGTTTGTCAATCCAACGATTGTCCCCAGTGCTATGATATTTGCTATAAACGGTTTTCCGAGTTTATCGTGGGCAGTCTTTGTGAACGGAAGTTTGTATATTTTACCGTGTTTTAGATCCGGAAATTGTGTAACGGTATCTGTATCAAATATAACAAGAGCATCATCCCGCCGTATGTCTTTTGTATAAGGAATACTCGCCACATCCGAAAGAACAAGGACAAGATCCGGGTCTGCGACCTCGGGATAGATAATGTCACCATCACTGATAACAACCTCCGACTTGCTGATACCGCCCCGAGATTCAGGACCGTAGTACTGCGATTGTGCAGCATTCTTCCCTTCTAAAAGGGCTGCCGATGCAAGAATAACACCCGCAAGGATAAGCCCCTGGCCGCCTTCACCGCTTAATCTAATCTCTGTATTTTTATTCATTGGTTACTCCTGTTTCCTCTTTATTTAGCCTGAGCTTTGGGTATAATGGTATTGTAGTATGTGTCTGTGTATGAAGGCAAGTCCTTCTTCACAAAGATACCCGTGATGATCTTGCCGGCAAGTTCTTCCGGCTTCTTCTTCTGGGCCAGCTGTAACGGTATTGCATTGTCCTTTTGCAGCTGCATCATATCGGGTGCCTCTTTCGGCTTGTTCCTCCTGCCGAATTGGACCGGACAGGCGTCTATGATATCAATCACGGAAAACCCTTTGTGCATAATGGCCTGCTTGATCAGCTGTTCTGTTTGGGCCGTGTGGTACGAGGTCGTCCTCGCCACAAAGGTCGCACCGGCACCCTCGGCCAGTTTAACGACATCAAAGGGAGGGTCTATATTACCGTACGGCATGGTCGTGGCTATAGCTCCTATCGGGGTCGTCGGCGCTACCTGTCCGCCGGTCATTCCGTAGATCGAATTGTTGAACACCAGCAGTGTTATCTCGATATTGCGTCTCGCGGCATGGATGAAATGGTTTCCACCGATTGCCGTTGCATCACCGTCACCGCTCACGACAATGACCTTGAGCTTGGGATTGGTAAGCCTTATGCCTGTTGCAAAGGCAAGTGCCCTTCCATGGGTCGTATGGAGTGTATTCATATCAAGGTATCCGGGCAGCCGTGAAGCACAACCGATACCCGAAACGACGGCAATGTCGTTCTTGTCGAGCTTCAGTCCGTCGATTGCCCGAAGGAGTGACTTCATAACAATACCGTGGCCGCAGCCCGGGCACCATATATGCGGAAGTGTACCTTTTCTTATATATTTTTCATATTCAAATGCCATGTAAAAGCTCCTTTGTTTTTTCTATTATATCGTGAGGATGGATAATCTCTATATTCACCCGGTTCACGCCGTAGACCTTTGTTTTGCCCTTCGCAGCCCGCTCCACCTCAAGGATAAGCTGCCCGAAATTCAATTCCGGCACAACAATGAACTTTACCTTCTCTGCAAGCTTCTCAACAGCACTATCGTCAAAGGGCCATATAGTAATATATCTGAGCATCCCTGCCTTTATGCCCTGCTCTCTGAGCACATTCACGGCATACTTGGCAGCCCTTGCCGAAGATCCATAGGCCACAAAGCCTATTTCTGCATC
>VFSW01011492.1_pt1 | contig 12439 bp, 7 predicted proteins | sample 5358111 | NCBI WGS metagenome assembly VFSW01 (sample SAMN11554181, study PRJNA540505) | mine drainage metagenome | isolation source: sediment from site ElyBrook_90M | place: USA: Ely Copper Mine, Vershire, VT | collected 2017
CCTCAGGTGGAAGTATGGAAGCGCGAAGTTCCAGTCGGCGCGGGGATCACTGGCCGGTGGCGGCCCGTGCCGTCGGCGGAAGCCGCCACCGGCATGCTTGCATTCCTCGTGGGCAATGGCACCATGGTGTTCGCGCTGCACCAGAATGGAAGCAGCCTCACCGGCACGGTCGAGGGCGGCGGTGGCTTCTTCAGCGGAGACGAAACGCCCGTCCCAATAGAAAACGGAAAAGTGGATGGCAGCAATGTCTCATTCAAGGCCGGCAACAGCACCTATTCGGGAACGATAACCGCTGACCGAATCGATCTCCAGCGCAAGGTCGAGATCCCCTTCCGAATCCCGCAGCCCGAGACACCAGCGGGCCCGCAGCCAGCCATTGGACCTCCGCCCAATGGATCGGATCCTTCACTGAATCGATCCTTCCACATGCCTTCAGGAGTCTCGGTGGTTTTGCAACGGGCGCAGAGGTAAGCGCCCCTCTTCAGGGACTTGCAGAACCTTGGCACTGCGCTGGGTGCGTTTCATAGTATCCAACTCCATCGGAGGACAGCGTTGTTCGACGGATAATGGGACGCGGGGAGATGTGTGTCGATCGGCCGCACTACTCTTCTGCCCGATCGCTCTGCGCTTCACAATGGTCTAAATAGAATCGACCAGGAATTTGTTGACACATTCGAGATTGCGTGGCCATGAACTGATTTTCATTGCCAATTCAGCGTCGTCTCATCTACGTCGACGATAGTACAGGTGGCTCGCAAAGACTTTGCGACACGTATCGAAGCAACCCATACACGACTGCCTGGCTACTTTCGATGGCAGTGCAGACGACCACTGACTAAAGCATGAATGACGCACGAGGAGGGATGATGGAACGCATTGAGAAGGTGCTTTGCATGACCGCGATGGCTATGGCTTGTGTCGCATCAGCAAGCTCACAGCAAACTCGCACACAAGCGATTCAGGGCATGAGAAAGACACTACCCAACGAGATGGACGCCACATATACAAACCCCGCGCCCGAGGCACAACACCTGGTCGATCAGGCGATGGCCGCAAACCCTGAAGTGCTGCTGATGGCGATTCACGCGCAACCACCTGGACACCAGAACCTCATTGTGGCCTCGAACTTCGGACGCATCGGTAAGCTTGGGGATGAGGACGACATGCGTTGCATCAACACGGGAAAGGATAACCTGGAGGTCGACGCGACCGGGAAGCACTTCGAAGCAGAGATCCCGTTGAAAGACAAAGCCGGCGAGACCATTGGCGCACTCGGCGTTGTGTTCAATTACAAGCCAGGGGATAACAAGTCCGCGATGGCGAAGATTGCGCATGCGATAGGAGATGCGATGCAGGCGCAATTACCGACCGAGAAGACGTTATTTGGCTCCGGCAATTAACGAGAAGTCTTGTTGAACAAAGGGGCTGGGAGTTCGGATCACAGTGATCCGAACCCCCAGCCCCCTAATCATTGAACAGCATATGAGTGGTGCAGTTAGAAGATGATCTTCAGAGCAAACTGCGACTGGCGGGATGAGGTTCCAGTGCTGGCGAGTGCTCCCGCGGAGGCGATAGTCGTTCCATCAAGCGACCCGCTGTAGACTCCGTTAGTCAACTTCGGTGCGGCTGGAGGAGAGAAGAGGAATGTCGAAACTTTGTTGGGTGCCGCATAGTTCACGCGGTTGAAGATGTTGAATATCTCTGCACGAAACTGAATGTCGAAGGAATCGGTGAAACGTTTCACGTAGCTGTTTTTGACGAAGGACATATCAAACTCCCGCAGGCCGGGTCCAAAGATGGAGTTACGCCCCGAGCTACCCAGAAACGGATTGAAGTTGGTGCTCTCAGTGGGATAGGCAAAGCACTGCGCCTTAATGTAGTAAGTCTTATTCTGTGGATTGACCACGTTACCCTGGCAGCCGGAACCCGTAAGTCGATCCGGGAATCCGAACGTATCTGCACTGCGCAGTCCGAGCGGATCACCACTGATAAAGGGCGTGAACGGAAGCCCACTGCCGAGTTGGAAGATTCCGCCGTACTGCCATCCGTTGAGGAGCAACTTCGCCCCATCGGACGTGACAGGCGCATCGGGGAGCAGGTAGAGGTAGTTGGCGACGAACGACTGCGTCACGTTGAAGTCAGAGAGCGCGCGACGGCGATCCGGAGCGAAGTAGGGCAAGCTCGATACCGAGTTCGCGAAGGTGTCTCCGAAGGTGGAGGAGGATCCATCGTCAATCGACTTCTGCCATGTATACGACGCCTGCATCTGGAAACTACGGGTGAGACGTTTTGTCAATTGCGTCTGCAACGCCGCATACTCGGAGTAGCCGATAGGCAGCATGGCGCTGATCTGCCCGAGGGAGTTATTCAGCTTGGGGTTTGGAGTATTGCCGGCGGTATCGTTGATGAGCGTTGGAAACTCGTAGACCCCATTTATGTTGCTGCTCGGAAGAACAGTATTGATGTCGTCTTCACGGTAGGGGAGATGAGTTCCTTTTGAGCCCTGATAGCCCACTTGAGCGGAGAACTGGCCCGGTAGCTCCTGCTGAACGCTCAGGCTCCACTGCTGCATGTAGCTTCGCTTAGGATTCTGCGGCGTGTAGCTGTAGCGGAAGGTGGTTGGCGTCAATTGACCGAAGCCACCCGTTGGAAAGGTACCCGGCGCGAGGTTGGTGATGGTGCCACTCTGGAAGAAGGGCGCAGCAAAGATGCTCAGACCCTCGAAGAGATAGTTGAGTGGGAGAGCGTCATAGACGCCGTAAGCTCCACGAACGGAAGTCTTGCCATTCCTAAAAGGGTCCCAGGCCAAGCCAACCCTCGGAGCAAAGTCTCTCAAGGTGGGGTTGGAAAAGAAGGGCGAGCCAAGGTTCGGTGTAATTGAGGCGAGCGTCGGCAGATTTGAAAGTCGGCCAGCACTCTCCGTCGGAACCGTGGCGATTTCGTAGCGGAGACCAAGGTTAAAAGTCACGTTCGAGAAGGCGTGATAGTCGTCGGTGATATAGGCTCCGATCACGGATTGCCGCAGGTCGCGCGGCGCAATGGCCTGCGCTAGTGGCCCGTTGAAGGCAAACGGCTTGTTGGTCAGAAAATCCGACAACGAGTTGAAAATATATTGGCCATTGGGGTTGAAGTGGCCAAGTTGATTGTTTTGGAGGCGCTCGAACGCAAAGCCCGCTTTGAGTGAGTGCTTCCCTTTCGTGGCGTAGAAATCATCGTAGAACTGGTAAGAGTTGAGATGGAAGTCAAACTCTCCTACACCGTTTAGCCCACCCTGAAAGTTCGCGAGACCCGCGACGTTGACCAGACCTGCATTGCGGCCGGGGATGAATCCCAGGCTGGTATCGGTTGCGAGAGGATTGATCGCGCCAAGGGTTGTCGGCGCAAGCGATACGACGCGGCTATAACCGAATCGCGCCGTATTCAGTAAGTTTGGCGAGAAGGTATGCGACTCGCCGATGCTTGCCATCTGACGCTTATCTACGTTCCCCGTGTTCACAACGTCGAAAGGATCTGGCGACATAATAGTGCCGGAGTCGAAGAAGTAAGTTCCATCGATATGGTCTGTCGCAGAGATTCGGTGGTCGGCGCGAACGGTGAAGTAGTTTTCACCCGTGACTGCGGGATCATTGAAGAGAAAGGTTCCCGTATCACCATTGATGTTGCTATTGGGAAGTGGATAGAGTGCGAGAAACTTTGCCACAGTTGGATCGACGGTAACGGTGCCTGCAGACAGTTGACCACTGCGCGCCGCTGCAGATGGCACCGTGCTGCCTAAATTCTGGCTCTGATATTGGCCGAGACCTTCGTAGTCGCCAAAGATGAAGGTCCGATCTTTGATGATTGGCCCACCCAATGAGGCACCATACTGGTTACGGCGAAATGGTGCGATCTTGCCCGGAGAATCAAACTCGTTGCGAGCATCCAGGGCGCTATTGCGGAGAAACTCGTAAACGCTGCCGTGAATCTGATTGCCGGCTGTTCGAGTAACCGCGTTGATGACTCCGCCAGCCGTCTTGCCGTAATCAGCAGTGGCGTTCCCGGTAATGACGGAGAACTCCTGAATTGCGTCGACGCCGAGGTTGCCGCCGTTTACACCTCCTGGGCCACCGTTGGAGTAGTCGTTGATGCTGATGCCATCGACACGATAGTTATTCATCTGCGGACGCGCTCCACTGATGATGAGTTGGTTGCCAACACCACGATTAGCGCGCTGATTAGTAACAGCTACCGGTGGCTGTGTGCGCGCCGGGACCACTCCCGGCTGAAGGTCTGCGAGCGACGCCCAGTCTCTACCGTTAAGCGGGAGCTCAACGATGGTGTGCTCGTTGACAACTGGCTCAATCGTTGATGTGACGAGATCGACCGACGGTGCGGCTCCGGTGACAATAACTCTTTCACTTACCTTGCCAACCTTCAACCGAAGGTTCACTTCGACCTGGCCACCTACATCGAGCGTGATGTTCGATGCCTCTACCGTCGCGAAGCCAGGAGATGCGACCGAGACAGAGTAACGGCCTGTCTGAAGATCCGGGATACTGAACAGTCCGTCACGCCCGGTGATCGCGGCATTCGAAATGTTCGTGTCGACATTGGTAATATTAACCGCCGCGCCGGCTACCGAAGCCCCGGATGGGTCGGTTACATGTCCCAGAATGGTTCCAGTCGACACTTGGGCATGCGCATGCGACGTAGCAATAAACAACACGAAAAGGTAGAGGAGTAGATAGGTCGCGAAGAAGGGGTTGATGTTGGACTTGCGATGATACATGCCGTGACCTCATATCGCCGAAGAGGCGTTCACTAATCTAACTGAATTAGCTTGCCCTTGCTTCTACGCTGCGTTGTCGGTAACTTGGCGACACCGCAATGTAGAAACTTGGAAGCGAAGCAATTTATTGCCCTCGGAATGAATCCGGAATGAACTGAAAATAAAAAGCTGTTCAGATGAACCTATGCAGGGAACCTCGACCATCAGGATTCTTCGAACACAGATTTCTGTACGAGACGAACTATGTCTTCAACGCCGCGATTCGTTCGGGAGAATCCTATTTCAAGACGGCATAGCGTGCCGCATTGGTGTCAATTGGGGCACTCGCGGACGCAGCGTACCTCTGGGTCCATCCATAGGAGTAAGTGACACTAAGTCCATCGAAACGCGAGTTGCAAATTATTCAATGTCGCGAAGGTTCGAGATGAATACAATTTCATTCTGATTTCAGCGTCCACTTATGGAGAGCAGTCAGACTCGCATATGACGCTCATCGGTGTGTGTACTTACATGCCTGCGAACGAATCACATTACAGATGCCGGCCAAGAAGTTGCATGGCGCTGGTAACGGGAGTCGAAGAATGAAGCTCGAAATGATGATGCTGGGTGTAGCCTTCACAACGGTGTCCCTCGGCGCGTGTGCACAGTCGCAGGCTACGCAGAGCCCACCAATGCAATTGATCAAGACGGTCAGCTTGCCAGGCTATGCCGGCGACTTCGATCACTTTGCGGTCGATCGCGGGCGCGGCCGCCTTCTGCTGGCAGCCGAGGATCACGCGACAATCGAGGTCTTCGACCTGAAGAGTGGCGACCACTTGAAGACGGTGAAAGGCTTCGACGCGCCGCACAGTATTCTGGTGCGTCCCGGAGCCTCAACAGTTCTCGTAACCGATAGCGGCAAGACAATGACGAAGATTCTCGATGCAGACACCTATGCGATTAAGGGTTCGATCAAACTTACCGAAGGAGCTGACTCTGCCGCTTACGATCCTGCAACAAATATCTACTACATCGTCACCGGCGGTAAGGACGTCGACATGAAGACGGCGAGTGTAGAGGCCGTCAACCCCGACACGGGACAGCGACTCGGCGGGATCACATTCAACGACGACCACGTCGAAGCGATCGCGCTGGAAGAGCATGGCAGCCGGATTTTCGTGAACCTGACGCAGACCAACGAGATGGCTGTCGTCGATCGGCGGACGATGAAGGAGATCGCTGAGTGGCCAGTGACTCTGGCTGAACAGAATGCAATGGTCGCCCTCGATGAACAGCAACATCGGCTATACGTGGTCTGTCGTGCGAACCTTACCGGAGCGCCTGCGGGTAAGGTCGTCATCATGAACTCAGACAACGGCAAGGTAATCGGCGCCGAAGAAGCCCCGATGCGTGCTGATCAGGTGATGTACGATGAGGTCGCACATCGCCTTTACGTGCCGGGTGGACAGGGTTATACGGAGATTTACGACACGACGGACGCCAATCGCATCAAGATCATCTCCAGGATTCCGACTGCACCCGGAACAAAAACTGGCATTTTACTGAAGAAGCGTGTGGTACTCGCTACGTCTCCCGGGAGCACGAAGGCCATGGCGCAGGTGATGTACTTCGACCTTCACTGAGTTCTGCCGATTTGCCGCATTCGACATTAAGGTTCCAACGCTCTCGGCTGGTTTTGTTCGCCCAAGAGTCTAGACAGTGAAACGAAACGCTTAAGAGCGGAATTGGGGGTTCGATCCCGCGAGAGCGCTAACATAAATGGCTTTTCATCTTTGCTTCATCTCTGTTTTACTGCTGGAGACTCTTATGGAGCGGGGTCGGCCAATGCGAATTTTGCTCGTCGAAGACGAACCAAAGGTGTCGTCGTTTTTGGAGCGTGGACTGATAGCGGAGCGATACGCCGTTGATGTCTCAAGCGATGGACGTGATGGACTGGAGATGGCTCAGACCTATCCCTATGACTTGGTGATTCTGGATTTGATGCTACCCAGAATGGACGGTCGCGAGGTGCTCCAACGGATTAGATACAAGGACACGTGTGTCCCAGTTCTTGTTCTGACGGCTCGGGATTCTGTCGATGACAAGGTGCGCCTGTTTGAGAGCGGTGCCGACGACTACCTGACAAAGCCGTTTGCGTTTGCCGAGCTTCTTGTTCGTGCGAAGGCTCTACTGCGGCGCGGTCCGGTCAACCGCTCCAGTACGCTGATGGTGGGAGACCGGGAGCTCGATCGACTAACCCAGCAGGCCAAGAGAGCTGGGAAGCGAATTGAGCTGACGGCCAAGGAGTATTCGTTGCTTGAATACCTGATGCAGAATGCAGGGCGCGTGCTCTCGCGCAACATGATCATCGAACATGTCTGGGACCAAAGCTTCGACGGCGTGACCAACATCGTAGATGTATACGTTCGCCATCTGCGAGCGAAGGTGGACGACGGGCACGATAGTAAGCTGATCCGAACGGTTCGCGGGGCTGGCTATATCATCCGCGGGGGCGGCGAGTCATGAAGGATGGTTTGCACCTCAAAACGCTACGGAGCAGGGTGACCACCTGGTACGTGAGCCTCCTCGGCGCTGCGCTGTTGGTCTTTGGCGCAGCTTTATTCTTCGGCGTTCAGGGCTACCTTCAGGCGCGACTTGAGCACTCCCTGAGAGCGGATGGACAGGCAATCAGCTCGACCTTTCTGACCCAGGAGGAGACAAAGGGGCCGCTCTGGATGCAAGGGGAGATCGCCGAAGCATATGAACCGGAGATCAGCGGCCGCTTTATCCGAGTCACGAGACAGGATGGCAAAGTGCTCTATCAGAGCGGGGATACACGCGACCCACAGATTGTCTCTTCGAGGGTATCTCGCTCCACTACGCAGCCTTCAAAAGAACAATTCCGCGAGCAGGCGGTTGGAGGTGGAGAACATCTAAAGATCTTCGAGCTGCCCTATGTCTCAGCAAGCGGAACGAAGTATGTTGTCGAGGTAGGTGCATCGACGACTCCGATCAAAAAAGTGTTGACCGATCTGCTGAAGATCCTCCTTCTTATTGCTCCAATCATCCTTCTGGCTGCGGCGATAGGCGGACACTTCATGATGACGCTCGCCCTGCGACCATTGGTGATTCTGACACAACAGGCTGAACGGATTGGCATGCAACAGTTCGGAGAGCGGCTTCCTGTTATAGCGACAGGAGACGAGATGGAGCGGCTGTCGCTATCGCTGAACCGGATGATCAGTAGGCTTGAAGATGCGCTTGCCCACAATCAGCGATTCTCTGCAGATGCATCGCATGAGTTGCGCACGCCCCTGACGATCCTGCGCGGGGAACTGGAGCAGGTGCTCCGCGCGCCGGGTGCGCCATCCGTGCAGCGAGAAGCGATCGGCAGTGCTCTTGAGGAAATCGATCGAATGGCACGGATCGTCGAAAGCCTGCTGACGATCTCTCGGCTTGACTCTGGGATGGATGGAATGAAGCTGGAGTCAGTGAATCTGAGCGAGCTTGCTCGCTGCACTGTCGACCAGATGTATCTGATGGCTGAAGAGAAAGAGATTAGACTGCAAAGCTTGCAAACCGGGACCGTCATGATTCGGGCGGACGCAGGCCGCATCAAACAGGTGCTGGTAAATCTGCTGGACAATGCGATCAAGTACACGCCACAGGGCGGGACAGTAACTGTAGCTGTGACCACAGCTTCAGCCGGGCGAGTTGGCGTACTCGAAGTAGCAGACACCGGAGTTGGTATAGAGACAGAGTCACTGCCTCATGTGTTTGAACGCTTTTACAGAGCCGATAAATCAAGAGCAAGAGAATCTGGAGGAGCAGGACTTGGGCTCTCGATTGTGAAGGCAATCAGCAATGCCCATGGTGCAAACATCACCATTGAGAGCGTTGAAAACGAGAAGACCACGGTTCGCTTCGAACTCCCCATCTCTGCGTCGGCTATCGGCTTAGAGATGGAGTCGTCGAGTCTTGGTAGCACAAAAAAAGAGTTGGTGCAGACAGCCTCACTAAAATGTTGACGCTGTCGGGAGTCGTCACGTTGAACGTCTATTCATTCCTACTTCAGCTATCCGTCATAGCTGCCCTCCAGCAACAACTGCAGGGCAGTTATGACGGTCCATAAAGCATGCAGAAAGATTGAGGCGCGCATCTGGAGACGATGCATCAGGACCCAAGCCAGATGACATAGACGACCCGAGGCTGGCAGTGCGCAGTCACAGCCAGCATCCTGTGACGGGTGCTCGATGCAACTGATTTCTTCGTTGTCGTCTTCCTGCTGCACGAGTTGATGGCGTGCTTCCGCGATAACAAGGTGGCAATCGTCTGGTCATTGACGCTGACACTGGCAATGCCTCCAGGAGGGGCGCTTCTCTTGAGTCTCTTTCCGACCGATTTGGTCGCAGGAAGCCGCTGAATTGGCTGCCTAATCTACTCCTCCGCCATTGCATCACACGCCATCTCGAAGGTCATAGCCTCGCCATCGTAGCGATGACCGTTGGTAGTCACAGCCTCGAGAGGTAAGGTCGCATTGCGCTCCTTCTCCCGAGCGGCGGTTACTGAGATCAAGGGGTATGAGGTCTCTGAATATATGAGGTCGGGAAGTCCAAGAGATCGCGTCCGGTTTCAACCGGCTTGGCGACCGCATTTCGATATGCGGTGTCACATCTCATTCTCAGGCCTCGGATGCGAAGCTGGGCTAAGGTGGTGGCTTGCATCAACGATAACCAAAAATGCGAAATCGGTTGACGTGAACCTTGCCGTCGACGATCAAAGACTAGGCACTCCAGGAATAGCAAGACCCACGGGGCGCTCGTACAGCTTTCTATAGCTCGTACAGCTACGCCGAGGTCCCAGTTCTCAAGAAGTTGGGAATGGGGTCCTACACCTGCGTCGAAGAATGCTCAGCGATAAGCCTTGCGGGCGAAGCGAAACAGTACGGCACTCAGTCCCCTTCGGTGGAGTAAGCGCGAAAAATCTTCTGTCAGGGAGGGAGTCTGACGATGACCGCACCTTACAAACATGAAGTCGACTGGGAGAAGGTATTCGTCGAAATCGCATCTGGGGGAGTCATATGGACAATCAAAAAGCTGAGAGCGGGTCAAGGCAACATGTTGAGGACGTGGTGTCGAGAGCCCGGTTGGGCGAGATGATCGACTGCAGCATGTCATGCCAAATTGCGATCCCAGTCTGCATCTCCAATACGCCCGAGACAGAATTGACACCAAAACCAACCTCCTGATGCCCCCGCGATGATCTCATGCTCTCCTAGATGGGTCAGACTGAAGCATCCCGTACGTCACTGAAGCACGTACAGTTGCGGCCTCTCAAAGGGGCCTCTTCGAGCCAGGTGAAAGTAAAACAATAACAGTGGCAAAAGCCTCGCAATGCAATCGTCACACGCCGGGCACAAACATAAATTTGGTGAGATCGCTTTCTCGGACCTGGCAAACTTCTAATGCCTCCCGGCATCGCCTGAGATCCCCCGTTTGGAATAGCCGGGATCGGTCTTGAGAGTGCCAGGAATGGCCATGCGCTCAGGCCAGATCGTCTATTGTGCCCCGGCTAACGCCGCTAGGAGAGAATCGAGGTCGGCTGGGTTGACGTTGCTGACGGCAATGATTTGAAGTTCGGGTGTGGCGGCCGTGTGAAGAGTGAAGCCGGCGCGGGCGTTCGGAAGTGGAGCGAGGGCAGCGCCGGTAGATCGTTGGGTGAGGAAGATGGAGACTTCATGTTTGTGGATGGTGAAGAGTAGCAACGCCGCTGGCTGACCATTGAGATAGGTGAGGTCTGCACCTTTTAGGGTGGTGTCGGAGGGTAGATCCGCAGTGTCAGGAAGGTTGAAGCTGAAGGGGAGGCGACCCTGGAACCAGGGGGTGACGGTGTGACGTTCGGTGTAGATGACCTGTGGGGGGGCCCCGCTGGAGAGGGTGGCGAGGTGTTGAGCGAGGAGCGCTGCAGCTAGTGTGTTCCTTTGATGGAGCTGCCGCCAGCCAAGCAGGGAGACGGCCAGGAGAATGGAGGCGGCGAGAGCGACCCACGCTGCAGCGCGGGAAGATTGCAGGGTGAAGATACGCGCGCTCTTCTGCACCGGCGGCTGAGCATGTAGCTGAGCTGTGAGGCGGGCAAGAGCGGCGGATGGAGGCGCGAAGCGGCGGCCGGCGTGTGCTGTAGCGGCTTTGAGTTGGGTCGCTGCGAGAACGCGCAGGGTGCAGGAGTGGCAGTTACGCAGATGCAGCTCAATTCCCTGCTGCTCCGTGGCGGGGAGCTCGCTGTCGATGAAGGCGTCGACGTCGTCCGGATCGAGATGTCTGATCGGTTGATTGATTTGAGGCGGTTGAGTCATAGAGATTCCCCGAGGTGCGGCTGCAGGAGTTGGCGGAGAGTGCGGCGGGCACGAGAGTTGCGCGACATGATGGTGCCGATAGGGACACCGAGGATGATGGCGATGTCTTTGTACTTGATCTCTTCAACGTCGGAGAGGAGGAGGGTCTCGCGAAGTGGTGGCGGAAGTTGTTCGAGCGCTATCTGGAGGGCGGCCTCATTGTCGAGACGGATTAGCGTGTCCTCTGGAGTTGGGCCGTCGGCGGCGGTATCGTGCGCAGAGGGCTGATCTTCGAGGAAGACGGCACATGTGGCGAGGCTGCCATCCGCGAATGTCGCACGCATTAACGGGTTGCACACCCTACATCATCGAGATTTTTATTGCGGATGCAACTCGTGCGCGAACATGTTTTCATCTGCAGTTCAAATACCGAATGCGTCTTGTAACAGCTTGGTTAATTGACCTTCAATATCCGATGAAACGGGCTAAAACTAAGGATTTTCCTCGCATTGGCTTCATAAACTGACGTTGCTCCCCAAAAATTCGCGGAGATTTGCAACACTCGGTTGACACAACAGCTATGCACGGTCTCTCAGTGAGCCTGTCCGGATAGCTAATCCTCCTCGTATAGCAGCTCAGACATCACCCGGCGGGATCGCCGGGAAGATACTCAGTGGCGCAGTTCAAATAGCCACACAAGATGGTCTTCATAAGGAGAAACTAGTGACGTCTCAAGTATCCCGTTCGCATTGCTATTTTTCGCTTTTCGCCTTCGTGTTATTGCTCTTTAGTTTTTCGCCCAGTGCCAGAGCGCAATTGCGCGGTGCAATCGGCGGAACGGTGACGGATCAGTCTGGAGCGATTCTGCAAGGTGCGGAGATCTCAACGGAGCCGCCCAGCATCACAAGTTCCACGAACGAGGAAGGACGGTTCTATATCAATAACCTCGCTCCAGGAACCTACAACCTCACCATCACGTACCTTGGTCTGGCTCCGTTCACCGCGAAAGTCAGCGTCAACGCCGGGCAGACCGCAAAGGTCGACGCCCAACTGCGCGTTGCCGCGGGCGAGACGGTTATTGTAACGGCTGCGCGCGCCTCGGCCGAAGCCGAAGCCATCAATATCGAGCGCGCCGCCGATAATCTTCTCCAGGTAATGCCAAACGAAGTCATCACCAGCCTTCCCAACGCTAACCTTGCCGACGCGCTGGGGCGTCTGCCAAGCGTTACCCTCGAACGAGATGAAGGCGAGGGCAAATACGTGCAGGTCCGCAGCACCGAGCCACGTCTTACCAACACCACGGTGGACGGCGTGAACCTCCCCTCCGAAGAGCCCGGCGTCCGCCAGATCAAATTCGACGC
>VFSW01011493.1_pt1 | contig 12439 bp, 9 predicted proteins | sample 5358111 | NCBI WGS metagenome assembly VFSW01 (sample SAMN11554181, study PRJNA540505) | mine drainage metagenome | isolation source: sediment from site ElyBrook_90M | place: USA: Ely Copper Mine, Vershire, VT | collected 2017
GCTGGCTGATCTCGTCAACCGTCAGTCATTTCCCACACTCAATTGGACACTATCGCAGTTACGAGATCTCCGCCTATTCTCTTGCCTATTCTCTTGCCTGTTCTCTTGCCCGCGTTTCGCATGCGGCCCATACTCCTGAAGCCGTCACATGGTAGAACGCGCATGATATGCTGATTGTCGCACCGAGAGGCGTCTGGTTGCGAGGGACACCAGCGATGCGAGCCAATGTACGCTAGTCACACTGGTCACGATGCGAAAGTAGCGCGCAGATGCAACCGCAAGTGGACAATCGCATGCCACCTGGGCATTGGTGGCGGTTGGCAGCCGCCACGCTGCTCGCGTTCGGCGTCTTCTGCGTGCTGACGCGCAACTGGACGCCGCTACGGGTGGGCTGGCCGATCATCGTGATCATTTTCCTTCTCGCACTGATCCGACAAGGCGCCGACCTCTACGAGCGGCGCAGGCGGCGACACCCCCCCGCATGCCTGAGATCACCGCAGATCAGTGACCGGCGCACGCCAACGACTGGCGCACGCTCCTGATCGTCTTTACCCTTGCCGGAGTCGTCGAGTCGCAGGCATTCGGCCACCTGAACGCCTTTCGTCCACTCTTTTTGCAGCAATTGGGCCGTGCCATCGAGCCAGATTCCCTTCTGGACGGGCCTGCTCGCCTCGCTTGGCTTCGTCATCGGCCTGCCGCTTCTCCCGTTTTGGGGAGCTTGCGCCGACTGGTACAGCCGTAGCATGGCAATGGCTTCTTCGGTGATGCGCTGGCGCAGCGCAGGCGGATCCAGCACACGCGCATGGCTACCCCATCCGAGCAGCCACTGCGCGATTTCATCTAGCTGCCGTAGCCGAAGCGTGACAAGCAGCCCACCGTCCGCTGTCTCTTCCTGCGCGGTCGTGAAGAATGACGGCGATTCACGCACCCAGCGCGCCACCTGCGCATCGAACTGGACACGCGCCGCGATAGGCGCCTGCGTCACATCGGGCCGTCGGACCCGTAACTGCAAGGCGTCAGGCCGCGTGAAGGTCTGTATGAGCGGCGTGAGTGACTCGATGCGCTCCAGGCGAAAGTTGCGCCGGTCGTTGCGCATGTGGCAGTAGGCGGTGAGATACCATGCGCCGCGCGAGCGAATCAGCGCGTAGGGGTCGGCCTCGCGCCACGGAGGCGTGTCGCTGTCGGCGCTGCGCTCATCCTGGCTGCGATAGCGGGTGTGATAGCGAAAGCGCACACGCTGGCATGCGAGCACCGCGCCGCGCAGCGTCCGCAGCGTCGCGGCGACCTGCGGCTGGAGGGCGCCACCATCTCCCGCCATATGGATACGCTCACGCAGCGCCGCCACATCCACCCGCAGGCGCTCCGGCAGCGCGGCGGTGATCTTGCTCGCGGCGCTCTGGGCGGCGGCGCGATACTGCGCGTCGAAGCTCTGCGCCATCATATCGGCGCCGAGTGAGAGGATCGTCGCCTCGTCGGCGGTGAAGCTGACCGGCGGCAGGAAATACCCTTCCACCAGCGCATAACCGCGTCCGGGCGTCGAGATGACCGGTATGCCCGCCTGCCCCAGCGCCACCAGATCGCGGTAGATCGTGCGCTTGCTCATCTCCAGTGTACGCGCCAGATCCTCGGCGCGTCGCCAGCGGTGCGCCTGGAGCTCCAGCACAATCGCGAGCAAACGGTCTGTATGGCTCATGGGACGCATCCTCCTGACGCTCGTCACAGCCTATCTGCGGATACGCCGAGTCCCCCCACTCCGGCGGGGGAGCGAGGGGACTCGGAGCGAAGCGCGCCGCTCGCGCGATTAACGCGAACGGGCGCCTGTCTGCTGCTCGATGGCGTTGAGCAGTGTCGCGTTGGAGGGCGTGCGCTCCATCGCATCGAGCAGCCACTGTGTCGCGGCCTGCGTTGGCTTGTCGGCCAGGAGGCGACGCAGCGTCGTGGCTCCGCGCAACTCCTCTGCCGTCAGCAGCAGTTCTTCACGGCGCGTGCCAGACTTGACCGCGTCTACCGCAGGGAAGAGACGGCGCTGCGCCAGCTCGCGTGAGAGGTGCAACTCCATGTTGCCAGTGCCCTTGAACTCTTCGTAGACCACATCATCCTGTCGGCTGCCAGTATCCACGAGGACGGTCGCCAGAATGGTGATGCTTCCACCCTCTTCGAGGTTGCGCGCGGCGCCGAAGGCTCGTCGGCCTGTGTCGAGCGCCTGCGCGTCAATGCCACCGGAGAGCGTGCGCCCACCGCCGCGTGAGGCCAGGTTTTCGGCGCGCGCCAGGCGTGTCAGTGAGTCGAGCACCATGAAGGCGTCGCGGCCAGATTCCGCGACCCGTTTGGCGCGCTCGACAGCGACCTGTGTGAGCCAGGCGTGCCGCTCGGTGCTCTCGTCAAAGCTGGCGGCGTAGACATGCCCGCCGCGCGGCTCCAGGCGACCGCGCAGATCGGTGACTTCCTCTGGCCGCTCGCCCACCAGCACCGCCATTACCACCGCATCCGGGTAGCCCAGCAGCACCGATTCCGCCGCCTCGCGGATCAGCGTCGTCTTGCCTGTCTTGGGCGGTGCGACGATGAGCGCGCGTGAGCCAAAACCGAGCGGCGCGAACAGATCAATGATGCGCGAGGAGAGTGGTCGCGGCCCTTGCTCCAGCCGGACACGCCGGTCGGGGAAGGTCGCTGTCAACTGGTCGAAGTGTGGGCGCTCGCGAGCCGCTTCCGGGCCAGCGTCGTTCACCGTATCGAGCGCGACGAGCGAGCGCCGTGCGCCGCGCTCCTCGATCTGCCCACGAATGACATCGCCAGGGCGCAGCCCCCAGCGGCGCATGTCATCCAGCGAGATGCGCCCCGTCGTCTGGAGCGTGCGCTCGTCGAGGATATCGGCGGTCGCGGCGCCATGACCCGACGGGAACACCATCCCCGCGACCTCCATTGTACGGACGTGCTGCTGTGGCGCAGGCGTCTGGTGGCGCGCGGTTGGCGCGTAGGGCGAGTAGCGCGCGTCTGTCGGCGCGTTCCCCGCTGGAGTCGTGTAGAGCGGGGGCAGCGGCGTCTGCGGCGCCTGCTCATGGCTGCGTGTGCGCCCTGGCTGGCCACGTCCACCCAGGCCACGCCGATCCTGTGGATAGGCTGGCTGTGTCGGGTAGCTCGGCTCAGTGTGGCGGCCAGGTTGACGGCGCTGGTCGCGCTGGTCGCGTTGGTCGCGCTGGTCGGGGTAGTTGCGCCCCTGTGGCGCCTGCGCGGGTGTTTCAGGATAGTTCTGGTAGCCCTGAGCGGGACGCCCACGCTGACCACGTGGCCCTTGCTCCTGCTGGCCGCGCTGGCCGCGCTGGCCGTAAGGCTCGGCAGTCGGATAGGGTGATGCGGGCGCGTAGACCGAGTATGGCTGGTTGCCGCGCTGCTCATCGCGTCCCTGGGAGCGCTGTCCGCTGGGATAGGCGCCCGTTGTCGGATATTGCTGCGTTGGATACTGCTGCGCTGGCCCCTGCGGCGTCTGTGGGCGCTGCGGTTGTTGTGTTGGCTGCTGGGGCTGCTGTGGTGTCGGATAGTGTGGCTGGCGCGGCTGGCGACCCGTCTCGGCGCGGCTGGCGCGTGGCTCCGCGCTGCGTCCGCCGGGCGCGTAAGGCATCACGCCGCGCACACTCGCGCCCTGTGCGCCCTGAGCGGGCGAAGTCTCTGGCGTCTCTGGCTGGCCGAAGGCGCGCTCCGCTGGCGCTTCCTGCGGCGTCGGCGTGGTCGGCTGGCTGGTCGCGCGGCCATAGGGGCCACGCGCGCGCACATCGAAGCGGCGTTTCGGCTGTGTGGCGGGCGTCTCGGCGCTCTCCGTCGTCGTCATCGCTGTGATGGCGGGCGTCTCGGCGCCTGCGCTCATGCCCAGCTCTGGCTGATGCGCGGCGAGTGTTTCGCCGGAATGACTGGCCTGCGTGGGCCGTGGTGTGCGGGTCGTGCGGGTCGTGCGGCGCGTGGCGGGCTGGGCGGTCGCCTCGGCGCGCGTCTCGTCTGTTGCGCTGGAGGCGCTCGCGCTGGCGACGACGTGAGCGCGTGTTGTCCGGCGGGCGCTAGGGCGCGTCGGCGTCGTGGAGGTGTCATCCGCCAGCGACGATGTTGTAGATGTTGTCATAGTCGTACCATCCTGCGCCGTCTGGGTGGCGGCTGGAGCCGCCGCTGCGGCGCTGCGACGCGGACGCGCCACACGGCGCTGCGGCGCATTCTCACTGTGCATGGCGTCAGTCGCCAGCGTGGGGGGGAGAGCCGATGCCTGCGTGGAGGCCTCGGCGCCGGTGGGCGCGGTCTGTTGCGCGGGCGCCTTCCGCGTTCGGGTTGTCCGGCGGGGAGGTAGAAGGGAATCCTGATTCTCTGGCACAGAGGCCTCCTGCAAACACATACCTATCGCGATGCCATCGGATCGAGACGACTGTATCTGGCGCGTCTTATCCGGATTGGGCGACATTGTGATGAACGTAAGGAACAAATCAACGAAGTGGCCCCGCGTGGCGCGATGGAGCCATCGTGCGCGCCTGGGCGATGAGACGAATGAACACTGCGAACACTGCGAACACTGCGAACGCTGGGCATGCCTCGCGCCTCCCGAAGGCGTATCCAGGCGATGTGCGCGTCAGCGCTTCCATGAAGCGCGCATTGACATACGATAATCGGTTTGGACACCATAGCGAGCCTGGTGGGTGTGCGCCGGAGCGTAGCAGCGTGCAGGATAAGCCAGATCGCCCGCTGACGCCTCGCCACGCGCGTCTGGTCGCGTCATGTCCAGCGCGATGGGTGGCGGGTTCACGTCATCCCTGGCGCTCGCGCCAGGCGCCGTCGTGTCGCGCTGGACTACGCTTCTTCACGTAGTATTACGTCCAGTCGCCGCGCATCGGCGGAGTTCCGCTCGAGCCGCATTCCACAGATTTACCCATAGGTGTTAGCAAGAAATCGCCGTGATCGCTCGTTGATACGGGCCGCGAGGGCGCCGCGTTAGTACTTCGTGGCGCGCTGCTGGCAGATGTGGCGTGCGTGAACCGCCGCAACGCAAGGCGCAGGGGCGAGCATCGAACGGCTTCATGGGGTAAATGCGCCGCGAAGTATGGCGGCTGACCCCATAGGTCAATACGAGTCAAGGCTTTCGTCTCGCTGGCTGGTCGCCGATGGCCGAAGCGCCAGCGCTGACGGAGTTCGCGCGTGCGAATAATGACGCCTGAATAGTGAGATGCTAGAGCAGATTGGCGCGTCAATAGCATCAAACGAGGCAGCATGTCCAAATCGCACACTCTAGCCCGGGTGGTCCCCCTTTGTTATACCAGCATTTGTGAAGGCTGGCAACCCATCCCCCCAGATGAGCGTGCTGTACGACCTCTACGACCAGTACGACACGCTCCCGAATCCTGCCTGCGGGTTGCGCAGGCGCATCGGAGTTACTACGTCGAGCCGTCTCGCTCTCAGCGCGCATAAGTCGGCGCGGGCAAACGCCGTTGTGCGCGTGACGCTGATTGAGTTTGGGCCGATCAGGCTGGCTTTGGCCTGCTCCGCTCTGCTCCGTTCCGCCACGCTGGGCGCGTCTGAGGTGAAAATGGATGGAATTGTTCCGTTACCTGCCGGGCGCGTATTGGTGGCGTGCGCGCGGCTCGTTGGCGAGCGCATCGGGCGAAGGTGCGCTCGCGACATCCACAGTATACCACGTCACGCGCGCTGTCAACGCTGCTGGGCCACATGGCTTCCATCACAAACCAGGGGTTGGCGAGCTGGCGGTTAAAATCGCGCCTGGATGGCGGCTCCCGTCGCCGCGAAGTCGGCGCAGGCCGCCAGCTCACTGGTGGCGCGCATGGGCGCCTCTGGCATAGAATACCGAATGGCGCGCGAGCGGCATGGCAGGCGTACGGCGCGAATCAGTGTGATGGGCGAGCAGAAGATGCAGGAGAGACGCTTTACCCTGGTAGCGCGGCTGAGTGAGCTATCGCCGGGGCGCCTCAAGCGCGTGGAGGTCGCTGGGCGGCTGATCGCGCTGGCGCTGGTCGCTGGCGAGGTTTTCGCGGTGGATGACGATTGCACGCATATCAGCGGCCCGCTCGATCAGGGTGAGCTATGCGCGTATACGCTCACCTGCCCGCTGCACCTGGCGCGCTTCGATATTCGCGATGGGCGTGTGTTGCGCGGGCCTGCGCGCGAGCCGCTGCCGACCTACGCGGTGCGCGTGGAAGGCGATGCGGTGTTCGTCGCCGCGCCCGATGCGCTGGGGCAGTGACGCCAGGCGTGGGCAGGTAAGCGCTTGCCCGGCTGAGCAAGAGGAGTTTGCGTTGAGAGGTCCATCCCACGTAGTCTTTGGGCTGGCGGGCGCGGTGGTCATCGCCAGCGCCACGCACATCGCCGGGCCGTCGGTGTTTGGCGGCGCGCCGCTGACACTCGATCTGGCGGCGGAGAAGGCGATATTCTACGGATTCGCGGCGCTGGGCGCCCTGACGCCAGATATTGACAACGCGCGCAGCACGCTTGGCCAGAAGCTGGGGCCAGTGAGCCGTGGATTCCAGCATCTCGCGGGGCATCGCACCTTCTTCCACAGCCTGCTGGGCATGGCCATCATCGGCGGCGTCATCTGGGCGGCGCAATATGCGGTTGGGCTGGCGCTCTACCGCGCCGGACTGACGGCGACAGGCGAGGCGCTCGGCTCCGGCTTCAGCCCGGCGGGGTTCCTCGCGTCGGGGGTGGGCATCGGATTCGGCGGGCTGATGATTGGCTACGTCCTGCATCTGGTGGCCGATAGCCTGACGGAGGGCGGCGTACCGTGGCTCTGGCCCTTGAAGACACGCTATGGCTTTCCGCCGAGCCATCGCCTGCGCTTCAAGACAGGGACAGTCTGGGAGCCTATCATCGTGGTCGCCGTCTCCGTCGCGGTGGTCATCGCCGTGGTCTTTGGCTATCTGGGCGTGTGAGCGCGAACATCCCACGCGCTTTTCCATGACTGCCGCCTCTTGTCTGTGCGTGGGTTCGCCGCGCGCTCAGCGCATCCGCGTAGCGTGTACAATGAGCAGGCGGAATCGCCGCTGCGGCGCTGCGCCGTAGCAGTCCACGCCAGTCAGAGGAGGCCCCCATGCCGGGAGTGCGCGAGACGCTCGCCGATGATGTAGCGCAACGGCGTGAGCGGCTGATCGAGCTGCGGCGCTTCTTCCATCAACGCCCGGAACTCTCCTTCGAGGAGCGTGAGACCGCCGCCGAGATTGCCCGGCGCCTGCGTGCGCTGGGGCTGGAACCGCGCGAGGGCGTGGGCGGCTTCGGCGTGGTCGCGCTGCTGCGTGGCGCCGCGCCGAGCGACCATCCAGCGCGTACGCTGCTGGTGCGCGCCGATATTGACGCACTGCCCGTCGCCGAAGAAGCCGACGCGGCCCAGCGCCCCTGGCGGTCGCAGACCCCCGGCGTCATGCACGCCTGTGGCCACGATGGCCATATCGCCATCGCGCTGACCCTGGCGGAGTTGCTGATGGCGCGGCGCGACCAGTTCCACGGCGCTGTCCTGTTCGTCTTTCAGCCAGCGGAGGAGCGCATCGGCGGGGCGCTGGCGATGCTGGCCGATGGCGTGATGCGCGATCCGCAGGTGGATGCGACGCTGGGTCTGCACCTGTGGACACCGCTGCCCGTGGGAACGGTCTCTGTGCAGGCAGGGGCCGTCTTTTCCAGCGCGGATGAGGTGGCGCTACGGGTGCGCGGGCGCGGTGGCCACGGCGCAATGCCTCATCTGGCGGTAGACCCGATCGTTGTGGCCGCCGAGATCATCACCGCGCTGCAAACGCTCGTCGCGCGCGAGGTATCGCCATTCCATCCCGCAGTCGTCACCTTTGGCGCGATCCACGGCGGCGGCGCGTTCAATGTCATCGCTGATAGTGTAGAGCTGCGCGGTACGCTGCGCGCCTACGCGCCGGAGGCTCGCGCGTTGCTGCGGCGGCGCATCGGCGAGGTCGCGCGTGGCGTGGCGGAGGCGTTGCGCGCCGAGGTAGAGTATGAGATTCGCGGCGGCTGCCCGGCCTGTGTGAATGACGCCGCGATGGCGGAGCTGACCCGACGCGCGGCTATCGCGACGGTCGGTGAGGAGCGCGTACCCGGTGGCGACCAGCGTCAGGCCGCCAGCGACGATATGGCCTACTTCCTGGAAGCTGCGCCCGGCTGCTACTTCTTCGTCGGGGCGAGCGACACCGCGCGCGGCATTGACGCGCCCCACCACAGCGCCCGTTTCGATATCGCTGAAGATGCGCTGCCCATCGGCCTCGAAATCCTGGCTCGCGCCACACTCGACTATCTGGCTCCCGGTGCGTGACCATCATCGCCCTGGCGGAGGGAGATGGAGCTGGTGAGCGGCATACGCCGATGAGACCACGCCCAGCGGAATCAGCTTGGCGAACGCCTCGGCGCGCGTCGCGAAATCCTCCGGCTCCTCAAAGCCGCCAAAGCTCACGGTGAAACGCTCATCGAGCCAGCGGCGCACCTTGCGTGTCAGATAGGCCGCGACCAGTGTCACGACAGGAGCCACGGCCCGCCGATAGACGACGTTTTCCTGCGATTGCCCCACGCTGCGGTTGCTATCGCCCGTGAAGCCCAGTTCATCCATCGTCAGGCCAAACGCCGCTACCGTCACATTCAGCAGGAAGCGGTCGAACTCCACCAGCGGATCATCGCCCGTGAGCGCCCGCCAGGTCGCGCCAGGAGGCAGCGCGCGCGCCCGCACGCGCATACGGTCGGCCCCAGCCAGCAGACCATTGAAGGCGCGCTCGAAGGTTTCCAGCTGCTCGGGAGTCCATGCCAGACTCTCCGGCGGCTGGATTACTCCCAGCGGCGTTGCGCCATCGGTGAAGCGCGCCAGGTCGAAGCTCTGCTTGCGGAGCGCCTGATTCACCCGCAGGACGATACGCTCGATGCGCGAGATGCCATAGGGGCTTTCGGTGCGCGCCGTCTCGCGGATGTAGTCCAGCTCGTCGCGGCTATACCAGCCCGCAGGGACGCCATAGAGGAACTGCTGATAGGCGGGCGTCGGCGGCGTTGGTGGATGGCCCGCGCCATCGAGCAGCGGCTTGATCGTGTCGCCCGCCACCAGTTCCAGCGCGTAGAGGTCGCCGCCGCGTGTGCGCCGGGTATAGATAGCCACCGCGTCAATCTCCAGCAGGTCGCGCACGAAGGCCACCAGCCACGCGCGCAGATCCTGTGTCCTGTCAGGACTCTCCAGAAAGGCCTCGACACGGCGCGTCGCTTCGCGCCATTGCGGCGAGGTGGGCCGCTCACCCTCGGCCAGCAGCTCGGCGCGTGGCAGCGCGCGCAGCTCCAGTCGTCCCAGCACGTCGAAGTAGACCCGCTCGCAAAGCTGCGCTGCGTCATAGAGCGCGGCCAGGCTGCGCAATTGCGCGAAGCTCGTCGCTTCCGTCGCGCGCGGATACTGTGCGATGTTGTAGCCGACGGGGAAGGCCCACGCGCGTGGCCCGCCGTCTGGCCCGCTCAGCCCTGGGGTCGGGCGAATCGGCTCCCCAGGCGCGAATAGCCCGTTCGCCAGCGCTGCGACGCCCATCGCTGACGACGATGCGACACCGCCAGTGGTGTTCGCCCTGCGGCGCACGCGCCCAGCCTGACGCCCCTGCGCGCCATTCGTTTTTTCCGCTGTCTCTCCGCTAGCCCGCGCTGTATCCCCTGCGTCATCCATCTGCGCCGCTACCTCTCACCACACGCCGCGACTATACGCGACGCCGCGCTACTGGGGATGGCTCATGCGCCTCCCCGCCTGCGTGGCAGTGTAGCGCCACACGCATTGCGCCCGCTACGGACGCCGCGCGACCTCTCCGGTCAATGCGCTACCTGCGCGGACACACGTTGCGCTGTATCCGCCAGAGCGGCGCCGGCGCCAGATCCGCTGCGTCGGCGACGTCAACGTCAACTATCGTGTTATGATAGACAGGCGCGAGAGGGTCGCCTGCGTCTCCGGCGTGTATGCCCTATACAGACATCACGCGATTGAGCAAATGACCCTTCTAACCCGGCGCGCATGCCGTACGTACACCTTGAAATGCTGCGCGCCAGGCGGGCAGTGTGCGAACGTGCGACTCCTGCGCGTGTGAGCGCGCAGGGGAGATGAGCGAAATGAGGACAGCGAGCATGCGAGAGCAAGCGCCTTATGGGCAACCACCGCGCGACCCCTACGCGACACAGCCTGCGCCACTGTGGCCCACTCCGCCTCATCCCAGAGTAATCGCGCCTGGCTCAACCGCGCCCCTGCCAGCGCATCTGGCTCCGCCGCCGCCTGCGCCCGCCAGCCAGATGGCCAGGCCGCAGCGTGTACGGCGACGCTCTGTTCTGGGCGATGTGACGGCAGGCCTCATCCTTGGCGACTTTGCCTCTGACCTCGGCCTGCCCGGCGCTGTCACGCAGGTCGCCATCAGCTTTGTGCCGCTCATCGGGTCTACCTGCGCCATGCGCGATCTGATCGCTGACCTGCGCCATCACGACCATGTTGGCGCTGCGCTCAACGCGCTGGCGCTCACCCCCGTGCTCGGCGGCTTCTCCAAGACCTTCGAGGTCATCCGTAGCACGGCGCACGTTGGCCATGCGGTGCATGTCTCACACCAGCAGGCGCAGCGGCGGAATGGCGACGACGAGAATAACGTGCAGCCCGCGCTATCCGCCGAGCGCAAGCGCCACCGCTAGCGCCATCCGCTGTGACGCGCATCACTATCCGCGTATCACACTGCCGCGTACACTTTCAGCGCCCAGCGTGATACGCGCGCAGTGTATGGCTGACCAGAGGTGAGCCAGGGATAGAGCAAGCCAGCGCGCGAGCAAGGAAGGTGGAGCAGCGGTATGTCTACGTATGTGTACGGCGCTGCGCGTAATGGCGCCAAAACCGCTCTCGCGATGCTCATGCTCCTGGCCCTCAGCATCCTCGCCGCCTGCGCGCCTGCCGCTGGTGGGGCCTCGCCACCGGCGTCGGCTACGCGCGCTCCTGCGGCGACAGCAGACGCAACAACCACCAGCGGCGTTTTTACGCCGCCACCGCTCCCCATCACACACATCGCTACGGGGATCTGTGGCCCATACTTCCCCAGCGGCATTGCGCTCACGCCCGCGCGCGGTCTCCTCGTCTCGCAAACGAGCAGCCTGGGCAATCTTGCCTACCCGCTCGCGCTGATCCCCAATAGTCAGCAGGCGCAGCCGATTGCGCCGCCGGCCATCAAGTCCTCCGCCTACCGCGCCAGCGCATCGCCAGTCGTGAACCCACGCCTGCAGGAGCTGGGTGGTGGCTATACGCTGGCCATCTGCAATGCGTCGAGCCAGGCGCATGTCGTCTCGGCGGTGCGGGTGACGCTCGTAGACGCCGCGCCGTACACAGGCAAGCTTGCGGCGTGGGACACATGCAGCGGCGTCTATCTGCCTGGTCAGGGATTCCTGGGGGCTGGCTGTGGTGGCGCCGATCCAGAGAACGAGTATATGCATGCGGCTCTGGCCGCCGACGCGGCGGTGGGCGCCTCCGTCACGGCGACCCAGACGGGGACGAATTCCTCCGATGCCAGTGATGCGGTCAATCTTGGCCCGCTGCCCGTCACATTGAATCCGGGACAAGCGATGACCATCGAGATAGGTGTCACACGGCCCAGCGCGCCAGGCCTCTATACCTACGCCTTCGCGCTCACGGTGGATAGTGGCGACACAGGCATCGTCGCCTACTCGCCGACGACACTCCTGGCGTCCGTCACGACGGCATGGAATGGCGGCTCCTGTCTGGCGCCCGCAATGCAGGCGCAGTTCGCTGCCATGCCCACCCCGACGAGCAGCGCTAGATCCAGCGTCGGCTACATCTGCCCGGCGTCGTAGCATCCTGGGAAGCGGTCATGATGCTACGGCGCTCAGGGCAAGCTCGTGACAGACTCTTAGAACAGCGAAAGCTGCTGCGGGGGTGGGTTGTCGTCGCGCTGCTCATCCGCAGGCTGGCTTGGCGCGGCCAGCCTGCCCTCGTTCGCCAGCCGTCGCGCCTCAGAGAGCGCAGCGGGGATGGCGCGCAGGAAATCCTCCTCCACCGTCTTGCGCAGACTATTCTGGTGCAGCGCCGCCGCTGGATGATACATCGCCACGACGATACGCCCTTCGATCTTGCGCGCCTGCCCGTGGATTGCGCTAATCTTCGCGTTGGGGAAGAAACGCGCCATCGAGAAGCGCCCCAGCGTCACGATCACCTTCGGGTTGAGCGCGGCGATCTGGCGTGTCAGATAGTCTCCACACGCGGCGATTTCCTCTGGTAGCGGGTCACGGTTCTCCGGTGGGCGATGCTTGACCACATTGGTGATGAACACCGTCGCGCGATCCAGCCCCACGCTCGCCAGCAGCTGGTTGAGGAATTGCCCCGCTGGCCCGACGAATGGCCTACACTGGCGATCCTCGTGGAAGCCCGGCCCCTCACCGATGAACAACACTTCTGCCTCGGCGCTTCCTTCAC
>VFSW01011494.1_pt1 | contig 12439 bp, 15 predicted proteins | sample 5358111 | NCBI WGS metagenome assembly VFSW01 (sample SAMN11554181, study PRJNA540505) | mine drainage metagenome | isolation source: sediment from site ElyBrook_90M | place: USA: Ely Copper Mine, Vershire, VT | collected 2017
TGGCAGCGGGTCTTTGCCGACAACTCGGATCAGGGCGGAGCGCGCGGCTATCACGAAACCACGACCACCGGCGACCCGATAGGCTACTGCTTCGCCAAAACATCAGTGGACGATGGCACGTCTTGGACCGTCTGCGCTTCGCACGAGCTGCTCGAAATGCTCGGCGACCCAGACATCCAGACCGTCGAAGAGCAGGACAACGGCGGCGGGGCGATCACACTTCGGATGAAAGAAGCCTGCGATGCCGTTGAATCCGACTCACTCGGTTATGAAAAGAACGGCATCCTCGTCTCGGATTTCGTTCTCCCGGCGTGGTTCAACTCAAACGCGCCAGCAGGTACTAAGTTCGACTTTTGCGGACACTGCACGGAACCGTTCGAAGTGCTTGCGGACGGCTATATCGGCATACTTTACGCCACAACCGCAGGATGGACCCAGATACAGGCCGATGGCACGCCAGGAGGGAAGCCCGTAGCGGAATTGAATCGAAGGGGCCGAAGGGCGAAGCCTGACAAGGAATGGAGGAGAAGCAGCCGGTGAAGGAAACCTCGTCAGTTCTAACAATTAGGTTTCTTAATGAGCCGGGCATCGTTTCTCGGGTAATCGACTGGGAAACGAACTCGCTCTTTTGCCACACGGAGGGAGTCAACAGGAACGGCGATTGGTGCGGCGCTCATGCCGGAACGGGCGTCGAAGCTAGGCCACCGGATTGGTGCAAGCCGACATTCGAGCGGCGCTACGCCATTCCGGTAACGGACGAGCAATACGAAGCTGCGATGCTGTTCATGGACTCCAGGAATGGGTTTCCTTACAACTACGCCGACATCGAAGGATTGTTATTGCACAACCGAAAGGGAGCGTCAGATCACGAGATCATCTGTTCGGCGTTCATGTTTGAGTGGCTCTTGTCCGCTGGCATTGAAGCGCTGAACGCGCGGGAACCGTTCGCGTATCTCATCACGCCAGAAACGCTGCACCTTAGCCCTATTTTCATCGGGAAGTGTATTTACAAGAAGTGAAGATTTTGTAGTCAAAGATCCCGCGCCGCAGAGGCCGCATGTTGGGCTGGGACGGTCACTCGGAGCACCGCGGGCCAGGGGCAGAGGAAAGGCCAATACACTAAATCCTCTGCCTCGAACTTAAAAAGAGGAGGAACGTGAAAAAATACACGGTAGAAATTCGGTTTACCGAAAAAATGCTGGCTAGCTCACCGCAAGACGTTGACATCTACCAGCGCTTCATTGAATCCAGAAAGCGGGTGGACGCAGAAGAACGCGGGGACGAAGTTGCGACCATTCCAGCGGAGGAAGTGGAAGCGGCAGGGTCGTCCGTATTCCACCGTGACAAGGAAGGGCTTTTCATTTTCGATTACAAGCTGCGCGGATTCCTGAAGGAGGCAGCAGCGGCCGTGACTGGAAAAGCAGGACTCGCCGCCTACAAATCCAAAATAGACAAATGGCTTTTCGTTGAGCCGCGTCGACTGCATCTAGCCAACGGTGCGGGCATTCTGCAGAAACCGCACGGAACGGAATCAAGGCCCATTCGCGCAATGACCGCGAGAGGGCCACGCGTAAGCCTAAAGAGATCCGAATACGTTGAGCCGGAGACGCATTTCGGGGCGGAATTGGTAATCCTTCCGCTGGGCGAAAAAGAAATCAACGAGACCATGATTCGGGAATGGCTTGACTACGGAAAATTCTGCGGAATTGGCGAATGGCGTACCGGCTCGTACGGAAGGTTCACGTACGAACTCACGGCAAGGTAAGCGATGGCATAGCGAGGCGCAGCAGTGCTACGGCGAGGGCATCGCGCCGCTCTGCGCGGCGGAGGCAAGGCCAGGCAACGTGATGCACAGCGGAGGCGGTGCATCACGCCGCTGGGCCCAGTACTGCTACGGCAAAGCAGTGCTAGGCACGGCTTTGGCAAGGTCAGAAGCCCGGTCGGAAGCCCCATAAGCTAAACCGGCCGGGCCGCATCGCGGGGCAGAGGGGCCCCTTGCCTCGACTTTCTGAGGGGGAAATATCAGCCTAGCCAGAAGCACGCAAGCGCGCATCTTTGAACGCGACAACTTCACATGTCGCGCCTGCCAAGCGGTATGCCCGCCAGTCTACGAGGTAGACGTGCAGGAATGGCTGCAGGAGAAACGAAAGTTTCTGGTAGTCGATCATATCGACGGACGCAGCAACGATCCAACGAACCTGCAAAGCCTGTGCTGGTACTGCAATTCATCGAAGGCCGGAAAGAGCCAGCAGGCTTTTGAGTTCTCGCTGATGGTCAAGAAATTCGGGAATCCGGTAGTCCTGTACCCGTCGCTAGTGAAGATTTTCGGCTTAAAGCCCACGCTCTTGCTGTGCGACTTGCTCTACTGGACGCCGCGCGGTCGGCACGAAAAGGCGGTAGAGGGCTGGATTTACAAGAGCGCCGAGGAGCTTGAGGAAGAGACCGGGCTGGCCTATCAGGAGCAATACCGCGCGCGGTTGGAACTTGTGGAAATGAAGGTAATCGAGACGCAGTACGAAAGGGCAGAGCATCGGCTTTTTATGCGAGTGGACATTGCTCAACTGACGCGACTCACAGCCTGTGGAAAAGCCTGTGCAAAAGAGGAAGAGCACCTATCAAATTGTAAGGTGCCACCCATCAATTTGGAAGGTGCCACCTATCAAAATGATGGATCGTATAAGGAACAGAGACCACTACACATACTACCGCCAAAGAGCGCACGCGCGGAGTGGCAAGACCAGCTTGTGGAAATCGCAGCAAAGAAGGCGCTGCCATCCTAACAGGAGGAACCAAAATGCAAGGACCGGAAATCGTCTGCGTCTCAACGCACGCGCAGTACATTTCACCGGAAGAACCGCTCGAACAGTGGGCGGAAATCGTAATCCGAGTGCCCAAAGGATTCAACTGGACGAAGACGGAACCCCTCCTGAAGAAGCTGCAACAGGCGACTGATCTGATAGGCAGGGGCGAGTAACCGTGACAAGAGGCTACCTCCGAGGAAGACCAAAGCCGCCAAGCGCGGCAGAGATTCAGCGAATGCTGGACCGCTGCGAATGCGGAACATCAATGGAAACCATCGGCAAGAGTTTCGGAATTGCGAAGGAAACGGTGCGCAAATATATAACGCTAGAAAGGAGAAAACGAAATGCAGTTCTTGAAAGCGAAGCAGAGGGTAAGGCTGGGAGTAACGAAGGCGCGCGTGGGTGGGCGCCTTGAAGATCGCAGCGTTACAATCGAATTCGGATTACAGATTGATCCGGAAGTAGCCAAAGCCCTACCGAAGAATATCCAGGACGAATACCGCGGCATGAGGTCGGCCGGAACGGGAGTCGGTAGCGTCGAATTTGACAGTAGCGTCGATTCCCAAAACATCAAAATATGGCGCCTGCCAACCGAACGCGGTGAAGAGGATTTCAGGATGAAAAATGTAGACCTGAAAAGCATGGCGCTCGAACGCGCACCATCGAAGGACGTTTTCTTGTTTTTCAAGGTGTCGCACCCAATGTCGAAGAGTGTATGGCGATGGCTCTGGTATGCATTCCAGCGGGAAGTTTTCGCGGAGTTTGAAGAGTGTCAAACTGAGATGGACATCAAAGAAACGCCGGGCCCAGCCAATTAGAGAAGCGCCACAAGCGCGAGGAAAACCATTGACCGGCGGGCGAAAGCCACTTAAGTTTCCGCGTATGGCAATTTCCTCGCGACTAGTTTTCGATTGCTCATGGGAAGTCTACCAATCACTAAAAGCAGATGCCGAAGGAATCCCGCTTATCGATCCCACGAAGGCCCCAAGCGACCACGCCTGGAGGCCGCACAACCAGGCGAATGGCGCCGACTACATGGCCGATTTCGTGAATGCCTGCAAGCGAGGGCGGCTCGGACCATCGAACGCGCCGCGGCTCATCCTGTGCAAACTTTTCTACATCGGACTCGTCCCGTACGAACGCGCGCGCAATTTCATGGGCATACGCGAAGACGTGTGGAGCGACTGGACGGATGACATCCGGAACCGCGTGGGGACAGTGCTACTCCATAAAGGACTTTTTCCTCCGCGCGTATATTTCAGTGAAAGGTCGAGACCGCGTGAGCGAAGGACGAGCGAAGAGGCCATCACGGAAATGCGGACCTGGTAAATATGCAGAAGGCGCTGGCGGAACTCTGAATCGTGGCACCACAGGATTGTCGGCGCAATCCAGATATTTAATGCCGGGAACGCTACGCGAACAGTCACTTTCAACTGCGACACGCGAGGCGTTTGCCCACAAAGATAGCCCGCAAATCAGCAATCCCTGCCAGCGAGAATTGCATGCCAGATGTTATGTGAAGGCCTGCCCGTGCGAATGTCACAACATCGAAGACTAAATTCCCTTGACAAATAATTAGGTGGCTGTGGTAGGCTGGCATCGAAAGTTCGCTGTCAGTGAGCAACTTCAAACCCGAGGCCCTTCAGTCCCAAAACTGAGGGGCCATTTTATTTCCAGTGATAAAACGAAAATCAAACAAGCCGCCTGCGGTACAGGCGGCGGTCGCGGCAAAGCGCGCCTCTGGCCAATCAAAGCGACAGATAGCAGAAGACTTGGGCATCGCTCGCAATACGGTAAGCGCGATTCTGAGTGAAACCGAGTTGAGCGAATTTGTAGAGCACAGCAAGGCCATTATCGGAAGGTCGCTGCCCTCAATCGCGGCGGCCTACACGAAACTCGCGGAAGTGAAATTCGAGAGTTGCGAATCGGTAATGGAGCGAATGAAGGTAATCCCAACAAGGGACGCGAGTGGCGGCAACACCATCAACAATTTCATCGGAATCGGATCGCTCGCAAGGCCTGACGCTAGAAAGCCTGTTCTCGAACAACCCAAAGCAACTTGACGCATGGACCGCGCAATGCGAACACCGCTTCCTACTGTACGGAGGAGCGGCCGGCGGAGGAAAGAGTTTCTTCCTGCGCTGGTGGGCTATCGGGTATTTGATTTGGCTTTTTGAGCAGGGCATTCCACGAGCGCACGTCGGGCTGTTCTGCGAAGACTATCCAAGCCTGCGAGACAGGCAAATCAGCAAGATTGAAATGGAGTTTCCGCAGTCGCTTGGCAAGTTGCGGCAGGGCGATACGCGAGAATTTGTTTTGAATGACAGCTTCGGTGGAGGAAGAATCCTACTCCGCAACTTGGACGACCCAAGCAAATACCTGTCGGCAGAATTTGCAGGCATCGGCGTAGACGAGCTGACGCGAAACGAAGTGGGCATGTTCGACTTTCTCCGGTCGCGGTTGCGCTGGCCAGGAGTTGCGCGGCCCAGATTCGTCGGCGCAACGAACCCCGGCGGCAAGGGTCACGCATGGGTTAAGAAATACTGGATTGAGGTAAAACTTCCCCCGGAACTGGCGCCGCTCGCGAATGAGTTTGTTTTCGTACCGGCGAAGGCGTCCGACAACCCATATCTCACGGAATCGTATTTCGAAGACTTGAAAACGCTTCCCGCGCAAATGGCGAAGGCGTACGCCGAAGGATCGTGGGACCAATTCAGCGGGCAGTATTTTACGAACTTCGAGCCGTTGCGCCACGTTGGCGAGCGGCAGGGCTCGGACATTGTTTGCAAGCTAACCGGCAAGATCTACCGCATTGAAAACTGGTGGCCGAAGTGGTTCTCCTTGGATTGGGGCTTCGATCACGAGTTTGCAGCCTACTGGCATACGACGGCGCCGGATGGCAGACACATCACCTACCGCGAATGGGTGGACAACGGCCTAACCCCGCGAATGTTGGGACAGGGCATTTTAGAGCGCAGCATAGACAGCCTGGGAGCCAATGAGAAACTCAATCAGTTCTTTCTCAGTCCAGACGCATTTGCTGACCGAACCGGCCAATCTACAATTGCTGAACAAATCCGCGATGTTACTGGAACTGGAAATAGATTCCCATTGCCAGCCGCGGCAAGCGATGACCGGGTTGGCGGGTGGCAACTTCTCTACCAGGTTCTTGACGCTGATGAATGGCTCATTGCTGAGAACTGCGAAAGGCTGATTGACAATCTTCCGTCGCTCGTTCACGACGAAAAGAAAACCGAAGACGTGAAGAAAGTGGACGGCGACGATCCCGCGGACTCGGCGCGGTACGGCCTCTATTCAAGACTTGGAGCCGCAGCTGTTCCAAAAGAAATCCGCGCAGCGGAGAAAGTCGCGAACGTCAAAGACCCGACAGACAGGGCAAGGATTCTTGAGGATTTTTACGCGAAGGAAGCCAGAAAAGAAAGACCGATTCCCGTTGTACGGCGGCATAAGCCGCGAAACAAATTCGGTTTCTGAGGAGCAATCCACTATGAAGAATAAAAGAAAAGCGCTGGCAGCGCAGGCGCTCGCGGTAATCGCAACGCTCGCCTTCATGTTCGGAGGAGTTCCTTACCGGACGTTGGCACAGGGGTCGGCGACGGGCGCGGTAATGTCCAGGGGCCTCGGCACCTACGACGCCTCGAAGTATGCGATCCGGGGCGAAATTGTCAGCGGCAATGCATCGACAGGCAGCCAGACAATTACGATTTGCGCCAACTCGGTTCTCGCCGACGGCCGCACTTTCAACCCGTTCGGAAATCAGAACGGAACCTTTGCGCCGATCTCGGTGGACCTGCAAAGCACGAGCGCTGCAGAGACGGTGACACCCACGGCGATCTCGCTTGTGAGCGCACCCGCGAACGCGCCAGCCAGTCAGACCTGCGCGAACGTGACCGCTACTTTCTCGAACACGCACGGAGCAAGCCTCAATACCCGGCAAGTAGTCAGCGGCGACAGCGGCATTCAAGAGGCATTCAATGACGCCGCCGCCAATGGAGGCGGACACGTATTCTGGGCGAAAGACTGCGGCATTATCACTGTGAGCACAAGTTCCGTGACCACGACCACGGGCTGCACTATTCCGAAGACCTTCACAAACGTCGGAGCGTCGGTGCACGTCACGACAGCCGTTACCACATCCGCTAGCTACAGCGTCGGGATCGCCACGGCGACCGCGGCATTTATTAGCGCGTGCACGTCGCTTACGGCGGCTACCGATTGCTCGCAGTTTCAGGTTTCGCCGACGAAGGTGGCCACAGGGGCAGGACTCGGAGCGCTTCTTATCACCACAAACGCGGCAGCGGGAGCCGGAGCACTCCATGTAACCGTCTGGGGCACGACCGAAGTTCAGTCTAACAACTGAGATGAACTGGCTTAAAACATTCTGGCGAAAACTCACGACCTCGACCGAAGTCGCGCTCCTCAAGAACGAGAATCGCAGGCTTCGCGAAACAAACTTCGCGCTTGAGGAAGAGCTTGAGCAGGCCAGGAAAGAATTACGCGCCGCAGTGAATAATTTACTCTCGCATTCCGGCGCATCGCCGCTTCCAGGGTCCGAAGAAGTGAAGCGGCCGACCGGACGCATCCGGCATTTGACCCACCAGCAACAGCAAAGACTCTACGCAATTCAGACGGCGCCGAAGCCGGAACAGAAAGCAGGCTGACATGGGTGGTCTTGGAGCAGCTCTCGGACGATTGCAGGAACGCGGCGCGGGTGAAGGTGCTCCGAACAAGGAGCCCGGCGACGCTCTAAACAAGAAATCAAGCGGCGACCACAAAGGACACAGCGGCCATATCCATCGCCATGAAAACGGTAAGCACCACGTCACTGTGCACGACAAACAAGGTCAACTTGTGCACCACTCCGAACACGGAAGCTGGAACGAGGCCGCGCAGGAACTAGGGCAGCACGGCGCGGGCGGCGCGGGCGAACCGAGCGAAGATTCGCAGCCCGGAGCGGGACTCTAATCGCAAGTGACCGAACTCATTGAGTATTCGCTGGAACTTCCAGCCACGCGCACGGGCGAAAAGCTGGCCAAGACTATCGGCCGCATTCTGAAGCACACCTATTCCGCCAAGCGCTTGCGCGTGCAGCATTCAAAAGATTTGCTCATTGTATCGGCGCGCGTAGATCGATTCCACCTGGAAGCGATTCGCGGCGCAGTGCGCATGATTATGATGGCGCGACGCATCGAAGGGAAAATAACTCGTGGCCAAGCTGACGACGGAAGCGAGAAAGGCGATCCCCACAAAGAGCTTTGCCCTGCCGGGTAGGAGAGCCTATCCGATTGAGGACGAAAGTCACGCAAGGGACGCACTCGCGCGGGCAAGCGGCAAGCCGGAAGAGGCCGAAGTACGCGCGGCAGTACACCGGAAGTTTCCAGGTATCGGCGACGACAAGAAAAAGAAGTACAGGGACAATCGCCGCCTTTTGAGAGCCGTTCGCAGCGACAACTAAAGAAAGAGGGACGATTATGGAGCAAAAAGATAACGTGACATTTTTCCCGCCGGTTCCGGAGCTTCGAACGGACACCGGCAGAGCCCTTCGCCCGCATGAAGCAGCGCCATGCGCGGTATGCGGGAATACGGACACTACGGTCTATCAAATGCCTGGTGGAGAAAAAGCTCTGTGCAAGGTCCATACCCCACAAGCTGGCGTGAACATCCCCGCGCAACCCGCGCGACTGGTTATTAGCGGCGAACTTCTGCCCCAGCATGAAATCGTCCATCACATGCTCATGTCGCTGTTTGACGAGAAAGAGCCTCCGAAGGTCAATGTTGAATTCACGAACAGGGGCAGCGTGCTTCGCTACACGCTCACCTTCTCATCGGACAAAGACATCCTCGGCACCGCCGCGGCCGAGACCCGCGCGCGCAAGATGGCCGAGGACGGCAGAATCACGATTGAAGCCGCTCGCGAGCGTGTCGCCGAACAGATGAAGGGCGAAGCGGAAGCCGAGAAGAGGCGCAAGGACGAGGAAGCCAAAACGAACAAGGAACCGGCGCGTGTGACCGTCCAGACCGAGCGTACCGACAGACCGACCTCCTTGCCGGCAAATGCCGAATAGCTCATGGCCATAACCAAATTCCTCGGCGAGATGGCGCAAAAGGTCGCCGACAAGCTGGGTGGCTCGCAAGACGGCGCGCAGGAAAATGAAAAGCCCAGCTTTCAGGACGGCAACGCTCCGGTTCAAGGAAAGCAAACCGAAGCCCAGGCAAAGTACGGCCCGAACTTCGAGAAATTGAACGAACTCGCGCCGCACATTGTCGCCGCCCTGCAAACTCTCGTCATCGAATACACTGCAGAGGGCGCGGTTGCCCAGCGGCATCGGATTCTGCGAACGCGGTATGCGAGGCTGTTCTGGCAGGGCATTCAGTATGCAATGCTGAATTCCTCGACGGGCAATTTCGACTACGCCACGTCAACCCAGGGCATCGGCGCAAACTCGCAGTTCGATCAGGCCGACGCCGCGGGCGAGCGATTCCAGTATGTAACGAACCTGTTTCAAGCCTACGGACTTGCGTTCATCGCTCTCGTAAGCCAGGACGTTCCAAGCTGGATTTGCTACCCGAAGTCAAGGGAATCGCAGGAAGACATCACGGCGGCAAAGGTCGGCTACGACGTTGGCGACCTTATCGAGCGCAACAACAACCCCTACAAGGCGCTTGAAACAATCAGCCGTTATCTCTGGACGGACGGAATGTGCGGGCAATACTGGCGCTATGTGGTGGACGGCGAGCGCTTCGGATACAAGGAAATGCCGATTGAGGGCACCCGCGAAACCATGCTCGAAGGCGAGCGCATGACGACGCCTTCCGACGAGGGCGCGGAGAAGATTCCGAACGGCCAGGAAGTCGTAACCTACGTCGGTGGCCTCGAACTTCAGGTTCCAATTTTTGCCGACGACCCGCACGAGTGGGCGTATCTGAATTGGAGTTGTGAGCCGCACCGCTCGAAGCTGAAAGCCGCCTATCCGCACGCCGCGAAGGGCATCGAAAGCCAAGCGGGAATGACGGCTGATCAGGTATATGCGCGCATTTCTCGTCTTGGAGTAAAGCAAAACATCGGTTTCACCATGCCGGGCGATGCCCTGGAAATGCTGCCGACGTTTTCTCGAACGTGGCTGCGAAAATGGGCATTCAAGCGCTTCAACGATGACAAACTCGTCGCGGAACTCGAGGAACTCTTCCCAGATGGCGCCTACGTGGCCTTTGCGGGCCTGGAATACTGCGAAAGCCGCAACGAATCGCTGGATGCGCATTGGCGTGTGCTGCATGGCATACCAGGCGATGGTCAGTCTCGACCGGCTATCGGCGATTGCCTCGTCGATGTGCAGGAGCGCTACAACGCGCTATCGAACTTACAGGCGGAAACGTACGAGTATGGCATCCCGCCGATCTATGCTGACCCGAACGTTCTAGATTTCGACGCGCTATCGAGCCAAAACGCCGAGCCGGCCGTGCATTACCCGGCGAAGGCGCGCCCGGGGATGTCTTTAGCGGACGGATTCTTCAATCCTGACCCGGCAAAGGAGCCCGTAACGCTCGCCGCAACGATGCAGGAACTTATCGGCCCGGTTGCGCAGTTCTTGACGGGACTTTTTAACGCCGCAGCCGGCGGCCCAATGGAAGGCGTGGCGGGAAAGACTGCGGGCGGCTACGAAATAGCGCGAGACCAGGCGCTAGGCCGCGTGGGAATGATTTACCGGCGCATCAAGGAATTTTATGCCGGAGGAATCGCGCTCGGCCTTGAGATTTTCAAGGAAAATCGCCCCGAAGACGTTGAAATCCCATTTCCGGGCGAGAACGACGAGGAAAAAGCGAAGTGGATTCGACTTGCCGACTTCAAAGGCAACTTCATGGTCGAGTCCGAAGCGGACGAATCCTTCCCGCGGCTGAAAAGCCAGCAGCGGGACGTGATTATGGCCATCTTGCAGAATGCGGCCACCATGCCGCAGCAATTTCTACAACTCTTTGACGATCCGCAGTCGATCAGCTTCGTCAAGAATATTCTCGGCCTATCGGAATTGCAGGATTCCAACGAAGACGCCGAATTAAAGACCATGCGCGCGATTCAGCGCCTTGTGGAAACGGAACCGTTCCAGGGACCGCCCCAACCGACGCCGCAGACGAACCCGCAGACGGGCGAAACAGTAATCATGCTCATTCCTCCGCCGCCGCAAGCGACGGAGCCGATCAACGACATTCTGGATCGCGTGGACGTAATCCTCGAAACCTGCGTCAACTGGGCGAACTCCGACGCTGGGCAAGATTGCGCGAAGGAGAACCCCAAAGGCTTCATGAACGTGTACCTGTACGCAAAGAGTTGCTCGGACATCCTGAAACAAAGGGCCGCGGCGCAGCAACCGAAGATTCCGCCGAAGCCGCCGTCCATGAGCGTGCAGGTCGATAAGCTGCCGCCGGGCCCGATGGCGCAAGCGCTCGCGCAGGACAATATTCAGGTTGACCCCGGCGAATTACAGCAGCAGCAGGACCAGAACCGACAGGACAAGGCTCAGGAACTTCAAGCGAGGCTAAATGCTAAACCAAACCCGGCAGGAAAACCCACTTCCTGAGTGGGTCATAGCCGAATATCGCGCACTCCTAGCGCGCCATAATGGGGAGCGCACGGAGAAGTTCTACGAGGATCTAGTCAGCTTGAAAATGAATATGCACAAGCGCGGCCGAATGCAAAGCCGGGAACGCCGGCGCAAGGAGCATAAGTGACAGACGAAGCAATTGGCGCACCAGCAGCAGGCGGAAGCGGAGCAGGTTCAGGCGGAGGAGCGGCCAGCGGACCATCCTCGCCCGGAGTCGGCGGAACAAGCATGACCGACGCGCAAGTTTCCGCACCAGGCGGTGACGTTGCGTTTCTTAACGCACCGGAAGCAGCCGAAACGAAAGCCGATGATGGCACCCCTAAAACGGACGCGACGGACGCGCCGAAGGCAGATGAAACCGGAGCGGAAGAAATAAACCTTGCCGCCCTCGAAGAGGGTCAGCCCGAGTGGTTCGCCAAGATCACGGACGAAGGCGCGAAGACTGAAGTACAAAAACTTCTGGACGCAAACAAAGCATTCGGCGAGAAATTCAAAGACGCGGCGGATCTTGACGCATTCTTCAAGGACTTGCCCGGCGGCCGGGAACAGATCGCCGCGCTGCAAACGCTCTCCAACGAAGTAAGCGAACTGGACGCCGCGCTCGAAGGCAATACCCCGGAAGGCTTGGCCACCGTCGCCGAGCGCTATCTGGCCATGACGCCCGACGGCGGAGCGGGACTGTTACGCGCCGCGGCGCAGCACATGGCGAAGGAAAGCCCGGAAGCCTGGAATGCAATAGCGACGGAACTTGTCAACTCCACGCTGACCGCGAACGGCATAGGCGCGGACATTCAGGGAGTCGTGGGCGCCATCGCGGAAATACGCGCCGCTGTGCAGAAAGACGACGGCGATGCATTCGGGACCGCCGTACAAAAGCTGCTCGGCGCGCCGAAGACGGAAGCAAAGCCGGACGCCAACCTGACCAAACTCGCCGAGCGCGAGAACGCCGCCTAAGCGACCGCGCAAAAAGCGCAGGCCGACAACTGGACAATGCGCAGCGCCGGCGGCGCGGCAAAGATC